>OCZT010004690.1_pt1 | contig 13733 bp, 7 predicted proteins | sample 1539031 | NCBI WGS metagenome assembly OCZT01 (sample SAMEA3539308, study PRJEB22396) | soil metagenome | biome: tundra; feature: field; material: soil | place: USA | collected 2010-05 | depth 0.15 m
ATATAAAAGAATAAAGTCTTTTATAGAGATTTAATGTAACTTAAAAAACAACTAAAGCTCCCCCTTGGGGGGGTTGGGGGGTAAGAAATAATAAAATAATACCTTTTCTGCTATGAACAATTATATAAAAATTGCTCTCCGGAACGTGACAAGAAAACCTATTTTTTCGATCATCACTTTCACCGGTTTTGCTTTCAGCATCGCGGCCAGTTTACTAATTTATCTCTGGGTGTATAATGAACTGAGTTATGAAATGTTTCATCCTGATTATCAGCGTATTTACCGTGTTCTGACCCTTTCAAAACAGGGTGATAAAATTGTAAAGTCGCCCTACTGCTACCGTCCTGTATCCAAAACAATGAAGATGGATTACCCACAGATAGAATATGCCACTTATATTAGTTACGATTCTGAAGATTCTCCTTTACAAACGGAATCAGGAGGTGAAAAAATTGAAGAAAGAGGGTGCTGGACTGATGAAGACTTTTTTAAGGTTTTCGAAGGATTCAGATTCATTGAAGGCTCACCTGCAAGCGCTTTTGAAAAGCCTGATAATATTGTACTTTCCGAAAAAACTGCAAAGAAAATATTTGGGAATCAATCCGCCATAGGGAAAGTACTTATCAGCGACAAATATTCCAAAGAAGTTTATACAGTAGGCGGAGTGATCCGCATTCCTGAACAAAGCCATATCGCCTTTGGATATATGCTCTCCGAAAAGAATAACCGGACTTCATCTTATTCAAATAACTGGGGAGACAACGGTTTTGTAAGGGTATATATCAAACTGAGAAAAGATGCTCAGATAGACGAGCAATTTATTTCTGCAATATCAAATCATATCAGCAGGTATTCGAAAATTACCGACAAACTTATGTTCCAGCCTCTTGCAGATATCCATCTCCATTCCGATTATCAGAATGACTTTTATGATAAGAACCCCGGCAGTTACAAATATGTATGGATATTTTCAGGACTTGCCTTCCTTATCGTCTTAATGGCTTCAGTAAATTTCTCAGCATTGTCCGTTGCCCGTGCATCGGAGCGTTCCGTTGAAATTGGCATCAGGAAAGTAACCGGAGGCACCAGGATAAGCATCTTCCGGCAGTTTATTGCAGAATCTGTTATCCAGACTTTTGCAGCGACCATAGCTGCACTCGTAATTGTCTGGTTTATCCTTCCGTGGTTTAATACTATTTCATCAAAACAGCTTATAATAAATTTTTCTCCTGGCTTAATTATTAACCTTTTTCTGTTGACTTTTATGATTGGAATTATTGCCGGAATTTATCCTTCATTATACCTTTCAGGCTTTAATCCTATTGGTATATTCAGGGGCGGTTCCATTTCCGGTTCGAAAAGCAATTTTATCAGGGTACTTGTGACTGTACAATTCACAATAGCTATCTTTTTTATTATTGCAACATCACTTTTTATTAAACAGATGAATTATGTACATAATAAAAACCTGGGTATTGATGACAAAAACATAATTGTTATTCCCACAGGTTTATGGTACGATAATAAAGATTTTAAACAAGAATTATTGAGAAATCCCAGGGTTATAAGTGTTTCAGCAAGTACTTATGCTCCAATAGACGTTGGTTTCAATGGCGGCCTGTCTCTGAGCCACCAGGGACGAACTGACACACTACAGGTTAATTATTATTTTGTAGATGAGGACTTTGCAAAAGTCTACAAACTTGAAATAACAAAAGGTCAGTTTCTGCAGATGGATTACAGTGCGTATTGGAAAGAAGGGGAAAAAGCAAACAAGAGCGGGAAAGAGGGGAATGAGTATACAGTGTCTATACCTATAGTTATAAATCAAACTGCAGAGAAGCTGCTGGGGTTCGATGATCCGATAGGACAACGGATCGGCGATAATGTGATTGTGGGGGTAGTGAAAGACTTTCATTTCAGATCGTTGCATTATCCTATCGAACCATTGGTCATGTCAAATAATCCTGAAGAAATAAGTACAATGAATGTACGCATTGCACCCGGGAATACATCTGAAACACTTAATTACATTCGTGATACTTACATGAAAAACAGGGACAACAGAGAATTCTCTTACCGTTTCTTTGATGATCTGCTCGACGAAAAATACCAGGCAGAGACCCGGCTTAAAAACATCACTATTGCTTTTGCATTATTGGCAATTGTAATTTCAGTTCTTGGAATTCTTGGGATGGCAATCTTTTCAATCGACCGACGTACGAAGGAAATTGGTATCCGCAGAGTGGCTGGGGCAAAAAGCTCGGAAATTCTCATTTTGCTGAATAAGGAATTTATAATCTGGGTTTTAGTTGCATTTATAATTGCCACTCCTGTTGCGTGGTACACAATGCATAAATGGTTAATGAATTTTGTCTATAAAACAGAACTCAGCTGGTGGATTTTTTTAATGGCCGGAATAATTGCATTTGGAATTGCTTTGATAACAGTAAATTGGCAAAGCTGGAGGGCTGCAACGAGGAACCCGGTGGAGGCATTGAGATATGAGTAATCTACCCTCTAAATCCCCCAATTGGGGGACTTTCAATCATGTTAAGCCCCCCATTTGGGGGTTTGGGGGGTTGAAAGCTGAGGTGTTTGGGGGTGAGAAAATAAGGAGATTTAGTTGTAATTACAATCCTATTTCAATCTATGAAACTAAACTTTAAGCTCATTACACGAAACCTCATCAAGGGTACGAGTTATACCGCACTGAATATAATCGGCCTTGCAATCGGTTTTGCCTGTGCATTTGCAGTTATTGTCTGGATACAAAACGAGTTTAGTTATGATAAGTATTTACCTGATACTGACAGGACTTACAGGCTGACCTTTGAAACCAGCACCCAGGGGACCCGTCTTCACTTTGCCCGTTGCTGGGAAAAGTGGGTATCTCAGATACCTGCAGTTTTTCCACAGATTGAAGAACTGGTAAGATTAGAACCTTATCGCCATACCGCCCTTAAGGTTGGCGAGAGCAGGTTTTACTCCGACAGGATCTTTGCTACAGACTCGAATTTTTTCAAAGTATTCGGTATTAAATTAATATCAGGCGATGCAGAAAAAATTCTGAATGAACCATATTCAGCAGTCTTATCATCATCTGTTGCCGGTAAGTGTTTCGGAAACGATAATCCTATTGGAAGGACCATCATGTTGTCTGGGGAATACGATACAAAAATGACACTTTTTACCATAAAGGGGGTCATGAAGGATACACCTTCCAATTCTCATATCCATTTCGACGTTCTTACATCATTTGTCAATCCGCAGGAATCCCCCGAATGGGCATACGTTTACATGCTTCTGAAACGAAATGTGAATCCTGACGAAATCCTGGCGCAACTACCGGCTTTCATTAAGAACAATGAAAAAGACACTGATCAGAGAGTATTCACCCCATATCTGCAAAGGATTTCAGATATTCACCTCTATTCGAATAAAGACAGGGAGGTTGAGCAAAACGGAAATATATCCGGTATATATCTTTTTGCTGTTATAGCGTTTGTTTTGCTTATCGTTTCGTGGGTGAATTACTATAACCTCAACATGGCAAGGATGTTGTTGCTTCAAAAACAGATACGCATCCAACGAATAATGGGTTCGGAAAACAGGCTTATTATTGCTCAATCGTCTGCAGAATCAGCAGTTTGTATTGCAGCAGCGCTGGCTCTGGCTTTTATTCTCCTGGATTCGTTCGGTCAGTTCGCAAATTCATTATCAGGCACCAGACTGTTATTAAATGGTTTTGCTGATTTAGTCAGGATCTGGCCTTTTATTATTGCTATATCCTTCTTTTCAGTCATGGCCGGGACTCTTCCGGTAATTCTTTATTCACTCAGAAATCAGAAATCTGTGATTGGGTTTAAAGAAATTCATCATCGGGATAAATTAAGATTTTCTTCATATGGAATTCTGATGACATTACAGTTCTGTCTATCGTTAATCCTGATGGTAGCCGCAACAACAATATATCTTCAGAAGGAATTCATTCTTTCAGGCAATCTTGGGAAAATGAGTTCCGATATTTTGGTTTTTAAGAAACTTAACTGGGAAATACGGTTTAAATACAATGTCTTTCGTAACAAAGCACTGCAAAACCCTCTTATTAAAAGTGTTACAGCTTCGATGGAAGAACCTTCCGGCGAAACAGTCGATGCACTCCAGGTTGAATCACCGGCAATTGATGAAAGCCATAAGGGCAAACCATTATATGTATTATCAGTTGAAGACAATTTCCTGAGCTTCTTCGATATCCCTCTTGTTGCAGGCCGTACTTTTCCGTCTTTCAATCCCGAACAGAAAAAAGAAGATTATATACTGAACGAGACCGCTGTAAAGTACCTGGGCTGGACACCTGAGGAAGCTATCGGACGTCCGTTAAAAATTAAGTTTGATTCTCCTGATATTTTTTATGGAGGTACAGTTGTCGGTGTTGTTCACGATTTTAATTTCACAACACTTAAACAGGAAATAAAACCTTATGTGTTATTTCAGAAACCGATTTTTTATCTTTGTTTTATGGTCAGGGTGGATTCTGTCCGAAAGGAAGAGGCAATACTTGGTCTGAAGAAAATATGGGAAGAAGAGTTACCTGATTATCCCTTTCAGTATGAGTTTATCAGTGATTTGTATAAATCAATATATCATAAGGAACTCACTCAGGCAAAACTTACTGCCTTTTTCTCGGTACTTGCACTTATAATCATCTGCCTTGGTCTGTTTTCTGTTACCTCGGTACTTGTTGCCAGGCGCACCAAAGAGATCGGTATCCGTAAAGTAACCGGTGCCAATGTTCTAAACATACTGCTTATGCTGAATTCAGATTTCATAATCTGGTTTATCATTGCCTTTTTAATTGCCTGCCCGGGTGCCTGGTACTTCATGCATAAATGGCTGCAAAACTTCGTTTACAGAACAGAGATAAGATGGTGGGAATTTGCTGTGTCGGGCATTATTGTGCTTGCTGTTGCCTTGCTTACAGTAACTGTTCAGTGTTGGCGGACTGCAATCAGGAATCCGGTGGAAGCTCTAAGATATGAGTAGTCTACCACAATCGAACTTGGGAAATGAGATTGCTTCGTCGTTTCTCTCCTCGCAATGACTCTGAAATTAATTTACTTACAGGGTCATTGCGAGCGCAGCGAAGTAATCTTAAAATCCCATCCTGAGCTAAACTGAAAATTTTAAGCTCCCCTTTTCTGGGGTAGCAAAAGGAGATTTAATGGAAAATAATGCAACATGAAATCAAAATAACCGTCTTTATTTTATGTTAAATGAACCGAACCCTTTAAAATCAATCCCTTACAGATATATTTATACTTAAATCTTCATTCCAGCCTTATGAAAACCAGAATTATTTTTTTGACTCTGTTATTGTGTATTTCTGTAAAAGTCTCATCACAAGATGGATATACAGTAAAAAAGGACTCTCTCCAATCAGATGTTTTAAAACAAAACCGTAAGATAAGCATCTTTTTACCCGACGGATATGATGCTAAAGATGCCAGGTTCCCTGTTCTTTATGTTCTAGATGCTGACGGACGTGATCAACACACTGTCCCCACTGCAAGATTCCTGTTTGTGAATAACAAAATGCCCAAAGCTATTGTAGTAGGCGTATTTAATGTTGACAGGAACCATGATTTTCTTCCCGATTCAAGTCAGGCTGCATCGACCGGCGGCGGAGCAGATAATTTTGTACAATTCTTTAAAAAAGAGCTTATCCCTTATATTAATAAAAACTTTAAGACTGAGCCTTTTAATGTGTTGATAGGGCATTCGTACGGCGGAGTATTTGTAATGCACGCACTTTTAAATGATCCTGATCTTTTTGATGCTTATATCGCGATAGATCCAAGTTTTTGGTATAAGAACCAGATGCAGGTTAAAAGTGCCCAGAATGAATTCCATAAATCTAAAAACTGGAATAAGCCTATTTTTATTTCAGGACGTGATGGTGGTGGAATGAAAGATATGGGTATCACACCCATGGAAAAACTCCTTAAAAGCTCTGCACCGGCAGGTTTGAAGTGGAAGGTAGTTGCTTATCCGAATGAAGATCACGGTTCCGTACCTTTTAAAAGTGTGTATGATGGCTTACGTTACATTTTCGACTCCGGAGGCAATTTCAGTGTCTTTCCAATGGCAGGTATTTTGCCTAAAGGGACTACTACATATGCATTCATTCAAAATATAAATCCAAATCTCCGGTACACAACAGATGGTACCGAACCAACAATTAATTCTCCTCTTTGTAAACAGAAAATTAAGATAAAGAAAGCCTGTACTTTAAAGGTGAAAGGTGTCTCTACGAATTATAAAAATGTTCCAGGTGTAACACGGGTTTTCTCAGCAGGTGAATATATGAACGGACAACCTTCTGTTGAAAACCTCAAATCAGGTCTTAAATATTCCTATTATGAGGGAGTCTGGGATTCGGTTCCGGATTTTTCAAAACTTACTCCAAAAAAGACAGGTACAACCGAGAATCTTGATTTGAATTTTGCTCTGCAGAGGGATAGTTTTGGTGTGCAATTTGAAGGATATCTTCATATTACAAAAAAAGACCTGTATGATCTGTGGATAGTATCCGATGATGGCTCTAAAGTATACTTTAATAATCAGTTATTATTTGATAATGACGGCTTGCATTCAGCTGATAATCCTGTTGTTAAACTTGTTCCCCTTAACCCGGGATATTATCCAATAAGGATAGATTATTTTCAGAGGACCGGAAGTGAATCCGTTACATTGGGATCAGTAAATGGTAAGAAAAAAATTCAGGCATTACCAATTCCGAAAGAAATGCTATTCTATAAGGAATAAATAATTCTGCCTTTGTTTTACCCCTCTGACTCTCCCAAGGGGGAACCAAACAAAGGCTTATTAGTTAAAAGGAAGCATTAGATAAAACGATATATCAGTTCAAATAAATAAGTTAATAAACGTCATAAAAGTCCCCCTTGGGGGATTTAGGGGTAAAACATAAAAGAATTAAGTCCTCCTCAGAGGTTTAAAGTAACTTAAAACAAAACTAAAAGTCCCCCTTGGGGGATTTAGGGGTGAAAAAAAGAGGAGAACTGGGCAATTTATATTTTGGGAGCTTTGAGGAGTTATAAACATGAATGACATTATAAACAGATTAAAAATTGAAATCCTGAAGGGCCTTCCCGGAACAGATATTCAATGGCAGATGGCTTCTTCGGACCGATTTGTAAAAAATTTCCCCAGGCTCCCCGGGAAGAATGCCCGAATAGCTGCTGTATTGATACTTCTTTATCCCCAAAATGGATCAATTCATACTGTATTCATGCAACGTCCTGATTATAATGGCGTTCATGGCGGACAAATCAGCTTCCCCGGAGGAAAGAAAGAACCTGAAGATGAAAATGTGATTCAGACAGCTCTCCGTGAAACCTATGAAGAAACCGGGGTTGACCCTTCCAATGTAAATATCATAGGTACCCTTACTCCTTTATTTATTCCGGTGAGTAATATGATTGTTACCCCAGTTATAGGCTGGACTAATGAGAAACCTGAATTTAATCACCAGTCTGAAGAGGTATTATTTCTTATTGAAGCTGATCTGAAGAAATTCCTTGATCCTTCAATAGTCAAATTAAAACCTTTTGAGATAAGAGGTGAACTGGTTGAGGTCAAATATTTTGATTACAAAGGCAACACGATCTGGGGTGCAACAGCCATGATTCTCCATGAATTACTTATTATTATCAGAAGGAGTGGGCTTTTTCTTCGGGAATGATATTCTTGTAATGCTTAAACCTATCGAGTATCTCGCTTACAAAATTCACTGACTCTGTTCCCCTGAAATATCCATTTTTAACTACGGTATCATTATAGTATTGAGGTTCAGATTTTTTCAATAGCCATGTGGCAACATTCCCATTCCATTTCTGAGGATTCATCCCGTTTTTCTCAGCAAGTTTCATGGCATCAAGAACGTGACCGGGACCAGCGTTATACGCTGCCAGGATAAAATTAATTCTTTCCTTTTCATCGGGTATCTTTGGATCGAATATTGAATGAAGCCAGTCTATATAACGAATACCTGCCTTCAGATTATTTTCTGGGGAAGATTTAATGTCAATGCCAAAATTCTTACCTGTTTCTGGCATTATCTGCATCAACCCGAAAGCACCGGCGTATGATTCGACAGCAGGGTCAAAATGAGATTCCTGGCATATGAGTGAGGCAAGTAACCTCCAGTCCCAGTTAATGCTGGCACTGAAATGCCGGATCATATTATCATATTGTGATATTTTACCTGAGACTCCGAAAGAACGTTCCAGGTAATTTTCACTATTAAATTCCAGATCATTTCTAATATAATCCGAGAATGCCTTCAGGAATTCATAATTAAACCCCATTGGCTCTCCCTTATAAATAAAATAGTCCGTTGAATTAAAATCAGTCACAGCAATTAACTTTCCTCTTTCCCTTATTGATTCAAAGTCATAGGAAATCATATTCTTACTTGGATTTTTAGATGAGTGATGATCCGAACAGGAGGTAAAAACTGCTACAAATAACGCGAATAGAAATATTGATTTTTTTATCAAAGATGGTGATTTTGTTAAACATTTACTTTTTAAAATCGGGTACAAAGATACAACAATTTTTTTAATCGTAAAATGTCCATGCAAATCCATATCGTAACATTCTGATATTCATTGGGTAAAGTGGAACCATCTCATAGTTGTAGCCCATCAATTTGGCATTTATATGATCGAACATTACAAAGAGTCTTGTTCTTTTTATTTTAAAATTTAAAAAGACATTAATATAAGGATAATCGCCTGCAGTTATATTCTCCTGACGGTAAAATCTTCCAGTCGCAGGCATATAGGCATATGGATGATATATTGTATTATAAGTCACATCAACGCCCAGTTGTGTATATAACTTTCCTCCGGTTTTCACAAATCTGAAAAGGGTCTCAAAATATCCTGCAGAACGAACAGTAGCAAGCGGTAGGTCAAGAATATTTGAATTGGAACTTTTCTGAATAATTACGTCCGAAGCAAGATGAAATTTCCAGGCTCTCAGCTCATTTTTAAGTGTAATGGCAGCGATTGAAAGCCCTCCTGAATATTGTGAAGGGAAAGCAGTAGTATCAAAATCAGTATAATTCTTTATAATAGCATAATTGATCTTTAATTCAGTCTTCCTGGCCGGATATCTGAATGTTGATCCAAGATCGATCCGGAACTCCTTTTTAAAATTATTATCCCATTCAAAATTGTTACTGCCCCAATGGTCATACCAGATTGAAGGTTGTGTGTTCTTCATTGAACCTGTTATCAACCATGATGCTCTCCCCTTTTTCCAGTCGAATGATTTTGAAATTTCACCGTCCAGGGTGAAATCACCGGCTCTGTAACCTGTCACATACAATTCTCCTGTTGCCTGCCAACCAAACTTATTTCCGATGTTGTTATACAATTTCCCGACCAAAATATTACTGGTTTCATGCAATACAGATGTCCTGGCAGATAATGTGTAAGGAGTTGGAATAATATAACTATACCTGGAGATTTCATTCCGTATCCCTACTCCGCCACCTAATGTGAACTTCCTTGTTTCATCAGTTGTAAAATCGAACCTCACAGTATTTTTAATGTTTTTCGAATAGATGGAATCAAATGTGATATTTTTAGTTATATAAATTGTGTCATAAAATCCCGAATTTGGATAAGAATCCTTATATCTGCGTATATTATTTTCAAGTATAAAAATATGTGAAAAAGTACCGCTTAATCCAAAAAATCCTGCTCGTTTATGCGAAGTACTGTCATTTTTTACTACATGATCACTGCTGAGAGTATATCGCTGTACCAGTAACAGGTTGCGGTTCTTGAGAGTGCTGCTTGCCACTTCAAGTGCGCCCAGATTTGTTTGAACATCGAGGGTATTTGCCTGGTTAAGATCTGCAATTTTTTGTACACCACCGTTCTCATATGATATCAGGTTATTTACACCTGCTGAGAAGTAGAGTTTATATTTATCTCCTGTATATGAGGAATAAAAAGTAAATGTTTTATCCGATGACCTCTGGTAATTATATAGTCCAAGACTATAAACTATATCAAATATGATCCCGAAATTAATAAATCTGTTCACATTCTGCGAATGTCTCACCCTGAAGGTCTGTTCAGCTGATTGTGTTGGCCCGCCAAAGCTCCAGTTCAGTTCTGTAAAAGGAACCTGGGTATTTGTGAAGACCGGATTGGAAGGGAGGTGCATGAAAGGGTAATAATAGCTATAAAGGAATTTATCCGGGTCAGTGATGCGGTCAAAAAAACTAAGCTGGTATATTGGCAGTCCATAATTACCAAGACTCGCATTAACCGGTGAATATTTGTCTGTTATTTTGAACCTGTCAGATAATGAAAAAACTGTGTCAATCGGGATATTTACTTCTTCAGAGTAGTCGTCAGAAAGAGTCCATTCCTTTAATATCCTTGGCTTTTTTACAGAATCCTGTTTATTTGTATTTAATAATCGATGAATTTTTATAGAATCCTGTTTATATGTATTTGGCTTTGATGGAATGATGGTTGGTTTCTGGGCATATAAACCTGAAGAAATGGCTAGAAGCAATATTATAGAAATGTATCTGATCATCAGGTGCAAATATAGACATTATGAATAAAAATTAACCGCAAAGGACTCAAAGGTTTGCGCAAAGGGCGCAAAGAATTAAATTTTTTTACTACAGTAAGAGAAGGGTATAGGTTAACAAAGGAAGCTAAGCGAAGTTTGCAACTTCGCTTTTAATAGCTGCGCAGTTTGAAACTACTCTGTTTTCAAGGGCGAAGTTAAAAACTTCGCTTAGCACAAAGAGGATTAAAACTAATCCACATTATCATTCAGATAAGCGTTGTTCTCCCTTAAAACAGGTTCATCATTATCATCCGATGTTAAGGTGAACTTTGACAATTTGCTTTGAGCACCACTCTCCGGCGCTCCTAGTGACAAATTTTTTCTGACATATGCAGGGACATCTTCAAAAGTATCAATATTCTCCTTCATTGTCTTATTTGAAAGACCTTCCCTTTTCAGGATGTTTTGCATATGTTTCACTTTTCTCAGAATTGCCTCGGGTTTTTCACTTCTTTCATCATTCTCGATTGTTCTCCTGTTCCTGATCTCATCCATCTCTTGATTATGTTCAAGGCTGAAGTCAATAACCCCCTGCAATTCTTCTTCAAAATCGGTAATGATCGATTTTTTCCCCTTTTCATGAACTGAGAATACATCGTCGCCTGTTTCGGGTATTATTCTAGAGGGAATTGCAGTTTTATTTGCCAGTAATTCCACCTTACTTGGTCTTTTAGGTTTATAAGGCTGGAAAATACTGTTCGATTCAAAACCAGTTGCAATTACTGTCACACTTATTTCTTCATTAAGGTTTTCATCTTTTGATAATCCCCTGATGATCAAGGCATCATCTGAGGCAGAATCATACATATAATCTGTTATTTCACCAAGCTCATCCATCGTGATCTCATGTTCTCCAATCCCTGAGGAAATATTTATCAGAATGCTTTTTGCCCCGGTGATATCATTCGAATTCAATAAAGGTGAGGCGAGTGCATTTTCAATAGCTTTTGTTGCCCTGTTTTCTCCGGATGCTTTACCCATACCCATAATGGAAACTCCTGAGTTTTTCATTACAGTTTCCACATCAGCAAAATCTACATTTATGTAACCAGTGACAGTAATTATCTCTGCAATACCTTTCACGGCGATAGTCAGAATGTCATCAGCCTTTGCAAATGCAGTTGAAACAGGTTGGTTACCGTATATCTCCCTCAGCTTTTCATTATTTATCACAAGTAATGAATCGACATAATCTTTAAGTTCCGTTACTCCATCAATAGCGTGCCGGATACGCACTTTCCCTTCTGACTTGAAAGGGATCGTTACAACAGCAATGGTGAGGAATCCGGCTTCTTTGCAGGCTTTTGCAATGACCGGTGTAGCTCCTGTACCGGTACCCCCTCCCATACCTGTTGTTATGAAAACCATTTTCGTGTTGCCCGATAATGCATCCATTACATCGTCTATATTTTCTATAGCCGCCTGTCTGCCGATTTCCGGTTTGCTTCCGGCTCCCCTGCCTTCGGTAAGTGATTCTCCGATCTGGACTTTTATAGGCACCTGGCTTTTTAACAGAGCCTGATGGTCAGTATTACAAATCACAAAATTCACATCCGTGATGCCCTTTTCATACATGTGATTGACGGCATTGTTGCCTCCACCACCTATTCCGAGAACTTTTATAATCGATGACCTCTCTACAGGCAGATCAAAGTTCATTATATCGTCTGACATAGTGTATTTATTTAATTGATTATGAACAGCATATATTTATAAAGAAACCATATTTATCATTTGATAGACTGATCTTCAACCTCAAACATCCTGGAAAGCATGCTCTTAATTTTTTCAGTGAGAGGAATTTTTTCCTCTTCCTGTACAGGAGGTGCAAAATTTTCTTCTTCTTCCTCCTTATGTTGTCCAACAACTACAGTTTTGGGTTTGACAAATTCTTCAATAATGCCCGCATCGAATGACTTTTTGTAGGTTTCAAGATATTCAAAGCCGCGCATTATCAACCCGACACTTGTTGCATACATAGGTTGGTTAATTTCATTTTTCGCTGTTCCTGCAAGATGCTCATTCGGCAGACCAATTCTTACATCCATGGCAGTTTTGAACTTCATGAGCTGGGGAAGGTGCTTCAGCATAGCCCCGCCACCTGTTATTACAACACCTGCTGCAAGTTTATCCGCATACCCTGAATTCTGTATTTCAAAATTCACAGCATCGATAATCTCTTCCATTCTTGATTGGATAATATAAGCAAGACTTTTAAAAGATATCTCTTTAGGTTCACGTCCGCTGATACCCGGTATGGATACAACCTTATCTTCAGGTGCAATATCCCCAAGAGCTGAACCGTATTGAATTTTAAGCTGTTCCGCATGTCGCTGTAGGATTGCGCAACCCTCCTTGATATCTTTAGTCACCACATTCCCACCAAACGGGATAACTGCAGTATGACGAATAATATTATCATAATAGACAGCCACATCAGTCGTTCCTCCACCGATATCTACCAGAACGACTCCGGCTTCTTTTTCGTCATCGGTAAGCACTGCATCAGAAGAAGCCAGCGGCTCAAGGATCATATCCTTCACTGTCAGATTTGCTTTCCTGATACATTTTTCGATGTTTTTTGCTGCAGCGACCTGTCCTATCACAATATGGAAGTTAGCTTCAAGACGTCTGCCGCACATACCGATAGGACTCTTAACCCCGGTTTCATTATCGACGATGAAATTCTGGGGGATAACATGAATTATCTCTTCGCCTATGTCGATATGTATCTTATGCATATCTTCAATCAGCTTGAAAACCTCCTCCTTTTGAATTTCATCATCATATGCTTCACGCATTATATAGCCTCGGTTTTTCATACTTTTAATATGTTGCCCGGCTATGCCAACAAAGACCTCAGAGAATAGAATCCCTGATCTTTTCTGTACATCCTCTACGGTAGTCTGAATGGCATTGACTGTCTCCTCTATATTAAGAACAACGCCCCTCTTAACACCTTTTGAAAGAGCTTTACTAAGTCCGAGAATTTCAATTTTTCCATTCTCGTTTTTCTTACCGACAATTGCCACAATTTTTGTGGTTCC
>OCZT010004691.1_pt1 | contig 13733 bp, 5 predicted proteins | sample 1539031 | NCBI WGS metagenome assembly OCZT01 (sample SAMEA3539308, study PRJEB22396) | soil metagenome | biome: tundra; feature: field; material: soil | place: USA | collected 2010-05 | depth 0.15 m
TCGCCAACGCGATCTTCGACGCGGCCGGCGCGCGCATGCGGCAGATGCCGTTCACGCCTGATCGCGTCAAGGCCGCTCTGAAGGCCTGACGGCCTGGACTGTGGTGATGCTTCGCCTGTCCATCCTCGACCTCGCGCCAATCACGCAGGGCAGTGACGCGGCGGCGGCGCTGCGGAACACGCGTGATCTCGCGCGCCATGCCGAGCGCCTCGGCTTTCATCGTTACTGGATCGCCGAACATCACAACATGCCCGGCATCGCGAGCGCGGCGACGGCGGTCGTGATCGGGCACGTGGCCGCCGGCACGCGCACCATCCGGGTCGGCGCCGGGGGCATCATGCTGCCGAACCACGCCCCGCTGGTGATCGCCGAGCAGTTCGGCACGCTCGAGTCGCTCTTCCCGGGGCGCATCGATCTGGGTTTGGGGCGCGCGCCCGGCACCGACCCCGCGACTGCGCGCGCGTTGAGACGCACGCTCGCGAGCGACCCCGATGAGTTCCCGCAGGACGTCCTCGAGTTGATGGCGTACTTCGCGCCGCAGGACGGGCAGCACGTCCGGGCCGTCCCGGGCGCCGGGCTGACGGTGCCGCTCTACATCCTCGGCTCGAGTTGTTTCGGCGCGCAGGTCGCCGCGGCGCTCGGGCTGCCGTTCGCGTTCGCGTCGCACTTCGCGCCCGCGCAGATGATGGAGGCGCTCCAGACCTATCGCTCCAACTTCCGGCCGTCAGCGCAATTGGCGCAGCCCTACTCGATCCTCGGCGTCAACGTCGTCGCCGCGGCGACCGATGAGGAGGCGCGCTTCCTTGCGACGTCCGGAAGACAGTCGTTCGCAAATCTGCGCCGGGGGATGCCGACGACGCTGCCGCCGCCGAGTCGGGAGTTCGAGAAGGATGTCGTGCCGTTCGGCAGCGTCCCGCTGGAGAAGGCCACCTCGATCGCGATGGTGGGGTCGGCGGCGACCGTGCTCGACGGTTTCCGCAGTTTCATCGCGCTGACGGCGCCCGATGAGCTGATGGTCGTGTCGCACATCTACGACCATGCGGCCCGCGTGCGGTCGTTCGAGATCGTGGCCGAGGTCGGCTCGACCCAGTTGCGGAACTACACGCAATCGAACAGCACCATGAACCCGTAGTCCATGTGCAGCTGCATGTGGCAATGGAACAGAGAGAGCCCAGGACTGTTTGCGCTGAAATCCACTTCCATCTCTTGGTAGCCGCCGAGCATCACGACGTCTTTGGTCACGCCTGCCGTCTGTCGACCCGCAATCTTCGTCAGTTCAACGCTGTGCCGATGGAGATGCATGGGATGAATGTCGTCGCTCGCATTGCGCATCCTCAGCCGATAGCGCCTGCCTCGCTGCACCCGCAAGACCGGCTGCATCTGGTCCATTGAGAACGCAGTACCGTTGATCAGCCAGCGATTGAACCCAGTCATCGCCGCGTTGTCCTTGCTGAATACCATGTCGATCGTCGCGTCCGGCGCCTGGACTGCGGTGTCGGCCTTGCCAAAGCGCGCGTAGTCCCATTTGAACGGCTTCGGCGCGGCCCATTGCGGCTTCCCGTTGGCGTCCGCGTATTCGATCACCATGCCCATGCCGTGTCCACGGTCGTCGTCGCTGAGATCGCCAAGAATCCAGACACCCGGATGTGCCATCTTCACGAGCGCGGAGATCCGCTCCCCCGTGCCGAGCCACAGCACCGGAACCTCGACGCGCGTCGGCACCGGATTGCCGTCAAGCGCGACCACTTCGAATGTGTGGCCAGGCAACGCCAAGCTCCGGATTTCGGTCGCGCTGCCGTTGAGTACATGCAACAGGACCCGATCGTTCGCCTTCACCCGAATCGGCTCGCCGTGTCCCAACATCCTGCCGTTGATCGCAAAGGACTCGTATCCGACCTCCAAGCCGTGCGGCATGCCCTTCGCGAGCGACGCTCGCATCGCCGATTCGCCCATCTCCTGAAGCTGCGTATCCATCTCGCCGGCCAGAAAGTCCATCGGCATATCGCCGCCGCGGCTCAACGCCGGATCGAATTCCTTCAACACGAGAAACACTTCCTGATCGTACGCGCCAGGGTTGTCTTTGGGCTCCACGTACACCACCCCAACCTGGCCGCTGTACTGTCCAGCGCGGAGGTCCGGTCCTGCGTGGGTGTGGGTGTGATAAAAACGCAGGCCGGCCGGACCGGGTGTGAACGTGATTCGACGATGCCCATGTGGCGCGATAAACGGCGTGCCCTCTTCCGAGGCGCCGTCAACGTCTGCCGGCACGAGTTGCCCATGCCAGTGCAATTGCTCCGGCGTGTCGGTGTCGTTGTAGAGGTCCACGGTCGCGGGACGCCCTTCGCGCAAGCGGATCAACGGGCCTGGGAACTGGTTGTTGTAGAGGGTCGTCGCGATGATGTGATCGGGCGAGAGTTCGACGAGGCCAGTGCCGATCCGAAGCGTGTAGTCCGCCGTTCCTGTTGGTTCCACGGCGCGCGTGTCGGCCGTGCGCCTGCAGGCGGGTGCGCCGGCGGCGAGCGCCGTGAGACCGCCGACCTTCAGAAACGTTCGCCGATCCAACGCCATGGGAATGCCTTCTTCGCGCTGCACCGCGAGCATATCAGGGCGCGTCGTGACGAATCAGGAGCGACGCGCGAACCGAGCATCGATTGACCACGGTGGATCTTGATGACCACAAATGGACGCCAAGGCGACGATAGACCGGTGCGCTGGGCCGCAGCCGCGGAGCGGGCGACGAGCGATGACGCAAGGCACCGGGAACGCCCCGGCGCCTTGCGTCCGACCGACGGTACCGACACGTCAGAACTGGAATCTGAACGCGATCTCCACCTGTCGTGACGGCGCGTTGATGTTGGGCGCGAGCGAGTTCGGCTGTCCGAACAGCGGACGGCCGCTGGCGTCGGTGCCGGCGAGGATGGACCCGCTCGGCACGGCGAAGTTCGCGCGGTTGGTCACGTTGAACAGCTGCGCGATGAATTCCACCCGGTGTCCGACGCCGAGCGGAAAGATCTTCGAGAATCGGATGTCGACGTCGGCGTAGTTCGGGCAGTCCACTTGCGTCACCGGAACGAGCCCTCGCCCCGCACGGTACGTGTTGACGGCGGCCACACTCATGTCGCGGCAGCCCGAACCCGGAATGACGCCAGCGGGCAGATCCCCCGTGTACCCGTCGCCGTTGAGGTCGCCGGCTGAGTTCGACGGCGAGAAGGGCAGGCTCGACCGGAAGTCGCCGATGATCGAGAGCTGCGCATCAATCGGCAGCCGGAAGATGCCGCTGGTCACCAGGCGGTGACGCCGGTCGGCGGCGGATGGGGTCGCGATCTTCACGAATCCGTACTGATCGCCCATCGCGTTGGTGTAACCGATGTCGGTGGCCTTGCTCAACGTGTAGGACGCGAGGAACTGGAGGTTGCGGCTCATCCGCTTGTCCAGCTTGAGCAGCAGCGCCTTGTACGTGTTGTCGTGCGTCGACTGCCAGAAGCTCACGCGGCCGAATTGCGGGAACGGCTTGACCTTCGTGATCTGGTTCGGGAGGTTGATGTCCACCGTGTCCCGGTCCGAGTAGCGATACACCAGCGACACGTCGGCGGTGACCGCCAGGCTCGGCGTGAGGCTCCGGTTGAAGCCGACGTTGAACTGATGCGCGTACGGGCTCACGGTGTTGTTGTCTTCGAGGGAGATGTTGGGCGGCGCGGTCGAGATGAACGCGCTACGCGACAACCCGCCGAGCGGATCCGGGAACGCCGGCTTGTTGATGACGATCGCCTGCGCCTGCGGCCACGTCAGCTCGCCGAAGTTCTGCAGCGTCCGCATGTTGTCGTAGAACATCCCCCAGGCGGCGTGGATGTTGGTGACGCCGTTGTTCCGGGGATCCCACGCGAGGCCGACGCGGGGGCCGATGTTGTTGCGGTCGCCACGCGTGCCGGCGGGCTGCAGAACCGAGACGTCGAGCGGGAACGTGCCGTTGCGTCCGAGCGTCGACTGGATGCTCGCCAGAAGGCCGTTCACGTTCTCGTTGTACGAGCCGATCTGCCGGTCGTAGCGCACCCCGAGATTCAACGTGACGCCACTGGCCACCTGATAGTCGTCCTGGAAGTACGCCGCCATCGTTTTCGTCGGGATGTTCGCGTAGGTCGGCAGCGAGTTCGTGTACTGGGTCGGATACGTCGAGGGATCGGCCGCGTTGTACGGCGTGTCCTTCGGGAACGTCCAGGCCCCGAGCGGCGAGTTCGTGAGGTCGCCTTCGAACGGGACGTAGCTGAAATCGAACCCCGCCTTCAACTGATGCTTGCTACCGAGCGCGCGCATCAGGTACGAGAAGTCGTCCTTGATCTCCCACCGGCTCTCGGGCCCCATCTGGGCGTTGCCGCACCCGCCGACCGTGATCGACGGATAGGTGAAGACCGGAGTGCAGAGCGGCAGGCGCGCCGTGAAGTCGCCAGGCGCCCAGTCGCCATGGCTGTACGGCGGCGATACTTCGTACTTCGAGAACGCGTACTGAAAACGAATCTCGTTCAGCGCGCGATCGTTCAGCACCGAGGAATGGCCGATGACGGCCGACTGGCGCGGGACGGCGAAATCGAAACTCGCGCTGGTCGCCGTGCGGCCTCCGGCCGTGATGATGGGCCGGTATTCGCTTTCCGCGCCCCACCGGAAGAACAGGGTCTGCTTCTCCGACAGTTGGTGATCGATCTTGAAGTTGTACGTCCAGCGCGACTGCTGGCTGGGGAACGTCCCTTCGTACTGCGGCCACAGCCCGTTGGCGAACACGGTCAGGAACTGATCTTCCTTCGTGCCCTCATAGGCAAAGAAGAAGTGCGTCTTGTCCTTGATGATCGGACCGCCGATCGTGCCGCCGTACTGGTACCGGCGGTAGTCGGGCTTGGTCGTCTGGAAGAATTCCCTGGCCGTCAGCGAGGCGTCGCGGAAGAAGAGCAGACCCGACCCGCGGAACTGGTTCGTGCCCGACTTGGTCACCACCGTCACCAGGCCGCCGGTCGCGAGACCATACTCCGCCTTGTAGGTCGAGGTCGAAACCTTGAACTCCTGAATCGCGTCCATCGCGAAGTTCTGGCGCGGCTCGCCCATCTCGGCCCAGGTGTTGTTCACGCCGTCCACCGTAAAGGCGTTCGAGTACGAGTCGGTACCGCCGCCGACGTTCACGTTGCCCCGATAGAATTGGCCGCGGATGTTGTCCTGCGACGTGCCGGGGGTGAGCATCGCCAGATCGATCCAACGGCGCGAGGCCACCGGCAGATCCTGGATCTGCTGCGACGACACGGCCGTCGACACGTCCGATCGCGTCGTGTCGACGATGGGCGATTCGCCCGTCACCGTCACCGTCTCGGCGACCGTCGCGGGCTTGAGGGTGAAGTTGATGATGGCGGTCTGGTCGATGACCAGCACGAGGTCGGGGCGCGTCTCGGTCGAGAATCCCGTCAACTCGACCGTGAGAACGTAGCGGCCAGGCGGCAGCGAGGGGAGCCGGTACGCGCCGTTGGCTTCCGTCACCGCCAGACGCGTGAACCCGTTGTCGGCGTTCTTCCCGGTGACCGACGCGCCGGGAACGACGCCGCCGGTCGAGTCCTTGACGACGCCCGTAATCAGGGCGTTTTGGGCGAACGCGGTTGACCCGCACGCGAGCCCCAGCATCACCACTGCCGCGCCTATCAGTCGTTTACGCATCGCTGCTCCCCTCTATCGCCAAAGGAATTCTGCATACGCCGCTTCGACGTGCGTGCATTCCGTCAGAATCTACCTTCGTCCTTATGGTTCCGCAACAAGAATCACGGCCAATCATGCCCGGCCCGGGACGGGGATCCATATCCCTCAATCGAGCGACTTTCCCAAGGTCTCCGGGATCCAAACCCACGCGATGCCCGCCAAGAGAAAGGCCGCGCCGGTGACCGCGAAGGCCGGCCCGAATCCGCGCGCCTGCGCCAGCGATCCGACCACGAACGGCGCCACGGCGCTCGCCACGCGGCCGATGTTATAGGTGAACCCTTGCGCCGTTGCGCGGATCGACGTCGGGTAGATCTCGGCGGTCAGCGGGCCAAAGCCGCTGAAGTAGCCGGTGCCGAAGAAGGCCACGAACGGGCCGAGCGCCAGCAGCACCAGGGGCTGCCGCACGACGCCGTACAGCGGAAGCAGGACGGCCGCGATCAGGACGTACATGACGTACGCGCGCTTGCGTCCCATCGCGTCGCTGATGAAGCCGAACGTCACGTACCCGAACCACATGCCGACCTGCATCGCGATCACGAGGCCCGACATCGCGTAGGCGCTGAGGCCGATGCCACCCTGGGCGACGGGCAGCGACAAGTACGCGGGGATCCACAGGTTGAGACCCCACCAGCCGAACATCGTGCAGGCGTTCATCAGCGTCACGGCGATCGTGAGGGCCCCAAGCCGCCCGCTGAAGATCTGACTCACGCGCAGCTGCGCGGATGCGCCTCCGGAGGCGGCCTGCACTCTGGACTTCCGCCAGATCTCCGGTTCCTCGACGCGGCGCTGGATCCACAGCGTGAAGATGGCCGGGAGTACGCCGACGAAGAACACGGCGCGCCATCCCCAGCGGGGCAGCACGATCGCGGTCACCGCCGCAGCCGCGGCGTAGCCGATCGCCCACGAGCTCTGCATGAAGCCGAAGGCCTTGCCGCGATGCTCGGCCGGCCACGTCTCCGACACGAGCGCCGCCCCGCTCGCCCACTCCCCGCCCATGCCGATCCCGAGCAGCACGCGGAACAAGGCGAGCTGCCACAGATTCTGAGCGAGGCCGCACATCCCCGTAAAAATGGAATACAGGAGCACGCTGCCCATCAGCGCGCGCGTGCGTCCCGAGCGGTCGGCGACAATGCCGAACAGCAGCCCGCCGCCGGCCGAGGCGAGCAGCGTCAGCGACCCGAGCATGCCCGCTTCACTCTTGCTCAACCCCAGTTCGCCGATGAGCGAGGCGAGCACCATCGAGTACAGCATCACGTCGAAGGCGTCGAGCATCCAGCCCAGCGAGGCGGCCATCAGGGCGCGATGCGCGGCGGCGTCCGCGGCACGCCACCACGAAAACAATCCCGGGCGCTGATCCTGCGCGAGCGCGGTGGGCACGATCACTTCACCTTCGCCAGACGCTCGTCAATCGCTCTTCGCAGCTCTTCCCATCGCTCCACCGCGCCGGAGGTCGGCTTGTCCTCGCTCCCAGCGACGAACTCGTACAGCGTCGAGCACTCGTTCAGGAGCGGTACCGACGCGGACCCCCGCCCGCCCCGCCCGCCGCCTTCGGCCGGCACCAGCTCGCGCTCGATCTCGGCGAGCGCCGCCTGATCGCCCTGGCCGGCTTTGCGGCGATCCCGAATCGTCGCAACCGCCTGCTGAATCTCGGTCATGGCACCGGTGATCCGCGTCAACAGATCGTACTGACGGCGGAAATCCTCGTCGGTGAGTTGGAGGCGCGGGTTCCTGAGCAGACGGAACGACGCGCTCTGCGCGCGCCCCCCGACCGTCAGGCGAACCTGATACACGCCGGGCACGGCTTTCGGCCCGCGCAGATTGGGCCGCGCCGGACCGGACTCGACGCGCAGATCCCATACGAACCGGTTGAGGCCGGCTGAGAGAGGCGGCGCCTGCTCGCTCTGGCCGCCCTGGCCGCGACGGCCGGTATCGACAATGGTCCGCAGCACGTTGTTGTCCGGGCCGACGATCGCCAGCGAGAGCGGCTCGCTCGGTACCTGCGGAAACGACGCGTAGAGGATGGCGCCGTCCGGCGGTTCTTCGCCCAGTTGATGACGCTCGATGCGCGCGCCGGCGTACAGGTCGCGCGCGTTGCTCACACAGCAGGCGCCGCCGACGTACGCCTGATCGGCTTCCTCGGCCGACGTCGCGATGCGGTACGTGTCGCGCGGGGTGAAGAGATGCGCGCTGGTAAAGGGCTGCACGGCCAGTTCCCGCAGCGGGCTGATATCGTCCAGAATCCAGAACGACCGTCCGTTGGTCGACAGCACGAGGTCGCTGTCGTGGACGAGCAGATCGCTGATCGGCGTGACCGGCAGGTTCAATTGCAGCGGCTGCCAGTGCCGGCCATCGTCGAACGAGACGTAGGCGCCGAACTCGGTACCCGCGTAGAGCAGACCCTCCCGCACCGGATCCTCGCGGACGACGTGCACGAAGTGGGTGGCGGGAATGCCGTTGGTCCCGTCGGTCAGCAGCGTCCAGCTTGCGCCGTAGTCGTCGGTCCGGAAAATGTACGGCCGGTCGTCGTCGAGCATGTACCGATGGGCGGCGATGAAGGCGCGCGCCGGATCGTGCCGCGACGGCTCGACGGCCTGCACGGTGGCGAATTCAGGGAGCCCCTTCGGCGTGACGTTCTTCCAGCTCGCGCCGTCGTCGCGCGACACCTGCACGAGGCCATCGTCGCTGCCCGCCCAGAACAGCCCGCGCTGCCGCGGCGATTCCGCGAAGATCGACACCGTCGGGTAGGACTCGGCTTCGGCGCCGACCTGGTTCGCCGCCGCCGGCCGGCTCTTGTCGTTGCGCGTGAGATCCGGGCTAATCACCCTCCAGGTCTGGCCGCCGTCGCTCGAGCGGTGGACGTAGTTCGACGTGTGGTAGACGTTCTCGGGATCGAGCGGCGAGGTGAAGACCGGCGACGTCCACGCGAAGCGGAACCGCATGTTCGCCTTGCCGGCTTCGGGCCAGACGTTGATGCTGCGCAGGTGCTCCGTCGCGCGATCGAACGCGGTCATCATGCCGCCCGGGCCGTCGGCGTACACGATGTCCGAGTTGCGGGGATCGACGGCGACGAAGCCGCCTTCCATGCCGCCGACCGCGTACCAGTGCTGCAGCTGCAGACGCGCACCGAAGTTCGCCGTCCGGCTCGGCAGCGACAACGCATCGTACTGATCCTGTTGCGCGCCGTAGACCCGATACGGGACCTGGTCGTCGACGGTGACGCGATACATCTCCGCCGTCGGCTGGTTCAACTGCGTGGACCACGAGGCGCCGCCGTTGACCGAGATCGTGGCGCCCCCGTCGTTTCCCTCGATCATCACGCGCGGGTCCTGCGGATCCACCCAGAGGTCGTGATTGTCGCCGTGGGGCATCGGGATCGGGGTGAACGTCGCGCCGCCGTCCGACGACTTGTGGAAATCCTGGTTGCCGACGTACACGCCGTTGGGATCCTTCGGGTCCGCGAAGATGTGCGCGTAGTACCACGACCGACCGGTGAACCGGCGATCGGCATTGATCCGTCGAAACGTCTTCCCGGCGTCGTCGGACCGGAAGATCCCGCCGTCGGAGGCATCCACCAGCGCCCACACGCGATTGGCGTTGCCGCCCGACACGGCGACGCCGATGCGTCCGACCGGTCCCTGCGGCAACCCACTGGAGAGGCGGGTCCAGTGATCGCCCCCGTCGACGGTCTTGAACACGCCGCCGGCGGTCGAACCGCCGACCAGCCCCCAGGGCTTGCGTTCCCCCGTCCACATCGCCGCATACAGCACGCGCGAATCATGGGCGTCCATCACGAGGTCGGCTGCGCCGGTCTGGTCGTTGACGAAGAGCACTTTCTCCCATGTCTGGCCGCCGTCGCGCGATCGGAACACGCCGCGCATGGGATTTGGACCGAAGGCATGGCCGAGCGCCGCGAGGTACACGCGATTGGCATCGCGCGGATCGATCCGGATCTTGCCAATCTGGCCGGCGTCCTCGAGCCCGATCGACTGCCAGGTCGCGCCGGCGTCGGCGGACTTGTACGCGCCGTTGCCAACCTCCACGTTGTTGCGAATGCACGCGGAGCCGGTTCCAACGTAGACGACCTTGGGATTGGAGTCGGCGACGGCGATCGCACCGACCGACCCGGTCTTGAAGAACCGGTCTGAAACGTTCTCCCAGACCTCGCCGGCATCGGTGGTCTTCCAGACGCCGCCGCCGGTCGCGCCCATGTAAAACGTGCGGTGGTCTCCCGCGACGCCGGTCACCGCCGTCGAACGGCCGCCACGATGCGGACCGATCATCCGGTAGCTGAGACCCCGCAGCAGCGCCGGATCGACGCCGACGACGGAGTCGGCCCGCGCAGCATTGTCCACACCTTCGCGCTGCACGCGGGCCTGGTATCCGGCCGACGCCAGCAGCGTCAGCAGCGCGACCCACGAGGCGTGTTTGACCGAGACGGACATCAGCGACCTCACCATGCCATCACCTCACTGCCCGGCCGTACTTGGAGTCGGCGGCGCCGTCTTCGGGGGCCGCGGTCGATCCAGACTGAGCGCCACGCCGCCGAAGAACGACGAGGCCTTCCGATCGACGACGTGGTTGCCGTCGAGAATCGACTGCAGCAGCGCCTTGTCCCATTGCAGCCCCATCGTGGCGACGAGCTTCATCCAGTCGTCGTAGGCCGTCTCATCGGGCGCTTCGGTGCTGCCGAAGAAGATCGTGATGTTCGGCTGGCGCGTCATGTAGTCGTCGCCACCGCCGGTGCCGCCGCGTCCACCGCCGGCCGCGCCGGCGCCCGCCGCGCGAGAGCCCTTGATGGCGGTGAAGATCATCACGCCGTTGGAGAAGTCCATCTTGAAATTCTCTTCATCGAAGGTTGACGTGTAGCGGCCGTACCGCGCGTACGCGTGCTCGTTGAACGCCTTGACGGAGGGCACGGCGTTCATGTTCTGGGTGATGAGGTCGCGGATGTGGAACGCCGCCTCCTTGTTGCGCGGGTACTTCGGGTCGTCGAGGTAGCTGAAGCCCGGAATGAACCACCCGCGCATCCCCCACCAGCCGCGCGCCTCGCTGATGCGGTTGCGGATCCAGGGCACGTATTCCGAGAAGAGCTGCACCCATTCGTGCGATGGATAGCCGTGCGGGTTCAGGAAGATATCGGGCAGCCACGTGCGCCAGAGCTTCGGCCGGATGGCCGACTCGGGGTACATCGGATCGGGATCCGTGCGAGAGACGAGGCTGACGCCCAGGGAGCCGAGATAGCCGGGATGGAGCATGTAGTCGCGCGTGATCTTGTAGAGATCGTAGGCGAGCTGCGCGCCGTCGGGATTCGTGAACGGATGAAACACGACGTTCACGCGCTTGAGATACGGCTTGAACTGCGGATCGGTGAGCAGCATTTCCGCGAGCCTGAGCGTGTGGCTCGTCGATGACACTTCGTTGGCGTCCTGCCGCGCCGAATAGACGATCGTCGGCTTCAGCGTCGTCGCCTTCGCCTGGGACCAGTGCGACGCTTCGATCGGCGGCATCAGGTCCATCGCCCAGCTGTCCTTCCCGAGATAGGTCTCGCCGACTTTGTAGACCGTCGCCTCCGGAAAGGTCGACATCTTCGCGAGCATCTCGAACCCTTCGGGCGGCGGAATGGGCGTGTCCCACTGAACAATGGTCTTGCCGTCGTACTTGTAGCCGGGCGGGAGCAGCTTCTTGATGTCCGGGAACGGCGCGGGAGCGCCGTTCGAATCGAGCGCGAGCACCGTGTCGGTCTTTGCCGCCTCGAAGTCGAGCCCGGTCGAGACGCGCAGGCCGCCGAGATCGTGATACGCGAGGGCGTCGCGATACATGCCGGCCGCCCGCAAGCGTCCCAGATTCGCGATCACCGCGCGAACCTGGACCGCCGAGAGAATGCGGTCGTCAGCCTGCTCGGCCGTGACCTTCTTGACGAGCGCGGCGCGTTCGTCTTCCTGCGTGTCCACCTTCAGGCGGAAGTCGAGCTGCTCGATCCCGTTCTGCCCGTCGCGCACGCGGACCGCCAGCGGCACCGGTGTCTCGGTCGTGATCTTGGGAATGTCGAGCCGCTCCTGCCCGACCCGGCCATCGCGCTGCTTGTAGTCGACGATGACGCAGGGGCGGTTGGTGTCGAAGCCGGTGAAGGTAATCTTCGCGTGACCCGCCTTCCCGTCCGACTTCGGATGGACGATCGGGATCACGCGGCCGATGTAGTCGAGCGCCGGGCCGCGCGCCTCCCTGCCGAGCACGTCGAAGAACTGCAGCGTGTTGAAGTACAGCTCCTCCTGCACCGATTCGAGCGACGCGATCTGCTCGTTGTCGATGCCGAGCTTGTAGCTGGGCTCGCTGAGCGTCACGTCGATTCTCAGCTCGCCGAAGAACGGCGCGTCCTCTGGCCGCGGCTTCCCTTTGGCGATCTTCATCTCGTGCGTGTAGATCGCGGGGACCGTTTTCGCCTGGAAGTGGTCCCAGAAGCGTTCCGGATCGGTCTCGATGCGGTCGTCGACGACCGCCTTGCCCTGGACCTGAGCGTTGATCCAACCGGTCGTGACGCGCACCCGCTCGTAGGTGGGGAACTGATCGTAGAAAGGACGCTCGACGAACTTGGGATCGAACGTCCCATGGAACAGCTCTTGACCGCCGGTTCCCGTCGCGACCACCTCATACGTGGGGGAGCCGATCGGACGCTCCTCGAAGCGGATCTTGTCCACCGGGATCTTCAGGTCGCGCGACAGCGTCTCGTCGATCGGATAGAGCTCGAGCAGCCAGCGCGTCGGCACGACCATCGACGCCTGCGGCCAGTCCGCCGGCGGGCCGATCTTCGCGAAGCGGATGGTGATCTGATCGATCGGTTTCCCGGTGAGGGCCGGACGCACGACGTCGTACAGCCAGCTGTAGCCCTGCTTGTAGGCGCAGATGATCGTCACCTTGGTCCGTGCCGCATCGGCTCCCGCCTTGACGAGCTCGTCGCGGACGCGGCGCTCGATGTCCGCGCGCAGCTCGGGACTTTCGCTGAGGCGCGCCTCGAGCACGACCGCCTGACCCTTCTTCACCGCCGGAATCACTTTGGCGTGGAGCTTCTCCCAGAACTCGTCCACCTCGGACGGCACGTCGAAGTCGTCGCTGAAAATCAGCTTGGCCTTCTGCACATCGCGGTTCTCGATGGTGACGTCGAGCCGATCCGCCTTGATTTTCGACACCGCCTCGCGCTTCACGAAGTCGCCGAAGAGGTCCGCGGGCTTTTCAAGCGACACCGTCACCTGCGCCGACTCGAGATCCTTTCCGCGGAGCTCCTCGGCGAGCTTGTCCAATTTGTACAGCGCGCTTGCCGCCTGCCCCGCCGGCGTCCGCCCTGCCACGAACCTGCGGACGTCCTCTTGCACGTCCGCGACCATCGTCCGGTCCTTGCCCCGCTCCCAAAGGTGCGGGAGCCTGACCGCCATTTCAGTCAGCGCGCGTGAGACGCCGCGAGCGTCGGCGCCCGTGACGATGACGGCGCTCTTTTCGCCGAACGCTTTGTGGACGACCTCGATCAGGCCTTCGCCCGGCTGCAACGCGGGCCGCGTGAATTTACCCGCCTTGACGAGATCATCGACGAGCGGATGGCTGATGCCGATCAGGACGAGCGTCGGTTGCGATTCCGGGCTCTTCACCTGATCGGCCGGCATCGCGACGGGCACGACGATGCCGGCCGATTCCAGGCCAAGGCGCGCCGCGAGATCCACGGTGCCCGCCGTGCCCTCGCCCGACGGGCTGAGCAGCACATCGAGCCGATCGGGAATGAGGTTGTTGTCGGAATCGCCGAGCAGACCGTCGATCGCGTACAGATTGGCGAGGCTGAGGCCATCCTTCGCGCCGGCGCCGGGACGGCTGGGCATCGGCCCCGGTGGCGACGGCGTCACTCCCGGCACGTCCACCGACTGCGCGGCTGCGCCCGTGCCTTCAAATTGAATATGCAGCGTGCGTAGACCGGGATAGGAAAGCGCGCGCGGTCCGCCGGCAGGCGTCGGGGCAGGCGCGGG
>OCZT010004692.1_pt1 | contig 13731 bp, 9 predicted proteins | sample 1539031 | NCBI WGS metagenome assembly OCZT01 (sample SAMEA3539308, study PRJEB22396) | soil metagenome | biome: tundra; feature: field; material: soil | place: USA | collected 2010-05 | depth 0.15 m
GACTCGCCTTCTCCCTGAGAAGATCCTTTGCCGCCGGTAGCAAGCAGAATATGTCCACCCGGATATTTATGCCAATTATTTCTTGCACCTGATTCAAAAGTTACATTACCTATCTGGCAATTAAAAGTGCTGTCATTAGAAACCAGCATTTCAAGCCATGCTGTTTATATGAAATAAAATTCGTAATTTTTTTAGCCTTTATGGAAGATTGCACTTTCGCTTAAATCTTTTGATTTATTTATGTTTTATTCTCATTCAAATTTTTTTGATACTACTATCTTTGTCTACGACCTGTTATTTCATATATTATTTCTATAATTAACTTATTAGTCAGTTACACTGCAATTTTACGTTGCTAGCTAAATACGTTATGGTTTGAAAATTATAATAATCAATTCTTATAACTAGTTTGAAGCATAATTTTTAATCGGTCAAATATAATATATTAACTACACAATTCAAACTTCACTATGGGCTTCTAATGTACTCATAAAGTTTACGTATATTTTCTCTACTTGTCTGGTTACTTTACAGCATACTATTAATGACTGTATTGACAGTCTCTAAATTTTATCATTCCACATTTTTGAATCACTCTTTTTGTTTAGCTACTATTTTCCATATAAATAACGCTATCTTCATATAATATATTAAATAAAAATACAACTACTAACTACAACATAAATAGTTTCTAAAATTAGTTACTGGAAAAGGTAGTTATTCAGGACTATTTTCATACTAGACTTCATATTATATGAAGCAAAAAGCTAAATTAAATGAACCTTTCACCTCCTAAAGCTCATGTTCTGTAAAAAATAACTAACTGGGAAAACTTGGTTTCAAATCAAAAGTAAAAATGTATAAACTTTGCAAGTAAAATGTAAACTTACAAGTAAAATAGTTGAAAGGTATAAAGTGGAAAATCTTAATGATTACATTTGATGTGGCCTGCAAAATATACCGGAGTTTAAAGTTAATTGTCTAGGATTTATGCCTTTAATGAGATCTCAAGGCAAGGTTAGAACAAAATAGCTGAAAGGTGCTTTGAACATAAATTTAGAAGCCTCGTGCGTGATTTGAACACGCGACCTAGTGATTACAAGTCACTCGCTCTACCGGGCTGAGCCAACGAGGCAAGTTACAACTGACTGCAGACTTATCTAAATACAATACTCACAGATAAACTTTATGACAGCTTTCTCTTTCTGAAGTCAAGGTTGATGTTTTAACTATCATCTTTCTCTTTGTTTTTGCTTTTCTCTATAAATTATGCACATTATTCTTATGGATTATGTATCTATATATCGCTTAGGATGTGGCATAAAATAGCAAAATACGGGCGCAAGTTGGTCGAGCATAAGCTTGTAGAATCCAATTTCGGAAACATCAGTCTCAGAGCTGGGGATAAAATGCTTATTACCAGAACTGGGGCTGCGCTTGATGAGATCACAGGAAATAAGGTCGTTGAGGTAGATATTCAGAATATTTCAGCTTTGGATATTATTGCATCATCTGAATCCGTTGTACATAGAGAGATTTATCGTCAGACTTCAGCTCTTGCAATCATTCACGCTCACTGTGAATATTCTGTTGTAGAATCCCTGCTCGAAAGTCCAGCTGGGGTAATTCTGCCTGTAGACAATGAAGGACAGTACTTTTTAGGAGATATTCCTATTGTCGAAGGTGGCATAGGTAGCCGCAAGCTTGCGGATGATCTTGCAAATACACTTTCGAGATGTAGAGGTGCTATAGTGTATGGTCATGGAACTTTTGCAATTGGGCAAACTCTCGGAGATGCTTATATAGTGACAACACAGCTTGAGCATTCATGCAAAATTAAATATTTATATGAGCTTGCATCTTTAGAAAAGAAATGAGTAAATTTATCTATTGAGTATGCGGATAATCAAGCACACAGTTCAAGCATAAAACTATGGTTCTTTTTAAAATTTTGTAGAATAAACAAAATTATTCACCATTTGCTGCATTACGATTGGAATCAATCAGGATCCCATAAAAGAATAAAAAGTATCATAACTATGCAAAAACAGGTAATACATAGAATAATATGGATAAGCAGATCTAACCGGATATGTGACGCGAGACTGGTTGCCTGCTTTCGGATAGTTTTCTGTCGTGAATATATAATTAAAGGAAGAATCTCGAATACTATGGCCTTGAATACCCTGAGACCCTTTGCCTCAAAAGTTATTGAACCACTCGCAGATTTATTTATCAGATATGAGGCCTCACCTGATGCAGTTTCCATAGCATCCCTTATATGTGCTTTTTTTGCAGGAATCAGTTTTTACTATTCATCTGCATCGAAGGAATTTATTTTGCTGGCAGGCATCATGGTAATATTTAACTCAATTTTTGATGCCCTTGATGGTGTAATTGCAAGAAAATCTAACCGAGAAACCCTAAGGGGTGATTTTTTGGATCACGTTATAGATCGCTATTCAGATGTCTTCATTATATGCAGCATCTTTTTTGCAGGTTATGTAAATTGGAAGATAGGGGTTGCAGCAATTGTAGGGGTGCTCCTTACTAGCTATCTTGGTATTCAGGCTCAAGCCCTTAATTTTGGAAGATATTATGGAGGACTTATGGGTAGGGCAGATCGTCTTGTAGTTGTGATGTTTGCTGCATTTGCTAATTTTATCTACTTGGATTCAATTGCAGGATTTTCTATCCTGGGTTGGGCTGTCGTCCTTATTGCTATAACCAGTCATATTACTGCGGTCCAGAGAATTCTCTATATATGGAACAGGTTGAAATAGTTAACTTATTGAGTGTTTTTTGGATTAATTCACATGAATTTTTCCTTGAGCCTGAAAACGGTCACTGAGGCAGATAATTTGATGTAAGACAAAATCCAATAGTGAACTATGCCGTCTCAACAAAAACAGTATGAATATCTAGAACACACTGCAGATGTGAAATTCCTGGCTTATGGAAAAACCCTGGAGGAAGTATTTGAAAATTCTGCTCTTGCTATGTTCAATGTTATGATAGATACAAGAAAAATTTCAGGAGAGCTGGTAAAAGATGTTTGTTTGAAGTCATCAGATCTGGAGTCTCTGATCGTGGACTGGCTTTCTGAGCATCTATACCTCTTTGAAGTTGATGAAATTGTTTTTAGTAAGTTTCATGTTGACAGAATTAGAAAAGAGAACTGCGAATACTCGATCACATCCACAGCATCAGGAGAAAAATTTTATCCAAAGAGCCATCCATTTGAAACCGAAATCAAGGCTGTTACCTATAACCAGTTAAAAGTAGAGAAGATTGAAGATGACTGGAAGGTTCAAGTCATTTTAGATATTTAGGAAACAAGAAATTTAGACTCCTATCGATATATATATCACGGTCAGTTTCGATTTAGTCTTCTCCTACTTATATATCATTATCTATGTAATTTATTGTCCCATCTGCACTATAAAATATTAAGTTTAATTCTCTAATCTTAAACTAATTTAATCATGTTCCGACTGAACCTCGTTTACCAAGCTGGGTATCATTATACGATACTTCAAAATGGATGCTTCCTTGCAATATGCACCTTAATCAAATTTCCATAGCAATTTACAGAACTTAGGGAGCTGAAGAGTAAATTATAATCTCACAGTAAAAATTAATACTTTGAAAACTTAAATAAATTAATTTATTGTCAAGTCCATACATCTCTCAGCTAAACATAAATGCGAAGTCAAAAAAAGGAAAAGCATTGTAAATATGCGAAGAAGGGAAGATCTTTTCGTGTATTTCTCTTCGTCTTGTTTTCCTGTGGTTATGTACTTGTAGATGATTTAAATTTGAATGGTTACATTAAAAACTATAGATGTATTTTTGATAATTGGAATTAATTTATGAGTTTACTATTCTAATCCCAGAGTTTATATCTATCAAAATTAAAGGAGCAGAGAGTATTAACTATGGCAAGAAATGAAAATATAGACACTGAGGAATTAGCTACGGAAACTGTACGATCGGATGTTAAAAACATTATTCAAAAATTTTCTGAAAACATCTGGGATATCCCTGTAGGCCATATTCCGAATATGAAGGTTCCAGGCCGTTTATTTGTGTCCGAACATTTACTTGAAAGCATTGAAACTGGGACTATTGATCAGATTGCAAATGTGGCCACTCTACCTGGAATTCAGAAGTATTCACTGGCAATGCCTGATGCCCACCTTGGCTATGGTTTTGCTATAGGGGGTGTTGCAGCTTTTGATTCAGAGGAAGGAGTTATCAGCCCAGGTGGAGTAGGCTTTGATATTAACTGTGGTGTAAGGCTTATTCGCACCAACCTGCAGAAGGAAGAAGTAGTTCCAAGTGTAATGAATTTAATTGACGAGTTATTTTATAATGTGCCTTCCGGTATCGGTTGCAAAAGTAGGTTCAAGGCCTCTGACAAGGAATTGGATGATTCTTTTCTTCACGGTGCAAAGTGGGCTGTAGAATCTGGCTATGGTGTAGAAGCTGATGTTGAACATTGTGAGGCAAATGGCTATATTGAAGGAGCCGATCCTTCCATGGTTAGCACGAAGGCTAGAAAGAGGGGTAAACCTCAGTTGGGAACTCTTGGAAGTGGGAATCATTTCCTTGAAGTTCAGTATGTGGATAAGATTTACGACCGAGAAATAGCATCTGCCTTCGGACTTGAAGAAGGCCAGGTCACGGTTATGATCCACTGTGGATCACGGGGTATGGGGCACCAGGTCTGCACAGATCATCTTAAGGAACTATATAAGGCTGTAAAGAACTATGGGATCAATATCCCAGATAAACAGCTTGCCTGTGCTCCTGCTCAGTCCAGAGAAGCACAAAACTACTTTAAATCCATGCTCTGTGCTGCAAATTACGCATGGGCAAACCGTCAGATGATCACTCATTGGACAAGAGAATCTTTTGAAAAAATATTTCGGAGAGATGCCGATGATCTGGGAATGGATCTCCTTTATGACGTTGCTCACAACGTGGCAAAGCTTGAAGAGCATACTGTGGATGGCAAGAAAAAAGAGGTATACGTCCACAGAAAAGGGGCAACAAGAGCATTTCCTCCCGGGAATCCGGAAGTTCCGGTCTTATATAGGGATGTAGGTCAACCAGTTCTGATTCCTGGGAGCATGGGGACTCCTTCTTTTGTACTATGTGGTACAAAAGAGGCCATGGACCTTTCTTTCGGCAGTTGCTGCCATGGGGCTGGCAGGATAATGAGCAGGATGCGTGCAAAAAAAGAATTATGTGGGCAGAAAATAAAGGAAAACCTTGAAGCTCAAGGTGTCATAGTGAGAGCAACTCATCCTTCTGTAATTGCAGAAGAAGCTCCAAATGTATACAAATCCAGCATCGATGTAGTGAATGTCGTTCATGAGCTCGGAATTGCTCATAAGGTTGCAAGAGTTCTTCCTCTTGGGGTTGCGAAGGGTTAGGTGCTAAAAAATCCGAGCTGAATATGGAATCAGGACTGTATGGAAGCTTTGATCCGCATGATAATTTTTTAAGCCTAATTTGTCTTCCAATTTATGGCATATAATCGTGCAAACTTTTTCATTCCTCTGCAATACATCATGTATCTTCCAGTTCTTCCATGATATGTGAATCAGGACAGTAAAGCTTGGAATTCTTATTAAATCTAAATTCGATCATGCTTGAGTAAGAAGAAGTCTCAAAAGGCGTGCCATTTTCCCGGAATATATTCGAAAAATATTCAACAAGGTTACGGATAAACTTTTCATTTTTGAAGTCATGGAAAATCGTCAGGGACTCTCCCTCAGGTTCAAGGCAAATTTCTATATTCTTTACAAGTTGAGTTGCTAGGTACATCCTTTTAAATTGAATCAGTAAATCAGTAAGAGCCATATCACTTACTGATTGTTTGCACATACGTTCAAGAATTTTTGTCGGGTTTGGGATATTTCCAGTTGCAAAAATTTCTAATTGACTCCTGTGTAAAGTCACTAGATTATATTTTTCACAATTATAAGTATACATGACCTGGGTCCAAAAATCCGTATTTTCATCAAGTTCCTTATATATAATGTCAAGGTATCCAAAATATTTTCGGATCCCTGGCATGGTCTCATTAGGAGATATAGATGAATTTTTTTTGAAAGAAATCTGGGTTGAGTTTGCTCTCCTAAATATATTCTCAACATCAAGTTGTTTCCATTTGGCTAGAAAGTGAGCTACAAGCTGAGCAAAAAAATCACGACTATTTACTGTAGCATTGGAAAAAATTACTAGCGCAGATTCTGGGTTGTGAATATCCTCACATTTTATTGAAGTCTTGATTGCCCATTGATAACTTCTAAAAATTTTATTTAGGTACTCTTCGAGCTGTTTCATATCTTGAATCTCGAATGGGTTAATCAGCTCATTAACAAGTTCCTCATTAATAAGCCTACCTTTAATATATCTAAATAGACACTCCAATATAGTTTTATTTATAACTACATTTTCTCCACTTCGAATTGTATCATTTAACTCTTCTCTTGCAGGGTTTTCCTTTAGAAATTTGATCGCTTCGTCGATACTTTTGTGGTATGTCAGAGCTGTATCAGCGAATTCAATAGTACCCCTGACCGCCGCACTCAGGTTTCCATCATTGGCATCCATAAGGGGCTGTAATTTTTTAAGGTACTTGTCATCAAGGGATATATTTTTTCTGATCAGCACATTTTCACGCTACCTGATCCGGTTTATGGATCTTTTATACTACGATTCATTATTAATGTTCAAAAAATTGGGATTTTCTCCTGCTTCCATTCTAAAATTTAGAACATTTCTTTTTTCGTCAATAGATATTTTTCAAATTCTGGGAACTTTACTTATTGCTTCAATTTAGAGTTTTTTGATAAGCTTTATTTTCATAATTAATTATATATATCTATATGCGTACTACGAAATATGGAAGATTATTTAAATCCTCTTTATAATATTGGTAAGTACTACCAAATATTAAATCTTTCTATTTAGTGTTATTTTTTGATAATTTATCTGCTAAATCCCATCCAAAAAGGTATTCTACTCATACTATTCGGTATACAAGGAACTCATTATTTAACATGTTTATTATTACGTTGGTATATTTTGTCCTATTTTGTGGGATCAAATTATAAAATAACATATATTTAGATAAATATTTACTTTTTTTATTGGTTTACAAATTGTTTCGAAATGAATCGTAAAAATTAGGTGTTTCTTATAATTCTCTATAGTCAATAAATTTTTTACTTATTTTTGTTTCATTTTACGTATTGTTCTCCACTTTTTGATCCTTATTTTTTCCAATTTTTGATAGCGTTTTAGATGTCTAATTTGGTATATTATATGACTGATAAGTAAAACATCAATTATTTTATCGAAATAAAATAACTAAAATACTGAAATGAAACAAAAAAATATATAGTTCTTTATTTTATTTAGTTATAATGTGGAAAACTGATACATCAAATCTAATTTTGATAAATTTTAAAGGCTTACAATTGATTTTTGACGAAAACAGGGGTTTTATATCTGATGTAAATTATATCGTTTGACTAAAGAAAAATTAGTCAAATGGTACTTAATTTTTTATTCAAATTGAACTTTTTTATTATCAAACTGAACGAGTGACAAATAATCAAGAATAGGTAACACTGATTCACAACTCTGTATATATAAATGCTAAAACAGTGTACCGTCTGTAATATAAAATTTAGAATGTGGAGAGGACTGGCATAACCTGAAGGATCACTTAATTGGTTCCCTTTTGTCCTTACAGTTTGTCTAATTTGTGATGATATTCTAATCTCAATAAATAGTTAGACATTTTTTAAAACTGTAATTTTGTGAGTAGATACGTGCAGTTCCTGTTTGAATCTTGGGAGTAAGTTTAAAAATACTATCAAGGTTCTTACAATTTATAACTAACTCACGATCTTCAAGGTAATGACAGTCCAAAAGAGCGAGTTAGGGAGTGGTTTCATAAGTGTCTGGCAATTTGTATCAAAGTTCTTATCAGCCAGACACTTTCCTCTTAATAAGAGAAAATTATTTTGTGAATAAGCTTTTAAAATGAGTTCATCAAGGAAATCAAAACTTGTTTTTTGAATCTTGTATTTTAAAAAATAATCGAGCTTTGTATTGGTTCTAGAGTGTGGGGGGTCATTAACCCCTCTTTTTTAGATTGGAGACAATCTGTAATCTCAAATATTCCTTTTTATAAAACATTAAATTATAGTTTCTTTGAAAATAAGTTTATTCTTGGCACCATGTCAAGTACAGTCTCTTCACCTCTTACTAAGCCATGACATATATTTATTTAAATACTTATATCTATAGTTTGATTCCTTTAACTCAACCTATATAATGGAGTTGGTACCCAAGTCTCAATTCAATGATATTCGACTTCCTTTTTGCAGATGTGCAAAAGAGTGCCACCACTCCATATTCCATACCTAATTGTTGTCTCTTTTTTCAGTTTTAGAATAATCGCAAGAGTGCTGATTTTTAGCTCGCTCTTACACAGTAGACAGATGTGATCTTTATCAGTTCCAATTTCTAGTATTTCAAAATTGGTTTCCTTTTCAATAATTTTAATATTTTTAAAAATCTATCAGATGCTTTTTATTTACCCCAACAAAATCCCAGGAGTTATCTATGAGACTCTATCACTCTAAGATTCCATAAAATCTCCAGTAGGAACGATTATAACCTTAGGATTGACAAATCTGTCTTAGAAAAAAATAGAAGACCTTGATAAAGAAAAATGGTTTTTAATCCTTGATGAATTAACAAATGCGTATGTATACTTTAGAACTTAAATTTATTGAGAAAAGAAAGAAACAGAACCGAAAAAAGGGAAATCATATCTGAAAAGTACTGTTTACAAGAGGATAATGATCGCAACCGACGGCTCGGAACTAGTACAAAAATCAGTTGATTCTGCGATTGAAATTGTAAAGCTAAGCGAAGCACAGCTATGTGCTATATATGTGACTACACTGGGAGAGTTATTCGATAACCCCACATACAGATGCAGAATGGGAAAAAACAGTGAAAGAGCATCCCAGGCAAGAAGGTCAGGAAACGACAACTTATATAGAAAACGCTGACAAAACCGCAAATGTTGAGATAGAATCCATTATTCTAGAAGGAAGCCCTGCAGTTGAGATTATTGACTTTGCAGAAAAAAACGATATTGATCTTATCGTTATGAGTTCACATGGGAAATCCGCAATTCAGAGATTCCCTATCGGTAGCGTAGCAGAAAAAGTGATCAAACACTCAAAAATAGACGTCCTTGTTGTAAGGAAAAAAACTGCTGAAAACGTATTATTAAATCTCATCCACGTATTAATGAAATTAGAGATTATGATACTGGAGATTGTAGGTGATGATTGATTTCAGTGCCTCTTTATTTCCTGCACTAATAGTTGTTTTTTAATACTCTCACAATCTACAAAAATGGTTAATGAATGTAAGAGGACAGTTATTTTTAGGCTAGGTCGTCTTAGCGGTGTAAAAGGACCGGCTATTTTCCTTATTACCCCACTTATCGATAAAGTAATTAAACTGGATCTTAGAGTTGTCGCCCTTGATATTCCTAAACAGGCAGTACTCACGCAGGACAACGTCACGGTTGAAGTCTATTCCGTTGTTTATTATAAGATAGTTGAGCCAGGAGCTGCTATAATCCAAGTTGAGAATTATAAGTTTACAATATACGCCCTTTCACAGACAACACTTCGGGATGTGCTGGGTCAGATGGAACTTGATGGACTGCTTTCGGAGAGGGAAAGTATCAACAAGCGAGTTCAGGAACTTCTGGATGCGTACACCGACCCGTGGGGAATTAAGGTTACAAGGGTTACGATTAGGGATGTACCCTTGCCGGATACAATGAAAAGAGCAATTGCCAAACAAGCTGAAGCTGAGAGAGAAAAATGTTCAAGAATAATCCTTGCAGAAAGAGAATATCAAACTGGCCAAAAAATATAGGAAGCAGCAGCTTTCTATCAGGGAGTACCTACAGCGATCAAACTGAGGGAACTGCAGACTCTTACTGAGATTGCTAGGGAAAATAATCTGATAGTAGCTACTCAGTCTCAAGCCCTTGAAAGCGGAAACATAGCAGCTTTATCTCAGGCTATTTTTAGAAAGAAAGAAGAATAAAGGTTAAAAGATGGTCTAAAGGGAAGTGATGAGCGGGAAAGGACCGACAAACATTCTTATTGAAAGGGTTACTCGTTCACTCTTTATTCCATTCTTGTGCTCCATTCTTATAGCTGTCTTTGCTCATGTTTCTGGGGCAGAATTTGATAATAAGGTGATTGTACTTAAAAATTCAGATCCATCACCCCAGCTTCAGATAATATCATAGCTGATGCAATAGCGAAAGCTGAAAACGAAGGCTTTGAGGCTCTTGTAATTAACCTTGGCACACCTGGCGGAGGGATGGAAGAAACAGAGGTAATTATAAAGAGAATTGAGAATACAACAGTTCCTGTAATCGTATATGTACCTGAGGGGGAAAAACTTAGTCAGTTGGCACTTTTATTTTGATGGGAACTGATATTTCTGTGACGGCCCCTCTCGCTGTGATTGGTTCAGCGCAGCCAGTACATATATCAGCAGAGGAGACAAAATCCATAGACGACGAAAAGAGAATAAATATCCTCCTTAAATATTCGATCACAGTCTCCAGTAAACACCTAAGAAATGAGACCTTTGCAGAAGAAGTTATAATCAAAAACAAAAATCTTGACGCGCAAGAAGCACTAGACTTGGATGTAATATAATATATAGCTCCTTCTATTTTCTAGTTGTTTACCCAGATCAACCGAAAGGTTGTAAAAGGAAAAATTCTCAGAAGTGAAAGCCTCAGCATTGAAAACTATGAGCCTTTTCTTCCTTTAGCTTTCTTGGAGCTTATCTCAAGTCCAATTCTCTTTTCTCCTAATCACTGAGCTTTATGGGATCATCTTTGGAATTTCAAATCTTGGATCAGGGTAGAAGTTTTTGGAATCATTGCGATAGTACTTGGGTTGGTAGGTACAAGGTTTAATATCAATGTGGGCGCAATCTTCCTTATAAATATAGGGGTCGGTCTTTGTTCGGTATAATGGAGAATACTGGCAAGCTAGATCTGAGGAAAAAATAGGAGTTAAAGAAAAAGTTGAAATAATTGGAAAAGAAAAGGAAGTACTTCTAGTAAAAAGAAAAAGCTAATATTTCCTTTATCTTAGTCAAATGTCCCACAGCTTGCTGCGGGATGAAACTTTGGGAACTTATAGAGCCATAGGGAAAAATGGTGTGAATATAAACTTCTCGCAGCAGGTGCACATTGCCATCACTGCCGTAAAAAAAATAAATCAAACCGAAGCTCGGAAATAGGAATTTGTCTATGCATAAAATTAATCCATAAATCCATAATAGGTTGAATTTCAATCCAGAAACCCTACATTGATAATTTAATTAAAAGTATTTTGCGTTGGTTTGAACTTGAAAAGCGAAAAGATAAAAATTGCGATAGCAAATGTTTTGAAAAGATTGGACATCGCCTATGTAGATGATGACACATATAAACGGTTAGTCAACATCGGCTTCCAATATGACTATATTGAAAGTGAACTTTTGGAACAACTGATTGAAGCTGAACTTATTATACTGCTAGATAGGCGCAGTTTTTGAAACTGTTTTTTAATTTATCTTACCTTTATTTTGTTACAGAATTTGTGTGTAAAAACATTTGTGTTTTCAATTTTCATATTTATCACTATCTTTTTACCAGGTGCCAAAAACATATAAATATGTAGTCCTTTAAATCCTTGAATATGTCTTTAAAGAAAGATTCCTATAAGTCCTGTTCAGAAGTTACAATTGTCAGTATAATTTACGGTACAATATGGGTTTTTTCTAGATAAAGTTTAGAATATGTCCATTGAGTTTATGCTTTTCTCGAGGTTCTTTTGGCTTCCGCATGATTTTTATTTACCTGCTGTTTAATAGAGGGCTGGGCCAGCTTAGATTTAGGGAGGAATAACAGGTACCTAATGCTTCAAAGTCTTCTGAGTGCAATCACAAGCCTACGCTACTTCTCCTCCATCAAATATAGCGGGATTTTCGTGCAGTCCTTCTGCTTTATATAGCTCAAGTATATGCTAATTTGCTTGCTCTTGTGATCCTTGGAAAACGAAATAACAGAAAAAGTCTTTTCCCCTCCCCTTGCAGACGCAGGTGTTTTACTTATTGTTCTCCCGGGAGAATTTCTGATGAACGTGGATACAGAGTCAAATTTTCAGAAAGGCCTCATTTTTAGCCTATTTTCAGGGATGTCACTAGGTACAACCATAATCTCGGTTTGTTATCTAAGATATGATTATATAGGGATAACTTAGACATTTTTGATGACGGGAACAAGTCTTCTCATTATGCTTTCTTCAGCATTTTTAACTCCCCTTTCACTTTTCTTTAAAAACATTTAATAATCTAATGATATTCAAATTCACTATTACATTTGCTACCGTTATCTATCTTATAGGAGTCTAAGGAATCAGGGTACAAACAGATAGCATTCTTGCTTTTTTAGAACCATTATCAGAAATCTTCTTTAAATTACTATTCTAAAAAATAACATCTACCTTTCTCCCTTTCTTGGTTACGGTTTAATCCTCACAGCAGCTTATGTTGTAAGTAGAAGGGATCTGGGTAAATGAATGGCATGTTTGATAGTTACTCTAATTCTCTATTAATACAACAAAGATCTTTCCCTATCCTATACAATGTTTTTTATAGTAATAATCTTCCTAAAACAATTGAATACAGGGTACAATTTGTAATCTAGGAACAGTTTGATTGTGATAAATTTTAGGTTCAAAATAGAGTATATCATCATAGCAGTAAAAATATATTATAGATTGGGAAAACAATGATCTAATGAATGAAAGAAAAGTCAAAAAAGGATCCTTTCAACTGGATATAGGCATAATTATATCAAGCGAGGAGAGAACTCCAGTCATGATAGGAATCAATTTCAAGGTCTTGTTTCCTTGTTTGACATCGATTTTGAACTCTATGTTGGATCATCGTATAATCTTTTTGAGACTATAGGACCAAATTTTGGTATTTGTTTGTTTATAGGTACAATGGTTTCCTGGCTTCAAAATTGGGTATCCACTTAGGAAGAACATTTGATTTAGCTATACTAATTCCGGTTCCGTTGCAAAAAATCCTTTCTAATGGTACAATAGAAAAAAACGAAAACCAAAGATAGTAATATGCTATCTAATTCCTTTAAATAGAAGCATTATGAAGGAGAAATTATCCTATTAAATGTAAGATGGTACTTAAAATATCCATTGAGCTATAGAAATTTAAAGGAAATGATGATAGAAAGAGGAATTCAAGTTGATCACAGTACTATAATGAGATGGGTACATCAATATTCCCCTGAAATAGAAAAGAAGATAAGAAGACATTTAAAACTAACAAATGATTCGTGGAGAGTTGATGAAACCTATATCAAAGTAAAAGATAAATGGAAATATTTTTACCGAGCAGTTGACTCAAATGGAGAGACAATCGATTTCATGTTAAGTGCAAAACTAAATAGAACGGCAGCGAAGATATTTTTTAAGAAAGCTTTGAGTTTTCATCATAATCAAATTCCAAGAATAATAGCCGTTGATAAGAATCCAGCTTATCTACCTGCTATAGATAAACTGAAAAATGATAAAA
>OCZT010004694.1_pt1 | contig 13726 bp, 9 predicted proteins | sample 1539031 | NCBI WGS metagenome assembly OCZT01 (sample SAMEA3539308, study PRJEB22396) | soil metagenome | biome: tundra; feature: field; material: soil | place: USA | collected 2010-05 | depth 0.15 m
ATTATCAGGAGCTGAAGCAGGAGGTCGGGCTCGGGCATTTCGAAGGGCGAGGATGGCGCGGCTTCCACCATCACGCCACACTCTGCATCGCGGCCTACGGATTCCTGATCTCCGAAAGGGAGACGATTCCCCCCTCAGCACCTCGTTCCACCGCGATGTTCCAGGCGCCTGCCATTCCCGAAGGTTACAGACCCAGAGGCTCCACCGCTGCGGCCCGAGCGGCACATTCCAAACTCGATTGCGACCATGCGCCGACGGCTCGTTCTCGCCCTCGTCAAAAACTTGCCGCGATGTCCGTGCTGCGCCGCTCCGATCAGGAACCTAGCGAAGTACAAAACTTTATGACGCAGTAAGACTATGCTCGACTCGCAAAACAAAGGGCCTCAATGCACCGCCTGCGGCTCTCCAATGAAACTGGCGGCAATTGAGCCGAGCGAAACGGGCCAGGACCTGCGAACCTTCCATTGCCAACAATGCAAAAGGGTTGAGCGGCATGTCATTGCAAGCGCGGTAACGGAGGTTTGGCTGGCGCCAAAGAAGTAAGCCGCCTCGGTTGGCGGCCTTTTTCATTTCGCAGTCTCCGAACTGTCCGCCGCATCGCCCGACAAGGACAGTTCGCTTGGGACCGGCACCCACGGATCGGAATCAGCGACTCGCTCGCCTGGACTATTCGTCCGCAATTCCGTCTTCCTGCGTGGCCTGCGCAATTTCACCCGCGGCGAGATCGCCCTTGTGCGCCTGCGCCGTATCGGCAAGCCGCGCCTTCGCGGTCCTGTGGACATGGGCGGCGAGATCAGGCACGCGTTCGATCAGCGCGTGGAAATCCTGGGCATCGAGCGCCAGGAGCTTGGTCTTGCGCATCGCCGTCACCGTGCCGCTGCGCTTGGTACGGCGCAGCAGCGCGATTTCGCCGAAGAACGTGCCGTCCGAGAGCCGGACGCGCTGGTTCGGCAATTCGATCTCGACCTCGCCCGCGGTGATGAAATACATCGAGGATGCGGCATCGCCACGCCGCACCAGGATTTCACCTTCTTCGATGGTCTGGGCCCGCAACAGCCGCATGATGTCGGCGATCTCCGCAGCGCCGAGATGCGAGAACAGCGGCACCCGCGCCAGCATGCCCCAGGTGACGACGAAATCGCGTCGCCGGACCTCGTCGGCAAACGCCGTCGAGATGATCGCCACCGGCAGCGCGATCATCACCAGCCCGGCGACGATGGCGAACACCGACACCAGCTTGCCCAGCGGCGTCACGGGGACCACATCGCCATAGCCGACCGTGCCCAGCGTCACGATCGCCCACCACATCGCCTGGGGGATGGTGCCGAACTTGTCGGGCTGAACCTTGTGCTCGATGGCATAAAGCAGCGAGGCGAACAGCAGCACCGCGCCCATCAGAATCACAAGGCAGCCGACCAGCGCTCGCCGCTCGGCATGAAGGGCGGCGAGAAGCGAGCGCATCGCAGGTGAATAACGCACCAGCTTGAAGAACGGCAGCATGCCAAGCAGCGTCAGCGAGGCGCGGTCGCCGGCGAGAAGTGCGATCAAAGCCGGCAGGAATGCCATGAGATCGATGATGCCGAGGCTGGAGACGGCATATTCGATCCGGTCCCGTGACGCACTCAATTGCCGCAGCGAGTGGCCGACCACGCTCCAGAGCCGTGCGGCGTATTCCAGCGCAAACACCACCACCGCGCCAACCTGGATGACGGTGAACAGCCCGCCGAAACGCGCGTCGAATTCCGGAACCGACGCCAGAATCATCGCCAATACGTCAATGATGATGATGCAAACGATCAGCCGGACGAACCGCGAGCCGACCGAATAAGGCAAGTGATCGTGTTCAAGCAGTTCGTAGAGGCGATCCCGCAAATCGGGGGCGTTCAGCCGCCTTCTGCGCGGGAGGATCGCCACCGGATTAAGCGCTGCCCATCGCTTTTTCGATCGCCAAGAGCGCCGCGCCCGCCTTGGCGCCATCGGGCCCGCCGGCCTGCGCCATGTCGGGCCGGCCGCCGCCGCCTTTGCCGCCGAGCGCTTCGGAAGCGACGCGCACCAGATCGACTGCGCTGAAACGCGAGGTGAGATCGCTGGTGACGCCGACGACCACTCCGGCCTTGCCATCCTCGGTGACGCCGACGATGGCGACGACGCCGGAGCCGAGCTGTTTCTTGCCGTCGTCGACAAGGCTCTTGAGATCCTTGGTCTCGACACCCTCGACCGCGCGCGCCATCAGCTTGACGTCGCCGACATGGCGCACGCCATTGGCGCCCGCCGCCGACCCATTGGCGGCCGCGCCGCCGCCCATCGCCAGTTTCTTGCGCGCATCCGACAGATCGCGCTCCAGTTTCTTGCGCTCTTCCATCAACGACGCGATGCGCGCCGGCATGTCGTCGAGCGTGGTGCGCAGCTCCGTTGCCGCCGACTTGGCGAGCGCAATGGTGTCGTTGGCATGTTGCCGCGCATGGCGTCCGGTCAGCGCCTCGATGCGGCGAACGCCCGACGACACCGCGCTTTCGCCGGTGACCGAGATCAGGCCGATATCGCCGGTGCGCCGAACATGGGTGCCGCCGCACAGCTCCACCGACCAGCCGAGCGCGTTGCTCATGCGGTCGCGATCGCTCTTGCCCATCGAGACCACGCGCACCTCGTCGCCGTATTTTTCGCCGAACAGCGCCCGCGCGCCGGCGTCGCGGGCGTCGTCCACCGCCATCAGCCGCGTGGTGACCTCGTCATTCTCGAGCACCACCTCGTTGGCGATATCCTCGACGCGGCTCAACTCAGCCTGCGTGATCGGCTTGGGATGCACGAAATCGAAGCGCAGCCGGTCCGGCGCCACCAGCGAGCCGCGCTGGGCGATATGGTCGCCGAGCACCTGCCGCAACGCTTCGTGCAGCAGATGCGTCGCCGAATGATTGGCGCGGATCGACGTGCGTCGTCCATGATCGACCTCGAGCAGCAGCGCCGTGCCTGATTTCAGCGTGCCCTGCTCCACCGTGCCCACATGCACGAACAGATCGCCGGCCTTCTTCTGGGTATCGGTGACACGAAATCGCACGCCCTCGCCGGTCATCATGCCGGTGTCGCCGACCTGGCCGCCGGACTCCGCATAAAACGGCGTCTGGTTCAGAACGATGGCGCCGCTGTCGCCGGCCTTGAGGCTCTCGACATCCTTGCCGTCCTTCACCAGCGCGGCCACCACGCCTTCGGCGGTCTCGGTCTCATAGCCCAGGAATTCGGTGGCGCCGAGTTTCTCGCGCAGCGGAAACCAGACATTCTCGCTGGCGGTATCGCCGGAGCCCGCCCATGCCGCGCGCGCCTTGGCGCGTTGGCGGTCCATCGCGTCGGTGAAGGACGCGATGTCAACGCTGATGCCGCGGTTGCGCAGCGCATCCTGGGTGAGATCAAGCGGAAAGCCATAGGTGTCGTACAGCGTAAACGCGGTGTCGCCGTCGAACATGTCGCCCTTCTTCAGGGTAGCGCTCTTTTCGTCGAGTATGGTCAGCCCGCGCTCCAGCGTCTTGCGGAAGCGGGTCTCTTCCAGCAGCAAGGTTTCCTCGATCAGATTTTCGGCACGCACCAGTTCGGGATAGGCCTGGCCCATCTCGCGCACCAGCGTCCACACCAGGCGATACATCAGCGGGTCCTTGGCGCCGAGCAATTGCGCGTGGCGCATGGCGCGGCGCATGATCCGGCGCAGCACGTAGCCGCGGCCTTCGTTCGACGGCAATACGCCGTCGGCGATCAGGAACGACACCGCGCGCAGATGATCGGCGATGACGCGCAACGACGCCTTCTGCTCACCTTGCGGATCGGCGCCGGTCATTTCGGCAATGGCGCGGATCAGTGCTGCGAAAAGATCGATCTCATAACTGTCGTGCTTGCCCTGCAGCACCGCCGCGACGCGCTCCAGCCCCATGCCGGTGTCGATCGAGGGCTTCGGCAAATTGTTGCGCTGGCCGCCCTCGAACTGCTCGAACTGCATGAAGACCAGGTTCCAGATCTCGACGAAGCGGTCGCCGTCCTGCTCGGGTGAGCCCGGCGGCCCGCCCCAGATCTTGTCGCCATGGTCGTAGAAGATCTCCGAGCAAGGACCGCACGGGCCGGTGTCGCCCATCTGCCAGAAATTGTCGGAGCCGGCGATGCGGATGATGCGGGATTCGGGCAATCCCGCGATCTTCTTCCAGAGATCGAAGGCCTCGTCGTCGTCGACATAGACGGTGGCCGAGAGTTTGTCCTTCGGCAGGCCGAATTCCCTGGTGACGAGATTCCACGCCAGCTCGATGGCGCGGTCCTTGAAATAGTCGCCGAACGAGAAATTGCCCAGCATCTCGAAGAAGGTGTTGTGGCGCGTGGTGTAGCCGACATTGTCGAGATCGTTGTGCTTGCCGCCGGCGCGCACGCATTTCTGCGACGTGGTGGCGCGCTGATAGGAGCGCTTCTCGACGCCGGTAAAGACGTTCTTGAATTGCACCATGCCGGCATTGGTGAACATCAGCGTCGGGTCGTTGCGCGGCACCAGCGGCGACGACGGCACGATCTCGTGGCCGTTGCGCTCGAAGTAGTTCAGAAATGTCGACCTGATTTCGTTAACGCCGCTCATTTTGGTCCAATCGCGCCCAACACCGCCCCGCAGGCAGCTACTTCCCCGCGCACCGCTTTTAGACAAGGGGGCTGGCGCTGTCCAGAAAGTGTGCAGCGGATCAGGGGCTTGCCGCACCACCGTTGATAGTTGCTGCAGCTGCGTTGACAGCCTTGGCACCGCCGTGTTTTCCTCCTATCTGTTCAAGACAGTCACGTCGGGAGAGATCGGCTTAAAAGGCCGGCGCCGAAGGAGCAACCGCCCCGGAAACTCTCAGGCAAACGGACCGCGTGACTTGATAGCATCTGGAAAGAGACGCCGACGGGCTTAGCAGCCCGGAAGTGTCCGCCGACGGGATAATACTCTCAGGCACAGCGACAGATGGGGCTTCGACGGGTTTTCGAGGAATGATCCTCGGGAACCGCGAGGGCCCCTTGATGCTTGCGCGCGACGACGAAACCCGACTGAAACGCACCCCTCTGCACGCGCTGCACGTCTTGAGCGGCGGCAAGATCGTGCCGTTCGCCAGCTATGACATGCCGGTGCAATACGCAACCGGCGTGCTCAGGGAACACCTGCATACCCGCAGCAACGCCGGCCTGTTCGACGTTTCGCATATGGGCCAGATCGCGCTCCATGCGAAATCCGGCAAGGTGGAGGATGCTGCCCTGGCGCTGGAGCGGCTGGTGCCGCAGGACATTCTTGGCGTTGCGGCGGGCCGGCAGCGCTACGCGCAGTTCACCAACGAGGCCGGCGGCATCCTCGACGATCTGATGGTGGCCAATTTCGGCAGCCATCTGTTTCTCGTGGTCAACGCCGCCTGCAAAGCCCCGGACGAGGCGCATCTGCGCGCCAACCTGTCGGATACCTGCGTGATCGAGCCGCTTGGGAATCGCGCACTGATCGCGCTGCAGGGGCCGAAAGCGGAATCGGTGCTGGCAAGACTTTGTGCAGATGTTCAGGCGATGCGGTTCATGGACGCCGGTCCGCGCCGCGTTGGCGGCATCGATTGCTTCGTCTCGCGCTCGGGCTACACCGGCGAGGACGGCTTTGAGATTTCGGTTCCGGCCGAACAGGCCGAGGCGCTCGCCACCGCGCTGCTCGGGAGCAGCGACGTGCTGCCGATCGGGCTGGGCGCGCGCGACAGCCTGCGGCTCGAGGCCGGGCTTTGTCTCTACGGCCACGACATCGACACCACGACGACGCCGGTCGAGGGCGCGCTGGAGTGGTCGATCCAGAAGAGCCGCCGCAATGGCGGCGCGCGCGCCGGCGGCTTCCCCGGCGCGGACAAGATTCTCGCTCAGCTTGGGAAAGGCGCACCGCGCCGCCGCGTCGGGCTTAAGCCGGAGGGCCGCGCCCCGGTGCGCGAAGCCGCGCCGTTATTCGCAGATGCGACCTCATCCGAACAGATCGGCGCCGTCACCTCGGGCGGCTTCGGCCCCAGCATCAATGCGCCCATAGCGATGGGCTATCTGCCGTCGTCGCACACGGCATCCGGAGGTTTGGTGTTCGCCGAATTGCGCGGACAGCGATTGCCGCTGCGGGTCGCGCCCATGCCCTTCGTTCCCAATACCTACAAACGCTGAAGGATTTGTCATGACGACGCTGTTCACATCAGATCACGAATGGCTCCGCATCGAGGGCGATGTCGCCACCATCGGCGTCACCGATTACGCGCAGTCGCAGCTCGGCGACGTGGTGTTCGTCGAACTGCCGAAGGTCGGCCGCAGGCTGAAGAAGGCGGAAGCCGCGGCCGTCGTCGAATCGGTCAAGGCGGCGTCCGACGTCTACGCGCCGATTTCGGGCGAGGTAATGGAAGTCAACGGTGCGCTGTCAGCCGAGCCGGCGCTGGTCAATTCCGACGCCGGCGGCAAGGCCTGGTTTTTCAAACTGAAGATCGCAGACAAAGGCGAACTCGACGGCCTGATGGATGCGGCCGCCTACGCCAAGCACACCGCGTGAGATGACCAAGCAAACCACCATACCCGCACCGTCATCGTCCGCGAAAGCGGACGATCCAGTAGCCGTGACATCTCGATTCAATCATTGATGCCGGTGATTCCTGGATGCCCCGCCTTCGCGGGGCATGACAGCGAATAACGAGGAACCAGCCATGACCGCGCACCGCAAACCCGCCGATGAGGCCGCCGCCAGCTTCGTGCGCCGCCATATCGGCCCCTCGCCCCGCGACATATCAGCGATGCTGGAGACCGTGGGCGCAAAAAGCCTTGATGCGCTGATGGCTGAGACGCTGCCGTCGTCGATCCGGCAAAAGGCGCCGCTCGATCTCGGCGCAGCGCTGAGCGAGACCGAAGCGCTCGCGCATATGAGCGAGCTTGCGTCACAAAACCAGCTGTTCACCTCGCTGATCGGCCAAGGCTATTCCGGCACCATTTTGCCGGCGGTGATCCAGCGCAACATCCTGGAAAGCCCGGCATGGTACACGGCCTATACGCCGTATCAGCCGGAGATCAGCCAGGGCCGGCTGGAAGCGCTGTTCAACTTCCAGACCATGATCTGCGACCTCACCGGGCTCGACATCGCCAACGCCTCGCTGCTCGATGAAGCCACCGCCGCTGCGGAAGCGATGGCGCTGGCCGAGCGCGTCGCGCAGACCAAAACCAAATCGTTCTTTGTCGATTCCGAGGTGCATCCGCAGACCCTGGCGGTGCTGCGCACCCGCGCCGAGCCGCTGGGCTGGAATTTGATCGTCGGCGATCCCTTGGCCGATCTCGCTCACGCCGAGGTGTTCGGCGGATTGCTGCAATATCCGGGCACTTCGGGCGCGGTGCGCGACCTGCGTCCGGCCATCGCGATGCTGCGCGCCAAGGGCGCGCTTGCGGTTCTCGCAGCCGACCTGCTGGCGCTGACGCTCTTGGCCTCCCCGGGCGAACTCGGCGCGGATATCGCGATCGGATCGGCGCAACGGTTCGGCGTGCCGATGGGCTATGGCGGGCCGCACGCCGCCTACATGGCGGTGCGCGACGCGCTGAAGCGCTCGCTGCCCGGCCGCATCGTCGGGCTGTCGATCGATTCGCGGGGGCAGCCTGCCTATCGCCTCGCGCTGCAGACCCGCGAGCAGCATATCCGCCGCGAGAAAGCGACCTCCAACATCTGCACCGCGCAGGTGCTGCTGGCGGTGATCGCCTCGATGTATGCGGTCTATCACGGCCCGGAAGGCCTTTCTCACATCGCCCGCACGGTGCACCGCCGCGCTTGCGTGCTGGCGGCGGGATTGCGCAAGCTCGGCTTTGCACCGCAGTCCGAGGCGTTCTTCGACACGGTGACGGTGGATGCCGGCGCGAAACAGAGCGAAATCGTCGCCCGCGCGCACGCCGAAAAGATCAACTTGCGGATCGGCGCGCGCACGCTCGGCATCGCGCTGGACGAGATCACGACGCCTGCAACCGTCGAGGCGGTGTGGCGCGCCTTCGGCGGCCGGCTTGCTTATGGCGACGTTGAGACCGGGGCGCGCGATGCATTGCCGGCCGAGCTGAAACGCGGAAGCGCCTTCCTCACCCATCCGGTATTCCACGCCTATCGCTCCGAGACCGAGCTGCTGCGCTACATGCGCAAGCTGTCCGACCGTGATCTCGCGCTCGACCGCGCCATGATTCCGCTGGGCTCCTGCACCATGAAGCTCAACGCCACCTCCGAGATGATCCCGCTGAGCTGGCCCGAGTTCGGCAGCCTGCATCCGTTCGCGCCGCGCGAGCAGGCGGCAGGCTATCACGCGCTGTTCGCGCGCTTACAAAAATGGCTGTGCGACATCACCGGCTATGACGCGATCTCGCTGCAGCCGAATTCCGGCGCGCAGGGCGAGTATGCCGGCATGCTGGCGATCCGCGGCTACCACGCCGCGCGCGGCGAGCCGCACCGCCGGGTGTGCCTGATCCCCTCCTCCGCGCACGGCACCAATCCGGCCTCCGCCAGCATGGCCGGCATGGAGGTCGTGGTGGTGGCGTGCGATGGGCGCGGCGACGTCGACGTCAATGATTTGCGCGCCAAGGCGGCGCAGCATTCGAAGAATCTCGCCGCCGTCATGATCACCTATCCCTCCACCCATGGCGTGTTCGAGGAGCACATCAGGGAAATCTGCGAGATCGTGCACGGCCATGGCGGGCAGGTCTATCTCGACGGCGCCAACCTGAACGCGCAGGTCGGGCTGTCGCGGCCCGGCGATTACGGCGCCGACGTCAGCCATCTCAACCTGCACAAGACGTTCTGCATTCCGCATGGCGGCGGCGGCCCCGGGATGGGACCGATCGGCGTCAGGGCGCATCTCAAGCCATTCCTGCCGGGGCATCCCGCGACCGACGGCGCGAAGCCGGGGGCCGCCGGGCCGGTCTCGGCGGCGCCGTTCGGCTCGGCGTCGATCCTGACCATCTCCTATATCTACATTCTGATGATGGGCGGCGAAGGCCTGACCCGCGCTACCGAAATCGCGATCCTCAACGCCAACTACATCGCGACCAGGCTCGACCCGTATTTTCCGGTGCTGTACCGCAACGTCAGAGGCCGCGTCGCCCATGAATGCATCGTCGATCCGCGGCCGCTGAAGGCGTCGAGCGGCGTCACCGTCGACGACATCGCCAAACGGCTGATCGATTACGGTTTTCATGCACCGACCATGAGTTTTCCGGTGCCGGGCACGCTGATGATCGAGCCGACCGAATCCGAGTCGAAGCTCGAAATCGACCGCTTCTGCGATGCCATGATCGCGATCCGCCGCGAGATCGCCGAGATCGAACAGGGCCGCTGGAAGGTCGAGGCCTCGCCGCTGCGCCACGCGCCGCATACGGTGCACGACATCGCCGACGATGACTGGGCGCGGGCCTATAGCCGCGCCGAGGGCTGCTTTCCCAAGGGCACCTCGCGATCAGACAAATACTGGTGTCCGGTGGCTCGGGTCGACAATGTCTATGGCGACCGCAACCTCGTCTGCTCGTGTCCGCCGGTCGAGGACTACGCCCAGGCGGCGGAGTGACCGATGCAATCAGTCATTCCGGGGCGCGTCCAACGGGTCCGCGCCGAGCGCGAATGAAGGGTGCCAATAACTTGAAGCGTCACACCAGCGCTTCAAACGCGCGCGTTAAAAATCTCCGCTCTAAGCTCCAAGTGGCTTCAAACGCTCAAGATTCCACAATCGCTCGCGCGAGTGGAATGGAGCGAATGATGGCACATCCAAAAGCAAAACGGACGCTGCAGACGTCGGCAACTCGACGTCTTCAGCGCCCGCTAATGTCGAGCCGTAAGTCTTCAGACCAAAGCCCGAGAAAATCTCAATCCTCCGCCGCCGGCTCCTCGCCGTCGGTGTCGCGTTCGGGAGAGCCGGCCAGAATCTGCTCCGCGATCAGGCCGGAGTTCTGACGGATCGCCGCCTCGATCTTCGCGGTCATGTCGGGATTGGCCTTGAGGAACGCCTTCGAATTCTCGCGGCCCTGGCCGAGCCTTTGGCTGTCATAGGAGAACCAGGCGCCGGACTTCTCGACGATGCCGGCCTTGACGCCGAGATCGAGAATTTCGCCCATCTTGGAGACGCCCTCGCCATACATGATGTCGAATTCGACCTGCTTGAACGGCGGCGCCAGCTTGTTCTTCACCACCTTGACGCGGGTCTGGTTGCCGACCACCTCGTCGCGCTCCTTGATCGCGCCGATGCGGCGGATGTCGAGGCGGACCGAGGCGTAGAATTTCAGCGCGTTGCCGCCGGTGGTGGTTTCCGGCGAGCCGTACATCACGCCGATCTTCATCCGGATCTGGTTGATGAAGATCACCATGGTGTTGGATTTGTTGATCGAGGCGGTGAGCTTGCGCAGCGCCTGGCTCATCAGCCGCGCCTGCAGGCCGGGCAACGCATCGCCCATTTCGCCTTCGAGCTCGGCGCGCGGCACCAAGGCCGCCACCGAATCGATCACCAGCACGTCGACCGCGCCGGAGCGCACCAGCGTGTCGCAGATTTCCAGCGCCTGCTCGCCGGTGTCGGGCTGCGAGATCAGGAGTTCGTCGATGTTGACGCCGAGCTTTCTGGCATAGACCGGGTCGAGCGCGTGTTCGGCGTCGATGAAGGCGCAGATGCCGCCCTTCTTCTGGCCCTCGGCGACGGTGTGCAGCGCCAAAGTGGTTTTCCCGGAGGATTCCGGCCCGTAAATTTCCACCACCCGGCCGCGCGGCAGGCCGCCGACGCCGAGCGCGATGTCGAGCCCCAGCGAGCCCGACGAAATGGTCTCGATGTCCATCGAGCGGTCGTTTTTGCCCAGTCTCATCACCGAGCCCTTGCCGAACTGGCGCTCGATCTGGGAGAGCGCGGCGGACAGGGCCTTGGTCTTGTCCATGGAGGATCCTTCGACGATACGCAGGGCAGTGGCGGACATAGGTCGTGCTCCTTATGGCGGGGATTCGCTAGCGGGACAAACGGGCGGCAACAACTGACGAACAGTGGCTGATGAAACAATGTACCCTATTTGTTCTCAGTTCGCAATATGTTCTTTTGGCGGGGCGGCAGATTTATCCCTTGACGCCAAGTAACGGTTGCATAGGGTGAGTCTGGGGTTCGGAAAAGGACCCCGATATGCCAACCCCGAAAACGGGTCGTTTTGGAAGCTATGCGTGGTGTCCCTCGTTTTCGGGGCTAGGCTTCGGCGCGACCTAGGGCGAGAGTCGGAGCGTGCTGTTTTGCCACGAATACCCCCTTCTGACCTGAATTGTGCATTCTATCTCTACCCAAGCGAAGCTGCCGCGAAGGCGGGGGTTAAGCTTGGAGGGTCCGGGTTTTGGGTTGCTGTTCAGTCGCTTAAAATCCCAGATTTTTGGTGGCTTTACGGGGTATCCAATCAGCACGTTGTCCAGCGCCAAGGCGCATCGGTAATCCGGGCAAATGCAAAGGATGGTGGTGTAAAAATAATTCCTGCTGAGCCGACCGATTGGATCGAGCATCCCAACCATCACGATATTGCCATTCTTCCAGCCCCGGGCATTTCGGCAGAAATAGAAATGTCCGCCATACTACCCGGGATGTTTGTGGACGAAAACGATATCGCTTCCCGGATTGTCGAAGTCGGGAATGAAGTTTTTATGATCGGGCGGTTCATCAATCACGATGGCAAGGTCCGCAACACACCATCCGCCCGCTTCGGGAATCTAAGCATGATGCCGGGGGACCCAATTTTCGTTGATGTGGTAACCCCACCTCAAGAAAGTTTTGCCGTCGAACTCCGATCAATGTGTGGCTATTCCGGCTCTCCTGTTTTGGTTTCGCCGGAAAACGATGCCCATCGACGGTTTAAGGGATCGGCATTTGGTCCCGATCTGCTACTTGGAGTTCACTGGGGCCACATAATCGAGCCGTGGACAGTCCAGACCAAGATAGTCAAAAAGGTAATGCAGACAGCACTGGCCGATGACGAAGTAGAAGTTGACCAAGTAAGTGCAAATACCGGCATGAACGGCGTTGTTCCTGCGTGGCGGTTGAAGGAGCTATTGGACATGCCGAGATTCAAGGATGTTCGGGATACGGAAGAAAAAGCGGAATTGGAACGCATTAAGCGGGAGGCTCCCGGCGCGGTGCTAGACGCCGCAACCGAAGTGGTAACCGCCCCTCCCGCCAGCGGCGATAACCCCACTCACCGAGAGGATTTCATGCGTCTTGTAAGCGCGGCAGCGCGAAAGCCTGAACCAAAAGATTAAACATCGCCCAGTGCGATTTTCGCATGTTGCGGCGATAGCTGAACTCCGAGACGTATTTCCAAGAATGCTTGGCCGATATGTGAACGTGAGTGCCCTTGATGGCGCGCTTAAACAGCGACCAATGGCTTTCCAGCCCGTTCACATGATGGATGCCCCGGACGTACTCTTTCGCCGAATGATTGACGGTGCCGTGGTCGTAGGCCCAGCGCAGGCCATGGTAGGCGCGATGTTCGTCCGTGCTGATGATGGTGCCAGGAACAATGTTCTCGTTGATGATGCCCTCGACTGTGTAGACGGTCACGTCCGGGATCGGCGCGGCCAATAAGCGACCATCACGCTGCAACATGCCGAACACTACCGTTTTGTTATCGGGCTCGCCAGCCTTGCGCTTGCCGCCAACGAAAATTTCGTCGATTTCGACGTGGCCTGACATCGGCCCGCCGCCCCACTTGTCATCAGCGGACGCCATCAACTTGCGAAGCTCATGGCAGATGCGCCACGCGCATTTGTAGGTGACACCCAACTGCCGCTGGACCTCTTTGGCCGCAACGCCGTGGCGCGTGCTGGTCATCAGATACATCGCGAAAAACCACTTGGTCAGGTTCGTGCGTGACTTGTGAAAGATGGTTCCGGCCGCCGGGTAAACATGATGCCCGCAGTCCTGACACGCGTAGGCGCGGCGCTTGCTCATCGGGTGGAACGCTGTTCGCTGTTTGCACCCCGGACATACGATATTCGTTCCGCCGAAGTTGATTTCCATTAGCTTGGCGAGACAGGCGGCATCGTTCGGATATTCGGCTTGAAACTGTTTGAAGGTGTATTTGGCCATGACGCAGACTCCCCTAAATCTTGTTTCTGAGACCGTCAGTAATCTCGCCAATGATGCCAATCACGACCGCAATGCCGCTCGCTTCATCGGTATCGGGCACGCCCTCCGTCAACGCATTCTTCGCTTCGCGGACAAGCGCCTTGGTCAATGCTTCCAGCCGCGCCAGCTTAGATTCGCCATCGACTTTGAGGCGATCCGGGAAAATCGTCGCCTCAACTGCAAATTGGAGGGCGACGGTAAGTCCCGCGATGACGGGAATGGCGGCTGTGACGGTAGGCAAGCTGACTTGAAAAGGCGGCCGATTGCCTGGCTGATCGGACATTGAGTATCCCCTACCTGCGATTGAGGGATAGCTTACCAAACGACTTACTTGGCGTAAAGGGATAAATCTGCGGGGCGGTGCTGGCCTGTTTCGACCCCTAGTGGCCTAATTTCAAATCGTTAGTGGCCTAATTTGATAACGAGAGATTAAGGTCGGCCCCGGCAAGAGCTCCGTGGTTTTACGGAGTGTTCAACCCAGGTGCCGGGCCTGTGCTATGGTCAGGTCTTCGGCCAATTTTCAAGCGCCGACTAGTACCCGGAATCATTGGTCCGCGAAACGGGCTTTGAGACGCTTTTGATGGACTTCGGAC
>OCZT010004696.1_pt1 | contig 13717 bp, 10 predicted proteins | sample 1539031 | NCBI WGS metagenome assembly OCZT01 (sample SAMEA3539308, study PRJEB22396) | soil metagenome | biome: tundra; feature: field; material: soil | place: USA | collected 2010-05 | depth 0.15 m
CAATCGCATCGATCCGGGTTTCGACGCCGCCGGCGTTTCCATCGCCACGCTCAACACCGAATCGTGGGGCTACGACACGCTGAAGGGGCATGCGTTCTTCGCGACGCTGCGCGAGCGCCTGGAGGGAACGTCCGGCGTCTCGGCCGTCAGCTATACCGATGTCGCGCCGCTCACCGCGTCGAGCAGCGGCGGCCGCATCCACGTCGATGAGCCGGGCAGCACGTCGGCGTCGGATGCGCCCGGATCGGGGATCCCGGTGCGCGTGAACTACGTGGACGCCGATTTCTTCACGGCACTTCGAATCCCGATCGTGCGCGGCGAGCCCATTCAGCGCCGGGATGATGAACGGGCGGCAAAGATCGCGGTGATCAACCAGACGCTGGCGGTGAAACTCGTACCGGACGGCAACGCCGTGGGACGCACGTTCACGTACGGCGGAGAAAAGCTCACGGTCGTCGGCATTGCGCGCGATGCCAAGTACGCCTGGCTCACCGAGGATCCGACAGCTTTCGTCTATCTGCCTGTCGCGCAGCATTGGCTCCCGAAACAGGTGCTGATCGTTCGGGGAGGGCTGTCGTCGAGCCAGCTCGCTACCGCGGTCCAGCGATCGGTGCAATCCATCGACCGCGGGCTGCCCGTGCCGATCGTCACGACGCTCCGCGAGGCGAACAGCATTGTCCTGCTGCCGCAGCGCGTCGCCGCGATGGTGACGGCCGCGCTCGGCTTGATCGGACTCGTGATGGCGACGGTGGGGCTGTACGGGATCATTTCGTATTCGGTGAGCCGGCGCGGTCGGGAGATCGGAATTCGCGTCGCGCTCGGCGCGCGAAAGGCCGACGTGCTCGCGATGGTCGTGCGCGAGGGGATGCGGCTCGCCGCGCTCGGCGTGGCGATCGGCCTCGTGCTTGCCGCGGCCGCGACGAGGCTCATGGCGTCGTTCCTGTTCAACGTGAGCCCGCTCGACTCGATGACGTTCGCCGGAATGTCGCTGCTCTTTCTCGCCGTCGCGTTCGTGTCGAGTTATCTGCCTGCGCGGCGGGCGGCGGCGTCGGATCCGATGGCCGCGCTGCGCATGGACTGACGCCGAGGGCATACAGGCGACTCCAGTCTGCGCGCCACGTCAGGGCCTGCGGTACCTCCACCCCGCGTAAATCGTCCGACCTTGCCCGGGGGTCACCTGTCCGCCGGATTCGAGTTCCCGGTATCTGGTGCCGAGCAGGTCGCGCACGCCGATGGTGATCTCGGACGTGCCGAACAGCTTGAACCCGCCCGCCGCGTTCAGGAGCACGAATCCCGGCCGCAGCACGCCGGGCTCCTCGAAGGGCGTGTACGCGCCCTGGAAGTTGGCGCCGATCTGGCCCACCCAAGGCTGCCCCGGAATCTCGAATTCCACGCGCGTCTCGCCGGTGTATTTCGACGTGTTGAAGATGGGCGTATGAGAGTAATCGTTCCCGTCGTTCGGGTCGATGAAGTGTGTGTAGAAGGCGTCGAGAACGGTGAAGTCGGCGTGCACCATGATGCCGGGAACCGGAATCCAGTGCGCGCCCAGGTCGAGACCGTTCCGCCTGCTCTGGCCGCCGCCAACGATCGTGTTGAGCGCGGGGTCGAACGACTGCTCGTTCGAGACGTCCATCCGGAAGAACGCCGCATCCACCGCCCACGACGGCTGATCCACCTTGATGCCCGCCTCGTAGTCCCACACCGTGATGAACGGGAGGGTCGGATCGCTGATGACGCCGTCCGTCTGGCGAAAACCCTGTGACGCATTGAAGAACAACCTGAGCCCGGGCACACCGGCGTCGACGAGGGGGCGCAGCAGGAGGCCGACTTTGGGAGTGAACAGGCCCTTGCTGTGCTGCGCGTCGTATAGCTGGTTCGTGAGGAGCGCGCCCGACGTGTCCATCATGGGCTGACGTACCGCGGAGGAGAGCTGATCGTAGCGTCCACTGACGCTGATGCGGGCGTACCTCGTGACGTCGAATCCGCCCTTGAGGTAGAGGCCGCCGGAGAGCTGCGTGGTCGGCCGGGCGAGGATTATGGGGACCGAATCCACGCGAATGCCGGTCGAAGACTCCGCGTAGCTCTCGTAATGCGCATGCGTGTAGCGCGCGTCCACGCCGAGGGTGAAATCGACGCCGTCGCGGGCGAACGTGAGCGCGGTGGTGCCGCCGAATCCGTAGCGCCCATCGTATTCCCGCGTCTCCGCGCCCGTGCCCTCGGTGAGTCCGCCGAGTCCCGGCGGCGTGCTCAGCCAGAAATTCCACATGCCCTGCTGGGCGTAGAGTGTCGAGCGCCACTCGACGTTCGAGCCCAGGTACGTTCGCAGGCTGACGCGCTCCTGCGCGTGCCGCTTGAAGCCGCCGTCGTTGTAGTTCGAGACGAAGTTGTTCCGGCCCGCGTTGTAGAGCGTGGTGTCGATGAATCCCGGCGAGGCGTACGACGTCAGGTATCCATCCGCGCTCGCTTCGAACGTCGTGCTCGTGCTGACGTCGTGCACGAGCGCCGCGTGGAGATGACCGTACTGGTTCCCGGAATGTGTGCGCCAGCCGTCCTCGTGAAACCCGCTCACGGCGAACACGCCGCCCGTGGCACCATGATCGAACCCGGTGATGAGGTAGCCCTGGCCATTCCCGAACGAACCGCCGCCGGCCCCGATCTCGAGTCCCGAAAACTTGTTGAGCGTCCGGACGTTCACGGTTCCGCCGAACGAGAAGTTGCCGTACAGCGCCGTCGTTGGCCCCTTGATGATGTCGAGCCCCGTGATGACTTGCGGGAAGAGCAGGTTCAGGTCGTTGTATCCCTCGGCGTGCCCGTTCGCGGGCTCGTTGTTGGGCACGCCGTCGATGTACATGGCGATGTCGGTCGCGTGATCGGAGCTGAACCCGCGTATCGAGAGATCCGAGGCGAATCCCGGTCCCTGACCCTGCTGGTGCGCTTCGAGCCCAGCGGCCTGCCGAAAGAGATCCCACGGCGAGTTCGCCGGAGTCAGGCGGAGCGTCAGCGAGTCGATGTGGATCACCGAGAGCGGCTCCGCGCGTTCCACCGGCGTCGACGTGATGGTGACCTGGTTGAGCCGGGAAGATCGGCGCAGCGTGGAGTCGCCTCGCGAGCGCGAGACCTTCGCGCTGTCCTGCGCGACTGCCGCGGCGGGTGCGCTGAGGGCAAGTGTGGCCAGAACGGACGCGGTGGCAAGGCGCCTGGTGACTGCGTGCGACACGTACGTGAATCTCCGCTTCGTGAGTCCGCTGGACGGAATCGACGGGCCGCCTCCGTGCGGGGGGCGGTCGGACCTTGTCGAATTCTTGAATTCCAGCGAGTGGGGGCGACGCAGGCCGGCGGCGGCCCGCGTGACGCGCCGTCAGACTCGCGCGGCGGGAGGACCGTTGGCGAAGGGGAGCGCGTGCGGGGCCGCGGTCGGCGCGAACGACTTGGCCGCGGTGGGCGCCGCTTCGGACTTCAGCTCCGCCGGCACCCAGGCGAGTTGCGCGCCCCGTGCGACTGGCGCCAGCGCGGTGGCACAACAGGTGCCGATGCAGCAGCACTGATGGTGCGCCGGATGTTCCGGTGCACCGGGCTCGTGCCCGCCATTCGACTGCTCCATGCCGGAGTGCGGCATGGCGGGCGCCCCGAGCGCCGCCACCGGCGTTGCGTGCGACGACGCCATCGCGTGCGCGGCCGCCGGATGCTGCGAGTGCATTGGGCAGTCGTGCAACGGCACCGGTTCCGCCACGACCACGGCGAACCAGGGCGCGAAGAGCGCAGCGAACAGGCGGAACGACAGCGAGCGACGCATTATTGGAGAATATGGCACCGATGCGCAGAAAACGCACCAACAGCCTGTCCATTCCCACCGCCGCGCTTCTTTTCGACATGGACGGTGTGCTCGTGGACTCGAAGGCCGTGATCGAACGCGTTCTGCATCGCTGGGCGGTTCGCCGCGGTCTCGATCCCGAGGCCGTCCGTCACCTTCCGCACGGGCAGAAGACGCGTGACACCATTGCCGCGTCCGCTCCCCAGTTGAACATCGCGGAAGAAGTGGCATGGCTCGACGCCGAAGAGGAGCGTGATCTCGAGGGAATCACGGCGATTCGCGGCGCGGAAGGCCTGCTTGCCGAGCTTGCGCCGAACGAGTGGGCCGTGGTGACCTCGTCGGGCCGCGAACTCGCGCGCCGGAGGCTCGCCGCGGCCGGGCTGCCCCTGCCACTCACCCTGATCTCCGGAGACATGGTCACGCAGGGGAAGCCGGCTCCCGAGGGCTATCTGCTGGCGGCGCAGCGCCTGGGACGGCAGCCTGATGCGTGCGTCGTCGCGGAGGACGCGCCCGCGGGTATCGAGGCGGGCCGCGCGGCCGGGATGCGCGTCATCGGTGTCGCGACGACCTACCTTCGTGCGCGCCTGACCGGTTGCGCAGGAATCGTGACGGATCTCTCCGAGATCGTCGTGCGACGGGACGGCCCCGAGATCACGCTCGTGTTGGCACCCCTCGACTAACCAGCGCAGATTGAGAACATGACCACGACCAGACGCGACTTTCTCCAACGCTCCGCCGCCACGGCCGCCGCACTGACCATCGGCGCGCATACCGCCAAGGCGATGTCGTTCGACGAGAACGGCGTGCGCGAAGATCCCGCCGTGCGCGCGTTCGAGGAGAAGATGATCCAGGCGCACCCGCTCGCGCTGACTCGCGTGCGCGTGACGGGCGGACCGCTCAAGCAGGCGCAGGACGTGACCGCGAAGTACCTGCTCTCGCTCGAGCCCGACCGCATGCTGGCGTACTACCGCGTGCGCGCGGGGTTGCCGCAGAAGGCGCAACCGTACGGCGGATGGGACGGCGGCGGGCGCAACCTCACGGGCCACATCGCGGGACATCATCTCTCGGCGGTGAGCCTGATGTACGCCGCGACGGGAGACGAGCGCTTCAAGCAGCGCGCGGACTACATCGTCGGTGAGCTGAAGGTCGTGCAGGACAAGAATGGCGACGGATACCTCGGCGCCCTCGAGGGCGGTCGCGAGGCGTTCGCGGCGGTGTCGAAGGGGGATATCCGCTCCGGCGGTTTCGACCTGAACGGCCTCTGGTCGCCGTGGTACACGCTGCACAAGACGTTCGCGGGGCTGCGCGACGCCCATCGTCACACGGGGAACCACGCCGCACTTTCCATGAGCGTGAAGTACGCGAGCTGGGCCGAGAGCGTGCTCGCGCCGCTGACCGACGTGCAGGTCCAGAGGATGCTCGACACCGAGCACGGCGGAATGAACGAGGTGCTCGCCGACCTGTATGCCGACACCGGCGACAAGCGCTGGCTCAGGCTCTCGTACCGATTCGAGCATCACGCCTTCACCGATCCGCTCAAGCGGCATCAGGACAACCTCTCGGGCAAGCACGGCAACTGCCAGATCCCGAAGCTGATCGGATCGGCCGCGCGCTACGGATATGTTGGCGACATGGGGGACATGCTCGCCGCGTCGTTCTTCTGGGATCGCGTCGCGCAGCACCACAGCTATGCGACGGGCGGGCACGGGCTCTCGGAGTACTTCGGGCCGCCCGATCAGCTGGCCGCGCGGGTGGACGGCCGCGCGTGCGAGACGTGCAACGTGTACAACATGATCAAGCTCACGCGCCGGCTCTTCTCGCTGCGGCCGGACGCGATCTATGCGGACTTTCACGAGCGGGCGCTGTTCAACCACATCCTGGCGTCGATCGATCCGGAGAATGGCGCGACGTCGTACATGGTGCCCGTGGGTCGGGGCGAGCAGCAGGAATACCAGGACATGCTGCAGAGTTTCACCTGCTGCGTCGGAACCGGGATGGAGAGCCATGCGCTGCACGGCTACGGTGTGTACTACGAATCACCGGAGACGCTCTGGGTGAATCTGTTCGTGCCGTCCACGGCGCAGTTCACGACCGCCGGCGTGAAGCTCACGATGGACACGGGCTTCCCTGATGGCGACAATGCGAAGATGACGCTCGCGATGCCGTCGCCGAAGGAGTTCACGCTTGCGGTGCGGCGGCCGGTGTGGGCCGGCGATGCGTTCGCGATCAAGGTCAACGGCGCGGCGGTCGACCAGCCGACGCTGGCGAGCCTTCGCGACCTCACCGCGGGCGGACGCGGAGGCGCGCCGGGAATGGAGGCCACGCAGGCGAGTTCGTACGTGGAGCTCAAGCGCACGTGGAAGACGGGCGACACGATCGAGCTCACGATGCCCAAGTCGCTGCGGCTCGAACCGACGCCGGACGATCACAGCGTCGCCGCCATCCTATGGGGACCATTGGTCCTGGCAGGTGACCATGGCCCGCGCCGCGAAGGGCGCCGCACCGATCCCGCGGCCGCACCGATTCCCGCGCTCGTGGCCGCGGACCGGCCGCTGGATTCGTGGGTCGTCGCCTCGGGAACGCGGCAGGGTGACTTCAAGGCGCAGAATGTGGCGCGCGTGTTCGGGCAGGCGGGCGGTGCCGGTGACGTTCCGCTCGCGCCGTTCTACCGCACGCAGCGGCGGCGCTACAGCGTCTACTTTGACGTCGTCTCGCAGCGCGAGTTCGACGCGCGAGGAGCTGCGATGGCGGCGGAGCGAGAGAGCGCTCGCCGGCTCGAGGCGGCGACGGTGGGAGTCGTGCAGCCGGGCGACACGCAGGCCGAGCGCGACTCGAACTACAAGAGCGAGCCCGCGGATCGTGCGGCCGGACGCACGGCCGGCAGGGGAAGCCGCGCGGGCGCGGGGTGGTTCTCGTTCGACCTTCCCGTGGACCCGTCGGCGCCGATGGCCGTCATCGTCACCTATTTCAATGAAGTGGGGCTGCCCGCGCCGCTCGGAGATTTCGACATCCTCGTGGACGGCACGAAGGTCGGCCACTACGAGCCCAACCAGGCCGCTTCAGGATTCTATCCCGCGCAGTACGCGGTGCCGGCGACCCTCGTGAGCGGCAAGAGCAAGGTGACCGTGCGCTTCCAGGCTGCTGCCGGATCGAGAATCGTGCCGGTGTGCGGCGTCAGGATGGTGCGCGCTAGCGCTCTATGAGCATGCGTGCGGCGGTGATCTTGTCGTTCAGCTGAAGCTGATCGACGACGTCCATGCCCTTGATCACGCGGCCAAGCGCCGTGAAGTCGCCCTCGTTGTGCGGCTGCACGGCGTTGGCGAGGGTATAGCCCGGCGTTCCCGTGTCGAGCCCCGCCGAGGCCCAGGCGAGGTTGGCACGCGTAAGGCCGTGCCGGTTCACTTCGTCGCGCAGTCGCTGACCACCCGGAATGGTCTGCTCCTGCGCGACGAAATCGGGGACGACGCGCGTGAAGGCCGTGCCGACGATCGTGCCTGATGCCATCGTCTTGACGAAATCGTCGACCGCCAGCGGCGCGTCACCCGGATACAGCTCGATCTCTATGGAGCCGCGCGCGGTCTCCCAGCGCGCGGTGGGGCGGGGCGCACCGTTGTAGTCTGGAACGACCCAGCGCTCGACGATGGCTTTGTAATCCGAGAACGGGCGCGTGATTGGAGGCGGTGCGGGGCGCGGGGCGCGGCCGCCTCCACCCTGACGGCCGCCGCCAGCCGGCGCCGGAGTAGGATTCAAGCGCGCGAGACCCTCGACCGCGCTCGAGGAGATCCACCAGTCCGGCGAGTCCTTCGCGGCGGTCAACGCGGCCACGGCTGCGGAATCGGAGTAGGTGCCGAGCGCGCGAATGGCTTCCGTGCGCACGCGGCGATCCGCGTCGTGCAGCGCGGCGAGCAGCACCTTCTCTGCGTCGGCGGTCTTGCCCGCGGTATCCGCCTGTGGTTTCGAGAGCGCGCGCACGGCCCACACTCGAACGTCCGGCGAGCGGTCGCCGGTCATCACCATCGACGCCGAAAGCGCGGCGGGATCGCGCGGGCGAAAGAGAGCCCACGCGGCGCGCCAGCGGATTTCATCGTTCAGCGACTTGCCGAAACGCAGGATGGGATTGAGGTCGCCGCGCGTGGTGCAGCGGCCGATGGAGAGGAGCGCCTCGCCGATCGCTTGGTTGGTTCGTGGGCCTTCGGATGCGGTGGCAAGAAACCGGGCCAGCGCTTCGCGCGCACGGGCGGTCTTGATCTTGCCGAGTGCCGTGGCGGCCTCGGCGAGGACGGTCGGCGCGGCGCGCTTGTCTGCGAGCAGCGAGTCGAACCAGGCGACGATCGTGGAGTCTCTCAGTTGTCCCGCGGCCCAGACTTCGGTCGCTGCAACGGCGGTGTCGGCGTCGAGTGGCTTTGCGCGGAGAAGTGCATAGCTGCGTTTGTCGGCGATACGTCCGATCGACTGCGCCGCGCGGCGGCGGACCTCAGGGTGGGAAGACGCGAGCAAGCGTGAGAGATCGGTAGAGTCGAACTCGCGGTGGTCCTCGAGCATGACCAGTCTCGCGATGGCGTCGACGTCGACAAGGGAGAGCGGTGGGCGGTGCGCCTGCGCGGTCGCGAGGTGAGAGCTGCCGAGCATCGCCAGGAGGGCGTGCCGAAGTTTGCGCGTTCGCATTGGGGAATCGTACGGGTTGACTGGCGTTGCGGCCAGCCCGGGGGACTGCGGGCGCTCCCTACGAGCGCTTCGTCATGACCCGCGCGTTTATGCAGCTGTTGTTCGCTGCATAACGCGCACTGCACCTAATGGTCTGATCGCGTCGAAGCAGTTGCCGAAAACCATCTTCGCGCTCATTCTCAATGAACTACGAATCGCGTTATGCGGCGATGTATCGCGGCAATTCCGCTCGCGGAGCTGGATAACGTGACGTTCCAATTCTAGTTAGGCAGCCATATCAGGAGCATCTGCATTTCTAGATACCTCGCCGTTGCCCTCGGTTCGTTCGCAATGGCTGCGTGCGCCGGGGTGCCATTGCGAGCGCATGTCGTCCCCGACCCAGCACGACTAGTCTACGCCGCACTGCTTGACTCTTTGATCCCCGGCGCAGCGACCGACACGCTGTTGGTGCAAGACAGTACTGCGGTGTTTCGCTTGCCCGGGTCAAACGCGCTGGCATCATGGCGGATGCGGTTCGACTCACTCCCGGCTGAGCTGCCGCCGCTGCTGGACGCGGCAAGCAGAAAGCGCCTGCCGAGCGCGGCGCTCGCCATCCCACGACCGATGCGCACGCTCAGCTTGGCGGCACTGCGAGAGATCTTCGCTGGCGGACCAGGTGAAGGCTGGCGCGTCTTCTATGAAAGGTTTCCGAGACAACGACGCTACATCGGACTCTCGCCTGTCGTGTTCAGTGACGATGGACAGTCGGCACTCCTTTACTTCGAGATGCATTGTGGCAGCCTGTGCGGAGAGGGCGATGCCGTGTGGTTGAGGCGTTCGAAGGAGGGTAGGTGGAGTGTGCGAAAAGTGCTGATGTTCTGGGTGTCGTGACGATGCTGGCTGTCACATCACATCGAGACTCTAGACACCCTCGATGAAGAGGCTGCACTAGCGCGGTCGCGCTCACAACTCGAGGCCTTCCTCGCCGCCATCCGCTTTTTGCAATTCAAACCATTGCGCATGCGAACGCACGCGACGAGGTTGTCGCCCCCTGAACCCGGTGGAAAACTTCATATTGGGGGGTCAGCAACGATAACAACGAGCCCACGTCCGATCGCCACTCCATCTATGGGATGGCAAGGCGCCGCCGGGAGTCAGTTGAGCGCGTGGCTATGGTTTGCAGCCCAGGCGCAAGAAAGCACTTCGGCCGCTTCCGCACTGCGACTGTATTTCTTGATAGTCGAAGATATGGAAGCGAGTTCTGGCCAGCCCGGGACTCGAGTTCAACGACCTCGGTTTCGTGCCGCTGGTGAACGACATGCGGCTCCGGTTGCGTGAGCTGCGCGCGCGGTGGTCCGGCGCTTCGCCAGTCATCCAGGCGGAACATTCGATTCGATATCGTGGGCGACCCGCGCCCTATCGTGGTGCCCAGAGCCGCGTTCCGCGTGGGCGCGAGTGACGAGGGGCGTTCGTGGTATCGCGGTGGCGATGCCGGTGTTGACGTGCGCGTCGTGAGCCGCTTTTCCCTGTCGGCGCAGGCTTCGCTCGATCACGTGGTGAATGATCAGCAGTGGGTGGCCAACTATGGGGCCATGCTTAGCGACAGCACGCACTTCACCTTTGCGAGTCTCCGCCAGAACATTCTGTCCATCACCTCTCGATTGAACTGGACGGCCACGCCAACGCTCTCGCTGCAAGTGTACGCGCAGCCCTTCGTGACCACCGGGGCACCTTTGAAACACGACGCGACCTGAACGACCTGTTCGATGCGCTGTCGTCGAATACGGTGGTGGTGAAGCAGTCGTATTGGTTCAATCCGTAGCCAACGCTCTTCGCGCGCATTGACACGAGGCTCCGGAATTCCCGCGCGTCTGCTTGACGCGCGCTCCTGCTGCACGTAAGGTTTCCGTCGCTCAGCGCATCCGTTCGTCAATCGACACCCCGACTTCGCGGAACATCACGTCAGCGCCAGCGCAACCGAGCGCCTTCGGCTGGGCAACACCGAAATGCACGAGCGATGGCGAGGACGGCCTCGCTCCACGTGCACCGATAACCCCGTTCGTGGAGGAAGGATGCGGAGCAGACGATTTCTCTCGGTGATGGCGTTGGTGAGCACACTCGCCGCCGGCGCCGCGCAAAGCGGTGCGCAACCAGCGAAAGCGCCGGGCACCGAGGTGCTGAAGCAGGTGCTGGACAAGCGGCTGCAGTCGCTGAGGCCGGAGGGCACCAGCGAGCGCAACGTGTTGTTCCAGACCGTGCTCGCGGGAAAGCCTGACGGCGGGTCATTTCCGTTTCGTGTCACACTGCAGATCCGCGATTACGGCGCCGGTTATCCGGCCAATCGATACTACGGTGAGACGTGCGTGTCGCACATCACCGAATGGGAGTACACGCTGTCGCCCGACAGATTCGGCGGATGGCAAGTTGAAGGCCGGATGACGCCGGACTCTCAGCAGCGAACGTGTAAACCGAATCCCTCTGCGGGTGTGTCGAGCATCCCGTTGGCAGGGTTGGCGGGATCTCCGGCACCGGCCGGGCCAATCGCAGCTCCGGCGGCGGCAACTGGCGCACGCAACGGCACGAACAGCGCAGCGGGCAGCGTCACCATCGGCGCGTACGAGTGCTGGGGAAACGGAGAGGCCAGGCCGCTGCTGAACTTCACCATCCGCGATGCGAGTCACTACGCGGGAACCGACGGCAAGGCGGGCACGTTCGTGTTTGACGCCGCCACCACGCGCATCACGTTCAAGGGTGGTTCACTTGATGGGGTGTTGCCGACCGGGTTCTTCACCACCTATCACCTGGCGCAAGGTCGGCCGACCGTGAGCTTCATGAGCCCGAGTGGCAATGAGGCCGAGTTCTGCGAAAAGCACTGATTTCCCGCCTCATGCAACGCCGTTTCATACTGAAGGGAAGACGGAGGCGAGACATTGGATCCCCACCACGAGGTCGCGCTTACCGGTCAGCGTACGGATCGCGGCGGTGACTGTGCGCGCGGCGATGCGGGCGATCTCGCCGAGCAGGCGTCGACGATACAGGCAATACGCGCGGAGCCGCTTCGCGATGGTGAGGACGACTTGCCGGTGCGGCACGGGCGCGAGCAACGTGGTGTCCAGCCACTGGGCCCAGATGGCGAGGCGTTTCGCGTGGCAGCTGGGACAGAAGTACCGACACTTGCAGGAGAACGCGAGCAGGTACTCGTGGGCACAGGCGTCAAGAGCGGCTGCGCGCGAAGCCGTGCTCGAGGATGCCGCAGGCTATTCTGACGCAACGTCCTCGCGCGGGCCTAACTATGCTTGCTGCTGCCGAGCGGACCACAGATCGGCGCGCGGAGCAGCATCCGTCGGTCCGCTCGCAGCAGAAGCTGGCGTTAGAACGCAAAAAGGCACATTGCGTTGTTGTAACGGTAGGTGGCAACTATCGTTTCTACACTTGTGCAATTCCAGATCTTGACAAACGACGTTGGATTCTGGACGCGAAGAGATAAGGAGGCCAACCGGTGAAAATTAAGCAATTCGTAATCGACTTCGCGCTCATGTTCGCCATTGTCTTTGTGGTGAATCTCGCGGTCACTTTTCTTTATACCTTGATCGTTCACGGGGCAGGAGTCGTCGATTGGGAGTCGGCAATTCGTTTTGGGATTATGCTCGCCATAATCTTGCCATGGATGCGCCGCGCGGAAAAGAAGTAGAGTGGACATTCGTGAAACGTTAATCAAGCTTTTCACCGTTTGCGTTCTAACCAGCGGCTCACGCTGACGGAAAGTTCCGTCGACGCTTTCGCCACGCGTTGTGGGACGATTAGAAAATGGCGGCTTCTCTCGCGCGTATGCGCTACGAAAATGCAGCTGCACGTCGCCGCAGCTTAGCCGCGATTCTCTGATATGACTGGAAGGTTGTCAAGCAACTGAACGACGGCGTGCGGGCGATGGTCCGTGGTGCCGGCGACGGCTTCGACGATGAATCCTGCTGATATACGCCGATTAGGGGATCGCTCCACCAGCGCGGCAAGAATTGGATTCGTCTGGAGCAGGCTCGTTCTAGGCGCGGGGATGCCGCGATGGGTTGCGACCCCGATAACGAATTCGAGCGTCCTCCTATCGTGCCACCGGACACCATCGGCTCCGCGTCCCCATGTGAACCGTGGTCGACCCCACTGTCGAAACAGAAGATCCGTTCCCGCACCTCGCCCGCCGTCATTCCGCGCACCTCCACGACCTTCGACCGCGACGTCGCGCCGCCGACGATCGTCACCGCGCGCTTCGCGACCCTGAGCGCTTTCGCGAGCACCTCGACGACCGCTTCGTTCGCCGCGCCTTCCACCGGCGGAGCGTTCACGCGAACCCTGAGCGCGTCTCCGTGCACGCCGTCGATGCCGGCGCGGCTCGAGCGCGGCTGCACGCGCACCGCGAATCGCACCGCCGGCTCCGCCCCCGCGCGCTGGGTGATCGTGATCGCCTCGAAGCCGCTCGCCATTTACCCATAAGCTAGCCGCGCGAGCAACCCCGTGGACAAGACAGCCTCGTTGCCGTTCCGCGACACGGCTGTTGCACATGGAAGCGATCCTTCGCCGTTGGGAGCGAATTCTCAGGTCAACGGCGGGAGGAGCGGTGCGCGTTCCGGCAACAATCATGCTCGTCGCGGCGGTGGTGTCGCTCGCGGCCGGACTCGCGGCCGGAAACTGTGCGAGGACGCCGCCGTCGCACGCTGTAGACGATCCCTACAAGACCGTGGTTTCTGCGGCGATTCGTTCGAGGCTCGAATCCCAGCTCGATGAACTGGTCGGCTCGCTCGACTCGCTCGTTGCCGCGCTCGGCACCGACGAGCATCTCCACGCCGAACGACTCTTCCGTGCGGCGCGCGTTGCGTACAAGCGTGCCGAGTGCCTGCTCGCGGCCTACTCACCGCCGACGGTGGCCGCGTTGAACGGCCCCGCCGCCGAACCGGACGACGACGCACCGCCGCCACCACTGGGAGCCCCCGCCGGCTTTCAGCAGATCGAGGCAGCGCTGTTCCACTCCGGAGCTTCGCGAGACAGCAGCGTGAGTGTGTCCAGCCTTCGCGCCATCGCAGTCGCGATGCGCGACCGCGCGCGGAGCTTTCGCTCGCAGACGGAATTGGTGACCGTCGGAGAAGCGGCACTTCTCGATGCCGTGCGGGCGGAGGTCGCACGCGTAGGCACGCTTGGCATCGCCGGCGTCGACATCAACAGGCCGGCCGACATCGCGGTCGAGTCCGCCGCGTCGCTCGAAGGAATGGTGCC
>OCZT010004698.1_pt1 | contig 13712 bp, 13 predicted proteins | sample 1539031 | NCBI WGS metagenome assembly OCZT01 (sample SAMEA3539308, study PRJEB22396) | soil metagenome | biome: tundra; feature: field; material: soil | place: USA | collected 2010-05 | depth 0.15 m
GATGGGCGCCGGGCCGCCGGGCGCCGCGTCGAGCGCCGCGAGAGTCCGGCGCAGCAGAAGCTGATCGCCCACAGTGATCGACATGCAGTGGCGAAGGGCGCTTGGGGCAAGTTCGGCTGGGATCGGGAAAAGGATCACGATCGGCACCTCGATGCCCGCCTGGCGAAGCTCCAGCGCCTCGTCGTACGTGGCCACGCCCACGCTCTGGATGCCATTCGCGACGAGCGCCCGCGCCACGGCCACAGCGCCGTGCCCGTATGCATCCGCCTTGATCACGGGCTCCACACGAACCCCGGGCGGCAGCAGGGTGCGCATCAGCCGCACATTGGCTACGAGCGCGTCCAGATCAATCTCAAGCCAGGCAGTCTTGGGAAGTGGCGGCAACACGCCCCGTGGCCCAACCTCGATCAGCGGCTGCCGAGTGGCGAGGATGCGGGCACCAGCGGGCCAGCCCGCGCCCGGCGCCCAACCGCTCGCGCCCGCAACCGTCACGCCGTCACCGCGCCCAGCAGACCAACCAGCTTCTTCCGGGCGAGTGGCAATTCCGGCGGCAGATCAGACGCCAGCAGACCGGCGTCGCCCAACCGCTCTCGGACCGCCTCGCCGGCCATGGCATGCAGATACACACCAAGCTGCGCCGCTTCGAACGTGCCCAGCCCCTGCGCCAGCAACGCCCCGATCGTTCCCGCCAGCACATCGCCGGTACCGGCAGTTGCCAACGCCACGTTCTCAAACGGCGATATCGCAGTCCGACCATCGCGATCCGCAATCACGGTCCGGGCGCCTTTCAGCACCACGACCTGGCCCCACTCCCGGGCCGCGTCTCGGGCTGCAGCCAGGCGCCGCACATCGTCCAGGACAAGATCGCCGAGCGAGCCCGGGTCGACGCCGTCAGCGGCCCGCAGCCGCAGGAACTCGCCGACGTGCGGCGTCAGGACGCATCGGGCGGCAACATCGGCGGCCCAGCCGTCGACCGTCGCCAGCGAGCGCAGCGCCTCGGCGTCCAGCACCGCCGGCATCGGCTCGCCGTCCTCCTCGGGTGCCAGCAGCGCGCGGATCAATTCCGTCATGGAGAGGCTCGGCTTCAGGCCGGGCCCAACGACCATTGCGTCGTGGTCGTGATCAAGGATGCGGGCCAATGCCTCGCTCGGGTCTACTTCCTCGATGTCGTCTTCCGGCAGCGAGAGCGTGGTCGCCTCCACCACCTTGGTGGCGAAGAGCGGCTGCAGCGACTCGGGCGTGGCCAGCGTAACGAGGCCGGCGCCGGCGCGTCCCGCGGCAGTGCAGACCAGCAAAGCGGCTCCGGCGTAGTCCACCGAACCGGCGATGACCAGCAGTTTCCCGAACGTCCCTTTGTGACCGCGCGCGGGACGAGGCGGCAGGAGAGCGGCAGCGGAGGCGTCGCTCATGAGAATCGGTTCGGCGCTGACTTTGCTAGGCATCGGTCTCCTCCTCGCTCACTGCTCCGGCTGCGGCGCCGGAGGCCAGTTGGCCTTCCATCATGGCAACCTCCTTGGCCAGGCCACGAAGCCGCTCGAATCTCTTCATCAGGGAAGCCTCGCGCTCGCCCAGCCGCTCCTCGATGTCCGGCGGGTAGAGGAAACGTCCACCGGCGGTCCGAACGCCATACGCGATCGCAACCGCGTACTCCGCCTCGTGGGTGATCGATATCGCGATCCGACCCATCCCAAGCTGCTCGGCCCGGCGCTCCGCCCGGCCGTGAAGCTTCACCGCGGGCTGACCCGTCGGTAGTCGTTCGATCTCGATATCGCGCCAGCCGATTCCGCGAACGCCCAAACCCAGCACTTTGGAGACGGCTTCCTTGGCCGCCCATCGCCCCGCCATCGTTTCGGGTCGGCCGCGGACATAGGCCTGCTCACCGGGCGTCAGGACTCGGTTGGAGAACCGATCGCCAAAGCGGGTCAGGGACTCCCGAATCCGCTGGACACGGATGATGTCGATGCCGAGCTCAGTGGTCTCTGGCGGTGGCGCCGGAACTGCGGCAGCCAACGCATCGCCCGCCGAGCCCGAGGTTGGTCGCTCGTTCGGGCCGGTCATCTATTCGACCGTCACCGACTTGGCCAGGTTGCGCGGCTGGTCCACATCACGACCACGCTTCACCGCCACGTAATAGGCAAAGAGCTGGAGTGGGATCACGGCCAGGATGGTGCTCAGCGGTTCCAGCGTGTCCGGAACCCAGCACACGTCTGTGGCCAACCGCTCGATCTGGACGTCGCCCTCGGTGGCGATGGCCAGCACCCGGGCGTCTCGGGCCTTGCCTTCCATGAGATTGCTGATCAGCTTCTCGTAGACGCTGGACTTGGTCGCGATCGCGACGAGCGGCACGTCCTCGTCCAAGAGGGAAATGGGGCCGTGCTTCAACTCGCCGGCGGCGTAGCCCTCGGCGTGGAGGTAGCTGATCTCCTTGATCTTGAGTGCCCCCTCCAGGGCCGCCGGATAGCCGAACGAGCGGCCGATATACATGAAGCCGGCCGCCGCCGCGTACTTCTCGGCCATCTGCTCGGTGGAAGCCGACATCTCGATGGCCCGTGCCGCCTGCGCCGGAAGCTTCCGCAACGCCGCTACGAGCTCCTTCTGCTCGTCCACCTTGAGGCAGCCGAGCTGGCTAGCTACATCCGCCGCCAGCATGATCAGGGTCGCCACCTGGGTGACGAAGGTCTTGGTGGCGGCAACGGCCACTTCCGGACCGGCCTGCAGGAACACCGATGCGTGCGACTCGCGCGTGATCGCAGAACCCACCGTGTTGGTAACCGCCACTACGACCGCCCCGCGATCGCCGGCCATGCGAGCGGCGGCAATCGTGTCCGCGGTCTCGCCCGATTGAGTCACGGCCACTACCAGAGTCCGCGCGTCAATGGGCGGCGGGCTGTAGCGGAACTCAGAGGCAACAGTGGAGCGGGCCGGAACCCCGAGCCACTCCTGGAAGAGCGCCGCGCCGACGAGGGAGGCATAGTAGGCCGTGCCGCAAGCGATCATCTCGACGCGATCGATACCGGCTAGACGCGCCCGGATCGCGTCTAGCTCCTCGAGGCAGACCGTCTCACCCCGAAGCCGGCCCGTCATTGCCGCCGTCAGCGCCTCCGGCTGCTCGTGGATCTCCTTGAGCATGAAGTGGGCGTAACCGCCCTTCTCGGCCGCTTCGGCGGACCATGGGATGAGATCGATCGGCCGGTCCACGACCGCGCCGGTGCGGTCCGTGATCGTGGCCGTTCCTGGCGTCAGATCCGCTACGTCGCCGTCTGCCAGGAAGATAACCTGCTTGGTGTAGGCCACAATCGCCGCCGCGTCGGAGGCGACGAAACTTTCGCCCTCTCCCACGCCCACGATCAGAGGCGCGTTCAGACGCGCGCCCACGAGCCGCTGCGGTTCATCGCGATGCATCACGACCAGGGCGTAGGCACCTTCCAGGCGGCTCAGCGCGACGCGCACGGCATCTGCGAGATCGCCCTTGTACGCGTCCTCCACGAGATGCGCCACCACTTCCGTGTCCGTCTCGGACTGGAGGGTATGCCCGCCGGCCACCAACTCGTCGCGCAACTCGCGGAAGTTCTCCACGATGCCGTTGTGTACGACGGTGATTCGGCCGGTGCAATCGGAATGTGGATGGGCATTGAGATCGCTTGGGCGGCCGTGCGTGGCCCAGCGCGTGTGACCCAGGCCGATGCCGGCACTGGGCGTATCGGCGCCGAGAGCCTCAGTCAGAACGGCCACCTTGCCGGCCCGCTTCTCGACAAAGAGATCCCCGTTTTCCGTGACGAGAGCGATGCCTGCGGAGTCGTAGCCGCGGTATTCGAGGCGGCGCAGCCCATCAAGAAGGACTGGGCCGGCCTCTCGTGGCCCGGTGTAGCCGACGATTCCGCACATGTATTTCACTCCCGGTCTGGCAGACCCTAGTCGTCACGGAGGCCGCTAGTTTAGCCGCTCCCCCGCCAGGGCAGCCAATTCGTCGGCCAGCCTGATCACCAGGTCGGCCTCCGGACCCTCCACCATGACCCTGATTGACGGTTCCGTACCCGACGGCCGGACCACGACGCGCCCACCGGCGCCCAGTTTCGCCTCCGCCGCGGCGATGGCTCTTCGGATGATCGGGTCGCCCTCCCACTGGTCTTTGTGACGGGCTGGAATGGCTCGCTGCTGCTGCGGCAGGAGTGGGATCTGGGCGGCCAGGTCCGCCAGGCTGCGTCTCGTCCGGGCCATTACGGCCAGCAGTTCGAGCGCGGTGACGATACCGTCGCCGCTGCTGGAATGCTCCAGGATGATCACATGGCCGCTCTTCTCGCCACCTAGAACGGCACCGTTGACCTGCATCCCCTCGAAGATGTATTTGTCCCCGACAGGCGTCCGAATGATCTGTCCGCCGGCGTCTTCGATGGTCTTCTGGAGGCCGCCGTTCGAAAGGATGGAGACGACGAGCGCGCCGTTCGGCAGGCGGTTCTCGGCAAGGCGGTCCAGGGCCAGGATGCCGAGGACGGCGTCGCCGTCGACAACAAGGCCTGCAGCGTCCACGGCGATCAGCCGATCTGCGTCGCCGTCCAGGGCAAAGCCCACGTCCGCGCCACGCACTAACACTTCCTTCGCGAGAACGGCGGGCGCAGTGGCGCCGCAACCGGCATTGATGTTGCTTCCGTCCGGATCGTTGAACAACACATCGACCCGCGCCCCGGTGGCTTCGAGGATCTGCGCCGCAGCCATTCCGCCGGACCCGTTGGCACAGTCGACCACGACGTGGACTTTGGTCGAAATGGCCCCGGCCAGCTTGAGCCGGTGATCCACATACAGGTTGAACAGATCGCGATCCTGAATGGCCAGGCCCAATGCGTCACCGGCGGCACCGGGGAGTTCGTCGGCGGTCCAGATCAGTTGCTCCAGATCGTCCTCCACGTCCTCGTCCAGCTTGAGGCCGTTCTCGTCGAGAACCTTCAGGCCGTTGTCGCGAGCCGGATTGTGCGACGCAGAAACCATGATCCCGGCCGCGAACTTGCCCGCGCCGGTGATATAGGCCAGAGCAGGAGTCGGGACGACACCCACGAGATGGACGTCCACGCCCATGCTCGTAGCGCCCGCGACGATGGCCGCGGCAAACATGTCACCGGATCGGCGCGTGTCCTGACCGACCACGATCGGCCGCCCGGCGCCCGCCATCCGGTGGGCAGTGGCCCGGCCGAGGGCATATGCGGTGTTGGGCTTCAGGTCTACGTTGGCAATGCCGCGGATTCCGTCCGTGCCGAAGAGTCGGGGCAAATCTGGCTCCTAAGGGGTCGCTGAAGGTGGGGCCGGTGACGCGACGACCGTGACGGTAACCGTAATCTGACTGGGGCTCATGGCGACGACCTTGATGCCGGGAGGCACAGGGATCGTCACGGAAACGGTGGATGTACCGACGCCCAGAGTCGCCAGATTGACGTTTGCGACCAGGGTCGACGTATCGAGAGCGTTGAGGGCGGCAGTATCCCCGCCGAGCGTCACGGTGACGCTGAGAGTGGATAGAACGTACACGTGGTCCGACTTGGCTCCTTGTTGGACCACCCCCACAGTCAAGCTTCGCGTGGAGGTTTGGGCCTGCAAGTGGATGACGACGACGATTGGCGTCGCTACGTCCGCGGTAACGCCGCTCGGCAGATCCAGGGCAATGTTCACCGAGACATCGCTCGTAGCTCCAGCCACGGAAATCGGTTTGGTGCTGGCGCTGCCCTTCAACTGGGCGAGTGCGTCGGCCTGGCCTCTGACGGAGGCGAGCGGCGGAGTGACCGTAATGGACGCGATGTAGTAGCCGGCTGCCGGCGAATCGACCACGTTAGGATGGACCGCCACGGTCTCAGAGCGGAGTTGGCTCCCGATCTGCATCTTGATATTGACGATGTGTGGATCAAAGGTCACGTTGCCGACAATAGCATCGGCTGCGTCGCGAGCGACCAGGTCGACGTTCTGGTCGACATCCAGTCCGGACGCGTCAACCCGCACTCGCGCCTCCGCGTACGAAACACGCCGCACATACGAAGCAGCTCCGGATACGTCCACGGTCGGCGAACTGATGACCGGGAAGGCAGGCTGCAAACCAGATGGAACGGCCCCGGTCACGACCTGCACGTTGACGTTCTTGTGAACGATTGGGTCCAATTCAACCCGAACCTGTTGGGGCTGATAGTCGATGATCTGGATGCGTGGGTCCGTAGCGAGCAGCTGGATCCTGACCCAGGACTGGGTCTCGCTCACCTTGACGTTCGCGAGATCGATCGTGGCCCGGAAGCTGGACTGCGAGATGGGCACATCGGACGGGGCGATGTAGCGAATGTTGCTGACCTGCGGCATCGGGTCCGGCTGAACAAGATACGCGGCTGCCGGTTGATTGACTGCATCCACCGCGACGGATCCGGGCCACGTCGTGTTCGTTTGCAGGGCAACCATGCCGACATAGAGGATGGACGCCAGCAGGACCGCGCCAACCTTCAACGGCCAGTTGTGGACGATGAACCGCCCGATTCTCCCGATCACGAGGCCTGCTCCTCGCCGTCGGCCGCGGGCACGTCCGCAGCGGCGGTCGCGCGCGGCCCGACCGAACCGCCGGCCCCGCCGCCGCTCATCCGACCCGAACCGCCGAACCGGGCCCGGCGAGCCAACTCGCGAACGGTCGGCCCGACACGCCGAGAAGGCCGCCTCCGGTCCGGTCTGAAGATTCGGCCCGCTGTCTGCGGCCGCAATAGCGCAGCCAGGGCGCGAGCAAGCTTCGGCTCGTCAAGGTTCCGAACGATGCGAGCCCGCTCAACGAGGCTGATCTGACCGCTCTCCTCGGACACGACCACCACCACGGCATCCGTAGTCTCCGTGATGCCGAGGGCGGCCTTGTGTCGCGTCCCGAATCTCTCGAGCGGAATCGTGGTTTCCGCCGATGGCAAGAGCGCCCCGGCGGCAAGAAGCCGATCGCCGCGAATGACGACCGCGCCATCGTGAAGCGGCGTCTTGGGCCAGAAGAGGGTCACCAGCAGATCGGCCGAAATGTCGGCGTGAAGCATCACCCCGTTCTCCGCGATCTCCTGCAGGCCCGTCTCTCGCTCGATAACGATCAGGGCGCCGTGCCCTTCGCGAGAGAGCCGCTCTGCCGCGCTGGCCACTTCGGTGGCGACATGGGCCGCAATCGATTGTTCGGCCGGCGAAATGAGCCAACCGAGCGAGCCGAGTCGACCGATTCGATCGAGCGCCCGCCGAAGCTCCGGCTGGAAAACGACCACCAGGGCGAAAAGGCCGACATAGGCACTCGTCTGGAGGATCACCTTAAGCAACTGCAGATCGAAGGTGACGGCAGCACCGTAGACCAACAGCAGAAGGCACACGCCCACGACCAGCCGAACGGCGCGCGTGCCCCTGATCAGGCTGAAGAGCCAGTAGATCAGGAGGGCCGTGATCGCAACATCGGCCACGACATTCAGGCTGACCTGGTCGAGCGCGGAATTTATCAGTGGCATCGAAAACTAGTGTATACCGCGGAGGGGTGACCTCAGCTGATCCGGGCGGTTCGGGGCACCCTACAGGAGAACCGCAGCCCGCCTATGCGCAGAGCGAGGAGAGGCGCTCGTCTTCGGGGAATACGCGCGCCGCGACTTTACAGAGCCGCTGGCGCGTGGCCTGGTCGTTGTCCAGCTCGGCGAGGCGGCCCAGCAGAGCCAGCTTCTCCGCCGCTAAGTTGTTCCAGTCGCGAGCGACGTACAACTCCACCAGGACAAGGTGTGCGTCCACGTCGCCGGGAGCGCGCGCCAGCAGCCGGTGAGTGGCATCCAGCCCGGCCTCGTAGCGCCCTTCACGCGCATACGCCCGCGCGGTCCAGAGCAGGAGCGAACGCAGTGTCGTGCTGTCCCCGGACAGATCGGCAGCCTCGGAGGCCACCTGCAGCTCGTCGCCGGTAGGCTGGTGCTGGCTCTCATCGACGGTGCCGAGCGGAGTATCGGCGTCGAACTTGCCCTCCATCAGACCGACCGCGGCCAGGATCGGCTCGAGTTCCGCCGGGATGGTGATCGCGGCGGGGGCGATGCAGGCTTCGTCGACGGACTCGGCGGCGCCCGGCTCGGCAGCGACCTCGGGCTCGACGGCTGGCTCATCGGCAAGCGGTGTTTCAGGGGCCGGCTCAGGCATGCCCTCTTTCCCCGCCCTGGTCGAGTCAAGCGCAATCAGCTTGTCGGGGACGGTCGCCCTCTCTAAGGCGAACGCGCCTTTCTTGGTGAGCAACTGGGCCAAATCGACGGCAGGCCAATCGGCCAGGGCCGCCGGGTGAGCCGACTGCTCGGCTCGCGTCTCTTCTGCAATCGGGGCCGCGGCCGTATCCGCGGATGGCCAAACGAGGTCTTCTGCGGCTTGCGCGACGAGTCCTGCAGGCTCGTCGGCTTGTACAACGCTGAGCACCTCGGGCTCTTCGCTGGGCCACCTGATCGGCCCAGAAGCCGATTCAATTGGCTCGGCCCCAGAGCCGGCCACGGCCGGCTTTATCGGCTCGGCTACGATCGGCACAGGAAACGGCAGAACCGACAGCCGAAGCGCTGTTGAGGCGGCCGAAGATGAGAGGCTCGGCCACTCGCTGTTGGCCAGGGCATCAGCCGGCTCATCACGAAGCCGGAGTGCTTTGGCCAGGAGTTGCTCGGCAGCCTGATCACCGGCCGATAATCGAATCTCGCGCAGCAGACCGCGCTGGTGGCGCGATCGCTCGGGCGTCTCGTGCAATTCCAGCGCTCGCCGAAGAGTGTCCGCAGCCTCCGGCATGCGGCCGGACGCTTCCTGGATCTCGGCGACGTGGTCCAAGGCGGATGCCGCATCGACTCGCTGCCCGGCCATCGTCAAGGCCTCGGCCTGCCCGAGGAGAGCGCCTTCGTCATGCGGTGAACGAGCAACGGCGGCCGCATATTCGACCAGTGCCTCTTCCATGCGAGCCAAGCGCAGGAGAACGCCGCCCAAACTCGTGTGAGGCAAAGCTCGCGACGGAGCGATCGAAGCGGCGTTTCTGTATGCCCCCAATGCCTCTTCGAGCGCGCCTCGCAGGACGGCAACATGGCCGATCCGCAATGCTTCTTTGTAGCGCTCGTATAGATCGTCCGTCATATGCACATCATGACTTCTGGCGGTCCGCGCGTCTCGGGTACCTGAGGCGGAATCCAGCCTCTAGTACTCCTACGCCAGGTGCCCGATAGGCCGTTCCGGCGTCGCCAACCGAGCCGGCTCAGCGCCCCAGCGACTCCACCAGGAATGCCTTCTGAACGTGGAGTCGGTTCTCCGCCTCCTCGAGCGCAAGGCTTCGGGGGCCGTCCAGTACCTCCGCCGTGATCTCCTGGCCGCGATGAGCCGGCAGACAGTGCATCGCAACTGCCTCTGGGCCGGCAAGGTTCAAGAGTGCCGAGTCGACGCAGTAGCCGGCGAACGCGGCGAACCTGGCGTGCGACTGCTCCTCCTGGCCCATGGAAACCCACACGTCGGCGTAGAGCGCATCCGAACCCGGCGCCATTTCTCGGGGATCGCGTCCGACGACTATCTTCCCGCCCGACTTGGCTGCAAGCCCATCCGCCCTGGCCAGGATTTCTGCGTTTGGCCCGAATCCAGCCGGATGGGCGAGCCTGATCTCCATGCCCAGCGTTGCGCCGGCCAGCGCCAGAGAGTGGAAGACGTTATTGCCGTCGCCTACAAAGGTCAGGACCCTGCCCTCCAGACTGCCGAAGTGCTCACGCATCGCGAGCAGATCCGCCAGGGCCTGAAACGGATGCTCGTCGTCCGTCAGAGCGTTGAAGACCGGAATGCCCGCCTCCGCAGCGAGTTCCGTAACGATCGAGTGGTCGAATGTCCGGATCACGATGCCGTCGATCCAGCGCTCCAGGTTGTGGGCAATATCGGAGACGCTCTCTCTGACGCCGAAACCGATCCCCTCGCCCAGGTGAAGCGCGCTCCCACCGAGCTGGTTCAGCCCGGCTTCGAAGGTCACTCTCGTCCGCAGGCTCTGCTTCTCGAAGATGAGAGCCACATTGCGCCCGCCGAGCGGCTGCGCCGCATGCCGCCGCGTCTCGCGGAACTCGCGCTTCAACTCCGTGGCGGTGGCAAAGACGCGCTCGTACTCCGCACGCGTCAAGTCCGCCGAACTCAGGAGATCGCGCTGCTTCAGCGACTGGGCTTCCATCCTTGCCTCTCCTCGAACCCACGGCCCCGCATCTCAAGCACGGGCTGTCGCGACGACGCCGAAATGGTACTCGAAGCCATGCGCCCGATCCCGGCCCGCCGCGTCATCTTACGGCCCCCCGCGCGCCGCCAAAAAGCACGACCGCAGGATTTCTCCTGCGGTCGTACCTATTGCTGTGAGAACTCAGCGCGGCTCCGAGGAACCGAGGCGTTGCGTCGCCAGGCTGGCGAGTTCAGTACGAGGCGGATCCGAGGACGAGGAGCCAACGTCGTTGGCTTTCGAGCGCACTAACGTGCGTAAGCGAACGCCCGGAGGATCCAACGAAGCAATGGACCGCCCGACTGGTGACGGCTAGCGCTTTGTGTACTGAGGGGCTTTTCTCGCCCGCTTGAGTCCGTACTTCTTGCGTTCCTTCATTCTCGGGTCTCGGCTGAGCAAGCCGGCCTGTCGAAGCGGGAGGCGATTGCCTTCCGGGTCGATCTGAAGGAGCGCTCGGGCAATGCCGTGGCGAATTGCGCCGGCCTGTCCGGTAACGCCACCGCCCTCAACCTTGATCTGGGCGTTGTACGTGCCCTCGGTGCCGGTCACTTTGAACGGCATGCGGACATCGGACTCATCAATGGCATTACCAAAGTGAGCGTCGAGAGTTCGATCGTTGACTACGATCTCGCCCGACCCGGGGACGAGCCGGACGCGAGCCACCGCAGTCTTGCGGCGACCGGTCCCGTAATAGAAGGCAGGAATGGTCATCTCGCTCCTCGTCAGGCGAGCGGCTCGGGCCGCTGGGCCTGGTGCGGGTGCTCCGCGCTGGCATAAACCTTGAGCTTGGTAATCTGCTGAGCGCCGAGGCGGTTATGGGGAAGCATCCCCTTTACCGCACGACGAATCACTTCTTCGGGCCGTCGCTCCAGCAGGTGGCCCAGGGTCTCTTCCTTGAGACCGTGCGGGTAGCCGCTGTGGCGCATGTAGAGCTTGGTTTCTTTCTTGTCCGACGTGACGTGGATCTTGCCCGCGTTCACGACGACGACATGGTCGCCGCTGTCGAGCGTGGGGCTGTACAAGGGCTTGTTCTTGCCCTCGAGGACGCGGGCGATGCGCGACGCCAAGCGGCCGAGCGTCTCGTCCGTCGCGTCCACGACGTACCAGCGTCGCTCGATCTCGCTCTCACGGACCGTATATGTCTTCGCGGTCATCGTTCTCCGTTCCTGGCGGTCGTGCTTGCCTGCGTCGCCTTGGCCCTCATCGGCCCGATTACGACGCGCCTGAGGCAAAGCCCCTTCGCCGGGGCAGTGGCCCCATTGAATGCTGGTTGCGTCGACACGAGCGCCGCCGCAACTGCCTCTTGATTTGTCTTTCCGTGTCCGACCTCCAGGAGGGCGGCCACCATTCTTCGCACCATCTGGCGCAAGAACGCATCGGCGGCGATATCAATCGTCACCATCGATCCTGCTTTCCGGACCCGGACCAAGTGAACGGTCCTCACCGGCTGCCGGTGTGATACCCCGAAGGCACTGAAGTCGTGACGGCCTACAAGGACCGACGCGGCCCGCGCCATCGCGGCTGTATCCAGTGGGTCCCGCACCCCGAGCGCAAAACGCTCACGAAGCGGACTCCGCGGCCCGTTCCAGACGGTGTAGCGATACTCCCGATATCGCGCCGCGTAGCGTGGGTGGAACTCGGCCGAGACGCGCCGCATCTTGCGGATTGCCACGTCCCCCGGCAGCAGGGCGTCCAACGCCCTGGCCAGTTCCGTCGCCGGCCTGCCCTGCGGGTCCGTGAATGCAATCACTTGCCCCGTTGCGTGCACGCCTGCGTCGGTTCGACCTGCCGCCACAACCCTGACCCGGCTTCCGCCGGAGATCCTGGCCAGTGCGGCTTCGAGTTCTCCCTGGACCGTCCGGGCTTCAGGTTGAACCTGAAATCCGGCAAAGTCCGTGCCGTCGTATTCAACCGTTGCGCGGTAACGCACCGGTGTGCCCTCTCGAGCACTCATTGACCGTTACCTGATGGCCGATCCGCCGTGTTCAGGGCGAGGCGCCGACGAGCACCCGAGCAAGCGCACTCTAACGTGCGTGAGCGAGGGAGCGCAGGCGGCAACGAAGCCATGGACCGGCGCAGCGGCCATCAGACGAGCTCGATCTGGACTATATGAGCCGCGTCGCCGTATCGCTGGCCGAGGCTGACGATGCGGGTGAAACCGGACGTCCTGTCGGCGTACTTCGGGGCGATCTCGTTGAAGAGCTTGGTCACAACGAGAGGCTCGTTCGGGAACTCCGCGACCACCTGACGCCGCGCCGCGAGATCGCCGCGCTTTGCCAGAGTGATCATGCGCTCAACGCGACCCTGGATCTCCTTAGCCTTGGCCTCGGTCGTCTGGATCCGTTCGTAGCGAAGGACGGACACGGTCAGGTTCTTGAAGAGGGCCAGACGCGGACCCTGCTTGCGGCCGAGCTTCCGGCCGTCAATCCGATGGGCCATGGCTAGACCTCCTCAGGCGATAGATCATCGAACTCGTCTTCTTCGACGTGCTCGAGATCATCGCCGAGCGACGACTCTTCGCTCTCCGGGATGATGAAGCCGCGCATTCGCAGGCGCTCCTTCATCTCGTCGAGCGACTTCTTGCCGAAGTTGCGCATTCGAAGAAGATCATCATCGGAGAGTTGAAGCAACTGTCCGACCTTGACGATGTTGTTTCGCTTCAGCGAGTTATAGGCCCGCATCGGCAGGTCCAGCTCCTCGATCGGCATGTCAAGCATGTTCGGCGGGAGCTGGGGCACGTTCGTCGCGACTCGGTCCGGGCCAACGGCCACGAGCCCGATGTTCGCGAAGAGCGAGAACTGTCGGACTAGGATGTCGGCGGCTCGACCAAGCGCCTCTTCGGGCGAGATCGTGCCATCTGTCTCCAGTTCGATGGTCAGCTTGTCGTAGTTGGTCATCTGCCCGACACGAGTGTTCTCGATCGAGTAGTTGACCTTCCGGACCGGTGTGAAGATCGCGTCGACGGGGATGACACCGATCGGGTTGGAGTCGGCTCGCTCTGCAGCGAGGTACCCGACGCCCTTCTCGACTGTCAGGTCCATCTCGATCGTCACATCATCCGAGTCCAGGGTCATCAGCGGAAGGTCGGGGTTGATCACCTCGACGTCCGCGGACTCCTGAATGTCGCCGGCCGTGACCAGCCCAGCTCCGCTCTTGATGAGCTTCAGCTGGACCGGGTGCGTCGCGAAGCTCTTCAAGCGGAGCTTCTTGACGTTGAGGACGATCTGAGTCACGTCCTCCTTCACGCCCGGGATACTTGTGAATTCGTGGTAGACGTCACGAATCTGAATGGCCGTCACGGCTGCGCCCTCGAGAGAGGACAACAGGACCCGTCGCAGGGCATTTCCCAAAGTGACGCCGTAGCCGGCCGGAAGCGGGCTGGCCTCGTACTTGGCGTACGAACCCAGTTCTTCAACCGGCGCGATCTGCGGGCTCTCGAGCTCAATCATCTGCGGGCGTTACCTCGAGTAGTACTCGACCACGAGCTGCTCATTGAGATCGAGCGGCA
>OCZT010004699.1_pt1 | contig 13707 bp, 9 predicted proteins | sample 1539031 | NCBI WGS metagenome assembly OCZT01 (sample SAMEA3539308, study PRJEB22396) | soil metagenome | biome: tundra; feature: field; material: soil | place: USA | collected 2010-05 | depth 0.15 m
AACGGCGATCTCCCCGCCAATGCCGTCACGTCGCTCGCCGCCGCGCCCGACGGTTCGCTCTGGATCGGAACCGCCAGCGGCCTGACGCGGCTCAACGGCAACCGATTTCGCACCTACACGGCGAAGGACGGGCTGCCGGATAGCGAGATTCTCAAACTTAGCGTCGATAGCTCCGGGGCCCTCTGGATTGTGGCGGGCGTTTCTGCGACCCGCTTTCAGGACGGCAAGTTCACTAATTTCGCGCCCGGCCCGCGGATGCCGGTAGCGCCCGTGCGCGCCGTCTGCGAAGACCGCCATCACAACCTGTGGATCGCCGGCTACGCCGGGGTGGTGAAGCTCTCCGGCGGGAAGCTCACGCAGGTGCTGGCCGCCCAGGTTCTGGACGGCAATATCATTACCAGCATGCTGGCCGACCGCCGCGACCACCTTTGGATCGGCGGCAGCCTGGGGCTGCTGGAAGTTTCACCGGCGGGGGCCGTGCGCCGCTACGGTCCGGGCGACGGCTTGCCCAATCCGTTCGTGCGCGCCCTTCGCGAGGATCGCGACGGTAACATCTGGCTGGGAGGGAACGGCGGGCTGGCGCGCCTGGAGGGCGGCCGTTTCGTCGCGTCCGGCGGCGCCGGGCACGACCGCGACGTCGTCAATTGTCTCCTGGAAGATCGCGAAGGCGATCTTTGGGTTGGCGCCAGCAGCGGCCTCACCCGGCTGCGCGACGACCTCTTTACCGTGTTTGGCAAGAGCGAGGGTCTTCCCAGCGACGAACCGGACGCCGTTTTCCAGGACCGCGCCGGGCGCGTCTGGGTGGGATTCCACGACAGCGGGCTGATGCTGTTCAGCCATGAGCGCCGGCTCTTCGCGGAGCACGACCGGCTCGGCGCCACCGAGGTATTCTCGATTCGCGAAACGCGGACCGGCGACCTCCTGGTGTCCACTCGCCTCGGCATGGCGCGCGAGAGCGGCGGCCAGTTCCGCATCCATCCGTCGGCCGACCCGCTGGGGCGCCGGAGCGTCTTCGACGCGCTGGAGGACTCGGGCGGGCGCATCTGGCTCGCTTCCACCACGGGATTGAGTGAACTGCGAGACGGACGGGAGCGGAACGTCATCCCCGGCGGGCCTCTTTTCGCCAGCGCCGTAGTGGCGTTGCTGGAGGGAACCGATGGCGCGCTGTGGGCCGGGACCTATGAAAAGGGCCTTTGGCGCGTGAAGGGCGGCGATAAGCGGCTCTTCACCACGGCTGACGGGCTCTCCAACGACCAGATCCGCGCTCTCTACCAGGATCCCGATGGCACGGTCTGGATTGGCACGTTTGGCGGCGGCTTAAGTGCGTTCCGCGACGGCCGCTTCCTCAGGTTCACCGCCAGGGACGGCCTATTGAGCGACAACATCGCCAGCGTGGTGGGCGATGGCGAATCGTTGTGGCTCAGCACCACGCGGGGGATCTGCCGCATTTCGAAACGCCAACTTTGGGATTTCGCCGCCCGCCGGCGGGCCTCGCTGGTCCCGGAGAACTACGGCGTGAACGACGGCTTACGCAGCGCGCAATGCGCGGCCTACCCCATCGCGGCCGGCGGAGAGCGCACCTCCGATGGGCGCCTGTGGTTCACCACCAGCCGCGGACTGGCGATCCTCGACCCGTCGGCGCCGAGACGCTCCGCGCCCACGCCGTTGGTACACCTGGTAAGCATGACCGCGGACGGCCGCGCCGTAGACCTTTCCGCGCCGGCCCGCCTGGAGCCGGGAGGCGGGCGCTTGCAGATCCGCTACAGCGGCATCCATCTCAGCGCGCCGGAACGGGTGCAGTACTCCTACAAACTTGAGGGTCTGGATAGAGACTGGGTGCGCTCCGGCAATCGGAGAACCGCCGGATACAACAGCCTGGGGCACGGCCGGTACCGCTTCGTCGTTCGCGCGGAAACCCCTGACGCTCCGCCCGCCGAAACCTCCTTCTCCTTCGAGTTGCTCCCGCATTTCTACGAGACCTTGTGGTTTCGCCTGGCGTGCGCGGCGCCGCTGCTGGGGGCCTTCTGGGCAGCCTACCGCTTGCGCCTGCGGAGGATCGGCGATCGTTTCGCGCTGGTGCTCGAAGAGCGCGCGCGCCTGGCGCGGGAAATCCACGACACTCTGGCGCAGGGCTTCGTGGGCATCTCTTCCCAGCTCGACGTCGTCGCCATGTGCATGCCGGAGGAAGCATCCCCGGCGCGCAAGTATTTGGACATTGCCCGGCGCATGGCCCGCCACAGCCTGACGGAGGCGCGCCGTTCGGTGATGGACTTGCGCGCCTCGATCCTCGACGAGCAGGACCTCGGCGCGGCCCTACAGTCCGGCGCGCGCATGTGGACGGCGGGATCGGGCGTGGAGGTGGAGGTCGGCGTGACGGGTCAGCCGGGCGTTTTACCGCAAGAACTGGAGCAGCATCTGCTGCGCATCGCTCAGGAGGCGGTCACCAACGCCCTGAAGCACGCCGCGGCCGGGAAGATTTGGATTAAACTGACTACGGAAGGCCGCATGATATCCCTACGCATCGTGGATAACGGGCGAGGGTTCGATGAGAAGGACGTGTTTACTTCCCTGGGGCATTTCGGATTGCTCGGGATACGCGAGCGGGCCGAGCGCCTGGGTGGTGAGATGCGCCTGGCGAGTCGCCCGGGTGAAGGAACGGAAGTGGAGGTAACGGCTCCCCTGCCATGAGCAATCCTATTCGGATACTGGTCGCCGAAGACCACCTGGTGGCGCGCGTGGGCGTCAGCGCCATCGTCAACATGCAACCCGACATGACCGTCGTGGCGGAAGCCGCCAACGGCCAGCAGGCCGTGGAGTTGTATCGACGCCATCTGCCCGATGTGGCGCTGCTCGATCTACGCATGCCCGTGATGGGCGGCACGGAAGCGGCCGTCGCCATCCGCGCCGAGTTTCCCCAAGCGAAGATGATTGCCTTGACCACGTACGGCGGCGACGAAGATATCCGCCGCGCGTTGGCAGCCGGCATGCAGGCATACCTCACCAAAGACGTTCTGCACGACGAGTTGCTGAACGCCATCCGCGCCGTGAACGACGGCCGGCGATACCTGCCGCCCACCGTCGCCGCCGCCCTGGCCGCCCAGATGCCCCGCCCCGACCTGAGCGCGCGAGAAGTGCAAGTCCTGGAGCTGATCGTCCAAGGCCTCGCCAACAAACAGATCGGCTACACGCTGACCATCGCCGAGCACACCGTCAAGAACCACGTGAAGAACATCCTGAGCAAGCTAGGCGTGCAAGACCGCACGCAAGCCGCGACTGCCGCGATTCAGCGCGGGATTATCCATTTGTAAGGCAGGTTGCCAACCGGCGCTGGGTCAATCCTTGGTTTCGGTCCCGTCCGGCTTCATCAGCACCGAGTGTTTCTTCCCGTCTTTGCCGGTGTAGCCGGCTTCGTAGAACTTGGCGCTTCCCCTGGTCATGGTTTCCACCATGCCGATCTTCCCGCCGGCCGCCTTCTTCTCGATCGCAGCCTTCGCGGCGGCGGGGATGCTGTTGAGCTGCGTTTCTTCCTCCACCTCCGTAACGGCGCCCTTGGCGTCCACAATGAAATCCCGGTGCTTGCCGCTCACCATGGTTTCCACCTCATATGCGGTCTTGCCGTTCTCCGTCTCCTTGGAAAGGCCCTCGATTTCGGCGCCCTTGGTCTGGTCCTGGACGGTTTTCTGGACCGCCGGCGGCAGATCCTTCATCTGCAACGCCTTCTCGGCGGCCGCGGCAGTCCCGGCCAACGCAGCGATGGTAATCAACGCGATCCACAGTCTCATTCGTATAAGTCTCCCTGCAGAAGAATAGCCGATTGAATATGAACACTCCGTGAAGAGCCCGATTCAGACCTTGATGAATGAGGCAACACTGGAGCGCCAGGTTCCGGGTCGTCACGCTGTCGCGCCGCGGGCGCCTGAAATGCCGCCACGGCCTCGCGCGCCTTCTCGAGCAGCAGTGCGTGCCCCGCGGCGGAGAGGGCAAGCAAAGCCCAGGCATTTTCACCGCCCGCCCGCGGGCTCCAGGCTTTTGTCGTGTGCGTTTGTTTGTGAGCTGGCAGGCCACAAAAGCAAGTTGCCCGATCGGGGCATCCGAGTCTGTCTGACCAGCGCACGTCACATGAAGAACGTGCCGGGACGGCGCACCGATTGGCACGAGTGCCAGTGGTTGCAATACCTGCATACGAGGGGACTGTTGCGGGCAGCATTTCGGCCAGAGGCAAGGTGCTCTGGAAGGGAGTCCGCAAGATCAAAAATCGAGCAGGCCAGATGTTCCGCATGGCGCTGGCGATATCGAAATCACGCGCGCCCAGAACCGCAACTACCTGCTGGGCGAAGGTTTCCATCGCATGGCCGGCAAGTCCAACAGTTGGTCCCCGTTCCTGCGCTATCAGGCCCAGGCGGAACGCCATGGGGCGCCCTCTGGGCCACGCGCGGTCGGGGAGTTCGAAAGGCTCAAGACCCTGCGCGAGGAATTACCAAACGAAGCCAATTTCGAGGCCCAACCCGAACAAAATGAAACTACTTGTACCCCTTCCGAAACGAACCCATCTGCCCCCGAAAACCCCGCTCCAGCGCCTGGCCCTCCCGCGTCGGCCTCCGCACCGGACCCGGAACCCGCCGGCGCCTCGGGTGTTCTGGCCACCCCACGGCCCGCGGGCCCCGATATCGCAGGCGAAGACTGGAGCCTGCCGGAACACCGCGGAGGCGCCTTGAGCTGATCGCTGACGGCTGATACCTGACCGCTGTTCTCCCAGCCAATCCGCCTCGCGTTACGATACTTTAGGTCCCGCTCATGAAAGCCATTCGATTCGCCGCGTCGTTTCTGATTGTGGCGGCAATCCTCGCGCTGTATCATTTGTGGCTCGGGGTAAACAATACCACCGTCGCGTTGACGCTGCTGCTGGCGATCCTGGGGATCTCCGCGCGCTGGGGACTGGCTGAGGCTACGGCGGCCTCCCTGGCGGCCGTGCTGGGTTTCAATTTTTTCTTCCTGCCGCCCTTCGGCACGCTGACGATTCAGGACCCGCAGAACTGGGTGGCGCTGGCGGCGTTCCTGGTCACGGCCGTGACTGCCAGCCAGCTTTCCGCGCGTGTCCGGCGCCGGGCCGCGGATGCGGAAGCGCGCCGGCTCGAAATCGAGCGGCTTTACGTCCTCGTGCAGGCCATGATCCTCAGTGGCAACCCGCGCAAGACCATCCGCGAGTTCGTCAACCGGGTGGTGCAGGTCTTCGGGTGCGGCGCGGCGGCCTTCTACTATGGCCCGGCGGACGAAGTCTTCCGCACGGGACCGGAAAGCAAGCTGGTGTCCGATCACGACCTGCGCGCGGCGGCGGAAATCGACGATCTGTCGATTGACGCGGCGCGCGCGGTGGCCGTGGCGCCCGTCCGGCTGGGCCTGCGGCCATTAGGAAGCGTGGGGCTCGTCGGGCAACTGCCTTCCGACCAGACCATTCGCGCAATCGTAAACCTGGCGGCGATCACGATCGAAAAGGCGCGGGCGCTCGAAGACGCCAGCCACGCCGAAGCCGCCCGCCAGAGCGAGGTCTTGAAATCGGCGCTGCTCGATTCGTTGGCGCACGATATCAAGACGCCGCTCACCTCCATCAAAGCCGCCGTTACGGCCCTGCTGGGCGCTTCGGCGCCGGCCGACCTCGAATTGCTCACCATCATCGACGAGGAGGCCGACCGCCTGAACCATCTGGCGGCGGAGGTCATCGCGATGGCCCGCATTGAAGCCGGCAAGCTGCACCTGGAGAAACGGCCCGTCTCGGCGGCGGAGTTGATTTCCTCCGCGCTCTTGGAGCTTGCCGCGGCGCTGAAGGGGCGGCCCATTGCGCTCGGTGTGCCGGAAGGCCTCCCGCCCGCTGAAGCCGACCCCGAGTTCATCGCGCAAGTGCTGAAACAGATCGTCGAGAATGCGTTGAAGTATTCGCCGGAGGGATCGCCCATCACCCTCTCGGCCGGCGTCGAAGGTGAGAGAATTGTGATCGGAGTCGGGGATCGCGGTCCCGGAATCGAAGAGAACGAGCGCGCCCGCGTGTTCGACAAATTCTTCCGCGGCAGGCGGCACCGCTTCGAAACCAAAGGGACTGGCATGGGCCTGGCGATCGCGAAAGGCATTGTGGAGGCGCACGGCGAGCGCATTTGGGTGGAAAGCGAGCCCGGACAAGGCTCGGTCTTCTATTTCTCGCTTCCGGCGAGTAAAGGCGGCGGCAGTTGAGCTTGGGCAGAATCCTGGTGGTGGACGACGATCCGCAGATCCGCCGCGTGATGAAGGCCACGCTGGTCGGCCATAACTACGAGGTCATCGTAGCGCGCACCGGGGAGGAAGCCCTGGAGAAGGTTTCTCACGAGATCCCCAGCCTGGTGCTGCTCGATATGAACATGCCAGGCATGGGGGGACTGGAAACCTGCCGCGCCTTGCGGTCCGGGTCGGACATCCCGGTAATCATCATTTCGGTGCGGAACACCGAGAAGGATAAGGTCGCCGCGCTCGACGCCGGCGCCGACGACTACGTCACCAAGCCCTTCGGCATCGAAGAACTGCTGGCGCGGATACGCGCGGCCCTGCGGCGCTCCCCCACGGGACCGGAAGGCGGCCCGCGCGCCTTCACGGCGCCCGGCCTGGAAATCGATTTCGAGGCCCGCCACGTTCGCGCCCAGGGCAAGGACGTGCGGCTGACCCCCAAGGAGTTCGAGTTGCTGCGCTACCTGGTGGCGCACGCCGGCAAGCCGGTGCCCCACCGTGAGCTGTTGCAGTCCGTCTGGGGCCCCGACTACGGCGACGAGCCGGAATATCTACGAGTATTCGTCAATCAGGTCCGCAAGAAGATCGAAGCCGATCCCGCCAAGCCGAGGTATATCCTCACCGAGCCCTGGATCGGCTACCGCTTCGCCGCGCCCTCATAGCCCTCATAGCCACCGGTTTACGCGCACGACGTCTCAATCGAACGCACCTCGGAGTGTATCGGAGTGTACCTCGGAGGGCACATGGCAGGCGGCTGGGGCTATACTGAACCGAACCTGGGATTCTAGAATGAAGATTCCGGTGTACTTCCCGGTACTGGAGGCCCAATGTCCCTTCGTCCCGTCAAGCGGCTTGTCAAGGCTAGGCCGGCCATCGAAGGCGCGGGCGTGCATCTGCGCCGCGCGTTCGGTTTCGGCAACACCGCCGACTTCGACCCGTTCCTCCTTCTTGACGACTTCCGCAATGACGTTCCAGAGGATTACCTGGCGGGCTTCCCGTGGCACCCCCATCGCGGGATCGAAACCATCACGTATGTCCTGGCGGGAACCGTCGAGCACGGCGACAGCATGGGGAACTGCGGGGCGATCGGCGCCGGCGACATCCAATGGATGACAGCGGGAAGCGGGATTATCCACCAGGAGATGCCCAAAGGCGACGAAGCCGGCAGGATGCACGGATTCCAGTTGTGGGCCAACCTTCCGGCGTCGCTCAAAATGACGGCGCCCCGCTATCAGGAGGTGAAAGCGGGCGATATCCCGGAGATCAAGGATGACGACGGCACTCACGTTCGCGTCGTCTGCGGAAAGTTTTGGGGCAAGACCGGTCCCGCGGATGGCATCGCCGCCGATCCGATTTACCTCGATGTGTCGGTGCCCCCAGGCCGGAATAAGACGCTTCCGGTCGAGACCACTCACCACTCCTTCGCGTACGTTTTCTCGGGGGGTGGGAAGTTCTGCAACGCTTCAGGCCCGCTTGCCGTGCCGACCGAATCGGTCGGATGGGCGGACACGAAGCCTCCTTCCGAGGCGGACAACCGCTCGCTGATCCTTTTCGACCGCGGCGACGAGGTCATGGTACGCGCCGGGGAGGACGGGATCCGGTTTCTGCTGGTCTCGGGGAAGCCGCTGGAGGAGCCGGTAGCCTGGTACGGTCCGATCGTGATGAACACGCAGGAACAACTCCGGCAGGCGTTCGAGGAGCTTGAGAAGGGGACGTTCCTGAAGCCGAACACGCGGGGCTAGAAGCGCGCCGGGGGTGCGCGACACAGAAGTGGAGGAGCCGCGATGCGCCAGGCAGAGCCGCGAACGTAAGAGAGCGGTTGCCGGCACGAGCTCAGAGATCGCGGGATGTGACCCAAGCCCACCGCTCTCTTACGTTCGCGGCTCTGCCTGACGTGCTCCTACGCTAGGATTCTCTCGATTGGCCGATGCTTCGAGGAATCTCCCACTTCTGCGTCGCGCACCCGCGCGCCGGCAGCGAGCGTGACGGACCCGTGATACTCTTTAGGTTCGCAGTTTCAGACCATGAACCCGGTGCGCATCAAGCGGCTGGGGCTGGCAGCCCTGGGATTTTCCCTGCTGACCCTGTTAACGGTTTGCATTCTCTCCTACAACGATTGGCGGCAGTTCCGGAAGTGCTCCGAGACCGTCGCCCAGACCCGCCGCGTTCTGCATCTCAACGAGGACTTGCTGGTTCACATGGAAGACGCGGAAACCGGCCAGCGCGGGTTTCTGCTCACGGGCAGGGATCGGTACCTCGAGCCCTACGATTCGGCTGTCCGGCTGGCGCCGGCCGAGTTGGACGAGTTGAACGCCCTGACTCGCGGCGAGCCAGGGACCGCCGCGCGGGTTGACGCCCTGCGAGCGCAGGTTGGGAAGAAGGTCGAGGAGCTGCGGGGCACTATCGAGCTACGAAAATCCAAAGGCCTCTCCGCGGCGCTCGATGTCGTCCAGACGGATTCCGGAAAGCGCGTGATGGACCGCTTGCGCGCCGTCTCGGCGGAAATCGAGGCGGACCAGGACGACAAGCGCCAGCGATCCTGGGATGAACTGGAGCGCGAGGCGCGAATCAACCGGTCGCTGACCCTGGGCGGAGCGCTCTTGTTGGCGGGTTTCGTGGCCGCCGGAGCGGTCTTGCTGAGCCGCGCCGCCAGGACGCAAGAAGCTCTGGCGGCTTCCGCGGCGGCCACCGGCGATCTGCTGCGCACGACCCTCTACAGTATTGGGGATGCCGTAATCACCACCGACGCCCAGGGCGCCGTGCGCATGATGAACCCGGTCGCCGAGCGTTTGACAGGGTACCCCGAGAACGAAGCTCGCGGCCTGTCGGCGGACCAGGTTTTCCACATCGTCAACGAACAGACGCGCGGCGAAGTGGAAAGCCCCATTCGCCGCGTCTTGCGCGAAGGCCAGGTGGTGGGTCTGGCCAACCACACGGTTCTGGTTGCGCGCACGGGCCAGGACGTTCCCATCGACGATAGCGGCGCGCCGATTCGCGGCCGGGACGGATCGGTGGAAGGCGTGGTGCTGGTGTTCCGCGACGTCACCGAGCGAAAGAAGGCCCAGGAGGCGCTGGAGCGGAGCGAACGGCGGTTCCGCACGATGGCCGATTCGGCGCCGGTGATGATCTGGGCGGACGCGCCTGACGGCAAACGCGAATACTTTAACCAGCCGTGGCTGCGGTTCACCGGCCGCGCTTTGGAGCGGGAGACGGGATACGGGTGGAAGGAGGGTGTCTATCCCGAGGATCGGGACCGGCGCCAGGAGGTTTACGATCAAGCTCTCGAAGCCCGCCAGCCGTTCTCCGTGGAGTTCCGGCTCCGGAGGCACGACGGCCAGTATTGTTGGGTGCTCGGCCGTGCCGTTCCCCGGTTCGGCGAGGACGGGGAATTCCTGGGCTACATCGGGTCCTGCACCGACATAGACGAGCGCAAGCGCGCCGAAGATAAGATGCGGCAAGCGGCTAAACTGGAAAGCCTGGGTGTGCTGGCGGGCGGCATTGCGCACGACTTCAACAACCTCCTCGTGGGCATCATGGGAAACGCCAGTATGCTGGAAGACTACATTCCGGAGGATTCGCCGGCGCGGGAACTGGTGAATAGCCTTCAGCTTGCCAGCGAGCGAGCCGCGAAGCTGACCAAACAGATGCTGGCCTACTCCGGCCGCGGGCGATTCTTCATCGAAGCGCTGGACCTTTCCGAACAGGTGCGCCAGATCGTCGCGCTCATCCAAGCCTCCATTCCGAAGAACGTCGAAATGAGGCTGACCTTGGCCGAGCGGCCGCCCGCCATCGAGGCCGACGCGTCGCAGATCCAGCAGGTCGTCATGAACCTGGTGATCAACGCGGCGGAGGCGATCGGCCCCGGAGGCGGCTGGGTGGCAGTCTCGACGGCCGAGCGAACCGTGGACGAAGGCGCCGTGGCCGATTTTGCGGCCGGCGAGACCCTTGCACCGGGCCATTATGCGATGCTGACGGTCGTCGATAACGGCTCCGGCATGGACGCGGAGACACAGTCGAAGATATTCGATCCGTTCTTCACCACCAAGTTCACCGGCCGGGGGCTGGGCTTGGCGGCGGTGTCGGGAATCGTGCGCGGCCACCGGGGCGCCATCAAGGTGGAGTCCGCGGCTGGGGAAGGCGCCTGCTTTCAGGTCTACTTGCCGGCCGCCGCCGCGCCGCCCGAACGTGTCGCGGCAACTCCGGCGCCGGGGTTCTCAGGGAGCGGCAAGGTCCTGGTAGTGGACGACGAGGAGATTGTACGGCGCATCGCCCGGACCGCGCTGGAGCGAGCGGGGTACACCGTCCTGCTGGCCGGCGACGGGCAGGAAGCGGCGGAAATCTTCCGCCGCGAGGCGGGCGATATCCGGCTGGTTGTGCTCGACATGACGATGCCCGGAATGAGCGGCGAGGAGGCCCTTCGCCAGCTTCGCGGAATCCGGCGCGATGTTCCCGTGGTGGTCTCCAGCGGCTACACCGAAGCGGAAGTACTACAGCGATTCGGAGACTCCATTGATGGTTTCCTGCACAAACCTTACGTCATCACGGACTTGGCTCGCGCGGTGCAGGCGGCGCTGAAGAGGAGCGGGTAGTAAAGCAACCGCGCAAACCCGCCGATATGGCAAGTATGACGGAGCGGCGATCGGAAGTTCGAAATATGTGCGCGGACATGGTGGAGGTCCGCTGGAAAGACAGGACGACCGGGAAATCGCGACACGCGACGGCCCTCCTGGAGGACATCTCCGCTAGCGGCGCATGCCTGCAACTGGAGACGGCCATCCCGGCGGGAGTCGAGATCCGTTGGGAGTGCCCGAACCACCAGTTCGTCGGGCGTGTGCGGTACTGCACTTATCGGGAGATCGGGTATTTCGCCGGCGTGGAGTTCGAGGTCGGCGCCGAATGGTCGAAGCAGGCCTACACGCCGCGCCACCTGTTGGACCTGAAACGGCTCCTTTCCTGAGCTTTAGGTATACCGGGCATCGTTCATCGCGGTGCAACGAAAGGTTCAGATATTCCCCGTTGACGGCTACGAATCGGGCATGTAGCTTCAGGAAGGGAGATCCATGGCCGAACCACGCTACCACCGGCGAGAGTTTCTGGCCCGGGCGGGCCAAGTGGCGGCGGCCGGGTGGCTCGCGAGACCGGCGGCAGCCGCGGGGTGGGACGACATGCGGCAGATCCTGGACCGCATCAAGGCGCCGGCGTTCCCGGACCGGGACTTCAATGTCACGCGCTACGGCGCGGTCGCGGATGGCAAGACCGGCTGCACGGGCGCCATCGCCCGCGCCATTGACGAATGCAGCCGGGCGGGCGGAGGGCGCGTGACTTTTCCGGCCGGAGTCTGGCTCACGGGGCCGATCCACCTGAAGAGCAACGTCAACCTGCACGTACCCGAGGGCGCCACCATCAAGTTTATCCCCGACCCCAAGCTCTACCTGCCACTTGTCCGCACGCGCTGGGAAGGAACCGAGCTGTTGAACTACTCGCCCCTGATTTACTCCGACGGTCAGGAGAACCTGGCGATCACGGGCGAGGGCGTGCTCGACGGCCAGGCCGATTGCGAGCACTGGTGGCCATGGAGCGGCAGCGCGGCTTGCAGGCCGAAATCCGGCGATCCTAACGCGAGGGCCGCGCGCGATGCGCTGACCGATATGGGCGCCAAGGACATTCCCGTGGAGAAGCGGGTTTTCGGCGAGGGATTCTACCTGCGGCCGCCGCTGCTGCAGCCCTGCCGTTCGAAGAACATCCTCATCGAAGGAGTCACCATCACGAACTCACCGATGTGGGTAGTCACTCCTCTGTATTGCACCAACGTCACGGTCCGCGGCGTCAAGGTGGTGGGTCACGGGCCCAACACGGACGGCTGCGATCCCGACTCCTGCACGGACGTCCTGATCGAAAACTGCTCGTTCGATACCGGCGACGATTGCATCGCCATCAAGTCCGGGCGCAACCGCGACGGGCGGCGCGTGGCGCGGCCCACCGAGAACGCGATCATCCGGGGGTGTCGGATGAAGGACGGCCACGGCGGAGTTACCATCGGCAGCGAAATGTCCGGCGGCGTACGCAACGTCTTCGTGGAGAACTGCCGGCTCGACAGTCCCAACCTCAACCAGGCGCTACGGTTCAAAACCAACGCCATGCGCGGAGGGACCATCGAGAACATCTATTTCCGGGACATCGTAATCGGCGCGGTCTCGAACGCCGTTCTCCAGATCGATTTCAACTACGAGGAAGGCGAGAAGGGACCCGAGCGGCCCGTGGTGCGCAACATCGAAATCCGCGGCGCTTCGTGCAAGAAGAGCAGGTACGCCCTGGAATTGCGCGGGTTCAAGTCCGCGCCGATCCAGGACGTTCGCCTGACGGACTGCAATTTCGAGAACATCGCCGAGGGGAACATTTTGGAGAACGTGAGCGGACTGCGGTGCGAGAATGTGACGATCAACGGCAAAGCGTTCGCGGCCTGACAGGATGCCGGCCGGCGCAAACTTCCCTGCCCCCGCCGATCGCGACAGCTTGAGATCTCCAAGACCGGCAGGCGACAAAAAACGATCGCCTGCCCCACCCCACTGCGCCTACTCCAGGAACAGCGGCTTGATGTGGCGCTCGAACAGGTTGTAGGTGACGTTGCGGGACACCGGCTCTTTGGCGTGCTCCAGCGCGTTCAGGTAGCGGGCGCCCATCTTGGCGGCCGCCTTGAATCCCACGTGCAGCAACTGCCGAAGGTGGAGATTGTACGCGGGGTTCGACTGGTCGTGGCGTAGCGCCGAAGCGTATTGCGCAGAGGTCCAGCGCCGGACGCTATCCGGCGAGGGAAGGCGGGCGACATCGATATCGATCACCTCGGCGTAGGGCGCGCACCATTCCTCGCGGTGCAGCCATGCCTCCGCATAGATCTCCTTGGCGATTTCCAGCCCTTCCCCTCCGGCTTCCGCCAGCCCGATCAGCTCCTCCAGCCACGTGGTACCCGCCGTCTTGACGTGCACGCCGGCGTCGAACGTGCGTAGCGCCCGCCGGATGGGGCCGTAAATCGAGAACTTGTCGCTGCCGGAATGCACGCTGAGCTTGAGGTTGGACGGCAAGCCGTAGCGCCGCGCCGCGAACGCCAGGACCGCGATATCGTCGTGGAACTCCCGCTCGAAAAGCGCGACATCCCCCATGTAGTCCACGCCTTTGTTAAAGCGGCCGGTGAACCTTGGTGCAATAGTCTGCGCCGGGATTCCCGTTCCGGCGAGGGCCGCCAGAATGACCAGCAACTGCGGCGCGGTCTGGGGCTCACCGGTTTCGTCCATGGAAACCTCGGTTACGAAAGGCCTCCCATACCGGCGCTCCGCGATGCGGCGATAAATTCGCCCCGCTTCCTGGGCGGCGAAGAGGTACTTGCCGGCGGTTTCGGCGGCCAGTTCCCGCGGCATCTCCAGCGGCTCTTCGATTCCGGGGATGGTCAGCCGCCCGGCGAGT
>OCZT010004704.1_pt1 | contig 13699 bp, 12 predicted proteins | sample 1539031 | NCBI WGS metagenome assembly OCZT01 (sample SAMEA3539308, study PRJEB22396) | soil metagenome | biome: tundra; feature: field; material: soil | place: USA | collected 2010-05 | depth 0.15 m
GTCGCCTCCACGAATGGTCTCGTTTTGAGACTGAGCGTTTCGGCGCGGACCAGCCAGGCCGGGACCAACCAGGCCACTGAGGCAATCACGATGATCAGGATCGTGCCCAGAAAGAAGCTGGGCATGGAGTGGAAGAGGAACGAGAAGCCAGTGAGCCGTAGCCCTCAGGCTTGTTCCGGCGGACCGCCTGGTAGATTCCCGCCGTGGCAACGCCCACGAGCACCAGGGTTCTCGGAATGTTTTCGCCGAGCAGAGAATCGACGCTCTGATTCAGCTTGTAGGAGAAGCCCAGGTTTCCGTGAATCAGTTGGTTGACCCAGTCGAGGTACTGGATGGGCAGCGGCTTCAGCAATCCGAACTTCACGTCGAAGGCGGCGATCAGGGCCTTGTTGGCCCGCAGACCGAGGGCGGCCTTCGCTGGCCCACCCGGCAGCAGGTGAAGCAGGATGAAGGCGATGAGCGACACTCCGAAGAGCACGGCGACCGCCTGCAGGACGCGTCTTATGAGAAATGATTGCATCGGGCAGCTAGCGCTTGGCGGCGCGACCCCTCCTGGAAACTAGACGCTGCATGATAGCGGTCGACAGTCGACCGCCGGCTCCGGGCCGGCTCCGGGATTGGATCTCCAGAACCTTCGGGCCACGAAAGGTCGAGAACCCGGGAAGTTCGAACGCGATTGAAGTCTAGGGAGAGGTCGGAGGTGCCACTCGGAAGGGCGAGCAACCGACCGGCTAGGGCGACGACGGTCAGTCGTCGACCCACCCGACTGTCGCTAGCAGAGCGCCTTCCGTGACCACTCGGGCCAGCGCCCGGAGCAACACCCGGCCAGAGTGGGGCGAGTTGACCGTCTCGAGCACTTCTCCGTCGAAGTCGGTGACGGTGCAGAGCACCTGGCCTGACTCGACCATCTGACCGACCTCGACCGACTGAACCACTACCCCGGCGACGGAGCTTCGTAGCTGAGCCCCACCAGAGAGCGTTAGTGAGGGCTCGCCGGCAGCTTCTGCAGGTGCTTCGATCGACCCGGCTGCCGCGAGGACCCCCCTCAGGGCGTTGACCACGAGGGCCACCTCCGCGGCGGGCCGACGACCACCACCGCCCACCTCCATCGCCAAGCCGATACTTCCGCTTCTCGACACCGCTCCCGAAAGGGTGCCCTCACCCGGGGTGGTCTGGAGGTACGGAAGACCCATCTGAGAGGCCAGCTCTACAGTGCGTCGATCTCGGACGGCGTCACCACTCGGGTGAACGATGGCGAATGGATGCACCTCTTCCGTCCACTCCCCTCCATGCACGTCGATCACCACCTCGGCCTGGATCAGCAACTCCTTCCAAATCCGGGCTGCCAGCCGCTCCGAAAAAGTGCCCGCGCTAGAGCCGGGCCAGACCCGGTTCAGGTTGCGCCCGTCAACGGGGTTGGCCCCAGGGATCCCGGCTTGGGCTGCAAGCACGTCAGCCACGAACACGACAGTCACCGAGCCACGAACCTGTTCTGCGCTGAGCTCTCTCCAGAGTGCTAACACCGCATCCTGGGTGACGAGCTCGGTCCCGTGCACACCCGCCACCACCGCCACCCGGGGGCCGCTCGCATCGCCGTGAACGACACCAAACGGAACGAATGTGTCGGGATCGACCCCGTTCCCGGGCACCTCCAGCCTGGCGGTCCGCTTCTTCATGCCCAGATCACTCATTGTTTTTCTCCCTGCTGGATCGATTGCCGCTCGCAGCGCTTAACTGTGCCGTCGACTCCGACCGTCTGCGCGGGTGGGTACCGTACTCGCCGCCCAGCGGACTGGTCAGGCCAGCCACCCCAACCCGGCGCTCCTCCGCGATCTCAGGTTCCGGTCTTCGGTGGGCCGGCTGCCACGACTCCCTCCACCGCGGCTCGACGCAGGTCAAACGGGCGGAGCCGGGTGAGGTACCAGGTAACTCCCGCCGCCTCCCAAGGTCCGGGTCTCTCCCAGGGGCCATGGCCATTACGATCTCGAAAGGCCGATCTCCCACCCCGAAACCGGCGAGCAGCGACCGCAGCTCAAGGATCTCCTCGGGGCGCTCCACTTGAATCACGAACACACCCTGGTAGCGGGCGGCGCGCCGCAGCGCCGCGCGGTTCGGCCAGCGGGCGGCGACCCACGTCGGGAGCGGCTGCTGGTGGGGGGTCGGGAGGAACTGAGCGCCCTCGACCAAGTAGTGCTTTCCCCGGCGCTCGACGCGGGCACCGGAAAGCAATTGGTGCAGGAGACTCAGCGATTCGTCCAGCATCTCGCCGCGCACCCGGCGATCCAGCTCCTCCCCGAAGGTGGCGAACTCTCCTCCCCGGAGGTCTCCCCGGCCGACACCCAGCACCAGCCGGCCGTCGCTCAGAAGGTCGAGCGCGGCCACCTGGCGCGCCAGTCCCCAGGGACGCCGACGCGGCAGGGGAGTCACCATCGGGCCCAGCTTGATCGTGCGGGTCGCGCCAGCGATCGCGGTCAGGGCGATCCAGGGGTCGACCAGCTGGGGGACGTTGGGGTAGACCAGGTGATCCCACAGGAACACGCCCTCCCAGCCCGCCGCCTCTGCCTGTTGAGCCAGCTCACTGAGGTACTGGGGGTGAGCCAGCTCGTCGAAGGGAGGGAGGAAGAGTCCGTGGCGCATCACCGGATCCTGATGGGAGCCCAACTAGGTGCTCTGCGGCTGACCCAGTCGGGTCTCCTCCGCCAGCCCCTCATCCACCGATCCGGACCGCGCCAGGCGCCAAACGTCGTATCGCTGGCCGGAGCGAATCCGGTCGACCTGCGAGGCGAGCACGGAAAACGCCGGTGCCAACTCCGCCGGCTCGCGCCACTTCGCCTGCTCCTCCGGGCCCAGGGTGATGAGGGACATGGCGGTGCGCATGAAGGCCCCGGGCGTCACCGAGACGACTCGGATATTCGACGGCTCGAGCTCCAGCGCCAGCGTCTTGGTCAATCCCTCCATCCCGTGCTTGGAGGGACAGTAGCCCGACTCCCCGACGAAGCCCTTGATCCCAGACTGGGAGGAGACGTTGACGATCAGCCCTTGAGAGCGTCGCTTCATCGAGGGCACCAGCTCGTGGGCGAAGAGGAAGACCGAGCGCAGGTTGGTGGCCATCACCCGGTCCCACTCCGCGACGGTCATCTCTTCCACCGGCTTGAGCACGATGACGCCAGCGTTGTTGATGAGGACATCAACCTGGCCGAACTCGTCGAGGATGGCGGACACCGCCTGATGGACCTGGTCGGCGTCGCCGACATCAACTTGCCGCGTGGTCAGGGGATGGCCCACCGCGTGGGCAGCCCGGCTTAGATCGTCCAGCTCCGCAGGCACCAGCGACAGCGCGACCACGCTGGCACCGACCTCCGCCAGATGCAGAGCAGCGCCGCGCCCCAGGCCGGACCCGGCTCCGGTCACGATCACCACCTTGCCCTTGAGCCCGGGGTGTGGCCAGGGCGCAACTCTAAGGTCAGCGCTCGTCACGATGCGCTCTTCCCTGTGACTCTGACAACGAAATGGCAGCTGAAGGATCCCCGTACCGGGGATCCCCCATCATTGTTCGCTGGGTGGATCTTGGTCGGCGGCTATCGCTTGAGCGCATCGACCGCCTCCAACAGGCGCGCGACGTCGGCGTGGTCGTTGTAGTGCACCAGCCCCGCGCGGACGGCGCAGCCGGTCGCGCGGATACCCAGGGCTCCGGTCACTTCCCAGGCGTAGTTATCACCGCTCCAGACATTGATCTTTCGGTCGGCCAACTTCTGGGCGACCGCCCAGGGACTCATGCCGCGCACAGTGAAGTAGGCGGTGGGGGCGCGGCGCCGGGCTTGGCCGTAGAGGGTCACGTGGTCCATTTCGTCAAGCCCACCCAGAAGGACCGAGAAGAGTCGTCCCTCATACGCGTCGACAGCGGTCATCGAACGGACCACGCGCTCGCGCCTGGTGCCCTGTCCTTCCGGAACGAGCCGGCTCAGGTGCTCGACGGCAGCGGTGACGCCCGCGTAGTCCGCGAAGGGCGGGGTTCCAGCTTGAAACCGATCCGGTACCTCGTCGGGGGCCGGCGTCAGCTTGTCAGGATCGAGACGCTCCAGCAGTTGTGGATCAGCCACGACCGCGCCGATGTGGGGCCCGCACCACTTGTACGAGCTGGTCGTGTAGAAGTCCGCACCCCAGCTGCGGACATCAACCGGTCCGTGCGGGGTGGCATGAACGCCGTCCACGTAGGTGAGCGCTCCGGCGGCGTGCACGATGGCCGAGATCTCCGCCACCTCGGGACGCGTCCCCAGCACGTTGCTGGCCGCGGTGAAGGCGACCAGCTTGGTGCGCGGTCCGACCAGCGATCGATACTGCTCCACCGGGAGCTCGCAGGTGTCGGTGTCGATCTCCGCCCACCGAACCGTGGCTCCGGCCCGAGCCGCGGCCTGGATCCAGGGCCGGACGTTGGCGTCGTGGTCGAGCCGGGAGACGACGATCTCATCTCCCGACTTCCAGGTCTTCGCCAGGGAGAAGGCCAGCCGGTAGGTGAGGGTGGTCATATTGGGTCCCAGAACGACACCCTCCGGGACGCCCCCGACCAGGTCGGCCACCGCCCGGCGACATTCGGTGACGATCTCGTTCGCGCGCACGCTGGACGGGAAGGCGCCGTCGGTGTTGCTGAGGCCCCGGCGGTAGGCGTTCCCGATCGCCTGGATCACCGGCTCCGGCACCTGGGTTCCGGCCGCTCCGTCCAGGTAGGCGTACCCGTCCGCCAGCGCCGGGAAGAGGTGACGAACGCGCCGGGCGTCGTAGCTTTGCGTCGTCGCTGCCTCGACCGCCAACTTAGAGGCCCACTTCGGACATGTCGCGGTAGCGGGGTCCCGCCGTCGCTCCCTTGGGGAAGGTGGAGTCGATCCTGGCCATCTCCGCCTCGGAGAGCTCGATGTCGATCGCGGCCGCGTCCTCCTCCAGGTACCGAACGCGCTTGGTGCCGGGGATGGGCACGATGTCCGGGCCGCGGTGCAGCAGCCAGGCCAGCGCCAGTTGGGCGGTCGTCACTCCCTTTTCGGCCGCGAGTTCAGCAAGCTGATCGACCGAGCGCAGGTTGCTGGCGAAGTTTTCGCCCTGGAAGCGGGGCCCCCGGCGCCGGGTGTCGTCGTCGCCAAAGTCCTGGGGCGTGCGGAACGAGCCCGACAGGAAGCCGCGTCCGAGGGGACTGTAGGCGACGAAGCCGATGCCCAGGTCGGCGACCGTGGCGAGGATCTGGTCCTCGGGATCCCTGGTCCAGAGCGAGTACTCGGTCTGCAGTGCCGAGATCGGATGAACCGCCTGAGCGCGGCGGATCGTCTCCGGGCCGGCCTCGGAGAGACCGAGGTAGCGAACCTTCCCGCTGGTCACCAGCTCGGCCATCGCGCCCACCGTCTCCTCGATCGGTGTCCCAGGATCAACCCGGTGCTGGTAGTAGAGATCGATCTGCTCCACCCCCAGCCGCGCCAGGGAGGCGTCGCAACACTGGCGTACGTAGGCAGCGTCGCCCCTGATGCCCAGCATCTCGCCCTCGGGGCCGAGGGCATACCCGAACTTGGTGGCCAGGACGACCTCTTGCCGCCGCTCGGCCAGCACCTGGCTGAGCAGCCGCTCGTTGCTGCCGTTGCCGTAGATGTCGGCGGTGTCCAGGAAGGTCACGCCGATGTCGATCGCCCGATGGAGGGTAGCGATCGACGCGGACTCGTCGGCCGCTCCGTAGACGCCCGCCATGGCCATGCATCCCAGCCCGACGGCTGAGACCTCGAGCCCCTCAGATCCGAGTTTGCGCAGCTTCACCTTTCCTCCCGAACCGGCGCGGCGATGACCCCGGTTCCACCCGCGCCTCAGGCGCCATTGAACCAGCCTCGGGTCGGTGGGCGTCGCGCTGGAAGGGTGGGGCCGCCCGGCTAATATCGCAAGCCGTGCGGGCGGCGGCACCCCAGGGCAACAGTCCCCCGGGCCGTCGCCGACCTGTCTTTTGGGAGGCTCTCATGGATCTACAGTTGGCCGGCCGACGGACCCTGGTCACGGGGGCGAGCAGGGGGATCGGGCTGGAAATTGCCCGTACTCTGGCCCTCGAGGGAGGCTCCGTCGCCATCTGCGCGCGTGAGGAGGGGCCGCTCTCAGAAGCAGCCGACCAGCTCCGCTCGAAGGGCGCAACCGTCTTCGCCGAAAGCGTCGACGTCACCGACGAGGGGGAGCTCTCTGCGTTCGTGGCTGCGGCGGCCCAGGCCCTGGGAGGCCTGGACGCAGTGGTGGCGAACGCCGGCGGCAGCAGCGGGGGAGCGCTCCAGGATTCGACCCGGGAGCAGTGGCGGGACACGTTCGAGCTGAACGTCGGCCACGCCGCCGAGCTGATCCGAGCCGCGATCCCTTACCTTGCCCAGTCGCCCAGCCCGGCGGCGGTGCTGATCTCGTCGATCTCGGGGACCAAGCCCGCACCGCGCGCCCAGTACGGCGTCAGCAAGGCGGGCTTGATCTATCTGGCTGCGGCCCTTGCCCGCGAGCTCAGCCCCCAGCACATCCGGGTCAACGCGGTCAGTCCGGGCTCCATCCTGTTCCCCGGCGGCGGCTGGGACTCCCTGCGGGTGGGCGATCCCGAGGGGTTCCAGTCATTCCTCGATCGGGACCTGCCCGAGGGCAGGCTGGGGACAGTGGAGGAAGTGGCCCGGGTGGTCGCCTTCCTTCTCTCCCCGGTAGCCAGTTGGATCAACGGGGCCAACATTGCGGTGGATGGGGCCCAGGGTCGGCCGAGCTCCGCCGGATGGTAGGGGAGAGCGGCGACTCGACCACGACCTCCGCCTCCGGATCGCTGGTGGTCATGATCTCCAGTCCCCTCGAGCCCGAGCTGGTCGACCGCATTCGTGCGGTGCCGGCCGTGGCCGAGGTTCTCTATGACCCGGCACTCCTGCCCCCGGCGCGCTATCCCAACGACCATGGCGGTGACCCCTCGTTCGTCCGCAACGACGTTCAAGAGGCGCGCTGGCGAGGGAACCTGGGCCGGGCCCACGCCTTGATCGGCTATCCCCACGAGAGTTCGGCGGAGCTGGCCCGGGCCCTCCAGCAGGGTCCTCAGGTGCGCTTCGTCCAGGGGACATCGGCGGGGATGGGAGCCCACATCCGCCGGGCTGAGCTCCCTCCGGAGGTGATCCAGCGCGTCTCCTTCGCCTCCGCCGCCGGGGTGCATGGAGGGATGCTGGCCGAGTTCGCCTTCTTCGGTCTGCTCTGGCTGTGCAAGGACGCTGCCCGGCTCGCCGAAATCCGCGCCAACCGGTCTTGGACCCACTATGCGATGGGCGAGCTCAAGGGCTCGACGGTGGCGGTGGTGGGCATGGGCCACATCGGCCATGCCGTGGCCGCCCGCGCCAGGGCCTTCGGGATGGAGGTGCTGGCGGTGAGCCGGACGGCCGCCCTCGATCCCCTGGCCGACGCGGTCTTCCCCATCTCCGAAATCAGCCAGGCCTTCCGTCGCGCGGACGCGGTGGTGGTGTCGCTACCCCTGACCTCGCTGACCGAGGGGCTCATCTCCCGGGCGGTGCTGGCCGCGCTGCGGCCGACGGCCGTGTTCTGCAACGTGGGCCGGGGGGCGGTGGTGGACCAGGAGGCGCTGGTGGCGATGCTCCAGTCGGGTCGCCTGGCTGGGGCGGTGCTCGACGTGTTCAGCGAGGAACCGCTCCCCCCTGACCATCCGCTCTGGACCATGGAGAAGGTGGTGCTGAGCCCGCACACCGCGGCCCTGTCCGCGCACGAGAACCAACGCATCGTCGAACTCTTCTGCCAGAATCTCAGTCGGCTGGCTGCCGGTGAGAGCTTGCTCAGTGCCGTCAACCTGCGCGAGTTCTACTAACCGGGAGAGTGGGTTCAGTGACCGCACAGATCAGGTGGGGCATTCTCAGCACCGCCAACATCGGCGTCAAGCGATTCATCCCAGGGGCGACCAACTCCCGCAATGGGGTGGTGACGGCAATCGCCAGTCGCGACCTGCGCCGGGCCCGCGAGGTGGCCGACCGCCTGGCCATCCCCACCGCCTATGGCTCCTACGAGGAGTTGCTGCTGGACCCGACGGTGGATGCCATTTACAATCCGCTGCCCAACAGCCTGCACGCCGAATGGACCATGAAGGCGGCTGCCGCCGGCAAGCCGGTGCTCTGCGAGAAGCCACTGGCCCTGAACAGTGCTGAGGCGGCGGTGATGATCGATGCCTGTCGGCAGCGCAGCGTCCCGCTGATGGAGGCGTTCATGTACCGCTTCCACCCCCAGCACACCCTGGTGCGCTCGCTGATCGCCGACGGCACGATCGGGGAGCTGCGCATGGTGCGCGCCGCCTTCACGTTCATGCTCGAGCCCTTCCCCCCGGGCAACGTGCGGCTGCAGGCCGAGCTGGGGGGCGGCGCCCTGATGGACGTCGGCTGCTATGCAGTGAATGCGGCGCGGATGCTCTTCGGCGAGGAGCCGGTGGGCGCCTCGGCGCAATGGGACTTCCGGAGCGAGTTCGGAGTCGAGGTGTCGCTGGTTGGGGTGCTCGACTTTGGAGCGGGCCGGTTTGCGACCTTCGACTGCGGCTTTCGGGCGCCGGGTCGCGGCAGCTACACCGCGGTCGGCAGTCGAGGGCAGATCGAAGTTCCCGACGCCTTCGTGCCCCAGCCAGTCGATCTCACGGTCAGGGTCACCAGCGGCTCCGGGACCAGTGAACACCGGGTGCCGGGAGTGGATCAGTACCAGCTGGAGGCGGAGGAGTTCGCGGACGCCTTGCTCACCGGCCGTCCCCTCCGCATCCCCGCCGAGGATGCCTTGGGCACGCTTCGAGCCATGGAGGCGCTTCACCGCTCCGCCGCCGCGGAGGGCGTCCGCCAAGCGATCGCGCCCGCTTAGAATCTCGAGTGGAGAGTGCGATGCTCTCCCGCTGGCCGCGGCTGAAGCTTGACGCCAGCAGGTGAATCCTGCTGACCGTTGACAATTATCAGGAGTCTCTGCTAGCCTCCGCCAACTGGCGGGTTTCGGCCCCGCCTATCTCAACGGCAGTCACATTGGGGGCACCTCACTTGAAATCTCGGCTCTTCACCAGTCTCACCATCGCCGTCCTTGCCGTGAGTGTGGTGCTGGCCGGATCAAGCCCCGCGTTGGCTAAGAGCAGCTCCAAGTCGGGGGGCACCGTCACCTTCGCCCTGCCGCCCGGGTCCCTGCCCACCTACATCTTCCCGTTTGTCAGTGGACCCAACTCCAACAACATCGACCTGTTCCAGTTCACCCCCTTCATGTGGCGGCCTCTCTACTGGTTCGGCAAGGGCAACCAGGCCGGGATCAACTACTCCCAGAGCGTCGGCCAGGCGCCGGTCTACTCCAACGGCGGCCGCACCGTGACGGTCCACATGAATCGCAACTACAAGTGGTCCGATGGCCACCCGGTCACCAACCGGGACGTCGAACTGTGGATGAAGATCTTCTCCGCCGAGAAGGCCAACTATCTGGCCTACTCGGTGGGCAGCATTCCGGACGACATCACGTCGATGAGCTTCCCGGCCAGCACTCCGTATCAGTTCAGCCTCACCTTCAACAAGGCCTACAGTCACCTGTGGCTGCTCTACAACCAGCTCAGCCAGATCACCCCCATTCCTCAGCACGCATGGGACCGCACCTCGGCGACTGGAGCGGTGGGTAATTACGATCTGACCGTCGCTGGTGCGACGGCGGTCTACACCTTCCTCAACGCCCAGTCCGGCAAGGAGGCCGAGTACGCCTCCAATCCCCTGTGGAAGACGGTGGATGGACCGTGGCACCTCTCCGCGTTCAGTGCCTCAACTGGCTATGCCGCCTACGTTCCCAATTCCAACTACGGGGGGCCTGACAAGCCCAAGATCGCCAAGTTCGAGGAGATCCCCTTCACCAGCGACACGGCGGAGTTCGACGCCCTGCGCTCGGGACAGCTCGACTACGGCTACCTTCCCTCCGAGGACATCTCGCAGGAGAAGTACTTCAAGTCCAAGGGGTACCAGGTCGCTCCCTGGACGGACTTCGGGTTCAACGACTTCTTCGTGAACTTCCTCAGCCCGTCGGTGGGCCCGATCTTCCGGCAGCTGTACATCCGCCAGGCCCTGCAGAAGCTGGTGAACCAGCCGCAGATCTCCAAGGACATCTACCACGGAACGGCCTATCCAACCTACGGACCTGTTCCGGTCCAGCCGCCTAACCCCTACATCTCCAAGGCGGTCAAGGACAATCCGTACCCGTACAGCGTGTCCGGCGCCAAGAAGCTGCTCTCCAGCAACGGCTGGGCCGTGCACCCCGGTGGGACCGACACCTGCGCTAAGCCAGGTACCGGCGCCGGACAGTGCGGGGCCGGGATCACCAACGGTGAGGCGTTGAGCTTCACGGAGACGGTCGCCACCGGCTCCGCCCCCTTCACCGCCGAGGTGGAGGCGATCCAGTCAAGCTGGACCGAGGCGGGCATTCACGTGACCCTGCACCAGGAATCCCCCGGCCAGATCTTCGCCGGTCTGGAGCCTTGCTCCAACGGGAATGCCGGCTGCAACTGGCAGATCGTCAACTTCGGGTCTCCTGGCGAGACGCCCACTTACTCTCCGGAATACCTGCCCACCGGTGGACCTTGGTTCGCCACCAATGGCGCCAACAACGTCCAGGGCTACAGCAATCGGACCATGGACGCCAAGATCGCGGCCACGGAGACCAACTCGTCACCTTCCGCGGTCCAGGCGTTTGGGACCTACGCAGCTGAGCAGCTGCCCAATATCTGGCAGCCCGACTACGACTACCAGCTCTCGGTCATCAGTCCCAAGCTTCACGGGGCCGTCCCGCAGGACCCCAACTTGAACCTGTATCCGCAGGACTGGACCCTAAGCTCCTAGGGATGCTGAGCTGATCGGCGGAAGGGGACGCACGGGCGGTGCTTAGTCAGAGGCGGAAGTGCGCCCGTCCGAACTGAGCAGTTCCGCCAGCAGCGAGGGCGGCGGTGATCCATGGGACAGCACCTCGTCGTATGAGGTGATCGGGGCCAGCTGGTCGAAGAGGCCCTGGAGCTCGGTGTAGCCGACGAAGTAGGTGGATAGCTGGGCCGAGGAGAGACAGGCCCGGCGCCACTTGCCCTGGGCCTCGGCCGGCTCCTGAAAGCCTCGCTCGGTCAGGAGCGCGATCGCCTCCTCCTCGGCGATGCCGCCCGCATGAACGGCGGAGTCGAGGATGGCGTTGATGGCAGTGCGGATGTGGACCTTGATTCGCTGGGTGCGGACCCGCAGGCCGCCAAGACCCAGTTCCCCCACGATCCGCTCCGCCTGGCAGGCCCAGCCCTCGACGAAGGGGCCGTTGTAGAAGGCGGCCCTAACCCGGGAGGGCCCCTGGAACCTTCGCGCCACCGCCAGCTGCAGCACGTGCCCGGGCATCGCCTCGTGGGCCATCAGCATCACCAGCATCGCCGAGTTGATCTCTTTGTAGAAGGACTGGACCCGCTCCTGAGGCCACTCTTCCGGAGTGGGGGCGATCATCACCTTGGAGTGGGCGCCCTCTTCGAAGGGGCCGGCCGGCATGCAGTACGCGGACGCGGTGCCACGCATGAACTTGGGGACCACCTCGACGTCGTAGGGGTCCTGGGGGATGGTGAACAGCCCCGACGACTCAACCGCACTCGTCAGCTTGGTGAGGACCGACCGAGCTTCGGTCAGCACCGTCTCGTTGTCCGGTCGGACCTCCGCCACGTGGTCGAGGGCCCGGCAGATCAACTCGTGCTGGGATCCCCCACTTCCAACCAACTCGGTGGCCGCCTCGGCCAGCTCTTCGGTGAGGACGTCGAGGCGGGCGTGGGCGCGCCGGACCACCTCCTCCGGACTGAGCGGCGAGTGCAGTTCGAGCCGGAGCTTTTGAGCGAAGCGTCGCTCCCCCAGCCGGAAGTCGCCCCGGGCCGACTCCAGGGACTCTTCCAGGTAGCGCCCGAATTTCTCCCAGGCGGCGAGCGCTTGCTGCTGGGCCCGCGTGACCCTCCCTCGTAGGGTCGGGTCAGTCACCTCCTGCAGGACGAGGTGGACCACCTCCTGCAGGAGGTGACTGACCCCAGGGTGCTGCTGGAGGGCGGTCTCGACGTGGATGTGGGGTGGGTTCTCCAGCTGGCGGAGCGCCAGCTCCACGGTCTCGGGGAGTGCCTCCAGCCGTCCGCAGACGCCGCGCAGCCGCGTGTCCGCTGACTGCGTCGTCTGGGTGAGCAGCGGGAAGAGGCCGGCGCCGGGGTTGTAGGCCAGCGGGTTCCAACTCGGGTCGCGAACCTCCTCGTAGCTGTAGATCCGCAGCGCCAACTGGTTGGCTAGCACGGCCAGGTCCACCCGGCTCTCGCCATCCAACTCCTCCTGGTCGACGCTCTCCAACTCGACCTGACGGGCCCTGAGCCGGCGCACCGCCGCGTCGGCACCAGCAAGGCTGAGGTCGAAGACGCGGTCGTCGAACCGGTGGTCGCCGAGCGAGGTGGCCTCCTCGGGGGTGAGCTCCAGCAGCTCGTCGACCGCTGACTCAGCGATGGCGTGGAAGTCGGGCATCGGCCAAGTGAGTATCCCATCCGGGGCCGGCGGCCTCTTCCCCCGGCGGACCGGTACCATCGGTGATCGAGGAGAGCCGGTCCGATTGGGTTAGTCGCGGAGGTGATCTTCGATGGCGGAGCTGACGGTTGTCTGCGGCGCCAGCGGGGGCCTGGGGCCAGCGGTGGCGACCCTTTTGGCGCAGCGGGGAGACCGGGTGATCGCGGTCGCCTCGCCGAGAGAGAAGAGAGAGGACCTGGAGCAACTAGTCCCCGGGGTGACCTGGGAACAGGCCGACCTCACCGATCGGGAGAACACCGAGCAGCTCTGGCGGCGTATCGACCTGTTGGGGGGGCTGCCGCGCTGGCTGGTCAACCTCACCGGCGGCTATCGTGCCAGCCGGGCCCTGGAGACCAGCGGGGACGACTACCGTTTCTTGCTGCGGCTCAACCTCGACAGCTGCTGGTGGTCCTGCCGCGAAGGCGCCCAGAGGATCGTCGCCTCCGGCGGCGGAGGAATCGTCAACATCTCAGCTAGGCAGGCGCTGGAGGGAGGCGTGGGCTCCGCCGCCTACGCTGTCTCCAAGGCGGCGGTGCTGCGGCTCAGCCAGGTGCTGGCGGCTGAGTTGAAGCCCGACAAGGTGCGGGTCAACGTCCTGCTGCCGACCGTGATCGACACCCCCGCCAACCGGGCCGAGCGGAGTGCCGAGGCGATGCGCCACGCGGTCTCCCCCGAGGCGGTGGCCAAGGTGATCGGCTGGCTCTGCAGTGAGGAGTCGGGGGCGGTCACCGGCGCCGCCCTCACCGTCTGAGGCTCCGCCGAAAGGAGCGTGCTCGGCTTAGCCAACTCCGAAGCTGACCAGCCGCACCACCTGCTCGGCCAGCCACCATTGCGCGGGACGGCCTGGCGACTGCCGGGGGAGGTCGGTCGGGACCAGGATCCCCAGCTCACCCAGAAGCTGCAGGGCTGAGCGAGCCGCCCGCTCCGAGACTCCGACGCGCTCGGCCACCAGAGAGGAGGAGACCAGGGGCAGGCCGGGGAGGAGCCGGAGCAGCCGGTGGGCTGCCGCGTCGGCCTTCGTGTCGGCGAGTTGTAGCGCCCAGTGGTCCAAGAGCCGGGCGACGTCGTTGACCACTCCCACCATCGCCAGGCTGGAGCGGGTCACGACCTCGGCGAACCAGGCCACCCACTGG
>OCZT010004705.1_pt1 | contig 13697 bp, 18 predicted proteins | sample 1539031 | NCBI WGS metagenome assembly OCZT01 (sample SAMEA3539308, study PRJEB22396) | soil metagenome | biome: tundra; feature: field; material: soil | place: USA | collected 2010-05 | depth 0.15 m
AGGTATTTTTCGGTGTGGAGATGTGTTATGTTTAAAACAATCAATAGTTGCACTTTGAATTGGAATCCGCCTAAGATGAAATACAATCCATTTTCGATAATTTTAAACACTAAAGTAAATCCTAATTTTGCTGGAGTTTTTATAGGCATCTTGTCGGGTTGCATAATACTTCTTCCTCTCTTCGGACCATCTTTTTTCCGTCACTATTTTGCTCCATTACCTGCCGGAGTGTCAGCTACAGAATTGCTTGCGCCACTTTTATATTGGGGTATTATTCTTTTAATATTAGGAATTGTACTAGAAGCAGAGGTTGTTTTTCACAACAGCTCATACGGTAGTTTTTTAAAACTAGGAGAGCTTTTCCATATTTTGTTTGCTTCTTTTCTAGCTTCTACAGTTTTAATCACCATCCTCTGTTCTCCTTTTTGGATAATTGCTTTTGTCGAATGGGTCCTTTTACGAAATCCTTCTAGCGCATTAGAAGTTTTATCTTTAACAGAGTTTGGAATTTGGTTACTGCCTATTTCTTACGTCATAAAAATAATGTTACAGGAGACAAGAACTTCTGGCCAAACTTATGGAGGGTTAAACCAGGCAATAAAAAGCACAAACGATTTACCTATATCTGGATATCGTCGATGGGACGTAAAGAACAATCGGTTATATCCGATAACCAGCGCAGCCATTTACCGATCCTGGGAACGAGAAGGTTCCCAAGCAAAATGTGGGAGCATCTCCCATCACCACACTGAAATTCCTGGAGTAAATTGCACATGCGGTTTCTATTCGTATAAAACACTAAAGGCTCAAAGAAAAGGCGAGAAAGAGAACCCGTTTCTCACCATCATTCGACCACTTCGTTTACATTTTGGTTATGAAGTCAAAGGAATAACAATCGCTTGGGGCACCGTTGTTTTACATAAGGACGGGTGGAGGGCTGAATATGCAAAACCCATAGCTCTCATATATTCCTGGATAAACAAAAGAAAGGTTTTAGCAATTTCCAAATCAAGTGGTTTACCTGCCGTTTCTTATCGAAAGGCCGAGTTATTTGCTACAGAATTTGCAGATAAGCATAGTAAATGGTAGAGAAAACTAAAGTATATCCTTGGATTCAAGATGATCCACGTGACAAGGCTTTAATCGGAAGTCGACAAGATCCAATTATCGGATATAGAGCCTGGAGAGCTACTTCTGGAAGATTATTCAGTATGAGCCAAAAGAGTAATTGGCTCAATAAATACGTTGAGTTTCATTGTGAAAAACACACTTCTCCCGAGCTCTTTGTGATTGCGGGCTATACGCGTTGCATCGCTCAGAAAACCTAAAAGCACTTTACCCAACCGAATGCGTCTATGGACAGGTTCGTGGTTGGGGAAAGGTTATAGTTCAAAGGTTTGGATTTAGGGCTGAAAATATGGAAATTCTTTCCTTTCTTGAAGACGAACCTGGGGCAGAGTTATTAGAGAGTCTATCTCGGGAATATAATGTTCCAATCGTAAATAAAACCGAGATGTGGAAACGACAGGAGGAAGAAGAGGCTAGAGATGGTTCTTTTATATACGATCTATGGCACGTATCTTCTCCCGCACCACATCAAGAGCATTCTATAAGCGAGCTGCTTTTTTATGCTCAAACAGTTCTCGGCGGTCTTTCTGTCGTTTGTGTCATTTTGTTGGTATTGGGTATCATACATCCCGGTCGTTAGACAGAATTTAAATTTTTAGGATTCCTATTTATGATATTCTTTTAAAATCAGGAGAGTAAATGAAAGCTATTGTCGGAATCGGCTTACCAGGAAGCGGGAAAACAAGTCGCTTAAAAGAATTGGCTTTGCAATTACAGGCAATTTATATTTGTCCAGACGATATCCGTCTAGAACTAACTGGCGATACCATTAATCATGAGCGGGAAGGAGAGGTTTGGGCGACTGCATATTCTAGGATAAGCAAAGCTTTAACAAAGCAAGATATTGTCTTTGACGCAACATCTGCCAACCCTGGGTTTCGAAAGGAGCTCATAAAAGTATGTTTAGACGCTGGTGCAGATAAAATCGAGGGCTATTGGTTTTGCGCTCCTCTTCATATATGCCGTAAAAATAATTTAGGAAGAGAACGTCAAGTCCCAGATGAAATCATGGTAGAAATGGATAGGATGTTACAGGAAGCTCCTCCATCTTTAAAGGATGGTTTTTCTGTAATTTATGAGATTCCGCTGAAAACTCCAGAAAAGAACTTGAACGAATTAAGTTAGACTATTCGTCAAGCAAATCTTTACCAGTTTCGTCCAGCATGAAAAATTCGGGATCTGAACCTTGTTCCATTAATAGTTTAGCCATGGTTGGGCCATCTATGACAGTTTCTTCCTCTGACAGCATTCTCCCAGAGTAGTCACCTTCTGAGGTTTCCTCAACAACCCTAGCAAACCCTAGGTCTCCAGGAATAGGTTCCTCAGACAGAACTTCGTATGTATAAACGGTCTTAAAATACTTTCTACTATCAGCCATCCTCTCTCCTTTTCAATACTTCAATTATAACACATTCATCGAACGTTTAGAGCAATATGGCAATCCGTCAATTTGAAATATACTGTATAATGGAAATGTTATGACTACACCCTTTTTAGTAGAACAAGCCATCAAAGAATGGTCAGAAGCGTTTTCTGCCACTGAAGCCAATCCCCGTCAAATGCTTTCAGGAGAGATTTCGGTTGGGGAAGCCGCAAACAGAATGAGTCTTTATCAAGCTAAAGAAGATGCACTTTGGTTTTGGAAAAACTCATCAGAACTACCGTTCGAACTTGTTCGCTGGTTCAATACACAAAACAGAAGTGCTTGCGATCAATGCTGGATTTCAAGTTCCGGAAGCAAGCATCCCGAGTGTCAAGCTAAGATAGACGAGTATTTTAGCGCCAGAAAAGCTTTAGCCGAGTACGGAACGGCTTTAGTCTAATCCACAGGCTTTTCCAAGGTAAAATAGAAAGTAGCCCCTTTACCTATTTCAGATTCAGCCCTAATTCGTCCTCCGTGTCTTTTTATTATCCTCTCAACAATCGCTAAGCCAATCCCTGTTCCCTCATGTTCTTCGGCTTTATGGGCCCGCTGAAAAACTCCAAAAACCGTCTCGACATATTTTTGGTCAAATCCAATTCCGTTATCTTTTACAAAATAACTACCACCCTGGTTTTCTTTCCCTTTTTGATATCCAACTATTACCTTCGGATTTGAACAGTCCCTAGTGAACTTTATGGCATTCTCCAAAAGATTTGTCCAAACTTGCGCTAATAACACAGTATCTCCTTGAGCCTTTGGGATGTTTTCACTAATAAAATTTATTTGAATTTCAGGATAACTCAATAAAAGTTTTTGCCATATATCTTCAACAAGCGATTTCATATCAATTTGTTCCTGGTTAACTGTTTGCTGATTTAATCGCGAAAATTCCAATAAACGATCTATCAGCACTCCCATTTCAGTTGCATTTTTTTGTATAAGCTTAAATAACTCCATATCTTCCGACTCCCGTTCGTCATGATATTCCTCTGACAAAATTTTAGAAAATCCATTAATGGCTCTTAAAGGAGCTTTTAAGTCATGGGAAATACTGTAAGCAAACGATTCCAATTCTTTATTGCTTTCCTCAAGATCTATATTAGCCTCTCGCAAAGCAAGAGTCCTTTCTTCAACTTGTTTTTCAAGAGTTAGGTTGAAGGTTTGCAAAGCTTTTACCATTTTTGTCCGTTCAGTAACGTCACGAATTGCAGCTAAGACTAGATTTCCTTGCTCTAATTTTAACGGACTCAAACTAATTTCTACAGAAAATTCCGTCCCATCTTTACGCAAACCATAGAGTTCCGACCCCGATCCCATAGGACGTGAATGAGGATCGTTCTCATATTTTATAATATGTCTTACGTGTGAACTGCGATATTTTTGGGGAACAAGTTTTTCAATCGGATAACTAATTAACTCTTCCCTTTTATAGCCAAAGAGAACTTCAGTTTGAGAATTTAGAAGAATAATTATTCCTTCATCGTCAACAACGATCATTGCGTCAGGAGAATGTTCAAACACTGCATGATACTGTTCTTCTTTAAGAATAATGGTCTCCATTTTTTTGTCCGTCTGAAAATCCATTCTCACATACTAACATTTTTTTCGGTTTTTATGTACCCTTCTATCTTGGTTTAGCCAATTCCACTTTGTTTCTTCCGTTCTTTTTAGCTTGATATAGCGCTCTATCTGCCTCCGCAATCAAGCGCTCAAAAGTAAAGTTTTCAGTACTAGCTCCCCCTATTGAAATGGTACATTTTTGTGGATATCCTTCAATTTTCAAGCTTTCAATACTGGCTCTTAAACGCTCGGCCAAAATAAGTGCTCCTTGCTCTCCTGTCTCGGGAAGTGCTACCGAAATTTCTTCCCCTCCAATTCTTCCAATAATATCTATTTCGCGAATTTGAGATTGCAGCGTTTTAGACACTTCTCGTAAGATTGTATCCCCCATTTCATGTCCATAAGTATCATTTACGGTTTTAAATTTATCTAAATCAATAGCCAATAAAGACAATCTATGTTCATGACGCTTCGAACGTTCAATTTCTCTATTCCAAAGTTCTTCAAACCCTCGTCGATTAAGAATTCCGGTCAACGCATCAGTAGTAGCTTGCTTGGCCAGGGCTGTTTTAGCAATCTCCAGTTCATGATTTAGAATCAGAAGTTCCTGCCTATGCTTTTCGGCCTGTTCTCCAAAAACAGCTCTACCTAATTGAACTCTATATTGCCAAAGGCCAACAACTAATACCGTCGAAATGACAATTCCGTTTAAACTGTGGCTAGACAAGAAAATTGAAAGAGCAATTCCCATAATTCCTAATAATAAATAATTCCCAACACCTTCTTTTAAATTACCTATATAAGTTTTTATAAAACTTCCCTGTAAGGCGAGTTTAAAAGTTAAGGATAGAGGCGCAACCTGAAAGAGACACATCAGCACCACCATAATAGCGCTTTCTAAACTAAACGCTACGTCAGAAACCGCAATTGAGTGGCTTATATTTCCCGTTCCATAAAGCCATTGAAATATATAGGCTCCACCGCCATAAGTAATGGCATGTAATGACCTGTTAAAAATAAATATATGCCATTTAATATCTTTTCCGGGGATTCTTCTATCAATAGTCGAGAAGGAGCCTACCAAGACAGCTAAAGGAGGAGGCAAAATTAATGCAGCACATATTGTCACGGCACCACTTAAATAATATGTCCCTCCTTGAAACAGACGAAAGATTGGGAAGGAAGCTAAAACAAGACAGGCCACTATAAAAAATACCGACAGAGGTAGGAATCCTATGTGGTTAATATTTCCAAAATCCAAGGCGTACGGAATAGATTTCCACAACCCATAACATACAAATAAGACGCCAACTACGTCAAAAAGTCCAATATATACTTTGGCACTATAACTTAGTTCTGAAAACGGGATAAGCGCTACTATTCGTTTTTCTTCCACAGGTTCGCTCATACAATCTATTCCTTGAAACGATATTTGCATGATAGGGGGTTTTCCGTTCAACGCCCACCCAATAAGTCAAATAGAACTCAAGAAAGGTTTTTCTTTGTTTTACCTTAAGATAGCAGAAGGCCCCTTACTTTAGTGAGGGGAGGATGTCAATGAGGGGAACAAATTCAACTCTTTCTGTTCCTCCTGTCCATCTAACCCATCCGTCAATTTGAACGGCAAGCCATTTTAAAACTTCTAACTCTTCCTCGCTCACTAAAGTGCGAGCAAACTCAGTTCTTCCGGTAACCTGTTCCCAAAGGTCGAATTCGATATTATGCATCCATCCTGCTGCCCACCTAGATTCAGAAATCTCAGAGATATAGCCTTCTAACATAATGACCGGTGCAGATAAATTTCGTTCACTCATGTTCCTAGTATAACCACTCTTAAAGCCAAATGTATCTTCTCTTTTGTCTATCCTCTTTATTCGGTTACCTAAAACGTGCAAGAATGCCCTCGGTTTTAACTGTAGGGATGAATTGCACACCACATCTAACTACGATACAATATAGATACCAAAACACTGAGTAAGCTAAATGAAAAGATCTTCCACTCCCACTTTTGTTGTTGAGTATCCTTTAGATACTACTCCTAAACACAAGAAATCTCTAAACATCATTTTAGATGTAAAGCGGCAAATCAAAAATGCTTGCACTGGAGAGTTTCGCAAACGTCTTAAAAGACTGCGTAGTGACCCAAACTATAAGAAAGCTATTTCAATGCCTAAAGGCAAATATCGCAATGAAACCTTTAAACTCTTGGAACAGAAACATGGCTTCACGCTAGCGGAAATGAATCTATACACCAAAACTCTAACTAAAACCTGGCTCAACCAGCACGTTGATTCCGCGCTCGCCCAAAAGATTGGCGAAGACATATGGCAAGCCTTTGAAGAATATCGCTTTAAAGGCAAAGGAAAGCCTAGATTTAAAACTAAAAAGCAAGTTTCCTCAATTGAAGGCAAATCCAATAAAACTGGGATTATCTGGAGAAACTATACTCCTAATTATTTCGATGCCACCACTCTGGTAACCCAAGGTTACTACGTCAAAATCAAAGGCATGAAAATTCCAGTTAAAGTAAAGCGCAAAGACGAAGTCCAGTGCTGGGGATTGCTTCACAAAGTAAAGTATTGCCGAATCGTACGCCGGGTAATCCACAAACATGAACGCTTCTTTGTCCAACTGGTGCTGGAAGGACGCCCCTTTCCCTATCAAAATCATCCTATTGGTAAAGGTAAGGTCGGATTAGATCTCGGCCCTTCCATTGTTGCCATTGTTGGCGAACAAGAAGCCCATCTCCTGGAGTTCTGCCCCGACGTGATTAAAGACGTTAAGGAGTTTCGCAGAGTACAGCGCCAGATTGACCGCCAACGCAGAAAGAGCAATCCGGATAACTACAATATCAATGGAACCATTAAAGAGGGGCCAAAAGTCTGGAATATCTCTAATCGCCAAAAACAAAATGAAGCAAAACTCAGAGAAATCGATCGTGCTTTAGCGGCACGCAGAAATACTGAACACGGCAGACTCGCCAACCTGGTTATCGCAATGGGCGATGATATCCGCCACGAAAAGGTATCTATCAAAGCGTGGCAAAAATTATATGGCAGAAGTATTGGACGGAAAGCTCCAGGGAGTTTCCAAAACAAAGTTGATCGCAAGGCTGAAAGTGCTGGTGGTCGAGTAAGTGAGCTTTCTCCCTATAAAACAAAGCTTTCCCAAACCTGTCAATGTGGTCATGTTAAAAAGAAGGAACGCTCGGAGCGATGGCACAATTGCTCCAACTGCGGACTCTCGATGCAACGCGACTTATATTCAGCTTATCTTCCCCTTTTTGTGGAAGATAACGTCCTCGACGCGGGCCGAGCGCAAGCTCAATGGCCGAGTATGGAAACGTTCTTGCAGACGGCGTTAGAGGATGCAAAACAACGAGCAATTGAGAAAGGCTATGCCAATCCCAACTTCGGACTCTCAAAAGTCCAGAGTCAGAGCTCGTCGTCTGTAAAGCTAGAACTAAATGCAAGTGAGGCTAAGGCTTGATGCTGAAAGGCGGTCGCGGAAAGCTTGCAGGAGCTCTAGAACCCCGGGATTTCATCTCTGGGGAGTTGTCAGAAAAGAATTTTTGCCTTGTATAAATCCTTCACCAATTCCTGTTTGTCGGAATTTAGTTCCAGCATTTTCTTCTTAATTTCTATTCCCGTCAGTTTCCTATTCTTTCCAAATTTTTCGTTTTCTCTATGCAGAGCGTCGTAAACGTCCGCTAAGGTTAAAAGCCTTGCATAGAAGAGAATTAAATCTTTGGTCTTGCTGGAATACTTATGAAGAGAGGGTGGCAATTTTTGAGGATAAGCGTTTTCTTGAAATCTATGATGCCGTAAGATTATTTCTGCAGTGAAATCAAACTCATCTTTAAGAATTTTATAACCTGCTAAAACGTGCTGCTTAATAATTTTTAAGTCAATCTTTGACCAGTTTTTAGTTTTATTCAGAGTTTTAAGAGGGGTTTTGATTTTCCCTAAATCGTGTAGCAATCCCGCAAATAACAGGGCTTTTGGTTCAAGGTGCATAAATCTATCGATTTTGGCCGTCAACAAACCTACCCGAATACTATGCTCATACGTTTTTAGGTCTTTGTCTTTTATAGACTGAAGAAAACCATTGATAACCGTTCGGTCTTGAGAAGTAACATCTAATTCCTCAAAGAGAGGCACAAGAATTTCTTCATTGTTAAAAGATGGGCTGTTCATAATGTTCCTTTAAGCGCTCATACACTCGCTTAGCCTAGGCTTAATACCCGACTCCTATATTATAACACAGCTAGCATAAAGTCGCTTAAATCAGACTTATGGCACCAGAGGTCACACTTTCTATTAATTTCTTTTCCTCTTCACGTAAAGCTTTCAAAAACTCCTCTGCCTCCTCTTTATCTGCCGAAAAATAACACGCGAGAACTGAATCTGTAGCGCTGTACGTCTCCATTTTCCATTTGGCCCAAGGCCACTGTTTAGAAACCTCTTTCATCAAACTGCCTAAATTTATAAAATCAGCATGAGCTTTCATCGAATCTCTGATTAGACGGCTAGGATCTGTACTGGGATAGAGCAAATTTAAAAGAAGTGCTTCTGTCGATCTCGTTGTCAAAACCCACTTATTTCTTTTATTGACCATAATCTATTTCCTAAATTCGCTAACCTAGATCAATAACCTTTCCGGTTCTTAGATACATAATATCCTCAGCAATATTAGTTACTCGGTCTCCAATTCTCTCTAGATTATGAACAACATTAAAAATTGCTTGAGCTGAAATAGCCAAGTCCGGTTCGGTTGCAATTAGGTTCATTTGTTGGCTCGTTATTTGTCGATACTTCTGGTCAAGAAGATCGTCGCGTTTTACAATTTGATCAATGAGTTCATCGTCTTGGCTCATAAAGGCTTCCATAATGTCATGAACCTGTTGTTGTGCCAAGGTTCCCATTTCCAAAATTGCACCTCTCTCTTCATCCAGCTCATACTTGTTCAGCTTCTTAGAACGTTTGGCAATTCTTACGGCATAATCGCCAATTCTTTCTAATTCGGTTGTCATAGATTCGGCAGCAAGTAATAATCTCAAGTCGCCTGCCACTGGAGCTTGAGTGGCGATAACTCTTTGAATTTCTTCGCGCAATCTCTTGTGAAACTCATTTATTTTCTTATCATCATCTATCACCTGTTTTGCTAACGGCATATCTTTTTTAGATATTGAATGAACAGATTCGCGAACAGCAAGCTCAACTGCTTTACCCATTTCAGCAGTCAGGGTTTTTACCATCTTCATATCTTCCAGAAACTTTGTTCGCAGCATCTTCAGAAACAGCCCTCAGAAGAATGACCCGCTGCACGAGCCACTCCAGATACCGCATCAAAAATCTTCTCCAATTTAGAAGCTTGTTTAGTATCTTTGGAAACCAAAACATTATCCAAGTCTTTACTCAACTTTGTAAGTCTATTTATCCATATTTGCTCTGTTGAGTTTTCGGGAAGATAACCAGTAATTTCCAGTATTTGGTAAAGCAATCGTCCTTCGTCTTCAGAATAAAGCCACGCTCCTTTTTTGCCTCGCGTTTTAGCGTATAGTAATTCTCCAATTCCCTGTTTAAGAAAACCACCTACTTTTCGAAATAGCAATAGTTCGTTCTCGTTCAAAGAAAATCCTCTTAAAATTTTAGATAAGGCAATAGAAAGAAAAATAGTAGCCATATCTAGAGTATGTAAAGCCATTTCGTTTTCTAAGGCTTGAGTTCCGCAGCCACCGCCACGCTCTACTCGTAGTGAATCAATTCTTTCTGATAGCATTTATTTCATCCTTTTGAAAACTATCGTTATTATAACACGTTAAATAAAACAAGTTTTCAAAAATTACGGGCTCAGACGATTCATATCTCTTGGAAATAGAGTTGTTTCCCTAATATTTGACTCTCCCAGAATTTGAGCAACCCATCGCTCTAACCCAATTGCAAAACCTCCATGCGGTGGCATTCCGTACTTAAATGCTTCAAGATATCCTTTAAACGGGGCGGGTTGCATCCCTCTTTTGCTAAGCGCTTTTAAATAATCTTCGTAAAGATGTAGCCGCTGTCCACCAGTGACCAATTCTAGACCATTAAAAAGAAGGTCAAAACTATTCGAAAATTCTGGTTTTTCGGGATTGGGATATGTATAAAATGGCCGTTTGGCCATCGGATATCCTACGACAAAAAGAAATGCTGAGCCATAGTTCTTCTTAGCCCATTCTCCGAGGAATTTTTCATGAGAAGGAGCAAGGTCCGGATCGTTTGTCAAGTCTTCTCCAGTAGCCGTTGTTATTATTTGCTGGGCCTCGGAAAAATAAATACTAGGAATTTTTTCTGGAACATCAGGAAGTTCTATGCCTCTCAATTTTAAGGCCCTTTGAGAGCGTGGAGTTGTCATTCCCTCTAACATTCCTGCGATAGTTTTAGTAAGTACTTTCATCACGGTAGTATGGTCTTTGATGAACCCCATTTCTGCGTCCAAGGAAGTATATTCATTCAGGTGTCTTTGGGTACTATGAGGTTCAGCTCTAAAGACAGGACCTACTTCGTATACTCTTTCCAGTGCCCCAACCATGGTTTGTTTATAGAACTGGGGACTTTGTGCCAAAAACGCCTTTTTTTCAAAGTAGTCGATAGCAAAAACATTAGCTCCACCTTCAGTAGAAGCGCCAACAATTTTGGGAGTATGGATTTCAGTAAAATCCAGTTCTCGCAAGGTTTTTCTAAATCCTTCTAGAGAGTCAGAGGCCAAGATTGTTGCCGCACGCCTTAAGGGAGCGCGTAATGTTAATGCAGCGTGGTCAAGAATGGTTGGGAGTTCGGCATTAATTTTCTTTCGGTGTATTTCTATCGGCGGAGGTTCTGTAATTGGAGATAGGACTTTCAACTTATTCAGAACCATCTCAGCTCCAAGGGCAACCTTAGGTTGAGCAATAATTTTCCCTTCAATTTCCAACACCGATTCTCTTTGAAGAGAGGCTAACTCTTTCGCTAAACTTCCACTCACAACAGCCTGAACTTCGCCTTTTCCATCACGCAACACTAAAAAACTAACATTGCCAAGCTCCCGAAAATTATGAATCCAGCCTTTCAGGGTAACTTCTTCACCAATATGTTTTTTAATGTCAGTAGACCAAATACGTTTTAGTCCAAGGTTTTCTAATGCATCTAGTTCCATAAATTCCTTACGCTCTATACTAACTTTTCTAAAAGGACACTAGTCGGACAGTATTTTGCCATTTATCCTGCTTCATATTATTGCTTAAATAAAATTTCACTCTAAGTATTATTTATTTTTCGAAAATTTTCTCCACCGCATAGTTCTTCTAATAAGCGGAATTGCCAGTATAGCAATAACAAAGAATGTCATGGCGCCAATTATGCTCGGCTGCGGCGGAGTAGAAGCTTCGGCCCAAAACAGTATTATCGCTAGGCAGGTGAAAAGAATACCAAATCCAGAATCAAACACAAGAGCGCTTTTTGGCTTATCTAAATCGTTCCAAAAATTTCCTTTTTGCTTCTTTAGTGGAAGTTGGTCTCCATGTTCACTTGTTATTTTTTCCAAATTTTTATAAGAAACAACTCTCATTCCATTCTTTTCTGCCCTCTTGATTTTTCTGTTGGAGGTTCCCCAGGTTCTCACCAAAGCTATTGGTTTTGCATATTCAGATCTCCAGCCTGTTTCATGTAAAGTCACCTTTCCCCACCCAATAACACTCCCCATCACAAACCCACTTATTCTCATCTCCAAATTGCTCCATAATTTTAATGGAGGAATCTCTCTAAAGGCATAAAAGCCACACTCGCAATTTTCCATTCCAGGGCATTCTGAATCATAGCAATACGAATGATTGACGCCATAAGTCCATTTATCATGCCCTAGATCCCCTATTGGAATTAAAGTTCCATCTTTTAGAATTCCCCAAAAGCGATATCCTACAATTGGAAGTATTGTTTTTTCTTTTTGACTAAGATTTTCCATCTTTTAGGAATAATACCATTTGTAGTTACTTCTTGATAGACAAGTTCTGGCAATTTAGATACAATACTTGTCGCAATGGAAGAAATAACTACAGTTTACACTCGTAAAAGTGATAAAGAGATAGATGCTTTTAGTATCCCTATAATTGAACAAGATCTGCCAATAATAGGATACAGAGCTTGGGTAATTATTGCCGAACATCTCTCCAGTCTTTCAACGCCTGAAATTTGGTGGTCCAAAAAGAAAAAATTTCGTTGCACAGAGCATGGTGTTCCTGGGCTCGCAGATCGTTGCGGATTACACGCCTTACATTCACTAGAAGAAATAAGAGCTTTATACACGGATCCAGATTTTATTTATGGACAAGTAAAAGGTTGGGGCAGAATAATTAATCATGAATATGGTTTTCGTGCTGAATTCTTGGAAATTTTAGCTTTTTTGCAAGAAAATGATAAGAAAGATAAGTTATCAGCACTTTCTTTCGTATATGGCGTTCCAGTTTTCAATCAAAGGGAGATAGTTGTCCGAGGTTTAGAAGAAGGAATTTCAAAAAATACTGATTCTTATAGAGAATTACGTCTACAACAATTTATAATCAGAATGCAGATGAAGTATAAAAACAAAACTATCGCCTGATCGACAAATTCTTGCGTTCGTTCTTCATTTCCTATATAATAACTAAGTGCTTAGGTAATACCGAACACAGCATCCTGCGCTTACAATAACGGGAATCTCATGAGACAGATAGGTCAATTGGGATAACCGTTGTAGGCGCAGTTGTTTTATTAGAGAGAAAAAGAGCCTCTTGCGTTAAATTCTTCCATAATCTGTTGGTAGGTTTTATGACTAGGACGAACATACCTATTTCCTTGTACTACTCCCCCTCTATCCCTCCAAACAACAAGACCTGCTTTATCATATGTCGCCATAAGTCTAGTAGCAGATTCAATAGCGCTTTGCAGCGTTATTATATTTGATCTATCTGAAATTAAGTCTCCATTGCCATCTCGATATCCCCACCTTCCATCCGAATAAAAAATCTCAAGGATCGGCTTCTTTGCCTTAGCAAATTCTTCTATTAAAATTTCGCCAAGTCTTGATTGTGCGCCAGGAAGTTTTTGCCATTCAGGATCGGGAACCGAAGGAACAGATATGCCTTTAATTATTTTTTCTACATCATCACGCGCTTTGGCATTAGCGGCCCTTCTCGCGCCTGCCCTAACGTCCTCTTCAGTTAAATCGCCATTTGGAATTTCCATATTTAACTCTTATTATATTCCGCTTGCCTCAAAGTGCCCATTGCTCCAAACTATTCCCATAGAGCCAAAAATTCAAGCTCCTTTCAAAGTATTCATGTGTATTTTTCTTTCTTGCCAATCCATGTAATTCAAATTGAAGTTGATAAATTCTCATCCTTTGTAAGAAATTAGGAACATCAATCAGTTCAGGATACGCAACCTTAAATCCTTCGACAATCGCAGAAGTTCCATTTATTCCCATCCCATCAATATCTTCGTTCAAATGATTTAGAAGGCGAGCTAAGTCAAAGCCAGGGTACTAAGCAGCTAAAGTTTTAACTATTGTATCTATAGTCTGGTATAATATA
>OCZT010004706.1_pt1 | contig 13697 bp, 11 predicted proteins | sample 1539031 | NCBI WGS metagenome assembly OCZT01 (sample SAMEA3539308, study PRJEB22396) | soil metagenome | biome: tundra; feature: field; material: soil | place: USA | collected 2010-05 | depth 0.15 m
ATACGCAGGTGATTGTGTACTCCAAGTGGGACCGCAGCCCGGACATCATGGAAGACCAGGTAACGTATCCGATCACCTCGGCGTTGCTGGGCTTGCCGAAAGTGAAGGACATCCGGGGTTTCTCAGATTTCGGGTACTCCTACGTCTACATCATCTTTGAGGAAGGCACGGACATTTACTGGGCCCGCTCGCGGACGCTTGAATATTTGAATTCCGTTGTTCCACGCCTGCCAAAAGGCGTCAGCGTTGAGTTGGCAAAGGATGCAACCGCTGTCGGTTGGGTATATCAGTACGCTCTGGTCGATACGACTGGGCAATACAGCATTGAAAAGATACGGAGCTATCAGGATTGGTATTTGCGCTACGCCCTGCAATCTGTGCCCGGTGTCGCAGAGGTGGCGCCTTTGGGTGGCTTTGTTCGGCAGTACCAGGTCAACATCGATCCCAACAAGCTCCTCGGCTACAAGATCCCGATCAACATGGTCGTAGACGCCATTGGGAAGAGCAACAACGATGTTGGCGCCCGGTTGGTCGAGATGTCCGGTCGCGAGTATATGGTGCGAGGCCGCGGCTACATCAAATCGCTCGATGACATTGGCAAGATTGTCGTCATGTCGAACCCACAGACCGGCACGCCTGTGCTGGTGAAGGACCTGGCCACAGTGACCTTTGGTCCCGACATGCGGCGTGGTGTTGGTGAACTGGATGGACACGGGGAAGCGGTCGGCGGTGTCGTCATCATGCGGTTCGGCGAGGACGCGCAAAAGGTCATTGAGCGAGTTAAGCAAAGGATCACCGAAATTGAGCCCACCCTCCCGAAGGGCCTGAAGATCATTAACACCTATGACCGTTCGGACCTGATCGACCGCTCAGTCGACAACTTGAAGCACACCCTCATTGAAGAACTGGTCATCGTCAGCTTAGTGATCATGATCTTTTTGTGGCACTTCCCCAGCGCCTTCATTCCCATCATTACTATCCCGGTCACCGTGATCCTGGCGTTTATTCCGATTCAGATGAGCGGCATGAGCGCCAACATCATGTCGCTCGGCGGAATCGCCATCGCCATCGGAGCCATGATTGATGCGGCCGTCGTAGTTGTCGAGCAGACACACAAGAAGCTTGAGCACTGGAATGCGGAAGGGCGTCCTGGCGACTATCACCAAGTCGTGATCTCGGCCGTAAAGGAAGTCGGGGGAGCCAGCTTCTTCGCGCTGCTCGTCATCGCCGTCGCCTTCCTGCCGGTGTTCACGCTCGAAGCCCAGGAAGGCCGCCTGTTCAAGCCCCTGGCGTTTACCAAGACTTTTGCCATGGCGATCGCGGGAGTGCTGGCCATCACGCTCGATCCCGCCATGCGGTTGTTGTTCACTCGCATGGATAAGTTCAAGTTCCGTCCGCGATGGATCGCGGCAATTGTGAACAGTGTGCTGGTTGGCACGATCCACAGCGAAGACAACCACCCCATCAGCCGACCCTTAATGAAGCTCTACCACCCCGTAGTCGAGTTCGTCCTTGAGCACAGGTGGAAGACGATTGCCGCCGCTGTCATCGCTATGGTGCTGACGATCCCGGTGTTCTTTCGGCTCGGCTCCGAGTTCATGCCGCCGCTCGATGAAGGCACTCTGCTGTATATGCCTTCGACCTTGCCCGGCTTGTCCGTAACGGAAGCCTCACGGCTGCTCCAGGTGCAAGACAAGATCATCAAGAATTTCTCCGAAGTTGAACGCGTATTCGGTAAGGCCGGCCGTGTGGAGAGTGCCACCGATCCCGCACCCTATTCGATGATGGAGACCGTCATTACTCTGAAGCCCCAAACGGAGTGGCCAAAGCGCGAACGCTGGTACTCGAAATGGGCTCCCCACTGGCTACAGGGCACACTTAGTCGTTTCTGGCCGGACCACCAGACCACGCAAGAATTGATTTACGGTCCCGGAGGTCTGAACGACGCGCTCACCATGCCTGGCCTAGCGAACGCGTGGACGATGCCGATCAAGGCGCGTATCGACATGCTGACTACGGGTGTGCGCACCCCGCTCGGGATCAAGGTGCTCGGGTCCGACCTGAGCGAAATCGAAAAAGTCGGCGGACAAATCGAGATGGCGCTGAAAGACATTCCCGGTACAACCAGCGTGTTTGCTGAACGAACGACCGGAGGCTACTTCCTCGACTTCGATCTGAAACGAGATCAGCTTGCTCGCTACGGACTGACCGTAGATGATGCCAATGACGTTCTGATGTCGGCCGTGGGCGGTGAGCCGGTCACCACCACGATTGAGGGCCGGGAACGGTACTCAGTCAATGTCCGCTACTTGCGTGATTACCGCAGCGACATGGACTCGCTGCAGCGAGTGCTGGTCAATACGCCCTCCGGTGCGCAGATTCCGCTGGGTCAGATTGCCGACATCTCATTAAAGACCGGCCCAGGGATGATCCGCGATGAAAATGGCCGCCTCAGTGGATATGTCTACGTCGATGTCTCGGGACGCGACATTGGCAGCTATGTCACCGACGCGAAGAAGGTCGTGGCGGAAAAGGTCAGCGTGCCCGCTGGGTATCAGCTGGTGTGGAGCGGACAGTACGAATCGATGGAGCGTGTCAAAGAACGCCTGAAGATCGTGCTCCCGATCACGCTCTTCATCGTTTTCCTGTTGCTGTATTTCAATACCAAGTCGACGGTCAAGACGTTCATCATCCTCCTCGCTGTGCCGTTCTCAGCGATTGGCGCGATCTGGTTCCTTTACCTCCTCAACTACAACATGAGCATTGCAGTGTGGGTTGGGCTGATCGCATTACTCGGAGTGGATGCCGAGACCGCTGTCTTCATGCTGCTATACCTCGACCTCGCCTATCACGATGCCATCAGCAAGGGACAAATGAACACCTGGGATGATCTGCGGGAAGCCATCGTGGTAGGGGCCGTCAAACGTCTCCGGCCTAAGGTGATGACGGTGGCCTGCATGCTGTTCGGCCTGCTACCCATCATGTGGTCGGTGGGATCTGGCAGTGACGTGATGAAACGGATTGCTGCTCCCATGATCGGCGGAATCATCACTTCGTTTCTGATGGAACTCATCATTTATCCGCCGGTCTTCGCAATCTGGAAATGGAACTTCGAGGTAAAGCCGAAACTGAAACAGCAAGGCACCAAGCCCCTTGAACCAGCAAATATACAGGAGCCCGTACATGCCTAGGTGGACTCAGCAACTCGGAATGGCAGTTGTGCTGGTTGCACTCGCTTCGTCCGCCTGGTCGCAGACGGCGCAGCATTACGCCGTTCCAGCGGCGTCCGTCGGAGATGATTTTGCGGCTTACCGCCAAGCCTTGGACAATGCAGCGGATTCGGCTTTGGCCAATGTGGTGCGAGAGGCTGCAGCCAGCAGTCAGATGGCTGAGGTCGCACCCAAGACTACAGCGCCGCCGGATGCGAAGGCGCTGCACCAGTTCGCTGACCAATATTGGAACGGCAACGATGAAGCGGTCCGTCGCGCCGTTGCGAGAGTGACGGAACTCAGACCAGTATTGACACCCATTTTGCACGAAGAAGGGATCCCAGACGAGATTGCTGCCCTCGTGTTGGTTGAAAGCGCTGGACAGCCGACTGCGCTCTCCCCCAAGGGTGCGCGCGGTATCTGGCAGTTCATGCCGGATACTGCGCGGCGCTACGGTCTGGCCGTGACAGCCAACGTTGATGAACGGATCGAAGTCGTGAAATCAACGCGTGCGGCTGCTCGCTACCTACACGACTTGTATCGGAGATTCGGTGACTGGCGGTTGGCATTCGCCGCCTACAACGTTGGAGAGCAGGCCGTCGAGCGGGCAGTAGCGAGAACGGGACACAGTGATTTCTTGCGGATCGACCGTGCGCTGCCGGAAGAGACACGCAACTACGTTCCCGCTGTCATGAGCGCGATGGAATTGCTCGTCAGCAACAAGCAGGAGGTCTTACCGTTGGTCAGATCCGGGAAATCACCGGTTCAGTCCGTGTTGTACGCGTCGACGGAGAGCGCCGATTAGGTGTTGTGGAACGAAAAACCATTCTTAAATGGATTACTAGGAGGATTAACTTCATGTTTCGTCGAACTCCCGCAATTTTGGTCTTGGTCATCTTTGCGCTTCTGACCATGCGCGCCCTTGCAGCGCCTCAAACGTTCACTGGAACCATCACCGACACGATGTGTGGCAAGAAACACATGAGCCCAAGCAAGAGTGATGCCGACTGCACCCGCGATTGCATGAAATTGAAAGGCGACTGGACCTACGGACTGGTAGTGGGAAAAAGCCTGTATCGCCTTACTGGCGACAACAAGCAATTCGCCGCGTTTGCCGGCCAGCAGGTGACAGTTGCGGGAGACCTGACCGGGACCACAATCGCTGTCCAGACGATCACGCCAGCAAAATGAGTGCATCATCAGCTGGCTAAGTTGGCATCGACCCACACCGGACGCCCAATGTGATCTCGATCACATTACGGTGTGCAATACGATACTGCTTCAAGATTCAGCATTTCGGACAATAGACTCCGAAAGGACACAATCCCATGTGGTTGGATTTTCCAAAGCGACTGCGTTCGGCTCTCAAGTGTTTATGTTGTTTAGCGCAATCGGACCAGCCCATGCAATCGCAAGAAGTCGCGGCAAGAATTGCTGTGTCGCAAGCCGAGACTGCCAAAGTCCTGCAACTCCTTGTTTGGGGAGGTTTTGTTGCTTCCCGAAGGGGCTCCAAGGGCGGATTTCACCTTTCCGCACCTCCAGACCAAATCACCACCGGCGAGGTGATCAGTTTCTTTCTCGCGAAGCATCCCCCAGAAGCCGACGGTGACTGTCCGGTGATGCGGGCCCTTTGTGAGATGGTCGCTCCCTGCCAGGAAGCATTCGGAAAATTAACGCTGGCGAGTGTCGCTGCGCCGATCTCAGGCACCCGCTTACGAAGACGTACGAAAGGGTGTGTTAGTTCGAAGGAAACATCGAGAGTTCTATCGGGCCACAAACGCGTTTTGCATCGGAGGAGTTAAATGAAAGTCCGAATTTTGCTCGTCGCAGTTTTTGCATTCATCTCCGCAGTCATAGTTCCGGTCAAATCGGCGGCCCTCCCTCAGTTTGCCCGCCGTTACAATCTAAAATGCTCCGCCTGTCATACCATCGTTCCAGTCTTGAACGAGCAGGGCTTGCTGTTCCAAAGGCTCGGCTATCACCTCCCCCCTGCTCTCCAGCCCAGCCATGCCGTTCCTAAGCTCTCCGCAATTCCAGAGGGAGCTAACTGGAGCCTGACCAACAATGCTGCGCTCGCGGTAACAGACTTTAGCTATTCGGCGGAGCGGACTACTCAGGAAGGGCAGGCGCCCTCGTCAACTTCGGCCTTTCAAGTGGGTTCGTGGAATGCTTATTTTGCAGGCTGGATCCCCGACACCAACTTTTTCTACCACGCGGAGTTGGACATCGTTGCCGGAGGCTCCACGAATCCGGACTTGTCGAACGCTTGTATCGGATACGGCGGAGGAACCGTCAAGAACAGTTGGTACGTCGTCGGTGGCCGGGAGCACTTACAGGTTGCTCAAGGCACACGTGCAGCGCAGGTATATAGTTTGCTCCCCAACGCGCCACTGCTCTTTGAAAACGCGAGTCCGACAAACTTTGTCCTCGACCAGTCCCCGGTTGGCGTCAGTGCTGGTTATACGTGGATTTCGGATAGTTACAAGCGGGTTTTTGCCGCTTCAGCGAAGATAACGAATGGCGATAACGCTGACGGAAGTGAGATCCTGACATCCTCCAATCGGAATTCCAAGGATGCATGGGTAGATCTCGATTTCTGGTACGCCCCAGAGAGTGGCGTGACCTTCATCGACTATTACGGCAAGAAGGACAATCTGCAAACGGATCTGCTCAACAACCAATTCACCTTTCATCCCGTTATCAGACGGCAAGGCGTATTCGGAAATTACAAGTTCTTATCAACGAAGAACTTGTTCTCCGGGGTCGATTTCCTCGGCGGTTGGCTGCACAGCCACGATGGCTGGGTGGCACCCGACTCATCTTCCGCCAATTTCATCGGGAACGACTACTACGGTGCGATTGACTACTATATTGTGCAGGGTTTTGCCATCTCAGGTCGCTATGATCTTCTGCACCAGAAGATCACCGGCGCCAGTGGAGTCGGAATGCAATCGACTCACGACTGGACCATCGGGGCAAATAAGACTCTCACGGCTTCCGGAAACATCATTGGGCGAGTCGCCTATAGCTATTTGTCTGGCCGTGACCCCGTCGCGGCTGTGAAGGCCACCGACAAACTTGTTCAAGCTGACATCTCATTCAATTTCTGAGGAGGAACAGACAATGAAAAGACAATACTTTATTCGTACGCTCAGTGGACTGTTCTTCGTGGCGATCGTGGGCTTGGCCGGCACAAGCACGGTTCAAGGACAATTCACGCAAAATCGAGACACCATAAAAGTTGACTCATCCGGTTTCCCACCCGAAATAAAGAGAGGCTATCGGACGTTCCATGCAAAATGTAATGAATGTCACGGGCTTGATACGAGCCTAAAGCCCAGTCTCTCTCCTACGGTCTGGACATCTGAAGTGAAGCGTATGCAGGCAATGGCGAGCTCACAATTCAACGACGAGGAGGCTAAGGCAATCCTCGATTTTCTGAATTACGATGAATCACACCGGAAAGCTCAGCTCAAGTCGACCGCATTATCCCCGGCGTCGGATTCCGCCTCTTCCGGTCGCCAGTTCTATGCAGCACAGAGCTGCGACACTTGCCACAGTATTGCGGGAAAGGGCGGCGATATCGGTCCCGCGCTGAATGGAGTCGGAGCGAAGCTGTCGCGTGCCCAAATCACCCAGATCGTAAAAGACGGAAAAGCAAACACTACGATGCCCGGGCTCCCATCCGGTACAACCGACCAACAGCTTAATGACCTTGTGGACTACCTGGCCAGTCTTAAGTAACGCGAGGGTGGTGTCCTAATGTTCAAATTAGGACATTGCCAGCGTGGATCTCGGTGCGCCAAGTGCTTCGAGAGCTTAGAAGATTGTCCTGTTCAGTTCCTCGTTACAAGACTCTCCCAACCGATTTCGACACGGATCACGTCGGCCTGTGATTGTGGTCACATGCCGCATGCGTCTGCCGATGAGAATCTCGAAACACGCCACATCGGAAATTCGTCACATAGGAGTTGGGGATCATGAAAACCTTTCGTTCGGCGCGGACCATGAAGGTCGCATATCGGGTGGCGTGCAGCGCTATCGCCTTGTCACTGTCGTTGATGATTGGATGCGGCGGAAGTGCCTCTTCTTCCCCTAATCCGAATCCTCAACCGAACACAACGGCCTTGCAGGTCAACCTTGGAGACGCACCTTCAGATCGACTGGTCGCGGTGAGCATGACTCTTGGGTCCATGAACCTCACAAAGAGCGGTGGGGGCAGCGTCACGGTTGTCGCCTCCTCGATCCCAGTAGAGATGATGCACCTGATGGGAACCGTAGAACCGATTTCTCTGATGAACGTACCCCAAGGCACGTACTCCGGCGCCAGCACCAGCATCTCGTCTGCGGTCGTCATGTATATGGACCCGAGCACGATGCAGCTGGTGCAGAAATCCGTGCCTGGACCGATGAGCGCAACAATCAACTTCAGTCCAAGTCTCACGGTCGGAACTTCGCCGATGGTTCTGAACCTGGACATGAACATGGCGTCGTCGGTTTCGATTGACAACTCTGGCAACGTAACTATGACGCCCACGATAACGGCATCGATGAACCCAGGTGGGACCGGCAGCTCTCAAGATCCGGAGAACGGCGGGATGGAGCACATGACTGGAACGGTGATGAGCTCCTCGGGCAATTCTTTCGCCATGTCGATGATGCAAAGTTCTCAAAATATCTCCGTGACCACTGGCTCCAACACACAGTTTATGGGAATGGGCGGGATGGGTGGCATGTCGGACGGCATGATCGTGATGGTAGACGCCACCATGCAGTCGGACGGAACATTCATAGCCCAGAAGGTCCAGTCGATGATGTCGATGTCCGGCGGTTCGATGGCGGGAGGACTGGTGACCAGCACAACCGGGAATCCTGTAACGCAGTTGACGTTGGTCATGCACGAGGGGGAAGGCGCCGGAATGACGGGCTCCTATCTTGCCGGGACAACGACCGTTGATTTCAGTCCTTCTGCAACTTTCAATATCGACACTGACAACATGGACATGAGCAATCTTCCCTTCACTCCCGTGTTTGACGGCTCAACCGTGCTGAAGGGCCAAAGAGTCCAAGCTGTCAGCAGCACCGGGATGATGCAAGGCGGCGGCATGGGCGGAATGATGGGCGGCGGAACCATCACCGCCAGTGAGATCGATCTGGAGCAGGAGGGACTCAGCGGCACCGTCTCCGCTTACACAGGAAGCGCCGCCCCTACCACTCTTACACTCACGGTTGCGTCCGACTCAGCCTTCGCAACCCTGACTGGCGCGACGACGATAACTGTCTTCCAACAGAGCGGAACGGAGCTACGTGGGATGACGACTATTACAAACGGGAACGTAATCCACGTCCGCGGCCTTCTGTTCTTCGATGCGGGCACCTACAAGCTGGTGGCTGGCCGCATCATGGCACCCTAGACACAACGGGACGAACGACTGGACACCTACAAGTCCACTCGTGCTGCGGCCCGGTATCTGCGGACCTTATATGCACAATTCGGGGACTGGTCGCTGGTATTTGCTGCTTACAATGCTGGCGAGCAGAGGGTTCAGCGCGCCGTTGACCGCAGCGGCACAACTGATTTCTTTCAACTGAACAGACTGTTGCCGGCTGAAACCAGAAGTTACGTCCCGGCTGTCTGGGCATCGTTTGCTCAATTCAGCGGCGGCAAAACGACGATCCGCCTCGGCAGCTCAGCGGCGGATAGACAAAACACGCGCATCTTCTATGCGGAAACCGGGGCTGTTTTGCCGTGAAATGTGAAGTGGAGACGCGATCGCCTATTGAGTTTTGTAATGCATACGTTCCTGTTGTGCACTAAAGTTTTGTCGTCCGCAGCCTCAGCGAGTTTGCAATCACCGACACGGAGCTGAAGCTCATGGCCGCCGCCGCGATCATCGGATTCAGCAGTAGGCCAAAGGCGGGGTAAAGTACTCCGGCTGCAAGCGGTACCCCGATCCCGTTATAAATAAAAGCAAAGAAGAGGTTTTCGCGGATGTTCCGCATAGTTGACTGGCTAAGACGACGAGCCCGGAGAATCCCCCGGAGATCTCCTTTCAGAAGGGTGATGCCGCCAGCTTCCATCGCTACATCCGTACCCGTTCCCATCGCGATGCCGATATTAGCTTGAGCGAGTGCAGGGGCATCGTTCACTCCATCTCCTGCCATCGCCACAATCGAGCCGTGTTGCTGATGCTCCTTTACTACCTCCGCCTTCTTCTCGGGTAGAACGTCAGCTGCGAACTCGATACCGAGCCTCTCGGCTACCGCTTGAGCGGTGGTCGCGTTATCTCCCGTGACCATGATGATCTTCAGCCCGGCAGCCTTGAGCTCGCGGATCGCTTCAGGAGTCGAAGCCTTAATCGGATCGGAAACGCCTACCAGACCCGCCGCCTTACCATCCACCGCAACGAGCATGACCGTCTGTCCTTCTTTTCTGAGAGATTCAGCCCGGTCACGAAGGGGCGTGGCATCAACGGATAGGTCGCGAAACAGCTCAGCATTCCCGACTGCGACCTGCTTGCCCGAGACCGTTCCTTTCACGCCCTTGCCGGTGACGGAACTGAATTCCTGCACATTGAACAATGAAAGTTTCTTCGCCTCAGATCCTTTTACAATAGCGGCCGCTAAGGGGTGCTCGCTGGAACGCTCAAGGCTTGCGACGAGCTGCAGCAGCGAGGATTCGTCGATTCCAGGCAGTGGAATGATTGAGCTCAAAGCCGGCTTGCCTTCGGTGAGTGTTCCCGTCTTGTCGATGATCAGGGTGTTTACTTTGCCAAAGAGCTCAAGAGCCTCCGCATTGCGAATCAGAATACCGGCACCGGCACCGCGTCCGGTGCCTACCATGATAGCCATCGGTGTGGCCAGTCCAAGCGCGCAAGGACAGGCGACAATCAGAACCGCGACGGCGTTCACCAAAGCATGTGCGAAACGTGGCTGCGGACCGACTAGGTACCAGACGATGAATGTGACAATGGATGCGACGATAACAACCGGAACGAAGTACGACGAGACTCGATCGGCCAGTCGCTGAATGGGCGCGCGTGTCCTCTGTGCCTCACTTACCATCTTCACGATCTGTGACAAAAGCGTGTCCGCACCAACCCGCTCGGCGCGCATGACGAAACCGCCAGTCCCATTCACCGTGCCGCCTGTCACCTTCGCGCCCGTATCCTTCTCGACCGGTATGGGCTCTCCGCTAACCATTGACTCATCCACAGAGCTGTGTCCCTCAAGCACCAATCCATCGACGGGAATCTTTTCGCCCGGGCGCACGCGGAGTCGCTCACCCACCTGTATCTGATCGAGCGAGACGTCGGCCTCACCGCCCTGCTCATCAAGCCGCCTCGCCATCTTCGGAGCCAAGCCAAGCAGCGAGCGAATTGCGCTGCTGGTCTGGCTGCGAGCGCGCAACTCCATCACCTGCCCTAAAAGAACAAGAGTGATGATGACTGCTGCCGGCTCGAAGTAGAGACCAATCTCTCCTGCTTCACCACGAAAGGAAGCTGGAAATATCTGAGGAACGGCGGTAGCGAAAACGCTGTAGATATATGCCGTTCCCGTTCCCAGGGCGATCAGCGTGAACATATTGAGTCTACGGTTGACGACCGATTGCCACCCCCTTTCGAAGAATGGCCAGCCGCACCACAGGACCACCGGAGTCGCCAGCGCGAACTCAATCCAGGCCCACTCTTGTGCTGAGAGCAGGTGCTGAAGCGGCATGGAGCGGAGAAAGTCGGAGAACATCAACGCCAGACATCGGCACGGCGAGCGCGACGCTGATCCAAAACCTCCTCGTCATATCGACAAGTTCTGGATTGGTTTCTTCAGCTCCAAGCTCGCGCGGTTCGAGAGCCATGCCGCAGATTGGGCAACTGCCAGGTTCGGATCGAATGATCTGCGGATGCATTGGGCACGTATACTCGGTGCGGGTGGTAGATGCCTTAATGACCGCAGGTTCTAGCGCCATGCCGCACTTGGGGCAACTGCCAGGTCCCATTTGCCTTACTTCTGGGTCCATGGGACACGTGTATTCGGCTGGCTGCCGATTCTTTGTGGGGAGGTACGCGGGAATGTCCGCCGGCTTGGACCGCAAATACCTCTCCGGCTCCGCGCGGAACTTTGTGGCGCAGCCTTGGCTGCAGAAATAAAAAGCAGCTCCCTGACGCTCAACGGTGACTGCGGCTTGCGAAGGGTCGACCTTCATGCCGCAGACTGGATCGATTGCGGAGGGCATGTCTTTTCTCAAGACTGAGACAAGGAGGCTTGGCACTTTGAGGTACTGTTCGGGCGCTGTATCGAACTTTGCTTTGCATCCAACTGAGCAGAAAGAGTAGGCCTTTCCCTGATAATCACTCTTTCTAGCAGCTTTGTCGGGATCGACGGTCATCCCGCAGACAGGATCTTTCATAGGGTCGTTCGGTTTCTCACACCTGCACGTGATTCTAGTCCTGGATTCTCAAGCCCTGCTGATGCACGAACTGTAACGATCTTACACTCGGCGGATATTCCGCCTCGATTGTGGCCTTCGCGGTACTCCAGCGCCTTCTAGAATTACTGAATCGCGCCGTTGACCCAAGCCGCATCAGTTCGCGCAACGCCCGACTTGCCACGGGAGGCATATTTAACGTCGTGCCTCAGTGGACCTCTGGCTCCCTCTCCTGGTGCTGACTAAAACCACAATTTCACTTCTGCTCCATGCCCTCCATTCCCTGCATGGACTGCTTGCTTTTCATGGCGCCGAAGTGGACTTCGTTTGCGATGAGCTTGGCACCCGAGACACCTGCATGGATTACAACCTTGTCACCAACTTTCAAGTCTTTAAGGGTTGCCGGTGCACCGCTCATTTCAAACTTGGTCTTGTCACTCACATCTACCGTGACGGATTTGTTGGCCGTAGTTTCTACCGTAATAGAGCTATCGGAAATGCTGGTGACCTTGCCCATGACATGCTTTTCGTTTCCGTGGGCCAGTACCAAGACAGAAAGCGCGAACAACAGCGTAACAACTGCGACAAAGCGTTTCATATTTTCTCCTCAGTAGTGATCGTGGTGCGTTGGGGGTTTGGGTACCTGATTGCTTGGTTGCCCTTCGTTCAAGAATTGCTCTTCTTCTTGTTCCTCCTGTTTCTCTCTAGGGCCCTTCGGATTGAGAGCTTCCATCTCACGTTCCTCCGCTGCCGTGAGCTGAGGCAAGTGACGTATGAAAAGCACCAGCTTCCAGCTGTCCTCGTCTTTTTCCTCCATGCCCCACGCAGGCATTCCTGTGAGCCGGATACCATTGTGGATGGTGTAGTAGATCTCTCCATCGGTCAGATCCTGGGTCTGCGATGACCGCATATCGGGAGCTTTCGGATAAAGATTCTGACCGATTTGGGTCTTCCCACTGCCGTCATTGCCGTGGCAAATGGAACAATGGTCAGCGAAATGAGCCTCTGCTTCGCTGAGTGCTTCGTGGGTCGACGTGAAGGGATTCTTCGCGTCGCGTTCTGACGCTGGAACCGAAAGCCTTCGCGCAGTCTTGGCGACGTAAGTTTCCACTACTGACGGGTTGTCCCGCACGCTGAAACCGCGCCGGATGGTCATCCATCCGAAAGCAGCGGTTCCCGCGATGCCTGCGGCGGTGATCGACAATAGAAGGGTGCGTTTTCTCATGCGCTTACCTTTACTGTGGGCTCGTGCCCATCTGGAATGGGATGTTGACCTCACGCACCGGTTGGTCGATTCCACCTGGCTGCGAAGGAGCTTCGAGGCCGTCTGTGAGCAAGTAGGACTGCAGAGAAAGTGAGCTCGTGGCGAAGTTCTCCATTGCAGTGATGTAGGAGACCTCTAGCTGCATCAGGGTTCTCTGGGCGATGAGGACCTGTGGGTAAGCTGCAGCCATATCCTGGTATTTTTTGGCATACATCTCATATGCCTTTTGCGCTCTCGGTATCATCTGGTTCTTGTAGCGGTCAACCGCGGTTTGCGAGAACCCATAGTTCTGGACGACGCTTGCCGCCCGTTCCCGCAAAACGAGCTTCACGCGCTCCACTTCGCGCGTCGCCCTCTCTGCATCAGCCTTAGCGGTGGCAATGTTTCCCTGGTTTCGGTTAAAAATGGGAATTCTCACCCCCACGTCGGCAAAGCCCTGCAATCCGACAGCTCTTCCGTCAGACAACAACTCGCCGTTCTGCTGCAAGCCACCGCGGAGTTGCAGGTCGGGAATCGGTTCCCGCTTGGCGCGAGCCAAAGCTGCTTCCGCTCGTTTGACTCCGAGTTCGGCGATTCTTACGGCTGGACTCTCGTTGACGATTTTCTCCACCAGGTCGTCCGCATTGACCAGCGCGGTGTCCTCGAGCTTTCCTTCTACTTTCATCAAAGGAAGCCGCGGATTCCCCACCACGGCGGCCAGTGCTTTCCAAACCCGCCGCTGGTTCTGTTCGGCCATGGTCACCGCGAGTTGTGCCTGCTGAGATCGGAAGAGCACACGTCTGAACTCCAGTCACGCCAA
>OCZT010004707.1_pt1 | contig 13696 bp, 8 predicted proteins | sample 1539031 | NCBI WGS metagenome assembly OCZT01 (sample SAMEA3539308, study PRJEB22396) | soil metagenome | biome: tundra; feature: field; material: soil | place: USA | collected 2010-05 | depth 0.15 m
TCCCTCTCCCCATCGGATGGGGAGAGGGTGCCCTTCAGGGCGGGTGAGGGGTCGTTGGCAAGCCCACCCAGTTTCCACAGGTCAGCATGTCTGAGGCTTGCGCGCAGGACACTTGGGGCACTTGCACCGTAAGGTATATTCCAGTCAGTCTCCCAGGTTGAGATCATAACTCTCCGAGCGGACGACACCGGCAGACCCCATTCGGCTGATCGCGTAACCTGTTGCCGTTTCAGCACTTCCGCTGCCGCCACCCGCCTCTGCCTGGGCTACGTCCTGCCTGTGCCAACGGTGGGTTGCCGGTGGCATCACGGAGGGGGCCCGGCAGTGCTCCCATGTGGGTCTGGCAACCTACTGGGGTTGCCGCACTTGTGAATGAAATCTTGTACTCTACGGCTTGCGAATGAATGTTTGGAAAGGACTTTGCCAATAGTCGTGACCCCGGCGCGATTACCCATGGATTCTCATTGAACTGAACGCCCCGGTTTCTATAATGCCTGTAATCGGAACCGGGCATGGCTTGCAGCAAGCGACAACCCTGGTGTACCGGCGGAATCGGAATCGTGCCTCATAATCAATACGCGGATCGGTCTGCGACTCGAAGTGGCCTTGGCAAATGGCGTCTTCCTTCAAGGAACGGTGTGTCTTCCGGTGGTGTCGGCCTGCGGTGATGACCTCAAATCCACCAATCTCGCGGCGTATTTGGGTGCGCCTCTTCCTGGTAACGGTGTTGGTTGCTTCCTTGTTATTATTCCTTGCCTGGATGGCGTCCAGGCCCTCCCACCGGGCTCAGACCGCGTCGCTCACTGAACCCAACACTGGGGTGGCACGCACCGCATTAGGACTGCGTCAGAGCGCCCAATCCCCGTCCAGCGTGCCACCGGCAGGCCGCGCAACTACCCGCGGGCTCAGCACCCAAAAAATCCTCAAGTACGGTCGTGCGGCGGGTGAGTTCGGGATGATTCACGAGAAGGAGCAGCCGCCGGTTGGACCCGAGTCGTTCGCGGTGGGCAAAGACGGCAGCATTCTGGTTGCGGACGTGGTAAACCAGCGGGTGGTGTTCTATTCCAGCGCGGGGACCTATCTTCGCAGCATTGATCTCCCGGGCATCGCGCTCGGGGATGTGACTGCCGACGCGCAAGGCCGGCTTTATGTCTATGACCAGGTGCGCCATGCGTTGCACCAATACGACGCGCAAGGCACGCCGCAAAGCGCGCTCGACCTCACTCCTGCCGACATAGACACACGCGATTACTTCCACGTCGCCGGCAATGCCGTCTATTTCGCCGATGCCGCCGCCCGCGATGTCCTGGTCGCCACCGTGCAGAATGGGGTGCTCACGCCGGCCGACAAGGCCGCGGAGCGCACTACGGATGGCGTCCATGGCGAAAGCGGCCGCGTTTACTCCATGTCTCTGGATAAAGAAAAGGCCTTGCAGCTTCAATTGCGTGACCCGGCGGCTCAGTCTGCCACTCAAAGCATCGAGGTGCCCCTGCCCGGCATTGTCTCGGCGCGATACGTGGGGGAGGATCAGGCGCGACGGTTTTATGTCCAGACCGAGAGGCTGGACGGGACCACCATCGTGCTGGAAGTGCTGGCCTTCAGCCCCACGGGCGAGCGGTTGGCCACCACGCGAATGCCGGAGAACGATTATGCCATCTGGACGTCGAAGCTCGTGGACGTCGGGGCCGATGGGACGATCGTGCAGTTCCTGCCTCAGCAGGGCCAGGCCAAGCTGAATCTGTTTGCGAATTAACCATTGACGCCAGTTACACATATGAAGACCAAGTTGCCGGCTATCTGGATCGCGCTCCTCATTCTGCCCTGCGCCGCGCTCGCGTGGTCGGGAGACACATGGGGCAACATCACCCGCGCGACCATCAAGGCGAACGCGGACCTGATGATCGACTCAACCTGGGTGCCCAAGAACACCTTCGCCAATTGGCAGTACGGCACCACGTCCTACACGTACACCAAGGGGGTCACTTACACGGGCGTGGCGTACAGCCAGGCCAATCCTCAGGATAACTGGTCGGACTTCTACAACTTTGTCACCAACACCGCCGGCGGCAGCGTCAACTACGGCAACGACTGCTCGGGTTTCACGAGCATCTGCTGGAAACTGCCGACACGCGAAGTCACGTCCACCTTCGAGAGCAAGCTCGGCGGCACAGCCAAGTGGACCAGTCTCGGCGACATTGGCTCGGCAGCCAGTGCTGGTTTGTTGATGGGCGATGCGCTGAACTCCTCATCCGTCGGGCATATCGTCATGTTCCTGAACTACGAAACCAGCGGCGTCCGCACGATGGAGCAAACCCCCAACAACGCCCAGCGCAAGGTGCGGTCTTACAGTAATGTCATCGAGTATCGGCCCATCCGCCGCATGCAGATCAGCGACGCGCCGTCCTTGGCAGCGCCTGGCATTAGCCGGGTGGTGGATGCGGGCAGCGCGGTGAGCCTGAGCGTTTCGCCCAGTGGCAGCACGCCTTTCACCTACCGCTGGCAGCTCAACGGAAACAACGTCGCGGGAGCGACGACAAGCAAGCTGACGTTCAGTTCCGCGCAATCGGCTAACGCCGGCAGCTACGTCTGTGTGGTCACGAATACCTATGGCAGTGTGACCAGCGCCGTAATGTCGCTGACCGTTTATCCGGCACAAACGACGGTTTTCCTGGACACCTTCGACACAAACACGGCGACGCAGTGGCTGCTCAGCAAGAGTTCGACCGACACGCGGGTGACGTTCAATTACGACTATTCGGGGATGGGCATTCCGTCCGCGCCGCATTCCACGGGCGGGATGACGCGCGGATTGCGAATGGAAGCGAATATGACGGCGGGAGCAGTGGCGGCAGTGTCGCTTTCCCCGACCAATCGGAGTTTCTCGGGCGATTACCGGCTCCGCTTTGACCTGTGGGTGAATGCGAACGGGCCTTTTCCCGCCGGCGGCACCGGTTCCTCACAACACTCGACCGCCGGCATCGGCACGGCGGGAAACCGGGTGCAATGGACCGGCACCGGCAGCACCGCCGATGGCTGCTGGTTTGCCGCCGATGGCGAGGGTCAAGCCTCCGACACTTCGACGACGTCCGGGAATTTCTGCGCCTACATTGGCGCGTCGCTCCAGGGCACTGGCACAGGAGTTTACGCGGCTGGCACGGGTGCGACTGCAAAGGGCAACCTGGACGCCTATTACGTGGCGGCGTTCCCGGGCGCGATCTCGGCGCCAGCATTGCAGCAGTCAAATTATGCGCAGCAGACTGGATCGCTGGCGGCCGGGACGCTCGGGTTCACCTGGCACGAGGTGATCGTCGCGCGGCGTGGGAATACTGTGGATTGGGCGATTGACGGGATCAGGCTGGCGACGTTCACCGGCGCGACATTCAGCGCGAGCAACGTATTCATTGGTTACTGGGATATGTTTGCGTCGGTTTCGGACAACGCCAATCTGAGCTTCGGTCTGGTGGACAACGTCCGCGTGGAAGTGCCCGTCACGGCGCCGGCCATCGCGTCGCAGCCGCAATCGCAGACCGTGTTGCAAGGATTAAACACGGCGTTCACGGTCGCGGCCAACGGCGCGCCTGCCCCCGGTTACCAGTGGCGCTTCAATGGGGCGAGCCTGCCTGGCGCCACCGCTAGCACCTTTGCAGTGGGAAACGCGCAGCCGGCCAATGCGGGGAGCTACTCAGTGGTGGTGACCAACAATGGTGGTGCGGTCACGAGCACCGTGGCGACCTTGACCGTCAATGTGCCGCCTTCGATCCCGGCGCCGCTACAGAGTCCGGTGGTTATGACGCAGGGCGACAATGCGACGTTCTGTGTTACGGCGGCAGGCACCGCGCCATTGAGTTACCAGTGGCAGTTTAACGGGATGAACATCGCCGGGGCGACGGCAAACTGTTACACGCGAAACAATGCCCAGCCCAGCGATGGGGGCACCTATTCCGTGGTGGTGGCTAACATCGCGGGCAGCCTGACCAGTTCGATGGTTCTCACGGTGGTCGTCACCAACTCGCCCCCGACCCAGCCTGGGCATTTTGAATCGATTTGCCGTGGAGCCGATGGCGCAGTGCAGTTGAGCATGAGCGGCACGCCAGGCAGCAGCTATGTCGTCGAGTGGACAAGCGACTGGGTGGGGTGGTCGAACCTGTGCACCGTGTCCGGGACCAACGGCTTCTTCTGGTGGGTTGATCCCTGCGCCACCAATACCAGCCAGCGATTCTATCGGATGCGCGTTGGGCCGTGAACCTTCAGGGCCCAGCCGGCATTTCGTTGCTACGTTGGAATGGCTGGAACGAGGTCTAAGATCACGGATTGCGCGTGCTCACGGCAAGAAGCGGTCCGCGCAGCCCTCATCGTAGGTGATTGAATACACCCAGCGTTTGCCAGTCTTCCAGGTCGTCATGATTTCTTCCTATTGTGAGAACGCATCAGGCACAGCCGGCCATCTCCCAGGCCCACCAGGATTTCGGAAGCGCTGTCGTTATCGACATCCGCAATGATCGGCGTACCGACGCTGGCGGGCAGTTTCGCCCGCCAGACCTCGCGCGCCTTGCTGCCGGCATCCGCCAGCGCGTAGAGGTCGCCATGACTGGTGCCGAAGACGAACTCGGATGTTCCATCGCCGTCGATGTCGCAGGTGGAAACGGCGCTGGCGGTGCCGTGCAGTGGATATTCCCAGCGCACCTTGCCGGTCGCGACCTCGAGACACGCAAACTGCCCGTTCTGCCGGCCAAACCCCATCAGCCATTGTCCATCCGGAGTCTTCAGAAAGCCCTCGGCCCCAGCGTGAGCTTCGCCCACCACCGGGAGGTGATACCATTTTGGAACCGCGTGCGTGGTCATCGCCGCTACGAAATAGTGGCCGTCCACAAGACACACGGTCGGTTCGCCCTTGGGTTCGGGTAGAATCGCGGGCAGCGTATAGAGCCCCTGGCTCGGCTGCTTGAAGATGTCGCGCGGCAAGGCCGGCCCCACCAACGGCTCGCCGGTCGGTCCGGAGGCAACGCAGTAGTAGTCGGGACAGGTGAATACCATATCGTCCTTGCCGTCTCCGTTGACGTCCCATACGGCAGCGAGATTGACCGTCGGCGCGTAGTAGCGGTCGAGGCCGGGGATGTTGGTTTTCTCCCAGATGAGCGCGCCGCTGCTGCCGTCCAGCGCCACGCTGCGCACCAAGGGTGTCCCGACGTACACAAACAGGTCGTAGCCTGACCGCCCCAGGAAACGCCCGCTCTGGAACCGCAAGGCCGGGCCGTACGGCAAGCCCTTCCGCACGTGCGGCGTGAGCGTCACCTTCCAGAGCGCCTCCGGTTTTCTGCCCGGCCGCAGTGCCTCGATGACCGGGTCCATATTCGGCCCGGCCTGCCCCACGACCATTTCCAACTTGTCGTCGCCGTCCAAGTCGGCCAGCGCGGGAGCGGCAGCGGAAGCGTACTCTGCGAACTTTATCAATCCCTTCGCGCCCTGATACCGGTAAAGACTCACCCGGCCTTCATGCCAGTGGATTACTTCGTTCCTCCCGTCTCCGTCCACATCGGCAACCAGCGGAGGATTGAGAGTCGGGCCAATGGTTGCCGGGATATGGGCGAGATCCGGACCAGCAGGCGGAGCCGGGGGTTTCCCCTCGTGCAAGCTAACCCCCGACCCGCTTTTCCATTGCAAGCGCCGTGTTCCGGCTCCCTCGCTTACGAAAAGGCCCTCGGCCAGACTCGTCGCCGCGCCTTCCCGTCCGACCGGCAAAACCGGCGCGGACCGAACTCCATCCTGCTTCCACAGCTCTTTGCAGCCCTTGCCCTCGGCTTTGAGCAGGCAGGCGCCCTGCACGCTCGTGAGTGTCGGATCGGTCGCGATGTCCGCCAGCAACTCCGCCGCGCCGTCGCCGTCCACGTCCGCCAGATACGTCGCGACTCGATCAGGCGCCGTCCCCTTGAGGACTCCCGTCAGCGCATCATAAATCCGTATCATCCAGCGCGGCTCACCATCGGAGGCATACATGTTGACGATCATCTCCAGCTTCCCGTCGCCGTCCACGTCCGCGATGGGCGGCTCGGGCCAGGTCGTGGCCATCGTCTGGGTCGTCACGGATGTTCCCCACCCATGCGTCCAGGCCAGCTTCAAGCGCCCCTTCTCATTCAGCAGCACCTCATGGTGATGCGAGAAATTGGAGATGCAGAAGAACTCCGGCAGGCCGTCCCCGTTCAGGTCCTGAAATCTCAGCAGGCCGTAGCTGCGGATGTTAGCCGGCGAGACATCCCATTCGATGAACTGGTTGACGTGACCCGTGCGCACATCCAGGACCCACATCCGGCTATGGGTCTCCACGCACAATTCATTGACGCCATCGCCGTCCACATCCGCCGACAACAGCGACGGGAAGCAGGTGTAGTGATCGAAGTCGTACCGCCACAGCGGACTTGGCTTCTCGCCGGGCCGGTCGAAAGCCAACAACGTGATATAGCCGAACTTTGCGTCGGGGGGATAGGCGTGCTCGCAGACAATGATCTGCTTGTCGAGGCGCTTCGGCAGGAAGTGATCCACTTTCATGGTCCACCAATACGACATCGGCTCCACGTCATACCGGAAGCGCGTTTCCCCCGTGTCGGCATCGACCAGAACCGCCGCGCCCAGCGGGGCCGTTGGACGTCCCGCCGTCAACGCGAGTTCCACCCGGCCATCGGCGTCCATGTCCTCTGCGGCAATAAGGGTCTGGAAATTGAGGCCGGGAGGATGCGTTTTCCAGAGGAGCGAACCATCCAGCCGATAACAGCGCAACCCTCCGTCTTCGATGGCCACGGCTCGATCCACCGCCGCGCCCGGCTTGGATGCGAAGGGGGTGAGCACGCCCTGAACTCGCGGGAAAGTGATCTGCGCGGCGATCACAGGTGCGGCGGTGAGGCGCCCCGCGAAAGGCTGCACGCCGGTCAAACACCGGTTCTGGCGCGGCACCGGCCAACTTCCGGGCGGCTCACCTCGCTTCGACGACTTGCCAAACGCCTGCGGCAATGATTCCGGACAGAGTAACGCCGCTCCAATGGCCACTGTGGTTCCGCAGAATTCACGCCGGCTCAGACTCGCGCCGTTTCTCGGCTTCTTCGGCAGCATGGATCGGACGGTGGAAGCTTCACCCTGCATTGTCCAGTGGGAAGATGCATTGAGCATTAGGTCAACGGGCCGCATCAAGCTCGCGGAATACGCTCGTCCAAGGCAGGCTCAAACCCAGAAAAGCTGCCTTCCGCCCATCTGGCGTAAGCCTGGGTTATATTATGAAGCCCGGCGGAGGCTGGAGACGCTCCCAGAAGGCTCCCAGGAGTCTCCCATGTGTTTCCCCGGCTCCAATAATCGGTTCGGCTTATGCAACTGAGGCTCCACTGGCTGCATCTAGGAATCGCATTGCTCCATTACTTCAATCCCCCGGCACACCATTGCCCACCATTTACAGCCTCCCGCGACGCACGTATGTTAGCGGGCTTGTGACTGCGCAGAAGAAAACACGCGTTGTAGTGGGGATGAGTGGAGGAGTCGATTCCTCCGCTACTGCCGCGCTATTGCTTGAGCAGGGCTACGACGTAGTGGGCATCACGCTGAAGCTTTGGCCGCAGGACTGCGTCTCGCGCGCCGAGGACAAATGTTGCGGGCCGCAGGCAGTCACAGACGCGCGCGCCGTTTGCCACAAACTGGGCGTCCCCTATTACCTAATCGACGAGGCGGCGGAGTTTCAGACCCGGGTCATCCAATACTTTGCCGATGAATACAAGGCCGGTCGCACGCCAAACCCTTGCGTGATGTGCAATCAGAACCTCAAGTTCGGCCGGCTCATCGACCGGGCTAACCAGCTCGGCGCGCAATACGTCGCCACTGGCCATTTCGCTCGGGTCGAACCAAGCCCGGACGGCAGCCGCACGCTGCTCAAGCGCGGGCGCGACCTGCGCAAGGACCAGAGCTACTTCCTGTTCTCGCTGCGGCAGGACCAACTGGCCCGCGCGATGTTCCCGCTCGGTGAGAAGACCAAAGCCGACACTCGCGAGGTCGCCCGGCAATGCCAGCTAAAGACCGCCGACAAGGAAGAGAGCATGGAGATCTGTTTCGTGCCCGACAACGACTACGGCAAGTTCCTCCAACAGGCCAAGCTTGTGGAGAAGCATCGTGGCGAGATCGTCAACCTCCAGGGCCATGTGCTCGGCGAGCATGACGGCATTGAGTTCTACACAATTGGCCAGCGCAAAGGCTTGGGCATCTCGTCCCCGAAGCCGCTTTACGTCATTGAGCTGGATGTGCCCAGGAACCGTGTGATTGTCGGAGACGATGCGGCGCTGGCGCGCGATGAGTTCACCGCACAGCAGTGCAACTGGATTGCATTCGGCACTCCGCCCGCCGCGTTTGATGCCACCGTCAAAATCCGCTACAACCACCCGGGCACCCTCGCTACGGTGACGCCGCTGACCGGCAGCGCCGTCAAAGTGAAGCTGCACGCCCCGCAACGCGCCGTCACACCCGGCCAGGCGGCGGTGTTCTACCGGGACGACCTGGTGCTGGGCGGCGGCTGGATTACCTGTTAATGCCGGCTTGTCCTGCGTCTGATCTCTAGTATAATATGGTCCAATGAAGGAAGTGGCGTTCGACGACCTGGCACGTTTGCCAGTGATTCAGTACTACGAAGCGGCATTTCGCAAAGCGACCGGGGTCTCGCTGAAGGTGGTCTCGCCAGACGAGGCCGCTGCCAGCCTGAGCTTTGGGCCTTCGGATAACCCGTTTTGCAGCTTGGTGGCGGGCACTCCGCAGGGCTGCGCGGCCTGTGCGGAAACTGAAGCGCGCGCCCGGCGCAGCGCGGCGATAAAGCGGGTTCCCCAACAGCTCCATTGCTATGCAGGCTTGACGGTCATGGCTGTGCCAGTCATTGCGGGCGGACGACATGTGGCGACGCTGTTGAGCGGGCAGGTGTTCCGGCGCGAGCCGACGCAGCGTGATTTCAACCTGGTGGCGAAGATGATCGGGGGCGGGCTGAATGGCGACTGGGAGAAGAAGGCGCGCAAGGCCTATTTCGAGACGCCGGTCGTCACCGTGGACCAGTGCCAGGCGATTCTCCAATTGCTGAATGTCTTTGCGCAGTACGTGGCCGACTTGGCAGACCGTCATGCGATCGCCTGCTCGGAAGCCGAGCCTAAGGCGGTGGCCAGCGCGAAACAATTTGTCCAGTCCCACGCCGAGGAACCCATCACGCTGGCGCAGGTAGTCCAACACGTCAATGTGAGCCGGTTCTATTTCTGCAAGCTGTTCAAGAAGGCCACCGGGATGACGCTGACTGAATACGTTTCGCGCGTACGAGTGGAAAAGGCCAAGGAGTTGCTGGTCGATCCCGCGTTGCGCGTCTCGGAGGTTGTCTATGCGGCGGGCTTCGGCTCGATCCCGCGCTTCAATAGCGTATTCAAGCGATACGTTGGGATGCCGCCGACGGAATACCGGGCTTCCTTGAAGGCGGCAGTGGTGGTCTAAAGCACCGTCTTCTCCAGCGCCTTGGGGCCACAGCGCGCGCCGGGCGTCTCTCCCTTTTTGTCGCCCTGACCTTTATTCTGAGATGGGAGATCGTCCCTCGCCCATTGAGCCAGGCCAATCGGCAATCAGCAAAAGCCAACCCGCAAGTAGCCGCCCGCCGGCTGCTCCGGTAAGTAATTAGGCGTATCACAGTTGCAAGACGAACAGATCACCTTCCGTGACGCTTCGCAGGAAGCGCGCGGGCTAACAGAGAAATGAAAACTATGAAACGGATCAGTTCATTAAAGCTGCGGCTGCGGGCCGGGGCTGGGCTCGCGGTGGTCGCGGGAACCCTGTACGTGGCGTCCATCGCCCTGGTCGGCGGGGCGGATGCCAAAGCGGACAAGACCGCGAATTCGGAGAAGACCGCCCAATCAGAGAAGCAGACGCCAAAGAAAGCTCAGAAGAAGAAGCTCACCGGCGCCGAATTGTACGCAATCCACTGCGGTCGTTGCCACCCGGAGCGATACCCAACGGAGTTCACCGCCGCCCAGTGGAAGACGGTCATGTTGGAGATGCGGGTGCGGGCCAACCTGCCCGCCGTGCAGGCAAAGGCAATCCTGAAGTATCTGCAGGAAGACAGCGGCACACCCTGAACCGAGGAAACTAACTATGAAGATCCATACTCAGCTTTGCGGAATATTGGCTGCCGGATGTGTGCTAGGGGTCGCCCTGACGCCACGCGCGGCAGCGGTGACGGATGACGAATTCAATGCCTTGAAGAACATGGTCCAGCAGTTGGGCGAGAAGGTCCAGAAGCTGGAAGGGGTGCATGAGCAAGACCAGAAGACCCACGAGCAGGACCAGCAACAGATCCAGCGACTGAAGGAGCAGACGGGCGAGGCCCAGAAGACCGCGACCGACGCGCAACAAAAGGCGGAAGCGGCGGCGCAAGCGCAACCGCCCCGGCCGATGCCGGGCGAAGGCAACGCGACGCACAACTTCACGATGGTGGGCGACGCGGAGGTCCAGTTCGGCAAGACGGATGGGCAGCACAGCGGGTTTGTCCTGGCCGATTTTGCGCCGATCTTCCTGTTCCGGGCGGGGGACAAGATCCTGTTTGAGGCTGGGTTCGACATCAGCCTGCAGAATAATGCGCCCGGCACCTTCAACGGCACCGGCGGGGGGCCGACGACGACGTTTGACATGAGCTTTGCGCAGTTGGACTACCTGTTCAACGACTACATGACATTCGTGGCGGGGGACATGTTGCTGCCGCTGGGCACTTACACCGAACGCGGGGCGGGGTGGATCAATAAGATCCCGGACGATCCGTTGCCCCGGGACGTGCTGCCGAGCAGCGGTATCGGGGCCCAGTTGCGCGGAGCCATACCAGTGAGCCAGACCGGACAATCGGTTTCTTATGCTGCTTACCTCGCGAACGGCCCAGGCTCTTTGGATGGGACGGGCAACCACGACCAGCTTGATCTTAGCAGCAATGTTGGCTTTGATTCCGATGGCAATTCCATTGGGAATCTCCACGGAGCGCCCGGCGGCGGTGGTCGCATCGGATGGTTCTACCCGTGGAAACCGCATTATGACCTTGAACTAGGGGTGTCGGGCATGGCCAGCCAGTGGGACACTTCTGGGAGTCTGCTATGGTCAGCCGTGGTGGGGGATGCCGCTCTGCATATCAGCCCCTATTTTGAACTCAAAGGTGAGTACATCTACTCGTGGGAGCAGACCGCTGACGCCGGGACCCCGACGCCCTGGGGTTGGTGGATCCAGGCCGGCTATAAGTTGTCGGGCCTGAATCTCGACCTTCCCATAATCAACAACCTCGAGTTGGTTGGCCGCTACGACGTGACCCATGACGGCTTCGGGACGAAGTTGGACCGCTGGACCGTGGGCTACGTGTATTACTTCTCGAACACGCTGCTATTCCAGGGCGACTACGAGTTTCTGCATAGCAACGATCCGACGCAGGCCCACAACCGGCTGGTCTTTCAAGTTGCCTACGGGTTCTAACCGATGTGAAAGTGTAGTATGATACAAACTATGAGAATCAATATTGCAGTACTGGGCATCGCGATTGCCGCTGGCGCGGCGCTGGTCGCGCGGGCGGCCGACGAACCACTGGACGCGGAAACCAAGGCTCGGGTCGAACGATTCGAGAAAGGCCCGGCGACGGTGGATGTGTCCAAGTATCCGGACGGAATCAAAGAGAACTACGAGGTCTTCTCGGCGAAGTGCTCGCAGTGCCACAAGCTGAGCCGCCCGATCAACTCGGACTACGCGATGCCGGAGGAGTGGTCGCGTTACATCAAACGGATGATGCACAAGCCTGGCTCGGGTATCAGCGCGGGCGACGGCAAGAAGATCTTCGACTTCCTGGCTTACGACTCCAGCGTGCGCAAGAAGAAGATGCTGGACGAAAAGCTGGCCAAGGCTACCCCGGAAGAAAAGAAGGCCGCGGAAGACAAGCTTAAGGAGCTGCACGACAAGTACGACAAATAGCAGGGGGCGTTGCCGGGTTTGAATTCGCCATGCCCCCGACCTACAACATTGAGATACCGGACGTGGGGTATTTCGAGCGGCAGGTGTCCTGCCGGGTGGGGTGCCCCGTTCACACGGATGCCGGCGGCTACGTGCAGGCCATTGCCCAGGGCCGCTACGAGGACGCCTACATTATCGCGCGCCAGCCCAATCCCTTTGCCTCCATTTGTGGGCGCGTCTGTGCGGCGCCCTGTGAGGCCAAGTGCCGCCGGGGGGCGATTGACGCGGCCATCTCCATCCGCGCCTTGAAGCGGTTTGTCTGCGAACGGTTCGGCGTGGAGTCGGAGGTTTTCGATCTTGACCGCGTCTATCCCAGCCTGCGCCATAAAGGCCGGGAGAGCTTCGGCGGCGGCCGCAAGGTTGCCATCGTGGGGGCCGGCCCTGCGGGGATGTCCTGCGCGCACGAGCTGGCGCTGATGGGTTTTGCTCCAACCGTCTTCGAGGCGCAGAACCTGGCGGGCGGCATGCTGGTGCTGGGTGTGCCGGAATACCGGTTGCCGCGCGAGATCATCCAGGCGGAGATCAAGGCCATCGAGTCGCTCGGGGTGAAGATTCTCTGCAACCGCCGGCTCGGGCGCGACTTTTCCCTCTCGGACCTGAAGCGCCAGGGCTACGAAGCGGTGTTTTTGGGAATTGGTGCGCACAAGAGCCGCGAGCTGGCCATCGAAGGTGTGCAGCTCGATGGGGTGTTGCGGGCGATTGACTTCCTGCTGAATGTCAACCTGGGCTACCGGGTTACCCTCGGCCGCAAAGTCGTCGTGATTGGCGGCGGCAACGTCGCCTTCGACGCCGCGCGCTCGGTCGTGCGGCAGGCCGAGAAGTTTGCGGGCATGAGTGAGGCGGAATTGCGGGTCGCCTTGCATCAGGCTGCCTCGGTGTTGGAAGAGTTGACGGCGCGCGAGCCCGAGGGCCCCGACGAGGTGCGCCTCGCCCTGGACGTGGCGCGGGAAGCAATCCGCAAGGGCGTCCCAGAAGTGCACATGTACTGCCTGGAGAGCCTCAATGAGATCCCCGCGGCACGCGAGGAGATTGAGGAAGCCGAAAAGGAAGGCATCCGGCTCCACACTCGTTTCGGCCCAAAGCGCGTTATCGGGAAGGACGGCAAAGTCACCGGCATCCAGCTTACAAAGTGCAGCCGTGTCTTCGACGAGAACCGCCGGTTCAACCCGCAGTTCATTGAAGGCAGTGAGGAAACGGTGGATTGCGACACGGTCGTCCTGGCCATCGGCCAGTCGGCGGACCTTTCCTGGATTCAGCCGGAAGACAACCTGAAGGTGACGCCGCGCGGCACGTTGCAGACCGACCCGGAGACGCTGGGCACGTCGCGTCCGGATGTGTTTGCCGGAGGCGACCTGGCATTTGGCCCGAGGATCATTATCACGGCGGTCGCCGAAGGCCAGCGCGCGGGGCGCTCCATCGCGAAGTTCCTGACGGGCCGGCTGCCTGAAGTGGCCCGCAAAGCGCGGGTGACGGTTTATCCCACTGAGAACTACCGGATGCCGCCGGATTATGAGAAGCTCCCGCGACTCTTGCCGCCAATGCTATCCCTGGATCGCCGTATCGGGATTGCCGAAGTCGAGAAGGTTTACCCGGAGCCGGCGGCGGTGGTGCAAGGCGTGCGTTGTCTGAAGTGCCATGTCAGCCCGATCTTTGATGGCGACAAGTGCATCCT
>OCZT010004709.1_pt1 | contig 13695 bp, 10 predicted proteins | sample 1539031 | NCBI WGS metagenome assembly OCZT01 (sample SAMEA3539308, study PRJEB22396) | soil metagenome | biome: tundra; feature: field; material: soil | place: USA | collected 2010-05 | depth 0.15 m
CGCCGGATCAACAGCAGGATCGCCAAGCTCAAGCGCGAGATCAAGGCCATGAAGACCACACGGGATACCAAGCGGCACAGTCGCAAGGTCAAGGGGGTCGCCAGCGTCGCCATTGCCGGCTACACCAACGCCGGCAAGTCCTCCCTGCTCAACCGGCTCACCGGGGCCGGTGTCCTGGTCGACAACCAGCTGTTCGCAACCCTGGACCCGACCGTGCGCAGGGCAGAGACCGCAGACGGCCGGCTGTACACCCTTTCGGACACCGTTGGGTTTGTCCGCGCGCTGCCGACCCAGCTCGTCGAGGCGTTCCGCTCGACCCTTGAAGAAGTCGGCGATGCCGACCTGCTACTTCACATCGTCGACGGGTCGCACCCCGACCCCGAGTCTCAGATCTCGGCTGTGCGCGCAGTTCTTGCCGAGGTGGGCGGTGACCAGATCAGGGAGGTCATCGTCGTCAACAAGGCTGACGCCGCCGACCCCGAGGTGCTGGACCGGCTTCGGCGCAGCGAGAAGCACTCGATCGTCGTCTCGGCCCGCACGGGCGAGGGACTGGACGAGCTCCGGGGCCTCATCGCTGACGAGCTGCCACGGCCGAACATCGCGGTGACGGTGCTTCTGCCCTATGACCGGGGCGACCTGGTCAACAGGCTGCACCGCGAAGCCGAGATCCTCACTAGTGAGCACACCGAGCACGGCACCCGGCTCGAGGCCAAGGTCAACAAGACGTTGGTCGACGAGCTCGCGGCATACGCGGACTGAGGCTCCAACGGGCATAACCTGAGGCAATGCCTTTGAAAGCCCACGACCTCGACGCACTCCTGGACGCGGCAGTGAAGGGTATCGGTGGTGTCCAGCGCCCTGGTCAGCTCCAGATGGTGCACGCTGTGGCCGATGCCATCGCCAAGCGCGAGCATCTCCTGGTCCAGGCAGGCACGGGCACGGGCAAGTCGCTGGCCTATCTGATCCCCGCCGTGGTGCATGCCTTCGACACGGGTCGGCCCACGGTTGTGGCCACAGCGACGCTGACCCTGCAGGCCCAGATCGTCGACTTTGACATGCCCCGGCTGGCTAAGGCGATTGCCCCGATCCTGGGCCGCCAACCGACCTGGGCTCTGGTTAAGGGTCGCCGCAACTACCTGTGCCGGCACAAGCTGTCCGGCGGGTTTCCCGCCGATGACGAGGGCAGCCTCCTGTCGGTGGGAGCGGTGGACGCCAACGCCTCGTGGTTGGGAGCCGAGGTCGTCCGACTGCGGTCCTGGGCCGAGCAGACCCAGTCCGGTGACCGCGACGAGCTCCTGCCGGGAGTCTCAGAGCGGGCCTGGCGCCAGGTGTCGGTCGCGGCGCACGAGTGTCTGGGCCAGAAGTGCCCGATGGTCACCGAGTGCTTTGTGGAGCAGGCACGCTCGGGCGCCAAGGACGTCGATGTGGTCGTGACCAACCACGCCTTCATGTCCATCGACTCCTTCGAAGGCCGGCAGATGCTGCCCGAGCACGACCTGCTGATCGTCGACGAGGGTCATGATCTTGTCGACCGGGTCACCTCCACCATCACCGACGAGCTGACCGTCCCGATGATTGCCGGCGCCGCCAAGCGTGCCGGGCGTCTGGCCGGGACCGACCAGGTCACCGATGCATCTGAGTTTCTCGCCGCGATCGTCGAAGAGCTGCCCGAGGGGCGGCTGAACGGCATACCGGAATCTCTTGCTCTTGCTCTTGCGCGGGTGCGGGACTCGGCCCGCGGGGTGCAGACCGAGCTGAAGCCGGCATCGCCTGAGGACAACGACGGCGCCCGGCAGGTCGCCCGCGCGGCGATCGATGAGATCTTCGAGAACGCCGAGCGGATGCTGGAGGAGCGCGAGCTCGATGTCGCCTGGGTGAGCAAGGACCCACGCCGTGGCTCCGTGCTGAAGGTGGCGCCGATGAGTGTGGCGATGTTGATGCGGGACAAGGTGTTCGGCGACCGCACGGTCGTCATGACCTCGGCCACCCTCGAGCTTGGTGGCACGTTCGAGGCTGTCGCCGGGACCCTCGGGCTGCGCGGTGAGGGCGCGCCGACCTGGCGTGGGCTCGACGTCGGTAGCCCGTTCGACTACCCCAAGCAGGCCATTGCGTATGTCGCCAAGCACCTGACGGCTCCGGGGCGTGACGGCATGGCGCCCGAGACGCTCGACGAGATCGAGGAGCTGGTACGGGCTGCGGGGGGCCGCACGCTCGGGCTGTTCTCCTCGATGCGCGCAGCCGTTGCCGCGACCGAGGCGATGCGGGAGCGGTTCGGCCGTGACACCGACAGCATCGAGTTCATCTGCCAGGGGGAGGACCAGACCTCCACGCTGGTACGACAGTTCGCCCGCGAGGCCCGGACCTGTTTGTTCGGGACCCTCTCGCTGTGGCAGGGCGTCGACGTCCCCGGTTCGTCCTGTCAGCTGGTCATCATCGACCGGATCCCGTTCCCGCGCCCGGACGACCCGCTGTCCTCGGCGCGTTCGCAGGCCATTGCCCGGATGGGAGGCAACGGCTTCATGGCGGTCTCGGCCACCCACGCGGCCTTGCGCCTGGCTCAGGGTGCCGGCCGGCTGGTGCGCCGCGGCGATGACCGAGGGGTTGTGGCCATCCTCGACTCGCGGATGATGACCGCACGTTATGCCGGGTTCTTGCAGAAGTCCCTGCCACCTTTCTGGCCGACAATCGACAAGGCCATGGTCCTGGCGGCACTGACGCGTCTGGACCAGACTGCAGCCGAACCCCTGCCGGTGCATGAGCCGGCACTGCGCGGAATCGCAGGGGTGATCGAAGGTATCCCAATGGGTGGTGAGGACCAGGATGACCGGCCGGCGGACGATCGGCCCGTGGCCGGCAACCCGCCAGTTGCCGGATCTGCGCGCACCGCCATCACGCAGGGCCATTCCTGGAGCTCCGAGCAGGACAGCGAGCTGCGCGAAGGCGTCGAACTGGGGCTGACTCTCGATGAGCTGGCCGACCACCTCGAGCTGGAGGATGACGTGATCATCGCCCGGCTGAACCTCTTGGGCCTTGAGCTGTCGGACTCACCGAAGATGGCGTTCTGAGCGTGGCAGGTCTCTGTCACCGCGGCATGACAGTCTTTGCCTCGTGAGTAACCAGAGCATGCACGCCCCGATAGCCGGTGCGCCGCCATACGTACTGATCTCGGGCCCGGAAAGCGTGCTTGCCGAGCGTGCGCTTGCCTCGACCCTGGAGGCACTGCGGGCCCGCGACCCCGATCTCGAGGTCATCAAGCTGTATGCCGAGGGTTACCAGAGCGGGACGCTCACCATGCATGCTTCCCCCTCGTTGTTCGGTGGGACCAAAGCGATAGTCGTCCTTGATCTCGATGAGGCACCAGACGATCTGCAGACCGACGTCCTGGCCTACCTGGAGGCACCGGCCGACGAGATCACGCTGGTCGTGGCGCACAAGAGCGGTGCGCGCGGCAAGAAGGTCCTGGACACTTTGAAGAAGGCCGGGGCCCGGGTCATCGACGCCCAGCTGATCAAGTCAGATGGCGACAAGGCGCAGTTCGTCGCCAACGAGTTCCGCCGTCAGGGCCGCAAGGCCACGCCCGGTGCCGTCAGGGCTCTGGTCGAGGCGGTGGGCAAGGACCTCCGCGAGCTGACCTCGGCCTGCGCGCAGCTGGTCGCCGACACTCAGGGCCTGGTTGACGAGGCGCTGGTCGGGACCTATCAGGGCGGCAAGGTCGAGACGACGGCTTTCAAGGTTGCTGATGCCGCGATCGCCGGCAATGCGGGGGAGGCGTTGCGACTCTTACGCCACGCCATCGCGGCTGGTGACAGCCCGGTGCCGATCGTCGCTGTGCTGGCAATGCAGCTGCGCCAGATGGTGAAGGTCGGCAGCGCAGGTCGCGGCTCCTCCGCCCAGCTGGCCAAGACTCTCGCGATGGCACCATGGCAGGTCGACCAGGCCCGCAGGAAGCTCAACGGCTGGGATCCCGAGGGCGTTGGCCGGGGGATTCAGGCCGTCGCCGCGGCGGATTTCGAGGTCAAGGGCGGTGGCCGCGACCCGGTCTATGCCGTCGAGCGTACGATCCTGACGATCTGCGATGCCCGCAATCCTCGCTGAAGCGTGACAACAGGAACGGTCCAGTGCTGGTGATGCGGAGCTGCCGACGAGGTTGCGGTTTGGCGGGGCGTGGCCTTCGCTGCTAGATTTGGTCGTCGCGTGCGCGCTCAGGTCGTGTGCGCATGCAGTTCCACCCAGAGCGGCTCAACCACGGGTATCCCCACGCCCGGTCCCGAGTCGCTTCTGTCGCCCTCATGACAGAGACTCATCGACCTACCCGAATGTGAGAAAGATTCCACGTGGCAAACATCAAGTCCCAGCTCAAGCGCATCAAGACCAACGCTCTGGCCACCGAACGCAACAAGGCCGTTAAGAGTGAGCTCCGTACCTGGATCCGCAAGTTCAAGGCTGCGGCCGAGTCCGGCGACGCCATTGCCGCTGCCGGCGCGCTCAAAGTTGCTTCGACCAAGCTCGACAAGGCCGTGAGCAAGGGCGTCATCCACAAGAACAACGCGGCGAACAAGAAGTCGTCCATGGCCAAGAAGGTTGCTTCCCTGTAGGGATCCACGTTCTGCTGGCTTCGAGAGGCTGTCACCTGTGCGGGTGACGGCCTCTCGTAACCCCTGACCTCGTCCACTTGCTGATGGTGGTCGCCGGCAGGGCCCCAGCCTGCGCTAACGTGTCACCCATGCGAAGTTCGCTGCTCCTTAGTTAGCCGCGTTGGCCCGACCCGGACCTCAACGCGGCAACCCCTCCTGCGTGAGGGGTTTTCTTATGTGCCAGTCAGGGGCCCCAGGAGCATGCACTCGCAGGACGACGAGCAGAGGACGCGATGATGAACGACACTCCGTACCGATATACGGCCGAGATGGCCGAACGCATCGAGACGTCGTGGCAGGACCGCTGGCAGAGCGAGGGCACGTTCCACGCCCCGAACCCGGCGGGCCCGTGGGCTGACCCCAAGGGCGTGGCCGGCCGCAAGAAACTCTTTGTTCTGGACATGTTTCCTTACCCCTCCGGCGCCGGACTGCACGTCGGCCATCCGCTGGGCTTCATTGCCACCGACGTCTTCGCGCGCTTCCAGCGGATGACGGGCAAGAACGTCCTGCACACCTTGGGCTACGACGCGTTCGGGCTGCCGGCCGAGCAGTATGCCGTGCAGACCGGCCAGCACCCCCGCAAGACCACTGAAGAGAACATGGTCAACATGCGGCGGCAGCTGCGCCGCCTGGGACTGGGCCATGACGACCGGCGCGCGATCGCCACCATGGACCCGGAGTTCTACCGGTGGACCCAGTGGATCTTCGTCCAGATCTTCAACAGCTGGTATGACGACTCGGCCGATGGCGGGCGCGGAAGGGCCCGGCCGATCAGTGAGCTCGTCGCGGCCCTTGAGTCGGGGGAGCGGAAGACGACCTCCGGCGTGCCATGGGAGTGGCTGGACGCCGACGTCCAGCGCAAGGAGATCGACGATCACCGGCTCGCATACACCAGCGAGGCACCAGTCAACTGGTGTCCGGGGCTGGGCACCGTCCTGGCCAACGAGGAGGTCACCACCGACGGTCGTTCCGAGCGTGGCAACTTCCCGGTCTTCAAGCGCAACCTGTCGCAGTGGATGATGCGGATCACTAAGTACTCAGACCGCCTGGTTGACGACCTGGACCGGCTGGACTGGCCCGAGCCGGTCAAGCTGATGCAGCGCAACTGGATTGGTCGTTCTTCCGGGGCCAAGGTCTCCTTCCAGGTACCTGTCGCAGAGGGCTCGACAGCTGCAGATGGCGCTAAGACTGTTGCCATCGATGTCTTCACGACGCGCCCGGACACGCTGTTCGGTGCCACCTTCATGGTTCTGGCCCCTGAGCATCCAATGGTGGATTCGATCGTCCCGATTGATGTCTGGCCGCAGGGTACGCGTGAGGCGTGGGTTCCCGGCGGACCCGAGACTGTGACTCCACGGGAGGCCGTTGCGGCATACCGGCTGACGGCATCTCGGATGAGCGACGTAGAGCGGCAGTCCGAGGGCAAGGACAAGACCGGAGCGTTCACGGGGGCCTTCGCCATCAATCCCGTTGACGGGCGATCGATTCCGGTATTCGTGGCCGACTACGTGCTGATGGGCTACGGCACTGGCGCGATCATGGCAGTGCCGGGTCAGGACGTGCGCGACTACGAGTTCGCGACCAAGTTCGACCTGCCGATCATCCGCACCGTGCAGCCACCAGACGGTCACCCACAGGACCAGGCGTTCGTTGGCGATGGGCTGGCAATCAACTCCGCCAACGACGAGATCTCGCTGAACGGCCTGCGGGTCACCGAGGCCAAGGCCAGGACCATCGAATGGCTGCAGGACAAGGGCCTCGGCGAGGAGACGGTCACCTACAAGCTGCGCGACTGGCTGTTCTCGCGGCAGCGTTACTGGGGCGAGCCGTTCCCCATCGTCTACGACGAGGCCGGCAGCGTGATTGCCCTGCCCGAGTCGATGCTGCCTGTGCTTCTGCCTGAGGTTGCGGACTACTCGCCGGCCACGTTCGACCCGCAGGACGCGGAGTCCAACCCGGCGCCGCCGCTGGCCCGGGCGCAGGATTGGGTCAATGTCGAGCTGGACCTGGGCGACGGCCTGAAGTCCTATCGCCGCGAGACCAACACGATGCCCAACTGGGCCGGCTCCTGCTGGTACGAGCTGCGCTATCTGGATCCGGCCAACAACGACGCCCTGGTTGACCCCGAGGTGGAGAAGTACTGGATGGGCAAGCAGGCCCAAGCCGTGGTGGGGGCACCGCCTGGCGCCGTTGATACCGGCGGCGCCGATCTGTATGTCGGTGGCGTCGAGCACGCGGTGCTGCACCTGCTCTACTCCCGGTTCTGGCACAAGGTGCTGTTCGACCTTGGTCACGTCAGCAGCGAAGAACCCTTCCGCAAGCTGTTCAACCAGGGCTACATCCAGGCGTACTTCTTCCGTGACAGCCGCGGCCAGTCCGTGCCCGCCGCCGAAGTCATCGAGGAGGCAACACCCAGCGGTGAGGTCGCCTACACCTGGAAGGGATCGACGGTCACCCGTGAGTACGGGAAGATGGGCAAGTCCCTGAAGAACGTCGTCACCCCGGATGAGATGTTCGAGGGCTACGGCGCCGACACGTTCCGGGTCTACGAGATGTCGATGGGTCCGCTGGACCTGTCACGTCCGTGGGAGACGCGAGCCGTCATCGGGGCACAGCGATTCCTGCAACGCCTCTGGCGTAACGTGATCGACGAAGGCACCGGTGAGCTGCTGGTGACCGAGGATGCCCCGGATGAGGCCACGAAGCGTCTCTTGCACAAGACCATTGATGCGTTGCGAACCGATTATGAGGGTCTGCGCTTCAACACCGCCATTGCGCGCCTGATCGAGTTCAACAATGCGCTGACCAGACTGCCCTGCGTGCCGCGCGAGGCCGCCGCTGCGCTGGTCGTCATGACCGCTCCGGTGGCACCGCACATCGCCGAGGAGCTCTGGGCCAAAATGGGGCACGCCGAGTCGTTGACCTATGTTGATTTCCCGAAGGCTGACCCGGCGCTGCTCGTGGACGAGACCGTGACCTGTGTCGTTCAGGTCCAGGGAAAGGTGCGTGACCGCCTCGAGGTGGCGGCTGGCATCGGCGAGGAAGACCTGCAGGCTCTTGCACTCGCGGGCGACAAGATCAAGGCTGCACTGAAGGGCAAGGCTGTCCGCAAGGTTATCGTGCGTGCGCCGAACCTCGTCAACATCGTCGCCAGCTGACAAACCTCGGGACGGGTGCGGATCTCCGGCATTCTTAGGGACGGCGCCGGACAGCGATAGCCTGCCCGGGTGAGTGTTGCGATCGTCACCGACTCCACGGCATCCCTGCCCGAGGATCTTGCGGCGAGCCATGGCATTGCTGTTGTTCCGTTGCACGTCGTTCTGGGCGGGCGGGAGTACAGCGAGGGCGTCGACTTCACCACCGCCGAGTTGGCGGTCGCCCTTCGCAAGTTCACGAAGGTCAGCACGTCACGTCCGTCGCCGCAGGCCTTTCTCGACGCATACGAGGCGGCGGCAGCCAGCGGCGCCGATGCCGTCGTGTCCGTGCACATCTCCTCGGACATGTCCGGGACCGTCGGATCGGCCGCGCTCGCGGCGAGTCAGTCGCCGATCCCGGTAGAGGTCGTCGACTCCCGCTCGGTGGGCATGGCAGTCGGTTATGCGGCGCTGTCCGCAGCCGAGGCCGCCAAACAGGGACAGGACGTCAAGGCGGTTGCGGCCATTGCTAGTGCGCGGGCGCGGGCGGCCACGGTCATCTTCTACGTCGACACCCTGGAGCATCTGCGCCGCGGCGGTCGGATCGGAGCTGCTTCGGCCCTGCTCGGTTCGGCTCTGGCCATCAAGCCGTTGCTGGCGCTATCGGAGGGGCACATCAATCCAATCGAGAAGGTACGGACGGCTGCCCGCGCCTTGAGCAGGCTGGAGGAGCTTGCTCTCCAGGCACTCACGGCTGCTGGGGAGCCAGGGGTCGACATCGCCGTCCATCACCTCGACTCGCACAGCCGGGCCAGCGACCTGGCCGACCGTCTGCGGGCGAGAGCCCCGTCCTGGACGACGGTGATTCTCGTTGAGCTCGGAGCGGTGGTCGGTGCGCACGTCGGTCCCGGCACGATCGCCGTCGCAGTCTCGCCTCGACCGGGCCTCGGCCAGGCTGGTCCATGACCGAGTCCTGGATCGTCGTGGCGGTGGCGGCCGTGCTCGGGTTCTTCGTCGGGTCGATCAACCCGGCAACCATCGTCGCCAGGACTCGCCACGCGGACCTTCGGCAGGGCTCCGGGAACCCCGGTGCAACGAACGTCGGTCGTGTCCTGGGGGTGCGATGGGGAGTCGTCGTGGGCCTGCTCGACGTTCTCAAGGGATTCCTACCGACGTTCTTCGCGCTGTTGCTGGTTGACCGCTTCACGGCATACGTGGTGGGCCTGGCGACCGTCCTCGGGCATGTGCTTTCACCGTTCCTGCGCGGGCGCGGCGGCAAGGGGGTCGCCACCTCGTTGGGCGCGACACTTGCGGTCTTCCCGTGGTTTGCCCTGGGCATGCTCGTGGTCTTCGCACTGATGCTGTGGTGGACAAGGTGGGTGGCTGGTTCTTCGATCGTGGCGGCGGGACTGCTCGCGCTGTATGCCGGGCTGGCGCCGCTGCCGGACCCCGTCGCCGCCGGCCGGGCGTGGGGCATCTGTATCGCCCTGCTCGTCATCATCCGCCATCACGGCAACATCCGCGGCTGGGTTCAGAGGCGACTGGCATGATCTAGGCTATTTCGGCTGATTGTCCTAGTCTGTGCCATGTTGGAGTATCAAAGGATCTTATAGTCGATTCTGTAGTCCGTTTGGCTTAGGGCAACGGGCTCAACGGGCTCAACGTACATTCCTACCAGACATAATTCTGATCATTAGCCAACGACCCTTCGCCCCATCCCGTAACTTCTTATTACGGGGTCCAGCCGGACTTCCCTCAGGGATGGATACGTGGACATGCCCCAACGTGATGGTTGGCGTGATGGCGAGCGTGGTCGCGAAACCTCGCGCCATCTCACTGCCGATCGTCTCGCCGACATCCTCAGGGCTCGGCCCTCTGAGCCGTCCGAGCCCTCTGACTCCTCCGATTCAGTGACAGCGCGACTATTTCGTGGGGCTCAACGACGGATGCCGGCTGGGCCGTCTCATCCTTTCGGCGCACGAAGCGGTGAGCTCGACAGGTCCGAGTCTGCGGTACCGCTGCCAGCTGTCTCGGGGCCGGTTGTTGAGCCGCCAGCGGTCTCAAAAAGGTCCGGTCGTCACCGGCGTCGGTCGTCGCCGAGGTTCCGCGTTTGGCGTTTCTCCTTCACTTCTCGCCGCCTTGTACTGATCGGGGTTCTGGCATTGCTCGTGGTTGCGTCAGCAACTCTTTTCGTGTTGGCATAAACGCTGGGTGAATCTTCTGGCCAATGTTGATAACAGTGGACATCGGCTTGTCTTGAAGCGAGCAGGGTCGTTGCCGTGCTGTCAACCTGCTCGGCTCCGATGCTCTTCAAGGAACTGGCCGCGTCTGCGAAGGATCCGAATCGAGGACGCGAACTGCCTCAAGACAGGGTTCGTGCTGACCGTGGTTGCCGCTGCACCTCTTGGTCTCCGGACTGGATCCTTGAAAGTTCAGTCGCGGTGCCCGCAGGCATCCCAAGACGCTGAGCTCAGCCGCGAGCAAAGACGCGGGGCGTTGCAGTCGCCGCCTCGCACAGTGCGTCCAACGTGGCCTTGACCGCGGGAACCCGTTGCAGGTCCGCCGTGGTGACCACATGGACCTCCCGACGCGAGGCCGGCGAGATCGGCAGGGTGACAACGTCTGGGTGATTGGCGCTTCGGAGGATCAGGTCGGGGATAAGCGCTACGCCCAGGCCCTCGGCGACCAGGCCCAGGACGGCGACGTAGTCCTCGGTCTCGAACGCCACGTTCGGCGTGAAACCGGACTTGTGGCACATCTGCAGGAGGTGACCACGACAGCGCGGACAGCCGGCGATCCACGACTCGTCGCCAAGCAGGGATAGCTCGGCCACCTTGGCCTTGGCCATCGGGTGGTTCTTGGGCAGCGCGAGCCGGACCTCGTCGTCGAGCAGCTTGTGGGTGACGAACATGTCGAGGTCCTCCTCGCCACGTCCGAGGTCGGTGCCCTCATAGGCAAAGGCCACCGCGAGGTCGCACTCGCCGGCACGCAACGCAGCCAGGGACTCCGGTGGCTCGGCTTCGGTGAAAGTCACCTTGATATCGGGGAAACGCTCCTTGACCAGAGCCAGTGCGCGAGGGACCAGCGTCGCTGAGGACGAGGGGAAGGCCATGAGCCTGACCCGCCCGGCCCGCAGTCCGGCGATCGCGGCGACTTCCTCCTCTGCGGCGTCGAGCGCTGCCAGCACGCCCACCGCGTGCCGCGCCAGAACCTGGCCGGCCTCGGTCAGGCGAACGTGGCGACCCACCCGTTCGACGAGCACGGTGCCGGTGCGCTGCTCAAGCCGGCGCACCATCTGTGAGATGGCGGGCTGGGAGTAGCCCAGGGACAGGGCCGCCAAGGTGAAGCTTCCTTCGTCGGCGATGGCGCGCATCACGCGCAGCCCAGCTGCATCAATCATGCTCTCGAGTTTATAACCGTAAGTTATCACTTGGCCAAGTTTCCGTGGTTTCCGTGATCAGGGAATGGTCGTGTTCTGACGATCGCAGGCGAACGATTCGAGGTCCTTCCTCGGTGGGTGCCGACCCGTTGCATACTTGGTGACGTGGATGTTGAGGTGAAGGCTGCGCTGACCACAGCCCGTGACCAGCTGGCATACGAGAGGCTGGTTGAGCTCCTGCGCGGCCGAAACATCACCGTCCTGACCGGCGCGGGGTTGTCCACGGAGTCGGGAATCCCGGACTACCGGGGACCGGACGGCAAGCGGCGGGTGGTGCCCATGACGTATGGCGAGTTCGTTGCCTCGCCTGCGAATCGGCAGCGTTACTGGGCGCGTAGCTTCGTGGGATGGCGACGTTTTGCCGGAGCCGGGCCCAACGACGGGCACCGCGCGGTGGCTGATCTTCAACGCCTTGGCCTGGTTCGCGCGATCATCACCCAGAACGTCGACGGCCTTCATCAGCTGGCCGGAGCCCGTGATGTTCTCGAGCTTCACGGCAACCTGGCGCGGGCCCGGTGTCTGGACTGTGGCGAGACCACTCACAGAGCCGACCTCGATGCTCGACTGGTTGAGGCGAACCCGCATTTCGAGGTGATTGCCGGCGAGCTGCGCCCCGATGGAGATGTGGTTCTGTCGGAGGAAGCCGTGGCAGGTTTCCACATCCCGCGTTGTCTGGTCTGTCAGTCGGATCTGCTCAAGCCCGACGTCGTCTTCTTCGGGGAGTCGGTGCCTAAACCCCTTGTCGAGCAATGCTTCTCGTATGTTGAGGCTTCATCGGGACTGCTCGTGCTGGGCTCCTCATTGCAGGTGATGAGCGGCTATCGGTTCGTGCAACGGGCCGCTGCCAGAGGCTTACCGGTGGCCATCGTGACGCGTGGGCCGAGTCGTGGTGATGAGAAGGCAACGATCCGGATCGACGCTCCACTGGGAGTCACCCTGAGCCGGATCGTGCAAGACCTGCAGGACTGGGAATCAGTGCCAGTTTGATCCGCGAACCAGACTTGCGGATCAAACTCCAGAAGCAGGCCGTGGGATCAGACCTTGCGCAGCACCGCAGTGACCTTGCCCAGGATGGTGGCGTGGTCGCCGTCGATGGGTGAGAACGCCTCGTTCTGCGGTATCAGCCACACGTGGCTGTCTTTGCGCTTGAATACCTTGACGGTGGCTTCGTTGTCCAGCATCGCCGCGACGATGTCACCGTTGTCGGCTGTCGGCTGCTGGCGCACGACGACCCAGTCGCCGTCGCAGATAGCTCCCTCGATCATCGAGTCGCCGACGACCTTGAGCAGGAATAGCTCGCCCTCGCCGACGATCTGGCGTGGCAGGGCAAAGACGTCGTCCACGACCTCCTCGGCGGTGATCGGGATACCGGCTGCGATCTGGCCGAGGACCGGGACATAAGCAGGGGTGGGATGGGAGTCGCCCATGCCGGTCTCGTCGATCCCCTCGGCGTGGGACTGGCGGTAGCCGCGCGCGTCCGAAGAGGTGCTGGGGGAAAGGACCTCGATCGCCCGGGGTCGGTTGGGGTCCTTGCGCAGGAAACCCTTTCGCTCCAACGCCAACAGCTGGTACGAGACGCTGCTGGGACTCTGCAGCCCGACGGCCTCGCCGATCTCGCGCAGGCTCGGTGGGTAGCCGCGACGGTCCACTGAGTTGCGGATCACCTCGAGCACGCGGCGCTGGCGAGTAGTCAGCCCGTCGCCGGATTCGCGGTCGGGCATCTCGTGGACCTTAGCCATGGTTCGTCCCCTTGCTCGTGCCTCGAGACGTCCCTTGTCAGAGGTGTCTGCTGGGCTGGTCGACATGCAGACAGCCTATGTGGCTCGGACACGAGTTCCAAACACCTGTTCGACTGTGTCTCGACTTTGTCGGCGCCGCGTGTTAAACATCGTACAAACGTTCTATCGGACGCACGTTCGATAGAACGTCGGGAATCGCGCCACTGGAGGAAGCCATGTCAGCTGTCGGGGTGCTTGCACCCGAATCTTTCTGTGTGCCGCCGCGCGCCGCTCACCCGCCGCTGCGCCTGGCTGCTTCAAATGGAGCGTTGAGCCTTGGCGGACGTCTCGGTCGTGAAGAACGTGCTCTTGGTGAGGGACTTCCGGCGATTCGGTTCACGCGCCGAGGTCGTCTGGTCATCACTGTGATGGCTGCCGTGGCTGCAGCGACCCTGGCAGTGGTGCTGGCGACCACCGTTGATGCGGCTGCTTCGAGGATCGATCACGTCATCACCGTCCCGGCCGGACTGACTCTCTCGGAGATCGCGGCCACCCAGTTGCCGAGCCTGCCAATCCAGGATGGCGTGGCACGGATCCAGCTTGCCAATGGCCTGAACACTTCTCAGGTGCATGCAGGTCAGTCGCTGCTGATTCCGGCATTGCCCTGACGGTCGAGGCTCACCACGGCGGTGATGTCATTGAAGAAGGAATGCAAGCGTTTCGGCCTAGCTAGAGGGCTGCGGCAGTTTGCATTTCATCGTGGGGTTGAG
>OCZT010004710.1_pt1 | contig 13695 bp, 9 predicted proteins | sample 1539031 | NCBI WGS metagenome assembly OCZT01 (sample SAMEA3539308, study PRJEB22396) | soil metagenome | biome: tundra; feature: field; material: soil | place: USA | collected 2010-05 | depth 0.15 m
CGGCACAATGGCCGAGGCCAGCGCCTTGGGACCACGCAAACCGAGAGCGCGCACCCATCGAGCCGGACTCTGCTGTCCGTCCGGGCCCGCTTCGCGAATCCGCGCAAACAATCCCCGCGGCCGGATCACCGGACTCAGCAGCCGTCCGGTCGCAACTCCATCGCGGAAATCGAGGCGGTTCGCAATAATCCACCGCACTCCCAGATGCCGCGCCAGCGGGCGCATCACATGCTCCAACCCCTGGCTCACCAGCACCACATCCACGCCCGTCGCCTGCAACGCCTTCAGGTGCCGCACTCCTTCGTCTTTGAGCAGCGGCTTCAGCTTATATTCGAATTCTTCTTCGCCTAGCAGATCAAGCCGGTCGCGAGTAATCCCGCGCAGCACGGCGTGCACGATCCGAGTCGCCGCCACCCGGTTCGCCGCATACAAAAATGGCCGCAGCAATGCCATCAAGAGCACCAGACTGCGCCGCGCCGCCCGCGCGATATACGTCTGGCTGTTCCAGGTAAAAAAGGCGATCGGCCGGACCGTGGTCAACTCCAGCAGGCTTCCTTCCACTCGCCAATAGACCGGCGACGAAGGCCGCAAACGCCCAGGAGGCAAAGCGTTCGGCGAAGCGACGCGAGGAGATCGCGCCACGCCTGCCGCCGGCGCGCCGGCGTCCAGCGACGTCTGCGACCGCACTCCTTCGAGATGGTTGACTGGTTCCACGAATCACTATCCGGCGGCGCCTGGTTGCAAGACGTCTGGTTGCAAGACAAAGTCCCGAGACAACGTTACAAGAGGACTATCTCCCGTCTCACAGTGCCCCCCCAGGAATCGGGGCGCAATCACCTATTCTAACCTCTCCTTTGCAAAGGACGAAGAAGAACTGCGTCACCCCGCCCGCTCTACCCAGCACACATCCCAGTACTTCCCAAACTTCCGCCCATTCTCGCTGAACACGCCCACCACCTTGAATCCGAATCGCCGATGCAGCGCTTCGGTAGCCGCATTCGGCAACACATACACCCCTACAAAACGATGAATGTCCTCGCCCTTCAACACTTCAAACAACCTCGCGTACAACAGTCTCCCCACGCCCTTCGCCACTGCCTCGGGCGCGCAATAAATTGTCGTCTCCACCGTCGTCTCGTACGCCGCCTTCGGACGAAACCGCGTCGTCCCTGCATATCCCATCACCACCCCATCTTCCTCGGCCACCACTAGCCGATACCGTCCCGTCGCGCTGAACTGCGCAAACCAAGCCTCCCGCCCCTCCACCGTGTAAGCCTCAACGTCAAACGTCACCGGAGTATTCAGAACGTAATAGTTATAGATCTCGGTGATCCGCGCCAGATCTCTACGTTCCGCTGTCCGAATCCGCGTCTCGCTCATGGCCGCCCTCGAATCAGAATCCCGCAATCACCGCATGACCCACCCTACGACCGCCGCTGCCGCAATCAGCCACGCCGAGTTCACGCGAAACCGGAGCAACGCAATCAAGCTCACGCCGAACACGACCAGCGTTGTCCAGTCCACCAGCGATGCCTTCCCCAACTGCCACGTCACCACCGCCATCAACGCGAGCGAGCCCGCCACCACTCCATCGAGCGCTGCCGCCGCCACTGCCGATCTTCGCAGCCGCGGAATCAGCGGCCCGCTCGCCGCCACCAGCACGAATCCCGGCAGGAAAATTCCGACCGTCGCCACCGCCGCGCCCGCCCAGCCCGCCACCACGTATCCGATAAACGTAGCGGTCGTAAACACCGGACCGGGCGTAAACTGCCCCACCGCAACCGCGTCAAGCAATTGCTTCTCCGTCAGCCAGTGCAGACGCTCCACAAACTCGGCCTGAAGAAATGCCAGCAAGACATATCCGCTGCCGAACACGACCGACCCGATTTTCAGAAACGACAAGAACAGCCGCACCAGTCCGACCGGAAAAGCCGCGCCCATAGCCGCCACAGCCATCGCCCCAGCCACAACTTTCGGAAGCCCCAAAACTTTCTGAAGCCCAGCTATTTTCGGAAACGCAACCGCACCCAGCAGCCGATTCTTCATCGCCCAAGCCGACGCCGATGCCACCCCGGCAAATACCAGCACCAGCACCGGACCGACTCCCAAAAAACTCAACCCCACCGCCAGCACGGCAATCACCGCCAGCAGAGTCGTTCGCACTCCCGTCCGCCCCAGCTTTCCAAGCGCCTGAATCACGATCGCGACCACCGCCGGCTTGATCGCCAACAGTACGCCTTCGGCCTTCGGCAGCGAGCCAAAGCGCACATAGGCCCACGCAATCACCGAAACCATCACCGCCGCCGGAATGATGAAGCAACACCCCGCTACCATCAGTCCGCGCCAGCCGCGTTTCAACTGCCCGACAAAAATCGCGACTTCGGTCGAACTCGGTCCCGGAATCAAATTCGCTGTCGCCAGCCGGTCCAGAAAATCGGCCTGGGTGATCCACCGCCGCCGCCGCACGAATTCCTCTTCCATCATCGCCAGATGCGCCGCTGGCCCGCCAAACGCAATCGTGCCCAGCTTCAGAAACACCAGGGCAATCTCCGCCAGCGAAGCCTCCCGGATTTCCAAAGCCTCAGCCATAGCCTTGTCGCGCGGGCGTCCCCGCCCGCGAACTCTCCGCCGCTAAAGAACATTCGAGGTTACCGCAAATTGGACTAAGCAAGAATTAGTAGGATGATTCGCCACACAAAAAGGAGCACTGCGCGCGAAGCAACAATGTGTGGCTAATAAATTTGTAGCTTTGAAAGGTATGGCCAGAGTTGTGACACAAAAACATGGAACGTGTGTCGCGGATACTCTGTTCGCGAATTCTCACTTCACGCAGAAAGCAACAATTGTCCGCCCACGCGCACCCTGACTCTCCTCGAGTTTAGCCAGCACGTTCCCCTCCAGGTCCTCCGGATCAGCAACCATCTCGCAGCCAGCAATCTGTTCGTCAGTCGCGCCGTGAAAACACAATTCGCAGACTCCCAGCCCGCCGTCCGATCGTATGGGCGGACCGAACGTGCGGCACGTCATTGGCCGGGCATCGTAAAGGTCGCACAACCCCGTTTCCGGATCGAGCACCGGACAGGGCTCGTCGTTCGCAAATTCCTCGAAGCTCTCTTCCGCCTCCGGACCTTCGTCGAGCACTCCCGTTTTCGCGTCGCCGGGAAACTCCGCCGACAACCGCTGAATCGAATCTCGCGCCCGCGCTCGAATACGGCGCGCCTTTTGCGGGTCCGTCTTTTCGAGGTCAGAGAGCCCCTGCTGCAATCGGACCGCATCCAGTTGATTAATGGCAAACACACCCACGCAGCACTGCGTGCATCCCGGACGACACACCAGCCACTCGCCGCTCCGCCGCGTGGCCTCGGCCAGAGCAGCATCCACGATCTGGATCAGCGCGCCATCCGCAGCCGGCAATCGCCGTGAAGACATACCGAAAGCATATCGTATCGCCAGAACCGCGCCTGGCGAGGAACATCCGTGAGACTCACTGTGGGGATAGTCGAAGAGAATCCGACTTGGGCGGTAGGCACGAGTCGCACATGAACCTTCGCTGAAGCGGGGCAGCCAAGCTTCCCCACGCACAGTGCGGGCCTATCGCCGTCTGCTCCGGAGCCAAGGGGTGAAAAGGACTTCCTGCCAACATTGGCAGACTTTCGTTCGCAATCACTGATGTGCCGGGAAACTAGTGAAAATTCCAGGGACAGCTAGCCGAGTTCAGGATCTGAATGCCGACTTCCGAGGTGCTGCTGGACTCTTCTACACTTCGCACCGACACCACTCTAAAGACGCTGCTCTTTTCGCAAGACAGCACTCCCACAAGATCGCCGAGGCGGAGTTTGCGCCGAATACCGCCGAGCTTAGCCCCCTGGGAGCTGACGTCCAGTGTGTGCACGTTGTCGAGAAAAGGGAATCCTGCGGCGTCTACCCCATATACCTGAACGGGTAATACCAGGGAGCGCCTCTCCTCACAACGGCGCTGCAGGATCACATTGATTGCATTCCGTTGGTAGGGAACAGTGATGTAGTCATGTGCTCCCAAGCGCATTGCCTCGAGGTATTGCTCGGGCCCACCCAATGAAGATGAAACTACGACAGGGACCTGGAGCCCTGTCAGCCTGATCCTGCGAAGAAACTCGCCATATCCCCCTCCGGGGAGACGATCCTCACAGAACGCCAACCATATCCCGTCTGACAGCGATTCCTCTGCTTCTGGCACGCTGGACGCTTGAACAATCGACAAACCGCACGGTGAGATTAGGTCAAGCAACGCACGGGCATTCTCAGCATCAGAAGCGGCCAGCAGAATCGACCTTGGCTGCGACGGTTCCATTTCAGACTTCCTCCGCCAATCACGTCGCGAAATCGTTCTAACCATTGTTCCTCTCGGAAGCGCAAGATGTCGAGATATCAACGGTCACATTCTGGTGGTTCCTTTAGGTTTTACGATGTCCGTGCGGACTTCGGACACCTGCGGCGTAACTGGCCTAGGCACTGCTAATGGGACCTATCACATGCAGGCGAGGATCGCCATTGCGGGAGGAAATCTTCAGCAAACCGGGCCGCAGATCCGCGGTCTTTGGTAACGATTACTGACCTTACACAAACGCCTTCCGAATGTCAGAGAATGATCACCGACAACTTGAGGCAGGAACATTACGAAGCCGGAACCCAATTCCGCCGCTCAATAAAGGTCGGAGGCTCGTACGTGCGTCCTTTCGCCAGCCGGCGTTCTTCCCGGCGCGTGGACCACCACAAAATAGGGCCGAGCGATGCCGCGGTGAGGCGGGCGACGACCGGGAACTCCTTCTCGACTTCGCGGCGGAGCTTGTGAATGCGCTCACTGACGCTGCGATTGACTTTCTCGAATTCCCGCTCCATCACCCAAAGCGCCGCATTGTAAGCGCTGTTGAGCTTCTTCACTTCTCGCTCAAAGCGCTCACGGACGCGGGGGTCGGGGTAGTCCTTGTAGCGTTGCCAGCCCATCAGCACGGTCCGGCACATGCGATAAAGACTGGGTCCATTGCGCTCGAAATCGCGCCAGAAGGCCCAATCCAGGAAGCGCTTGGAATCCTCGCGAGAGATAGCGGCGTGCTTGAAGTTGAACTTGAACTGGCCATGAACATCGGCAAAGTCGATGTCCGGCAGCAGGCGACCCTGTTCGGACATTTCCTGATAAAGCGGCGTGCCCGGAACCGGCGTGTAGAGCATGAACTGGTGGAAGTCGGTCTGGTAACCGACCGCCGATTCGATTTCGCCGACAATATTGTCCGGCGTATGGTGCTCCAGTCCGATGATCGTCGAGCCCTGCACTCGTATCCCGTGTTGGCGAAGCTCGCGCGTGAGTTGCCCAACTTCCTCGCCCTGCAGCTTGCTGTAGCTGGATCTGGGAGACTCCAAACCCATCCACACCCAGGAAACGCCGAGTTCGACCAGTTCCAGCATGGTGTATTTGCGAATCGCATTGGCGGAAGCGAAGATGGAAAGCTCCCAGCTCTTGCCTGCCTGCTTCATGAGCTCCAGCAGGCGCAGGGCGCGCGTGCGGTGCAGCAGAAAGTTTTCGTCCATTACAAAAAAGGAATGTACTTTGAGCTTCGCTTCGATCCCGCACATCACCTCGAACAGCTCATCGCCGGTTTCGTAAAAGTTGACAAACTTCCCTTTGCCGCCAAAAAAAGAAGACGTGGTGCAGAAGTTGCACCCCATGGGGCAGCCCACCGACGGGATGATGGTTGCCGCGGTCCCGCCTTTTCGATTCGGCAGCCGTATTCCCATGATGCGGGTCTCCAGACCCGAAACAATCAAGGGATGGCGGATCGGCGCATGCTCGTCTTCTCCCAGGTACCGCCGCATCCACGAGATCCCTTCGCCGTGCACGACGTGGTCGGCGTCGATCATCGTCTCCACCTCGGGAATCGCGGCCACGTGTCCACCCACTACGATCACCGAATCCGGCGACAGCTCGCGCACCATGCGGCACATCTCCCGCACCTTGCCAACGTTCACGATGATCGAAGAGATCCCGACGATGTCGTAGTGGTTTTTGGTCAATTCATTAGCAAAGGCTTTGCGGGTAGGAAAATCCAGCACGCTGCACGGCGCCGAAATATTTTCCTGAATCATCATAATGCCCCAGGAGCGATGGAACATGCGCAGCGAGAAGCTCCCTTGCGCGCGCGTGACCTGGTTGTGATAGAGCTCCATCGGATTGATGGTCCGGCTGCCAAATTCGTCGTCTTGGGCATAAGGCCCGAAGACCGAACTCAGCAGAATGCGAGCGTGACTACCCTTGGGGTGAGTTTCCACTTGTTTGGGTTTCATAGATTGTTGCCTCGAGGATAGTTGCTCGGCAGAGTTCTGCACCGTGACCTTGGTTACATTACAAAACTATTACCTGGTTACATTACAAAACTATTACGTGCACCCTGGAGTGCATGTCCTCGACGATCGCATGTCCTAGCGCATGATCTTCGGGCAACCTGCGGGAAAACTCGGGCCTCGTATCGGGGGCATCGTCGCCATCCACGCCGGATTCATGTCAGCGCGCCGCTTGAGCGATACCGCAAGGTCTCCGAAATCAGACGCCCATTTAGTTAGCAGGCTTCGGAAAAACTGATGTTGCACTTGATTTTGGGTGGCGCAGCGGTTCACCGCTGCGATAACCGTTTTATTTTCAGCGACGGCTTTAGCCGCCGAGGTCACACAATAACTTCGCCTGGTTTAATGTCGCACTGGGTCCCTCAGGCCTCTCTGCGCGCATAAAAATTTCTGATGACACGAATAAATAATTCCGATTTACTTACGAGTACCCAACGATTAGCGTTATGACGCACTCATCGATCAAGTAACAAGGAGTCAACAGCTCTCAATGCGAAGGTCCCTGACGGTTTGCCTCTTGCTGGCGATGGTCAGCCTGTTTTCCCTCTGCGCGCTGCCCCAGACTTCCAGCGCGAACCCGAACCCCAGCGGCGCGAAAGCCGCAAGCGACTCCCAATCGGAACGAATCGCAAAACTCGAGCAGGCCGTGGCCGATGCCAAAAGTTCCGGCGACAACGCCTGGATGCTGACCAGCTCCGCCCTGGTCCTCATGATGACCGGCCCCGGCTTAGCCTTGTTCTACGGCGGCCTGGTGCGCAAGAAGAACGTCCTGTCGACCATGCTGCAAAGCTTCGCCCTAATGGCGATCGTGACGCTGCTCTGGGGGGTCGCTGAGTACAGCCTGGCGTTTGGTTCGGGCAACAGCTTTGTTGGCGGGCTGCACAACGTCTTCTTACGCGGTGTGGGCGCGCAACCCGATCCCGACTATGCCGCGACCATCCCCCTGCAGACGTACATGATTTACCAGTTGATGTTTGCCATCATCACCCCGGCGCTCATCACCGGAGCCTTCGCGGAAAGAATGAAATTCAGCGCCATGACCCTGTTCATGGTTCTCTGGTCGCTGATCGTCTATGCCCCCATGGCCCACATGGTCTGGGGTAAAGGCGGCTTCTTGAATGCCGCGCTCGGCGGCCGCTTCCCGACTCTCGATTTTGCCGGCGGCACGGTGGTTCACGTTACCTCGGGCGTTTCGGCCTTGGTCTGCGCGCTCTACCTCGGCCGTCGTATTGGATATCCCAAGCAGAACATGCCACCGCACAGTGTGGTGCTGAGCTTCATTGGCGCCTGTCTGCTGTGGGTGGGATGGTTCGGATTCAACGCGGGGAGCGCGTTGTCGGCGGGAAGTCTGGCGACCAGCGCATTCGTAGCCACCCATTTTGGCGCTGCCTCCGCCGCTCTCGGTTGGAGTGCCGCAGAGTGGTTGCGGAACGGAAAACCCAGTGCTCTGGGAGCCATCTCGGGAGCGGTGGCGGGATTAGTCGCCATTACGCCGGCCGCGGGTTTCGTGTCGCCGATGTCGGCGATTGTCATCGGATTGCTGGCGGGAGTGGGCTGCTACTTCATGGTGGCCAAGGTCAAGATGCGCTTCGGCTATGACGACTCGCTCGACGCTTTCGGCGTCCACGGCGCGGGCGGCACGCTCGGCGCTCTGCTGACCGGGGTCTTCGCTTCCAGCGCCGTGAATCCCATCTTCAAGGATGCTCAGGGCAACACACTCGCATCGGGATTGCTGGAGGGCAACGCCCATCAATTGATCAACCAGTTAGCTGGCGTAGTAATTGCCTGGGTCCTGGCCATCGTGGGGACCGTAGTGATCCTGAAGGTCGTCGATCTTACAATCGGGCTGCGAGTAAAGGAAGACGATGAAGTCCAGGGCCTTGATCTCTCCCAGCACGGCGAGGAAGGTTATAACTGGGAAGCGCCAGAGTAGTTACGACCAGCCCTAGCAGCCCGTCGTGCAACTGAGATTCGTATCAGGGCATGCCTTCAGGCCGGTTTCCTCCGGTCGCCGACTCAGGCTCAGGATAGGCAATCGAACCCCGAAAGGCCGACTTGTCGGCGGGGGCAAAATCAGGGAAGGGCAGCTTGTGCTGGTCCCGCCATTGCTGGACCTGCTGCTCGGCGGCGCCGGCTTTCTCCTTGTCGACGCCGGAATCGCGCGAGAAGTATATGGTCTGTGACGGGAAGGCGAAGCCGCTGCCCGATTTCTCCACAATCTCGATGATCCGCAACAACAGGTCTTCGCGGATCGCGTTGAATTCGTTGGCGTCGCGCGTGAGCACGTAGCTGAAAATCTCAAGGCGCAAAGCGCTGTTGTCGAAATTGGCGAAGCGGATGCTTGCGCTGTCACTTTCGACTTTCGCGTGTTCGTACAACATCCGGCGGGTTTCAGCGAGCAGATAGCGTAATTGGTCCCGCGTGGTCTCATACCTGATCGCGAGCGCCGGATTGAACAGAATTTTGTCGCGACGGGTGAAATTTTCGATGCTCATGGTGGCGAGGGCGCCATTGGGAATGGAGAGTTCGGTGCGTGCGTCGGTGCGAACGCGAGTAGAGCGCAGGCTGATGTCTTCTACGGTTCCGGTGCGGTCGCCGAAGCGGCAGTAGTCGCCGACGCGGATCACTTCGTCGGCCAGTACGGAAATTCCGCCAAAAAGATTTTCGAGTGTCTTCTGCGCGGCGAAGGCGATGGCAATGCCGCCGATGCCGAGGCCGGCGAGCACGGTGGTCAGGTTGAACCCCAGGATGGCCAGTATCGCAAGGCACGCTGCGACCACCACCAGCGCTGCGAGCAGACGCTCGGCCAGCACCATCAGGGTTCCCGTGCCGATGCGGCCCCCGCTTATGGCATGCATACGCAGCCGCTGCATGGTAAGGCCGGTGACGCGGAGCAGGAACCAGAAGAAGCCGATGCTGACCAGCACGCCGATGGTCCGATAGTAATAAAGACGTGGCAGCAGCGGCAGGCCGAGGTAGGCGGCAATTACGCGGTGAGCAAGCGCGCTGAATGAGACCAGCAATGGCTTGGACAGGCGGCTGTAAGAATGCAGGTTGGGGCGATTTCTGAACTTGAGCCAAAGCCGGCGCGGAATCGCCAGCAGCAGAACCATCGCCCATCCGATCGCGAAAGCTAGTGGAATCGCAATGAAAAGCGCCAGCCATTGCCAGAGCGGCATCCCCAGAAAAACATTTCGCACCAGGCTCTGCGGGAGCTTGTTTTCGACCTGGTGAGCCTCAACGTTCGCATGCAGGTCGGGGACTTTGCTGAGCGTGTCCGCCGAAAACAGCCAAATGTTCCCAGCGTTTGGATCTGTGACCCGGACGAGGACAACGGGAACATCCGCATCGCGGGTGGAAAAATTTCCGATGGTTTGCTGATCGGAGGTGCCGTAATCCGGATCGCCTTCGGGACTGGTGCTGATCCGTCGCACGCTGCCCACGAAGGTGCTGTCCATCAGCACTTTCAGTTTCCCGGCAATGTTGGGGCCCTGCGACTGGCGGCGCGCGGCGCTCATTTGCAGGTAGTCGGCGGCGGTCCTTTCATTTCCTTCTTGCGCGGCTTTCAGGAATCCGAGCACCGTTCCCGAAGGCGTCTCCCGTCCCAGTGGATCGGCGGATCCGGAAACCGGTGCCTGAGGCTTAGTGCCAGACTTCAGCAGGCTGTTGACGGACTGGGCCGCCAGGCTGTGAAAGGAAAGGGAAGCGACAAGAATCAACAGCGCCCATTTGTTCATCGATGTTCCAATGTGGGTAGCGCTTCGAGCTTCGAGCTTCGAGCAAACCGGTTTGCCCGCAGCTCGCGGCTCGAAGCTCGAAGCTTACTCACGCCACTACCTCTTCGGACGATAGATGTCGGTGGCCTGCCCATAGAAGACCTCCGCCGATTCCATCATCGTCTCCGACAGCGTTGGGTGCGGATGGATCGTCAAGCCAACATCGGCCGCCAGGGCGCACATTTCGATGGCCAGCACGCCTTCGGCGATCAGTTCGCCAGCGCCTGCGCCCACAATTCCGACGCCGAGCACGCGCTCCGTCTTCGGATCGATGAGCAGCTTGGTCAAGCCTTCGGGCCGGTCGAGCGTGATGGCGCGCCCTGAAGCAGCCCACGGGAATTTGGCGACGGTAATCTCGCGTCCTTGTTCCTTCGCCTGCGTTTCCGTCAGTCCAGCCCAGGCGATCTCAGGATCGGTGAACACGACCGCGGGAATCGCGTTCGGCTCGAAAGCAACCTTGTGGCCGGCGATGGCTTCAACGGCGGTGCGTCCCTCGTGCATTGCCTTGTGGGCCAGCATCGGTTCGCCGGCGACGTCGCCGATGGCGTAGATTGTGGGATCCGCGGTCTGACGCTGCTCGTTGATTTCAATGAATCCCTTCTGGTTAACTTTGACTTTCGTCTGGTCGAGGCCGGGGATTTCGGAATTTGGCCTGCGTCCGACTGACATCAGTACGCGGTCGAACACCTGCTCTTTTTCTTTCACGTTCGGACCATCGAGCGTTACGCGGATTCCGGTCTTTTCGTCTTTGAGCGCCTTGACCGTGGTATTCAAAAGGATCGCGGAGAAAAGTTTTTCCAGGCGCTTGTGCAGAGGCAGCACCAGGTCGCGGTCGGCGCCGGGCAGCAAGCCGGGCATCATTTCGACGCAGGTCACTTTGGTGCCGAGCGTGGCATACACCGATCCCAGTTCCAGTCCGATGTAGCCGCCGCCGATGACCAGCAGCGTTTTCGGAATGTCGGGCAGATCGAGAGCGCCGGTCGAATCCATGAGGCGCGGGCTGTCGAGTTTGAGACTGGGTACAACCGTTGGGCGCGATCCGGTCGCGATGATGATGCGATCGAAGGTCAGATTCTCTTCGCCGCCGGCTGCGGTCTTTGTCACTTTCAACGTGGTGGAATTTACGAAAGCCGCTTTGCCCTGCACGAACTGCACCGAGCGCTGTTTCGATAACTGCCCCAGTCCAGCGGTCAGCTTTTTAACGACACTCTCTTTCCATCCCCGGAGCTTGTCCAGATCGACTTTGGGCTCGCCGAATTCGATGCCCCAATTCTTTGCCTGCTCGGCTTCTTCAAGCAGCTTGGCCACATGCAGCAGGGCCTTGGAAGGGATGCAGCCGCGGTACAGGCAGACGCCGCCGGGGTTCACTTCCGGATCGATCAGCGTAACTTGCATGCCCAGGTCGGCAGCCAGAAATGCGGCGGCATATCCGCCAGGGCCGCCGCCGATTATTGCCACACGTAGATTCGAAGTGTTTGCCATGTTTCGATGTCCTTCAAGAGTTCTTGGAACTAGCCTAAAGTTCTGCGATCGACCGACTCGGACTGTTCGGGTTAACCCGAACTGAAACTTTTGCTCCGACCGGGAAGTGAGCAGTAACCTTTCCGGTCTGTGACTCGACCGATGAGAAACTGAAAAGAAGCCACTTCCGCCACTCGCCTGAAAAACTTCTGCCCTCAAATTGGTAACTGTAAAAAACGACGAGCCAACCATTCCGACTTGCCATGAGCAGTTCATAGCCTTCTACAGTCCCAAGCGTTAGGGGCCATTGACGAGACCTGCGTCGGTTGAACCAATGCCGAAGGGACCAGAACAATTCCCCATAACCGAGTGCATTCCTGATTGGGATCGGCTCCGTGGCTGCGCTGAGAACCATCTATGAGACCGCCTTTGACGGACTAATGACTCCAATCTTTCATCCCTGAACCGAAAGCAGGAATGGCTGCTCGAAGGCTTCCGCGATCCAGCGCAGAAAACGCGCGGCGTCGGCGCCATCGATCAACCGGTGATCGTACGAGAGTGAGAGCGGAAGAATCAAGCGCGGCTCGAATTTGTTGTTCACCCACTCCGGCTCCATCCGCGAACGCGAAAGACCGAGAATCGCGACTTCGGGATGATTCACGATGGGAGAAAACCCAGTGCCGCCGATTCCGCCGAGATTGGTGATGGTAAATGTGCCGCCTTCCATCTCCTCGGGAGTGAGCTTGCGGTCGCGCGCTTTCTTGGAGAGCTGCGTCATCTCCGCCGCCAGTTCGACAATGTTTTTCTTGTCAACGTCGCGAATGACCGGCACCAGCAGCCCGCGATCGGTGTCCACCGCAACACCGATGCTGATGTACTGCTTGTAGATGATCTCTTCCTTCCCCATATCAATCGAGGCATTGAACTGGGGGAAGACTTTCAGGGCCGACGCGCAGACTTTCAGCGCGATCGCCGTCACCGTCATCTTGCCGCCGGCTTCTTCCGCTCGCGGCGCAAAACGGGCGCGCAGGTGTTCGAGTTCGGTGATGTCGGCGCGATCCTGCTGGGTGACATGCGGAATCGTGTTCCATGCCTGACGAAGGTGTTCAGCGGTCTTCCGCCGCACCCCGCGCATCGAAACCCGCTCCGTTTTGCCCCACTTGGCGAAGTCGGGTAGTTCGGGTTCGGCGAAGCTGCCGCGCGGAATTTGCGAGGCCGCTGCCGCCGTTGCCACCATTAGTGCATTCTTGGCGCACAACTTCACGTCGTCTTCACTGATGCGCCCGCCCGGACCGGTGCCTTGCACGCTGTGAATATCCACTCCGATTTCGCGCGCCAGACGACGCACGTGCGGCGCCGCCGGCGCTGGATCGCGGTGTTCCGTGCCCGCCACCTTGGCCAGTTGCACGGGCATGCTGAAGCCCGGTGTCGGGGCTTGCGGTTGATCCGGGGGCAGCGCCTGTTCTTCAGTCTTGCCCTCGGCGCGCATGGCCAGGTGAAACCCGAGCCGCGCCGCTTGCTGTCCGGAAATGTGTTCCACCGGTTCGTGCATGCGAGCAGGTTCCGCCTCGGCGACTGCACCGCCCTCCAGCGTAAAGACGACCTCACCAACTTTGACCTTCTGACCCTCTTTGACCTTGACCTCGCGCACCACGCCGCTGACCGTGGAAGGAACTTCGACAACGGCTTTTTCGGTTTCGAGCTCCATCACCGGCTGGCCTTCAGAAACGCGCGCGCCCGGCGCGATCATTAGCCGCAGCAGATCGCCGGAGTCGATGTTTTCTCCCAGCTCCGGCAGCTTGAACTCGCTGGCCGTGGGCGACGCCGTCGGCGTCGCTCGCTGCTCCGGCTGAGGTGCAGCCGTGGGGGCTGGCTTCGCTGGGGTCGCGGCAACTGGGGGTGCGGAAACTGGAGTTGCGGCAACTGGGGGTGTGGGAACTGGAGTTGCGGAAACTGGGGTTGCGGAAACTGGAGTTGCGGCAACTGGGGGTGCGGAAACTGGGGTTGCGGCAACTGGGGGTGTGGGAACTGGGGTCGCGGCAACTGGGGGTGCGGAAACTGGAGTTGCGGCAACTGGGGGTGT
>OCZT010004711.1_pt1 | contig 13695 bp, 13 predicted proteins | sample 1539031 | NCBI WGS metagenome assembly OCZT01 (sample SAMEA3539308, study PRJEB22396) | soil metagenome | biome: tundra; feature: field; material: soil | place: USA | collected 2010-05 | depth 0.15 m
GGCATACTCGAACGACGAGGCGGTCGCGCACGCGACGCGCGGCCTGGCGATCGAGCAGGCGGCGCTCGACGTGCCGTTGCGCGCTTCGCTGCTGTCGTCTCGGGCAGAGGCGAGCGACCGGCTGGGCGACCGCACGCAGCAGCGCTCCGACGTTGAGACCATGGTCGAGCTGGGACGGTCGTCGGGCGATCGTGACGTACTGCGCGAGGGTTTGCGTCGCGCGATCGACCTCGCGCACGTCGTCACCGACGACGCGTTGGCGGTACGGGCGATCGAAGCCCTGGCATCGGAGATCGAGCCCGAGGAAGGCGCGTGGCGCGCCGCCCTGCTCAAAGCCCGGGCTCAGCTGGCGTTCGACCGCTTCGATTATGCCGCTGCGCTGAGCGCCTGCGCGCAGGCGGCCGAGCTGTACCGCTCCTGCGGCGACGCACGCGGCGAGCTCGACACCCTGCTCATCGCGATCGACGCACGCAGTCGACAGGATCGCTTCGACGATAGTCGCGGCGACGTGGAACGGGCGCGCGAGCTCACGCGCAACATGGACGATCCGTACGCGGCGGCGCGTTTCGTGCAATCGACGATGATGGAAGCGGTCGCGAAGCAGGACTTCCCCGCCGCGTACGCCTCGGCCGGCGAGTTGCTCGCGCTCTCGCGGGCGAGCGGCAACCGGCTCGGTGAGGCGCGCGCGTACGAACGCCTCGCCACGGCAGCGAATCGGATGTTTGCGATTCGCGAGGCGATCGACGGGTACGCCAAGGCGCTCGCGATCTACGAGTCGATCGGCGATCGCCACGGGTCTCGATCCATCAACAATAACTGGGGGTCGCTCGACGTTTTCTTCGGGTGCGTCGATCGCGGGCGCGAACGCCTGCTGCGCCTTCACGCCGCCGCCGCGGCCGACGCCGACCCGCATTGGCTCTACTATGCCGAGAGCAACCTCGGGGTCGCGGCCTTCGTCGATTGTGACTTCGCAGCCGCGAAGGCGTACGAGCTGCGCGCACTGGAGCTCGCACGCCGTCTCGGAAGCGAGTCGCGGGCCGCGCTGGTGCTCGGCGACCTGGGCGCCGCCGAGCTCGAGCTCGGCGACCTCGACGCGGCGCTAGCGAACGTCGAGGAGGCGGCCGCGATCAACCGGCGCGTCGGACAGCGCCTCGCGCTGGTCGAGAACCTGAGCCGCCTGGCGCTGATCCACGCGCGGCGCGGCGAGTTCGAACGGGCGCGCGCGTTCGCCGCGGAGCTGAGCGCGGAGCAGCGCGCGCGGCCGGAACTGTTCGAGGACCCGGGCGAAACCCTCTGGCGAACCGCGCAAGCGCTGCACGCGGTCGGCGATCGGGAGGCAGCGTCGGACCTGCTCGAACGTGCCGCGGAATCGCAAGCCGCTCGCTGCGCCGCGCTCGACGTCGCCGAGTATCGCGAGAGCTACGCTCAGCTGCGCTGGTACCGTGAACTCCTGCGGGCGAAGTCGACGGGCGAGTGGCCCTGAGGACGCTCCCGCTACGGCGTTCAGGTACGATCTCTGCGACGATGGATATTCCCGATCAAGTCTTCGTCGTACGGACGTGGTACGAGCGCTCGGATCCCGGGTCCGGCGCCTGGCGCGGGTCGGTCACGCACGTCGCGACCGGCACGCGCTGGTATTTCGCCGAGCTCGGCGAGTTGAGCGACTTCATCCGTGCCCGGTTGGAGTCGGCCAGCCTGCTCGAACTCGACGTCAACCCCTGACCGTACTCATCCGGCACGCGAGCGATGGTAGACGAGCGATTGGTCGAGCATCGCCGCCAGGCGCGCGAGCTTGGCACGTGCCGGACCGGACGCGCGCCGGTACCGAAAGAGCAGGTACGCGAGAGCACGCCGGCCGACCAGAAACGCCCACTGCGCTTTCAGGTTCTCGAGGTTTCCGCCGAACGGCGGCAGCTTCAATTCGGGAACTCTCGGGAGCGTGCCAAGGGTGACATAGAGATCGAAGAGTACGGCGGCGACCACGAGCACGACGAAGACGTCGATGAAAGCCCACCCGTTTCCGGCAACGAACTGCATGCTTCGCTCGAACGTCCCATGGCTGTCGACTCCGTAGTTGTGTTGGATGTGATCGAACACGGCGACCACGAATCCGGATGCGCCCAAGGCGAGTGCCGGGACCTTTTTCTCTCGGAAGAAGAGCGCGAACCCGATCGTCGCGCCGGCGACGGCGGTCCAGATTGCGTGACCGGCATCGAGATTGTTGCCGTGGAGGACGGTCGTCGGCAGCCAGCTCACGCCGGGAGAACCTCGGATAAAGGCATCCTCCACGAGGCTGAATCCTGCGCCTGAGGCCGCTGCCATCAAGAGCACATCGGTTACGCCGAGCGTCCACGTCCTGGTTGTCCGCCATCGCCACAGCACGTAGAGCACCGGTGCGATCTTGAGGAATTCTTCGATCGGCGGAGCGACGAAGTCGCGCAGCGGGTAGCTCGGTAAGACGGGACTGAGCAAGTACGCGAGTCCCATCGTGAAGCCGCCGAGGAAAAACAGCGACGCCACCTCGCGGATGTTGACGCTGCGCGTGGCGCTGCTCAGGACGATCAGCCCGGCGAGAAAGACGAGCTCGTTGCGGAGGGCGCGGATCCCGGCCGGCCCGGTACTCCAGAGCAGTAGCAGTACCCAGAAGCCGGCCCCCGTCCAGAAAACCAGTTGCCGTGCGGAGATGCGTTTGCCGTGCCATGCCAGGGTGCCCCAGCGCTGCGTCATTGGGAATCCTGATTCTTCATTGCAGATTCCTCGGTATGAACGGCCTGTGCGTCGGCGGGCCGACCGACGGCAGTAACCTTTCCGTCACTGTCCGGCTCGCCGTGGTCATATCCAAGAGAATAACCGGGGCGCGGCGACCACCACCGTGGAGACGACGGCTCTAGAGGAGGCTGCCCCGGAGCGGGACTGCCGCCGTAGTGATACGGGATGCCGTCTTTCGTCACCCTATTCCAGTAAGGGTCTCCCCCGCTACCGTCGCCTCCCGCAGCGGCGCCCGCCGCGCCGGCTCCCGCCGCCCCGGCCGCTGCCAAAGGTGAGACGTTATGGCCGACGTCATTCAACCACGCCAGGAGCGAAAAAGCATGCGGCAGAGCGTGGTGCAGCGAGATCGCGCCGAGGATGAGGTTCATCCTTCGATTACAACGTGGTTGAGCTCAGGAAAAGCTTGACGAGCGGCGTGACGTCGAAACTCATCGGGTGAACCTCCGAGCGTAATTCATGGTCCGATCATAGCGAGGTGCCGTAGCGGAAACGCCCCCTCGGGTTTTCCGGCTATTTGTGAATGACGATCTCGACCCGGCGGTTCTTCTGGCGGCCTTGCGGGTTGTCGGAGCCGTCGGGTTTGGTGTTGGCGGCGACCGGATTGCGCGCGCCAAAACCCTGCGTTGCGAAATCGACCTGGCGCAGTCCGTCCTTTTCGACGAACCAGTGCTCGACCGACTGTGCGCGCCGCTCTGAAAGGCCTTGATTGTACGCGGCCGATCCTTTGCCGTCGGTGTAGCCGAGGATCCGCACTCGGCCCTTGGCGCTGTCGCCGATGAACTTCGCGATCCGGGCGAGCGCCGGGCGCGCCTTTGCTTGAATCTGCGCGCTGTCGAAGTCGAACAGCACGTCGGCCGCGAGATCGATCCGAACCTCGGTGCGCGACTCTTTGACGGCGATGTTCTTGCTCTTGCCGACCATGGTCTGGATCTTGGCGGGCATATTCTGGACATTGCCGGACATGCTCTGGACATTGGCGGACATGTCCTCGACGTGATAGACGAGATCGAGAACTCTCGTCTTGTAGGCCGGGTCCGCCGCGGAGCGTTGCGGAAGCGCAGCGGCCGCGAGCACGAGCATCACCGCCAACGCTCCGACGCGGCGAATCATTGCGCGATCGGAACGTCGTCGAGCGGGATGAAATGCGGGACCTCGACGGTGATCTTCTTGACGCTCGCCGGCGGTGCGGGGAACTTCACCCAGAGTGCAACCTGCGAGTTCGACGCGATGTCGTCGACGTTGTTACTGCAGACGCAATTGCCGTCGGTGTCCGCGATGGGGAAGTACTTCTTCTTCGACACCGTGTCGATCAGATGAACGCCCGACATACTCCGATAACCGACGTAACCGCTCCCGTTAAACCTGGTGCTCGACAACTCCTTAGCCGAGTCGTTGACCAACGTGAACTTGAGCGTGAGCGTGTCTGAACCGCGCAGGAGCGAGTCGATCACGAACTTCGTCCCCGGTTGATCGCCGTCACTGCTTCCGAGGGACGCGTTCGCGAGTGCCGCAGCAACGGGCGTCGCGCTCTGGGGCTGCGCGGTTGCGTCGGCCGCCGCCGAAGCGGCCGGCTGCGCTGCGGCGGCCGTGGCTTGCCCGGCGGCAACCGTGGGCTGCACCGCGGCCGGTTGTGAGACAGGCGCCGGCGTGCTTTGCGCGCTGCTCTGCTGGCGCTGAGTGCAGCCGCCGATCGCTACGGCGAGCAGCGCGAACGCGGCGACTTGAACGGCGGCGGTGCTTTTCGACATCATCGTTTCTCTCCGTGCTTCTTCAGCTTTTTGTGACCGTGTACGGTAGCGATCTTGCGAGCGTCTCCCCGATGTAGATGTCGACGCGATACTTGCCGGCGGGCCATTCAGCAGAGGAAGACGTCAACGAAAACTCTCCAACGCTGGAGCCGGCGAGCGACTTTTCCGCGATCTTCGTGTTCTGGGGAGCGGCACTTCCGACGTCTTCGGCGATCCACACCGAGCGGATCGGCACGCCGGAAGCGACGCCTTCGACCTGCCACACGCAGACGATGCTGCGTTGCGTGGTCGCAAAGGCGTCGGAGCGGCCGATGATGCCGAAGTCGGAGGTGTTGTCGGTGCCGAGTTCCGCGCGCGTCACGTGCGGGACGCTCGCGGCCGAGATCGGCGCACCGGCGTGCAGCACGACCGCGCCGAGAACCGACGCTCCGACGAGCGCGACGCACGCAATCGCGGCGCTCAGCCTGCTTGCGCGACCTGCCTCGACGTGCACGACGACGGTGCCCGCGACGCGATCGCCGAGCCGCTGTCTCGTCCGCGAGGTCAGCGCGAACACCAGTCCGACGAGGTACACGCCGATCCCGTCGATCGCGCGAAACAGATTGCGCAGCAGCGATCTCCGCAACCCGGGCGAGGTTCCGGCGATATTCCGGACGCGCAGCCGCATCGCCGCCTTGCCCAGGGTTGCGCCGAAGAGGCCCTCGCCGAGCCAGAGATAGAGGAAGGCGATCGCGCCGACGGTCACGATGACCAAGAGCCCGGGCGCTCCATCGAGCTGGAACCCGTTGCTCGTGACGCCGCCCCACTTCACGGCCGCCCACATCCCGACGACGGGGAAGAGCGCCGACATGACGATGACGTCGAGGATCGCGGCGATCGCGCGATCGCTCATCGGCGCGATCGGCGGCGCCCCGATGACGGACTCAGCGCCTACGTTCTGCGGGACCGTTCCCGCGAACGACTCGGTCGACGTGGGGGCCGGTATCGACGGTTGCAAAGGCGGTTCTCCCTTCCGCCGCCGAGCATAGCGCGGCGCCGTAGCCGAAACGTCCTCGTCGCCTGCCGGGGGACATTTCGGCTACGCTGCGCCGCTATCATGACGGTGCTCGAAGGAGTCCCGCATGCCCATCCGTAGCCTCGGCCGCGCCCTGACCTGCTTCGCCGCGCTCCTCGTCCTGCTCGGCGCGACCGCATCGAGCCCATCGGTCACGGTCGCCGACGGCGCGCTCACGCCCCGTGTCGTGGTGATCCCCGCCGGCGGCAGCGTGCTGTGGACCAACCGCGGCACGCGGCAGCACGCAATCGTCACCCAACGCAGTGCGTTTCCCGCCTTCAGTTTAGCGCGGGGAGGCGCGCGCCGGGTTGCGTTCGCGCGGCCGGGGCGGTACCCGTACCTTCTCGACGGCGTGGTCAACGGCATGGTCTTCGTCACCGCGAGCAGCGGACCGATCGGGGCGAGCGGACCCGGCACCGGGCCCTCGTCGGCCGGCGCGGGCTGCGACCACCCGACGATCTACCGCTACGACGTACGCGTGGCCGTACACCGCGAAGCAACGGGAAGCGGGGTACTATCGACAACGACGCTCTCCGACTGGAAGGCAAGCTGGGTCGCGCCGATGAGGGTGGGACACTCCGGTGTTTGCGGCGACTGGGCGATCACGATCGCTCAGACCGCGCCGGGCGTCGACGTGCTGCACGGCGGGCAGTCCGACATAACGTACACCTGGACCCAGGGGGACTGCCACTTCTCGGTCGCCAGAAAGTTTGCGGCGAAGATGGCCATCCAAGACGGCATATCGCTCAGGGTCGACCGGACGGCCGGCACCTTCGACCTCTTTTTTGAAATCGAGGATGGTGGTGGTTTGGGCACCGCTATGACCGACGCCAAGCATCAAGCCTGCGATGACAAAGCCATGGCCGCGTATCACCTTCCCGTATACGGAGACGTGACGGTCAACGGTGTCAGAGTGACGGCTAGCGACACCAACCTGGTGCTGTTCTTCGCGATGCCACCGCGCACTGCGGTCGGAGCCGCGATTCTTAGCGCTCTCGCGTCCGGCAAGGGTTTCAACTTCGACAGCGGGGAGCAAGTGACTCCGGGGGAGTCCCTAACCTCGCGCGTACGCGCGACCGTGAGCTTCAGCCGCTTGTAGAGCCCGTTCGGGAACGAAGTCCCGCCGTTCACGCTCGAAAGACGCCCGCTCGCGCAGGCGGCGAGCCCCGGTGCCGCCGCACGGGCTATACTTCCGGCAACCTGTCATCCTCATCAAGGAGAGTGATTCACCGTGCCGGAGTCCCCGATCTCGACCAACGGCCACGCCAACGGCAAGCCGTCCGCCGCGCCGACCACGCGGCCGTATTCCGACGAGGACGTCGCGCGGCTGCGCGGCAGCGTTCGCATCGAGCATACGTTGGCACGGCGCGGCGCGCAAACGCTGCGCGCGCTGCTCGCCGAAGACGAGCCCGTCGCGGCGCTCGGCTGCATGACCGGCGGTCAGGCCGTGCAGGCGGTAAAAGCCGGCCTCAAGGCGATCTACCTCTCCGGCTGGCAGGTCGCGGCCGACGCGAACACCGCGGGCCAGATCTATCCCGATCAGTCGCTGTATCCGTACGACTCCGTACCGAAGGTCGTCGAGCGCATCAACAACGCGTTCCAACGCGCCGATCAGATCGACGTCGTCGAAGGGCGCAGCGGCGAGCGCGACTGGTTCGCGCCGATCGTCGCCGACATGGAAGCCGGGTTCGGCGGACCACTGAACGTGTTCGAGCTGGCCAAGTCGATGATCGCCGCCGGCGCGGCCGGCATCCATCTCGAAGATCAGCTGGCATCCGAGAAAAAGTGCGGCCATCTCGGCGGCAAGGTGCTGATCCCGACCTCGCAGGCGATCCGCAATCTGATCGCCGCGCGCCTCGCGACCGACGTGTGCGACGTGCCGACGGTGCTCATCGCGCGCACTGACGCCGACGCGGCGAACCTGCTCCTGAGCGACGTCGACGACCGCGACAAACCGTTCCTCACCGGCGAACGCACGCCCGAGGGCTTCTTCCGCGTCAAGCCCGGCATCGATCAGGCGATCGCGCGCGGGCTCGCCTACGCGCCGTACTGCGATCTGATCTGGTGCGAGACCTCGCATCCCTCGCTCGAGGAAGCCGAGGCGTTCGCGAAAGGGATCCACGCGCAGTTCCCCGGCAAGATGCTGGCCTACAACTGTTCGCCGTCGTTCAACTGGAAGCTCAAGATCGACGACGCGACGATCGCGCAGTACCGGCAGAAGCTCTTCGAGTACGGCTACCGCTTCCAGTTCATCACGCTCGCCGGCTGGCACGCGCTGAACCACTCGATGTTCGAGCTCGCGCACGACTACGCGCAGCGCGGCATGACCGCCTACGCCGAGTTCCAGCAGCGCGAGTTCGCGAGCGAGCCCGACGGCTACACCGCAACCCGCCACCAGCGCGAAGTCGGCACCGGCTACTTCGACGAAGTCGCCAAAGTCGTCAGCGGCGGCACATCTTCAACAACCGCCCTCACCGGCTCCACCGAAGAAGCCCAGTTCGCGAAGGAAACGGTCGCCGCGTAGCTGCGCGCCTCGACGGGCGAACGATCGCGACAAAAAGGAAGAGGCACGCTCTGACGAGCGTGCCTCTTTGATTTTATGTCTCGACCATCGACGTCCCAGCGCCCAACGTCCCCGAGCTCACCTCGACTCACCGACTCCCCCCGATGTCACCCTGAGCCTGTCGAAGGGCGAACTCACGCCGCATCGCCACCAGATCTGATGTCACCCTGAGCTTGTCGAAGGGTGCGGTCGACGCAGACGGATCGTGTGAAAGATTATTGGGTCTACATGCTCCGCTGCCGGGACGGGACGTATTACGTCGGCGTCACGTCGGAAGCCGACATTCGCATCGCACAGCATGCTCTCGGCGTGGATCGAAAATCCTACGTGTACGGCCGGCGCCCCGTGACGCTCGTGTATTCGGAGGTCTTCTACACGCCGCTAGAGGCGATCTTCGTCGAGAAACGGCTCAAGGGTTGGTCGCGGGCGAAGAAAGAGGCCCTCATGCGCGGTGACTGGGACGCGATCCGACGCTTGTCGCGATCGTTCGCCCTTCGACAAGCTCAGGGTGACATCGGGCCGATCGGTGATTCAAGGTGGGATCGGGGGACGTCGGGGGCGTCAGGGTGACGAGGTTTGGGCTGGAAACAAGAGGCGCGCTCGGTAGAGCGCGGCTCTTCCTTTTTGGCGCGATCGTTCGCCCTTCGACAAGCTCAGGGTGACATCGGGCTGAGTGCGATTCGAGGTGAGCTCGGGGAACGCTTGGGACTTCAGTGTGACAAGGAATTGGGGCTGAAATCAAAGAGGCGCGCTCGCAGAGCGTGCCTCTTCCTTTTTTGTCGCGGCGTCTCGACTACGGCCCTTCGACGTCACGGGCTCGGTGTTGGCGGAAGGTTATGTTGAGGCGTTCTCCGGTAATGCGCGGGTCGCGGGGGACGCGGTGCTCCCAGTGCAGTTGGGTGTCGCCGGCCATCACGATCATGTCGCCGTGGGTGACGTCGACGCTGATCGGGTCATGGCGCAGGCCGCTCTCTTTTTTCGGGCGGAGCTGGAACGTGCGCGTGGCGCCGAGCGAGAGCGACGCGACGACGAGGCGCGCGTCGCGCGAACCGTCGCGGTCGCCGTGCCAGGCGACGGCATCGTTGCCGTCGCGATAGCGGTTGAGGAAACAATAGTCGAAAGCCGTGCCGGTGTGGCGTTCCGCCATCTCCCGAACGAGCGAGAGCGCCGGGGTCCACGGCTGCTGCATCTTCTCGCCGCGGCCGGCGGTCTCGCGCGGCACCAGGACGCGCTTGCCGTACATGATCCTGGAGTCGGCGCGCCAGCGCGTGTCGGCGCTCAGCTCGCGGAGGAGGGCGTCGGCCAGCGCGCGATCGAGGAACTCGGGGACGTAGGTGACGTCGCCCCGGTCCCCGACCAGTCGCGTCGGGCTGGCGGCGGAGGCGAAGAGCGCGAGTTGGCGTGACATACCGGTACCGAACGTATGTTCGACGGCGCGAAGGGCCAACCTTCGCCATCATCCCTGAGCCTGTCGAAGGGTCAGGGTGACATTAGGTCTGGTGGCAATTCGAGATGAGCACGGGGATGCTCAGACGTCTCGGTGGCGGCGCGTGGGGCTGGAATCAAAGAGGCACGCTCGTCAGAGCGTGCCTCCTCCTTTTTTCGCGATCGTTCGCCCTTCGACAAGCTCAGGGTGACATTGGGTCTGGTGGCGGTCGAGCTGGGCGCGGGGGACTTATGTCTTCGTCGCCGTGGCGGCGAGGAACGTTCTGGCGGCGTCGCTCAGGCGGGCGCGGATTGCTGCGTCGGTTCGCGCTCGCGTCATCCCCTTCGCGATGTACTCGGCGGCCTTCGGGGGGAGGTTGGCTTTGAGCCATGCCTCGAGCTCGTCGGGGCTCGCACCGTCCCAGTAGGTGGCGGGCACGGAGTTCGACAAGCCGAGCATCTTTTCGAACACGGAGAACCCGGCGGTCAGCTGGTCGGAGTGCGCCTTGAAGAACGCCCACGCGAGCTGCGGGTGCCAGTTGGCGACCGCGCCGACGTAGCGGCCGCGCTGGTTTCGCTGCTGCGGCGGAACCTCGGCGGAGATGGCGATCTGCAGCGCCTGCTCCGCGAGCTTCGGATCGTGCACGACCATCAGCGCGCCGCGGTACTGGCCGGCCAGGATCGAGTCTTTGGTGTTCTGCGCGAGCGCGTGCAGCTTGTCGAACGTCGTCGCGTCCGCGTTCGCGGCGACGATCGCGACGACGACTTGGCGCAGATCGGGTGTCAGCGTGCTGCTGTCGCTGAGCGAGCGGTCGAAGCGCGTGCGCGCCTCCGCCACCGTCGCCGGGTCGCCCCATGCGCCGAGCGCGCCGAGCAGCGTGCGCCGCAGCTCGCCGGTTTGCACCGACTCGCCGGGCTTCTCATCCCAGCCGAGCGACGTCGCGAGCGGCGTCACCAGCGTGCGCGCGTACGCCACCATCGGGTCGTGCTGCGGCGTCCCGCGCGTATCGCGCTCGAGGGATTGGAGCGACTCGACGATCGTCGCCCAGGCGGGCTCGTTGCGATCGTCACCCATCGCGTTCGCCAGCGCGATGAACGTCGCGAGCGGCGCGCGCCCGACGCGCACGAGCGCCCACTGGTCGTACAGCATCCCGATCTTGTCGTCGTCGGGGATCGTTGCGAATGCACGGCGGTTCGTCTCGAACGTCGCGTCGTCGTACGCCACCCGGTAGTATCCGATGTCCGACACGTTGGCGCGCAGCGGCTCGCTGCAGCGGCCGGCAGCGATCCCGCTCTGTTGCGCCGTCGTGAAGAGCACGTAGCGCGGCGCCGCGGTTCCGCTCGCGATCCCGACGGGCACGTTCCAGAGCTGGTTCGCGCCAACGGTCGTCCCGTCGATCAGGAAGCGCTTCTGCGCGAGCGCGACGGTCCGCTTGCCGGTTGCATCGCAGGTCGCTGTGACCGTGATCAGCGGGTAGCCGGGCTGCTCGGTCCAGGCCTTCGCGAGCCCGCCGACGTCTTTCTTGCTCGCCGCGGTCAGCGCGTTCCACAGGTCGGCCGTCGTCGCGTTGGAGTACTTGTGAGCCCGCATGTACGTGCGGATCCCGGCGCGGAACGTCGTCTCGCCGAGGTACGCCTCGAGCATGCGCAGGAACGCTTGGCCTTTGTCGTAGGTGATCGCAGGATCGAACGATGCGTCGGCCTGCAGCTCGTCGACCACGTGCTGCTGGATCGCGTGCACGTTCCCGCGCGCGTCGGCATTCATCGCCGACTCCTTCGAGCCGGCCTCGCCCTGCCACCAGTGCCAGCTCGGATTGAACTTGTCGGTCGCCTTCGCGGCCATCCATGACGCGAAGCTCTCGTTGAGCCAGATATCGTCCCACCACCCCATCGTCACCAGATCGCCGTTCCACTGATGCGCCATCTCGTGCGCGACGATGCTGTAGCCGGTCTGCTTTTGTCGCAGCGTCGCGTTGGGGCGGTGGATGATGATGCTCTCGTTGTACGTGATCGCGCCCCAGTTTTCCATCGCTCCGCCGAAGCCGCCGGGGATCGCGATGTGGTCGAGCTTCGGGAGCGGAAACTTCACGCCGAAGTAGTCGTCGTAGTACGAGAGGATCTGCTCCGCGCTCGCGAGCGTGTAGGCGCCGTTCGCCTCGTCGCCGCGTATCGCCCACACCGCCTGCCGCACGCCGTTGGAACCGACGCCCGACAACGACGCCAGATCGCCGCCGCTGAACTCGACCAGATACGTGGGCATCCGCGGCGTGCGCGCGAAGACGACGGTTTGCAGCGTTCCGCTGACCTGCGATGCGGCGATCGGCGTGTTCGAGACGACCTTCCACGCTGCCGGCACCGTCACCGTCAGCTGAAAGGTCGCCCGGAACGCCGGCTCGTCCCAGCTCGGGAACATGCGGCGCGCGTCCGTCGACTCGAACTGCGTCGAGAGCATGCGGCCGAGCGTGCCGTCCGCTTTCCGGTAGTCCTGCGCGAACAGACCGTCCGATGAATCCTCAATCTTGCCCGCGTACATCAGCGTCAGCAGGTGTCGTCCAACCGCGGCCGGGCGCGCCAGCGTCAGCGTCGTCAGCTGCTTGTCGTTCTCGGTCGTCACCTTCGCGACGGCGGTGCCGTCAAAGCGCGCCTCGGAGATCGTGATGTCGTGCGTGTTGAACACGATCCGGGCGGTCGGACGCCGGACGTCGAGCGCGACGTTCTCGGTGCCGCGCAGCGTCTTCGCCGACGCATCGGGCGTCAGCGCGATACGGTAGTCGGTCGGGACGACCGTTTTCGGCAGACGGCCCGGCGTCGTATCGAAGTTGAACGGCGCGACGGCGGCGGCCGGCGAGGCCAGGATCAAGAAGAGGCCGGCCGCAAGCGCGGACCGGCTCAGACGCTCGAGCATGGGGCCCGGGTTTCCGGATGAATGCGGAGCGCCCTCCGGCGTCAAGGTCATCCTGAGCTTGTCGAAGGGCCTTGGCGGGTATTGGGCGAGCATGGACGACGACCGCGCGACCGACGGGCTCGACGACACGAGCGACGATACGAGCGATGCAACGACCGAAGAGCCGACCGACGGCGGCAAACTCGACGAGTACGACGATGCCGTGCTCGCGGCCGACGACACCGGAATGCTCGCAGGGGAGCGGATGATCACGCTCGCCGAGATCCAAGAGGGCAGCAAGGATGCTGACCCTTCGACAAGCTCAGGGTGACATCGGGGTAGGTGACATCGCGCGCTTGGGGAGGTGACGTGTAACCCGTGACGTAACAGGGTTACTCGTGAATGGACCCCGGAGTGCACGCGCCAATCTCTGGGAGAAGGCGATGAGTCTTCCTTTGGTGCGTGACGAAGATTTTGTCGAAGCCAACCGCAAGCCGCTTGGAATCGACCCGCAGTATCTGCGGGTGATCAACGATACCGCGCTCCGCTCGCGACTGATCATGGCGGGGATCGCCGAAGGGTTACAGTCACCGAAGGGACCGCAGCGGATCAAGTCGATCATCCGTCTCTATCCCGACTTCGACGCGCCGCGGCCGACCAACAAACCGCGGCCGGTCCGCGCCGCGACCCCGGTGCACGAACCGTCGCGCACCGCCTTCGGCCTGCCGACGGTCGAGGAGCTGAACGCGCTGCTGACCCGCATCCACCAGGCCGAGCGCGAGGTGAGCCACGAGCTGCAGGGACGGATCCACGGCGACATCGACCGCCTCAAGAAGCAGATCGCGACGCTCGACGGGGACGACTTCGAGCGCGCCTTTCGCGAGCTCGACGGCGCGATGCGCCGGCGCCGGGAGCTGGGCACGCAGATCCGCGAGGAAGCGTTCCGTCGCATCGACGCCGACAACACGTTCGAGCCGCGCCGGTATCTCCGGCTGATCGCGCGCCAGCGCGCCTAGACGCCCGAACGGCGGAACTGTGGTGAACTCCTCGAACCAAACGGCCAGACCGGCCGCGTTCGCGGGTCGGACGAGGGGTGGCTCTCCAAGCGGGGAGATAGGGAGCGCGAGCAGTGATCCGGAGCGTGGCGCCTGACGGACGTCCCGATGTCGGCGGCGCATTCCGCCCGATCGACCGTCCGCGCGTCCTCGAACGGCTGCACACGGCCGCCCAGTACCGGATCACGACAATCATC
>OCZT010004712.1_pt1 | contig 13694 bp, 12 predicted proteins | sample 1539031 | NCBI WGS metagenome assembly OCZT01 (sample SAMEA3539308, study PRJEB22396) | soil metagenome | biome: tundra; feature: field; material: soil | place: USA | collected 2010-05 | depth 0.15 m
GAGATCGACCATCGGCCAAACCACGAGCCCGAGCGCCTCCATCGCACGCTCGGCGAGCTCGAACTGCCCGAGCAACTCGGGCGGAACTCCAGCTTCGGTCTTGTAGCCGGCAAAGAGCCCGTTGCGGAACGAGGTGATGACGTGGTCCGTGGCACAGCCAACATGAGTGGCCCCCTCGTCGCGCAGCAGCGCCAAGAGCGTGTATAGCAGGCCCGAAACCGCCCCCACGTCTCGCCCGTCCGGCGCGCGCACCGGCGGCCGGGGGGCGAAGTGGGCGCGGAAGAGCTCGTAGGTGGCGTCGACCAGGTGAAGTTCCATGGCCGGCGTCAGCCTGCCCTGGTTGATTCGCCGACGAGCACGACTCCCGCGGCGACCATCTCGTCGAGAGCGCGCTCACCGTCGCCTGACGTGAGGTTCACGGCCCGCACGGCATCGATGAGCACGTCCGTCTTGTAACCCAGGCTTACGCCGTCGAGCGCAGTGGCTTTGACGCAGTAATCCGTGGCCAGGCCGCAGACCACGATCCGCTCGACGCCGCTCCGAGCGAGCGTCGGCTTGAGCTCGGTTGGGATGTTGGCGCCGCCGTCTGGATCGCGCATGTAGAAACCCGAGTAGCCGTCCTCGCCGTGGGAGCCTTTGCGTACGATTGGGCCGCGGACCAGAAGTTCCTTGTGCAGCTCCGCGCCCCACGTGCCGGCCACGCAATGGACCGGCCAGATCCCGCCGTCCTGAGCGAAATGTGGCGTGTGGGGCGGGTGCCAGTCCTGCGTGTAGAGGACGGCGGCGCCGCAGTCCAGGGCGCGCTCGATCTCGGCATTGACCAGGGTAACGATCTCGAAGCCGCCCTCGACATACAGGCTGCCGGCCGCTTCGGCGAAGTCGTTCTGCAGGTCGACGACGAGCAGCGCGACCTGCGGGTCGTACCTCGAGTCGCCGTCCCGTGAGCTCCAGCTGCCCGACAAGGCTTCGCCTTTCTACATGCCGACGACGGCTTTGTACGCGATCCAGAGGCGACACGCAAGGGCAGCCCGGCGCCTTGCAACGTTGCTGATATGGCTCTGGGGTTCGGGACTGAGCGCTCGTCAGGCCTTGGGCCCTACAATTTCGTCAGGTTCAAGCGCAACCCGAAACTCTCCACGGAGACGCCGGTGACGGGGCGTCTTCTGAAGACTCAAGCGGCCTGGGTCCCCCTCCCCGGGCCGCTTGTCTCGTTAACGGGCGTCTTTTTCGGGGACTTGCCCGTTGGCCGCGGCAGCATGGGCTACAGCCCCGACGGCGCCGGGCTCGTCGTGCTTGCCGCCTTCAACGTCGAGCAGGTACCCGATCCCCTGGAACGTCTTGATGCGGCCCGGGTCGCCGGGCTTGGCGCCGAGCTTGCGCCGCACCCGAGAAACCCATACGCGCAGGTACTGGAGGTCGTCGCGATACTCCGGGCCCCAGACCTTGGTGAGCAGCTCGGTGTGGAGGACGACCTTCCCGGCATTGGCGGCCAGGTGCTGCAGGAGCAGCCACTCCGTCCGCGATAGCTGTACCAGCTCGCCTTTGCGCGTGACGATGCGCCGTTCCAGGTCTATCTCGATGTCGTCGAAGGCTATGACGCCCACCCCCTGCGCGGCCCCCGACGCGCGCCGGAGGACGGCCCGCACCCGCGCCGCGAGCTCGTCGGGATGGAACGGCTTGGCGACGTAGTCGTCGGCTCCCAGGTCCAAGCCCTTGGCCTTGTCGGCGGTCGAGCCCTTGGCCGTCAGCAGGATCACCGGCACCGGGCGCCGCTCCCGAAGCTGCCGCATCACCTCGATGCCGTCGAGGTCGGGCATCATGATGTCCAGCAGGATGATGTCGGGCCGAATCTGTTCGGCCTTGGCCAGAGCCTCCTCGCCGCTCGACGCGGTAACGACCCTGAAACCCTCCTCGCTCAGGGCCATAGAGACCAGCTTGGTGATTCGAGGCTCGTCGTCGGCGACGAGAAGCAATGGCTGCGTGCTCACGTTTGTCGGTCTCCTCCCCGTTTGCTGCCCCGTGGCGGTCACAGGAACGCTCGCAGCGTCTGACTCAGCGTACGCGACCACTTTGCACCGTTTCGACCCGATATTCCAGTTGCGAATTGGTCCTGCGCCCAGGCATCTCCCGCCGTCCGGCCCAACATGGCGCCGGCGCCCACGCGTGAAGACCGATCGGATACCCTGGGGCCACCGAAGAGGGATCGCCGCCTCGTCAAAGCTCGGAGTCAGTCGAGCCATGTATTTCGACCAGTTCAAGCAGCAACTGCCCGATATCGATCCCGCCGAAACCCAGGAGTGGCTCGATGCGCTGGACCAGATTCACGGGCAGAACGGGGACGAACGCGCCCGTTTCGTCCTGTTCAAGCTGCTCAAGCGCGCCCGGCAGCTCCACGTCGGGCTTCCGCCACTGACGCAGACTCGCTACATAAACACCATCAGTCCCGAGCAAGAGCCATTCTTCCCCGGCGACGAGGAGCTCGAGCGCCGCATCCGGCGGCTGATCCGCTGGAATGCCGTGGCCATGGTCATGCGCGCCAACAACCGCGCTCCCGGATTGGGCGGCCATCTCGCTACGTATGCCAGCGCCGCCACGCTCTATGAGGTCGGGTTCAACCACTTCTTCCGCGGCAAGGACGACGGCGGTTCGGGCGACCAGATCTTCTTCCAGGGCCACGCGGCGCCGGGGATGTATGCCCGCGCGTTTCTCGAGGGCAGGCTCACGGAAGAGAACCTCGATCACTTCCGCCAGGAAGCTCTGTCGAGCGCCGGCCTGCCGAGCTACCCGCATCCGCGCACCCTGCCCGACTTCTGGGAATTCCCGACGGTCTCGATGGGCCTCGGTCCCATCGCCGCGATCTATCAGGCGAGGCTCAACCGCTACCTGGCCAATCGCGGCCTGGCCGACACCTCGGCGAGCCGAGTCTGGGCTTTCCTCGGCGACGGGGAAATGGACGAGCCCGAATCGATCACCGGCCTGGCCATGGCCGCCCGCGAAGGTCTCGACAACCTGACCTTCGTCATCAACTGCAACCTGCAGCGCCTGGACGGCCCGGTCCGCGGAAACGGCAAGATCATCCAGGAGCTCGAAGGGCTCTTCCGGGGCGCCGGCTGGAACGTCATCAAGGTCATCTGGGGCCGGGAGTGGGACGACCTGCTGGCCCGCGACGTTGATGGCGTGCTCGTGAACAAGATGAACGAGACGCTGGACGGCGAATTCCAGAAGTTTTCGGTAATGGGCGGTACGTACATCCGCGAGCACTTCTTCGGGCCGGATCCTCGCCTGCGCCGGCTGGTCGAGCATCTGTCCGACGACGACCTGGCACGGCTGCGGCGCGGCGGCCACGACTACCGCAAGGTTTATGCCGCCTATCGCGCGGCAACGGAATACCGCGGCGCCCCCACGGTGGTACTCGCCAAGACCACCAAGGGTTGGGCCCTCGGCCCGGGCGTTGAAGCGCGCAACATCACGCACCAGGCCAAGAAGCTCTCGGAGGCGGAGTTGCGGATCTTCCGCGATCGGCTGCAGCTCCCGATCCCGGACTCGGAGCTGCACGACGCGCCCTACTACAACCCGGGCCCCGACTCCGAGGAGGTTCAGTACCTCCTCGAGCGGCGCCGGGCGTTGGGCGGGAGCGTTCCGAAGCGAGTCGTCCGTGCCGCGCCCCTGCCGGCGCCACGGCCAGAGGTCGACCGCGAGTTCGCCGCCGGCTCGGACGTGCCCGTCAGCACCACGATGGCCTTCGCGCGGTTGCTGCGGAACCTGATCCGCGACCCGGAGTTGGGGCGACGGATCGTCCCGATCGTGCCCGACGAGGCCCGAACATTCGGGCTCGACCCGCTCTTCAAGGAAGTGGGCATCTACGCGGCGTTGGGCCAGCGCTACGAGCCCGTCGACTCCGAGCTTGTCCTGAGCTATCGCGAGGCGGTCGATGGCCAGGTGCTCGAGGAGGGGATCACCGAAGCCGGTTCCGTGGCCTCCCTCCAAGCTGCGGCGACGGCCTACGCCACACATGGCGTGCCGCTCATTCCCTTCTACATGTTCTATTCGATGTTCGGCTTCCAGCGTACCGGGGACCAGTATTGGGCGCTGGCCGACGTCCGCGGCCGAGGCTTCGTGATGGGCGCGACGGCCGGCCGGACGACTCTCATGGGTGAGGGCTTGCAGCACGACGATGGCCACTCACACGTTCTCGCGTCCGTGATCCCCAACATCCGGGCGTACGACCCTGCATTTGCGTTCGAGCTGGCGGTAATCGTCCGGGAGGGGATCGACCGGATGTACACGAAGGGCGAGGACGTCTTCTACTACGTCACCCTCTACAACGAGAACTACGCGATGCCCAAGCGGCCGGACGGAGTCACCGACGATCAGGTCGTCCGGGGCATCTACCGGCTCCACGCCGCCCCGGACCTGGGAGACCACGCCCGCGCCAAAGGGGCCCCAGTTCGGCTCGTGGGCAGTGGCTCGATCCTGCAGCAGGTAGTGGCGGCGCGCACGCTGCTGGCGGACCGGGGCATCGCCGCGGAGGTTTACAGCGCCACGTCGTTCCAGCAGCTGCGTTCCGACGGGCTCGCCACCGATCGCTGGAACCGGCTCCACCCGGAGGCCGAGCCCCAGGTGGCATACGTCAGCCAGGTCCTTCCGTCCGAAGGTGGCCCGGTCGTCCTTGCGACCGATTGGATTCGCACCTACCCCGATCTGGTCGCTCCCTGGCTTCCGGCGAATCGACTTGCGCTGGGCACCGACGGCTTCGGCCGCAGCGATGCTCGCGAAGCGCTCAGGGAGCTATTCGAGATCGACCCAAAGCACATCGCCGCCGCCGCGCTCGTGGGGCTGGCACGGGACGGGCGCATGTCGAGCGCAGAAGCCGCGGCGGGGATGAGGGAACTGGGCGTGGACCCGGAGGCTGCGGACCCGCGGTCTCTATGAGCGAGTCGGCGGGACCGAGTTCGGTGGCCAGAGGTCGACGACCACTGCACCCGTCACATTGACGACGGTCGTCTCGCCGCAGCGGCTCTGCCAGTCGGTCACGTCCGCAAGCGGGGTATGGCCGTGGAGCCACAGCGGCGGCTGCAACCTCTCCAGGAGCCAGCGGTAACCGCGAAAGCCTCGGTGGTACTCCCCGTCGGGCAGGTCGCCGGCGCCGAATGGTGGCACGTGGCTGAACACGATGACAGGGCCCGACCGCCCGATCCTCCGGGTGGCCAGGCGCAAGACCTGGCTCCAGGCTTTTCGCTCGCTGCGAATGGCGTGTGGGCCGCCGAGACCGGGCCACGTCAGCCCTGCCAGCGAGAGGCCGGCCATGCGATGCACGGCGGTGGATTCGGACGCCTCGGGGCAGCAGTCAGCGTGCCTCCAGCGCTCATTGGTGTCGTGGTTGCCGCGGATGTACAAGATCGGCGCGTTGATGGCGTCCGCGATGAAACCAAGGTCCTCGCGAGCGAGGTCGCCGCAGCCGACGATGAAATCGATCGGGCCGATTCCCGCACGGTTTCGCTGGTCGATGAGTGTGGGGTCCAATTGATCTGAGATCGCAAGAAGGCGGATCGGTGCTCCGTCCCGGTCCCGAAAAGGCGTTGGATCGGGCCATTCGACGGAGATGTGACGGGTCACGTCAGTTCGCCGCCTCGGGGGTCGTTTCGGACGCATCCTCAGCGGGTTCGTCGTCCGCCCCTTCTTCGGCCTCCGAGTCCGGATCGGAATCCCAATGGCGCTCGGAATAGTTCATCCCAATGGCCGGGCGGAGGCCCTGGGCGGCGGCGCGCATCTCGCTCGCTTCGGGGAAGTATGAGAGCAGCATCGACGGGCGTTCGCTGGTCTGACCGTCGAGAGGAACGAGTTCGGTGACCATCGCGTCCAGGCCCGTGCCGTCGGCATAGAGGGCGGTGGCGACGCGGTTGTGACCGTCCACGACCCAGAAGTCGCCGTCGAACTTGACCAGGTCGACCGGCGGCAGCGGGATCAGTCGATCGTTCGCCTGGCGGATGCGGTTCCAGCGGGCCTCCCAATTCGTGCCCCGGAAAGGTTTGAGCGGAAGAAAGTCGCCGCCTCGCTGGGCTGCTCCGGCCACGGCCGTGCCTCGAATCTCCTCGAGTGGCACGAAGCGGAGGCCGAGCTCGTGGGGAGATGCAAACCGCGCTTCCGGATAGAGCTCGTACAGGCTGGCCAGGGGTTCCTTGGCCCGCCTTCGCAATCGTCTGCCGACTACGGCATCCCGCCCGGACCAGGCCTGGTTGGCAGCGCCGAGAACGCTTCCAAGAGCCCCGGCCACAGGCCCGACGACATGCTCGTGGAGTGGATCCACAACGTGCCCCACGACAGGTTCGGCCGCGGCAGCCATCCGGCCCACGAAACCTGCAGATCCGCCCTCTGACGGCTCGGTCGACGGATCGGCCTCAGCCTCGGCAGTCGCCTCGCTCGCCTCTGTTGCCCGGCTCACCTGGGTCTGTTCGTCCATATCCCGAGCGTACCATCACGCCCGGTCTCGTGCGGCCACGCGCCCGGAGGATCGTCCCAAGCCTCGGTGCGGCGTGGGGCTGTAGGCTTGCGGGTATCGGTCGGCAGAGCGCGCCGCCACGAGGCGCGACCGACTCTCAGGAGGAGGAACGTGGCTACCCGAGACGACGGAGGTGCGGTCCCCGCACGGAGGTCCCCCGAGCCGATCGTGGCCACTTCAGCGCTCGGTGGGATTGCCGGACAGTGGCGTCTCCTCGTGCTCGGCGTCGCCGTCCTCGCGGTGCTCTGGCTGGCCCGCGGGATCGTCGGGCCGTTCGTTGTGGCGGCTGTGCTGGCCTACGCCTTCTCGCCGGTCGTGACGGCGGCCCAAGCTCGGACGGGGCTGCCGCGAGCTCTCGTGATCGGGATCGGTTACGTGATCGTGTTGGGCGCCCTCGCGGCGCTGGCGCTGGTCGCCGCAAACCGGATCGACTCGGAACTGCGGGAGCTCTCGGCGGGCGGCAACGACATCATCGGCTCGGCGCTGCACAAGATCTTCGGCAACAGCGTCGATATTGCCGGCCAGCAGATCAACATGGACGACCTCGCCCGCGAGATCAAGCAGTCGCTTCACGGCGTCTCGCCGTCGGATGCCCTGCATATGGCGGTGCAAGCCGTGGACGTCGCGCTTCAGACCGTCCTGGCGCTGATAGTCACCTTCTATTTCCTGCTCGACGGCCGGCGCTTCGGAGAGTTCGGGCTTCGTTTTCTCGGCCGACCTCAGCGGTCAGATGCGCTTCGGATCAGCCATCGGATCCACGTGGTTCTGGGACGCTGGATCCGCGGCCAGCTGCTGCTGATCGGACTGGTGGCGGCGGTCCTGTATCTGATCCTGGGGCCGATCCTCCACGTTCCCTACGCTTTGATCCTCGCCATTTTCAGCGGCTTCCTGGAAATCGTTCCGCTGGTGGGGCCGCTGATCGCCGCAACCGTGGCGGGCACCGTCGCGTTCTCCACCCGGGGCACGGACGTCACGATCGCAGTCCTGGTGGTCTACCTCGTCGTCCGCCAGCTCGAGGATCAGGTTGTCATGCCGCTCGTGATCGGCAGGGCGGTGCATCTCCATCCGGTCGTAACCATCTTTGCGGTGCTCGTCGGACTGAGCGCGTGGGGCGTGTTGGGCGGATTGCTGGCCGTGCCGGTGGCAGCCGCCCTCAACGTGACGCTGCAAGAACTGTTTCCGGACGGGACGGCGTCAAACGGCAACGGGGGAGGAGGACCCGACCCGACCCTCTCCGCTGAACCGGATGTTGCGGGCGGGCCTGGCTCCGCCGGGCCGCCGCCTCCGCCGCCAAGTCCGCAGCCGACGAATTGAGCTCGCCCGAAGCGCTCGAGCCATCAACCCGGGACGGCATGGTCGTTCTCGGCCTGGACATCGGCGGAACGCAGATCAGGGCTGCAGCGGTCCTCTCGGACGGGTCCAGGCTGGGCAGGAGCACGACCGCCACCCCGACGGGAATCGGGCCACGCGCCGAAGGCAAGATCTACGCCGCCTGCGAGGGCTTGCTACGTGAGGCGCTCGCGCAGCTGCCCGCTCCCCTCCGCGAGCGGGTGGTCGCGATTGGGATATCGTCGGCGGGACCGGTCGATCCATGGCGCGGTCTCGTCGTCGATCCCCCCAACGTGCCGGGGTTGCACGACTCGCCGCTGGTCGAAGAACTCGAGGCCCGACTTGGGCTACCGGCATACCTCGAGCGAGACACGAACGTGGCTGCGCTGGCAGAGCACTGGCTGGGCGCCGCGCGCGGTTGCGCCGACTTTCTGTACATCACCGCTTCGACCGGCCTGGGCGGCGCGATATTCAGCGAGGGACGCCTGGTGCTGGGCCCGGATGGGACGGCGGGCGAGCTCGGCCACCTCACGCTTCTCCTGGAAGACGGCGCGCGGTGCGGTTGCGGTGGGCGAGGCCACCTCGAGGGGATAGCTTCCGGTTCGGGGCTGGCGCGCCAGGCGCAGGACGCGCTCGCCTCCGGCGACTCCGATTTCCTCGCGGCACGCGAGTCGCAGGCTCCCCTGACGGGTCGCGATGTCGCGGAGGGTGAAGAGGCTGGCGACGCCGTCTGCGCCGCCTTGATGGAACGTGCACGTGGGGCGTTCGCTTTGGCCTGTGTCGGCTGGGTGAATACATTCAATCCCGACAAGATCGTCGTCGGGGGAACGCTCGCCGAGAGGCAGGGAGAGCGCTGGCTTGACCCTGCAAGAGACGCCGTCGAGAACTCCGCTCTGGCGGTTCCGGCTCGGCGCGTCCGGATCGTGCCTGCAGAGCTCGGCGAGGATGTCGGCCTGGTCGGGGCCTGGCCTCTGGTCGTCGGGCGCCATTGGGACCCGAGGTGGCGAGCAGCGTGTCGCCCAGCGCGCTAGGCGATAGGGGCTCCCCACCACACGCTGGCAGCAACGATCACATAAAGGCCGACCAGGGCCAGACCCTCCAACCAGGTGGATTCGCCGTCGATCACGACCAGGGCGGCGAGCAAGGTCGCGAGGGCCAGAGCGGCGATCAGCAGCGGCGTGAGGGTCAGCGTCAAAGCGGCGCCGCCCATCAGCAGGCTCAGCAGGACGAGCACCGGAGTGAGCGCCAGGGCAACCTGGAGGCTCGAGTTGAGGATTAGGCTGATCGCCAGATCGCCTCGGTCGGCCAGCATCGCCTGGACGCCGACCACGTTCTCGACGGCATTTCCGGCGATAGCGACCACGACGAGCCCGGCGAACGCCTCGGACATGCCGAGGGATCTCATGGCAGGCTGCAGCGCCTCGACGAACCAATCCGAGACGAAGGCCGACCCGATGCCGGCCGCTAGCAGGACGCCCAATGCCATGGGCAGTGGCCAGAGCGCCGACGGGGCCCGACTGTCCGCCCGGCCGGTCTCGGCCGGCACGGAGTCGGCCGAGCCAACGACCATGCCGCGGTTTATCGAGAATGGCAGGCTGGCGGCGAACACGGCCAGCAGGACGACCGAGACCACGACCGAAAGCTCGATCTCATGCCCGTGCTCCGGCCCGCCCGGGCCCGCGGCGATCGTCGGGATTACCATCGCCGCGACCGCCAGGACGAGCAGCGTGGACATCATCTTGGTCTGGTCGGTGCCGAACTTCTGGGGGCCGTGGCGCAGCCCTCCGGCAATGAATGCCAGCCCGAGGACGAGCAGCGTGTTGGCGAGGATCGAACCGACCAGCGCCGATCGGACCACGTCCACCAGCCCGGCCCTCAGGGCGAAGATGCCGATGAAGAACTCGGGCAGGTTGCCGAGAGCTGACTGGAGCACGCCCGTGGCGCCGGGTCCAAGTCGGTGACCGAGCTGATCGGTGCCCTCGCCGACGAGTGCCGCCAGACCCGCCAGGCCGACTGCGGAGACGGCGAAGACGAGTACCCCCTCCGCACCCGCAACCCTGAGCAGTAACGTCGACAGGCTGGCGACGATCGCCACGGCGGCAACTATTCTCGAGCGCGTTCCGACGTAGGCAGGCAAGTCTCGCTCCACGCCGACCTTCGAGCGAGTCGGCTTCTTGGGCGATTGTGCAGGAGTCGGACGTAGTGCGCGCGGCGCCGGCTGCGGAGGGCCTAGGCCTTCGGAACGAAGTAGCCCGTCAGGTCGAATATGAACTGGCAGGTTGCTGCGGTCGAGCTGCCGCCGACGACGACCTCGAGTTGTCGGCTCTGTGAGACGGGGAACCGCGACGCCATTGGCGCGGTTGTCGCCGACCAGCCATGCGACGGTGGGACCAACCGACACGAACCCGCGGCTGGACTGGCCGGTGATCGTGGCGGTGCCGCTGACGCCGACGGTGCCGTCGGGGACAGCGGCAGCCAGCGAGAAGGCCCCGACGGTGCCGTGCCGGAGCGAATGTGGGAGCCCAGGCCCCTAGAACGGCGGCCAGGGAATCGCGGGCCGATTGCGGTCGGGGAGCGGGAAACGGCCTCGGGAAAGCAGCGCATCGATCCGGCCGGCAGTAGCCCGGACCTCGGCCGGCGCGAGCAGCTCGCTCAACTCCGCCCCGAGATCGCCGGTCAGCGCCGCCCGAAGCCGCTGCAGCACGGCGATCTCATCCTCGTTGAAGGGGTCCCCGCGCCAAAGCCACAAGATCGTCCTGAGCTTCGGTTCGACGGAAAAGCACAGGCCGTTGTCGATGGCCTGGATCCTCCCGCCCTCGAGCGGCAACAGATGTCCGCCCTTTCGGTCGGCGTTGTTGAGGATTGCGTCGAGGACGGCGATACGGCGCAATTCGGGCAGGTCGAGGCGCGCCAACTCAACTACGTCCACCGCCGGATCGACTTCCGCCCAGAGCTGCACCATACCGAGCCCGAGCGGACCGTCGCGCAATACCGTCGGCGGAACGATGTCCCAGCCGCTGGCCACCGAGACGCCGTAGGCCCCCAGTTCGCGACAGGCGAGGCTGCCGTCGGGGAAGTCGACCAGGGGCCGCTCGCCACGGACGGGCTTGTAGACGCAGGTCGCCGTCAACGCCGGCTGCGAATCGGCGCCGGGGCCGTCCACAAGGCAGAAGAAAGTCCCGTTGGAGGCGCTCAGCAGGCGCCCGATAACCGAGATCTCGCCGACCCGAAGCAGCCTCAGCGCAGTCTGGTTGTCGAGCCGCCCGGCGACCTGGCGGCCCTCCATGGCCGCGGCCTCGATCTCCGCGCGCGTCAGAATACTGGGATCGAGCATCGCCCCCGCCTCAGTGCATGTAGCCGTTTCGACGCAGGCAGATGTGACCCTCGCGATTGAGCGGCTGACCGCAGAACGGGCACGGCGGACGGCCCGCGGCGACGACCTCGAGGGCTCGTTGCGCAAAGGCCAGAGCTTGGTGAGGCCGGAGGCGGACCCGCACCAGGTCGCTGTCGTCGTCTTCCTCGTCCTCGGTTTCTGCTACGGCTTCGTCCGGCTCATCGTCGACGTCTTCGCCGATTTCGCGAGCCTCTACAACGATCGTTTCGTCGTTGCCGTCCCAGACGATGGCCATGGTTCCCACACGGAAGCTCTCGACGACGGGCTCATCGAGCGGTGCCTGATCGGGCGCCCCGACCGGGAGCTCGTCCGGGATGTCGGCCCCTCGACTTCGGACCTCCCGCATGAGCTCCGTCAGACGCTCCGCGAGCAGCGCGACCTGGACCTTCTCCAACGCCACCGAAGTAACTCGGCCGCCTTCGCGGGCTTGCAGATAGAAGATGCGGCTGCCCGGCTGACCGATCGCGCCCGCGACGAAGCGGTCCGGGTTCTCGAAGCCGTAGACGCGTCCTGCCATGAATCCTCCGGGCGGTCGAAGGGCTGTGCGCCCTCTGGGCGACCGTCGACTCGAATCTATACCCGCTCGCCAGGAGCTTCTCGCCAGCCGAACCGTGGAGCATGGGCCGGAAGGTCATCTGGGATGGGGAACGGCCTGGAGCCAACCGTCGCCTGGGCCCCGGCTCAGGGCGGCGACTGAGGTGCAATGGCGGGAATCTGTCAAAGTAGCAAGGACACCTTGACAAATAGAAAGTCGGACTAGCATAGTAGCAACCGACGCGATGCACCCGCTGGGTGACGCGCCGCAAACAACTCGGTATCTGAGGCCCATTCCATGTCGCGCGACGTCATCTCGACCTGCCCCGTCTGTTCTAGCGAGCTCGCGGTTACCCGGCTGCAGTGCCGGGGCTGCGGAACGGCGATCGAGGGCGACTTCAACGTCGGCCGCTTCGGGCGAATGAGCCGTGAGCAGCTGGCACTCCTGGAGAGCTTCCTGCGCGCGCGGGGCAACCTCAAAGAGCTCGAGCGGGAGTTGAAGGTCTCCTATCCCACGGTCCGGGCCCGAATAGACGCCCTGGTCAAGTCCCTGGGGCTGGGAGACGCGCCGCCGGTTGCGGATGACGGCACGGGCGACCCTTCCACCGCCGGCCGCAACGGAGAGACGGTCGGGCTGCGCCGGGAAGTGCTCGAGCGATTGGCCCGGCACGAGGTGACGGCGGACGAGGCGGCAACCCTGATCCGCGCGCTCGGAAGGAGCGAGTGATGGGCACTCTTGAGCGCACGGAGACGCTTACACATCGGCTCGGAAGCGACGGCCGGCTAACCATCAAGGCCGTCGGCGGCACGCTCCGAGCGCGGGGCATCGACGGCGAAGACGCTCATGTCACGGTTGTTTACCGCATCCGTGCCCATGACCAGGCCTCGGCCGAGCGCGCGCTGGACACAGGACGCGTTCAGATCGAGCGTGGCGACCGCTGGCTGGAGATCGCGGCGCCCGAGCGGCGCCTTTCCACCGGCTTGGCCTGGCTGTTCAGCGGGGCAAGGGTCAATGCCGACATCAGCGTGGAGCTTCCTTGGGGCTCTGCCGTTCGCCTGGAGACGGTGAGCGGCGGGATCGAGGCCGTTGCCCTGACCGGCGATCAGAAGTACCGGACCATCTCGGGGGATGTACGCCTCTGGAGCGTCGGCGGGCCCGTGGACGCCGGAACGGTCTCGGGTTCCTTTATGCTCGACAAGGGCCTCGAAGTCTGGCTGCGCGCCAGCACGGTTTCTGGGTCTCTGCGCGCCAGAGCCGAACGCTTTCGCTCGACGGCCATCTCCACCACCAGCGGTGGCATGACGGTCGCCGGCGCCTTCGACCCGGCGGGCCAGCATAAGGCCGACTCGATCTCCGGCAGCCTGGATCTCACGCCGTTCTCCGGCGTCACGGCCGAGCTCAAGTCCGTGACGGGCTCGATCCGCGCGGATCTGCAGATCAGGGTCGAAGGCGGCCGCGGTCAATCGCGCGCCATCTTCGGAGACGGGCTTGCCCACCTGCGCGTCAGTTCCACGTCCGGCTCGTTGCGGCTGACCACGCCCCCGCGAACGGAACCGGATGCAGGCCCGGCTGCGGCCGAGGGCGGCACGTTCGGCCCGGCACCCCTCGGCGCGTCGGAGCCGACGGCAACCGAGAGCTGGATCGCCGGGAACGATGCCGACGACGCCGAGGAGGCTGCCGCCGAGCCGGCCGACGACCATACGGAAGGCGACGAGGACGAACTCGCCGTCCTCTACGCCCTCGAACGGGGCGACATTGGCGTGGACGAAGCCGCCGACCGCCTCGAGCGACCCAGGAGGTAGCGGCCATGTCAGACGAGCTCGAAGCCCTGCTTCGGCTGGTGTCCGAAGGCCGGCTCACGGCCGAAGAAGCAGCGCCGATCGTGGACGCCCTCCAGGACAAGGCGCGCGACGACGGCCGCGCCCCCGCCGACGCCA
>OCZT010004713.1_pt1 | contig 13686 bp, 13 predicted proteins | sample 1539031 | NCBI WGS metagenome assembly OCZT01 (sample SAMEA3539308, study PRJEB22396) | soil metagenome | biome: tundra; feature: field; material: soil | place: USA | collected 2010-05 | depth 0.15 m
ATATAAAACGGCCAGCACCGCTTTTCATTCTTAGCGGCTCGGCTTTTTCCCGACGACGATGCCGATATAGTGTAATCCATGACCGGATGCTTCGGCTTTTGAAATATCGATGCTCATAATTCTCCAGTGTGAAGTTGGAATAATACGTTCGGACTGCGTGCTATCGTTTTGGGTTGGTAATCCTTTCGCCACGAGATCACCAGCAATGAGCTGCCTGAGCAGATCGTGTGCGAGCTTAAGATTATTCTGGCCAAGGATGGCCTTCGTAGCCTCATAGTCAAGTTGGCGCAATCCTGGGGCGCTGCTAAAAGGCCGCGTCCCTTCATTTTCCGAACGCGGTAACGGACTTGCAGTATTAGGAGTACCGATTTTACGGTCAGTGTCCTTGATCAGCTCCATCATGATGGAGTTTATTTTTGCGGCTGCTTACGAGGGAATGTATCTGACAATCGCTACAGCCTATGGCGGGCAGCAGGAGATCACCGACGCCGTCCAATCGCTTTTGCGCGAACAACTCGCCGCCGGAAAAACACTCGAACAGGCGATCGCACTGGTGACCCCGGATGCGATCGGTCCCTATCTCTATTCCCCCGACCTGCCAGATCCCGACCTGATCATCCGGACGAGCGGCGAGATCCGGCTCTCCGGTTTCTTGCTGTGGCAAAGTGCGTACAGCGAATTCCACTTCACGGATGTGTTCTGGCCGGCATTTCGTCGGATCGATTTCCTGCGCGCGATCCGCGCCTTTCAGCAGCGCCATCGACGCCGCGGACAGTAGGGCTGGGCGACCCTGAGAATTGCTCAACTCGATCGAGGACTTTATACTGCGACCAAGCGATTGCCGGCGCGTGAAGTGTGCGTCCAACATTGTGCGGCACGCCAGCCCAAATTAGACAGATACTGAAGCGGCGCCCGGAGAAATTAAAATCAAATTCCTAGCTGTCTCACCCGGCCTCGAAAATGGCCGTACCATTGAGCTTCAACCTTGCTGCTCAAGTGTTCTCCAAACCATCAACTGAAATTCATGATGGCAAGTATCACATCGAAAAATTCGAATTTCCGTGTCTCCGTTCGGCTTAATTCCGAATAGGTGCATTTCAGCCCCGCATCGACAATCGGGTAACTCGGTCGATCCCGGTGCCAATAAATTCTCGATCGCAGGCATAAACACTCCCCGAGTCGGCCTAACGTTCTGGACACTACGCAATCCGCGAAAGCGTGCAACATTGAAACTAGGTCAACCTTAATTTCAAAACCGGCCGTACCGAAGGGCGTGGCCCCCAAGGCACGCAGCCAAATGCGGATGCATGCAGCTTGATAAACGAAAAAAATCTCGTTATCTGCAAGCTTGTCGTAGCGGGGACGACGCGCTGACCTTCTTGTTTGAGTACCGCTCGAGCAAGCTGCGCGCTCGGTAGTGATCCAGGCTGAAGCTGATTACTTCTTTACGATTTGGCTTCGGCGGGATATTTGCGCAAATGATGCCCCGTCTTCGTAAGGTCACGATTGCTACGACTTGTTACTTAGGAGTTGTTCGAAATATGCGATGGTTTTAAGGAGCCCTTCGCGTAAGCCAATTTTCGGCTCCCATCCAAGTTGTTTGTTTGCGCTGCTGATATCGGGCTTCCTCTGTTTTGGATCGTCGGGCGGTAGCGGCAGATGAATTATCCGCGAAGATGAATTTGTCAGTTTGATAATCATCTCTGCGAGTTCGAGAATGGTGAATTCACCAGGGTTGCCAATATTGATAGGCCCGGTGACGTCGTCTGTGGTGTGCATCAGCCCGATGAGCGCTTCGACCAGGTCATCGACATAACAAAATGACCTTGTCTGGGTACCGGCACCGTAAACCTTGATGTCTTGGTTCTGCAACGCTTGCATAATGAAGTTCGATACCACGCGTCCGTCATTAGGATGCATGCGCGGACCATAAGTATTAAAGATCCTCGCCACTTTGATACGGAGGTTGTGCTGGCGCCGATAGTCGAAAAAGAGAGTCTCGGCGCAACGTTTGCCTTCATCGTAGCAGGAGCGCGGCCCAATTGGATTGACGTTGCCCCAATAGTCTTCAGTTTGCGGGTGAACGACCGGGTCACCGTAGATCTCCGACGTGGAGGCCTGCAGAATCTTTGCCTTTACGCGCTTGGCCAGCCCGAGCATGTTGATGGCGCCGTGGACGCTGGTCTTGGTCGTCTGCACGGGATCGAACTGGTAGTGGATTGGCGAGGCGGGGCAGGCGAGATTATAAATCTCGTCGACTTCAACATAGAGCGAGAAGCAAACGTCGTGGCGCAAAAGCTCAAAGCGTGGATTGGACAGCAGCTCACGCACGTTGTGGCGGGTACCGGTGTAGAAGTTGTCAACGCATAGGACATCGTGGCCGTCGTCGAGCAGTCGTCTGCAAAGATGCGAGCCGATAAATCCAGCCCCGCCAGTCACGAGCACGCGTCGTTCAGTAAGCATGTTTGCCAATCCCCGGTACCAATCGCACTTGATAGCTTATGTAAGGGATCCCACAAACCGCTATATTGCGCTATGGTTTATCGACACGGCCTTGAAATCAGACATGCCCCAAGCGACGCATAAATAATATGTTGCCGTTTAGTCTGTCATAACGGAAACGTGCAAATCCAGAACGCGAATACGCGGTTATACGTCATCGGCGACATTCATGGTCGGTTGGATTTGCTCGACCGCTTGATTGATGAAATCGATCGCGACGCCAAAGAGCATAGGGCGAACTGCCTCACAGTGACGCTCGGCGACTATATCGACCGCGGTCCCGATTCCCGTGGTGTGCTTGATCGGCTGTTGAGCAACCCGTTTCCCGGCGATTATGTTGCGCTTAAAGGAAATCACGAGGCACTATTACAGACCTTCCTTGAAAATCCGGCCGTCGGCGTCCAGTGGCGGCGTCTTGGTGGGCTCGAGACGCTGCACTCATTCGGGGTTCCTGTGTCGGCAATGATGGTAGGCAGAAACTACGATCAGGCAGCCGAGCAAATGCGTGCCGCACTATCGCCCGAGCACACGAAATTTCTGGCGTCATTAAAGATGTCGCTAACGGTCGGTCGCTATTTCCTCTGCCATGCGGGAGTTCGCCCGGGCGTTTTGTTGGAACGCCAGAGCCCGGATGATCTGCTGTGGATCCGCGATGACTTTCTCAACAGCACGATGGATTTTGGCAAGATCGTCGTGCATGGCCACACCCCGACCGTGGAACCGGAAGTGCTGCCCAACCGTATTAATATCGACACCGGCGCGTTTGCTACCGGGCGATTAACTTGCGTTGTGCTGGAAGGGGAGAGCCGTCGGTTTATTAGCACCTGACCGGAGCCAGGCGCGTGTGGCACAATTATTTTGCCCGTCTGCTGTTGCTCAGCGTGCTTGCAACCTAGGCGGCGCGCGTCGTCTGCTCAAGCGAGTCAAATATGGCTGATGGCTTATAACTCGCCCAGATGGTTCACCAAATACCGATTTCAGGAAGTGCCCTAACTTGGTCTTTTGGAAAGTTGCCCAAGTCTTGCGCGTAAGTCTTTTAGGGCGCTGATGCACATTTGAAGGTCTTCCCTAATTGCTTTTCGCTGATCGAAGGTCAAATTTTCCGTGGCTAATTTTTTCCAATCGAGACGAATGGACTCTCGTATCAATTCAATTTGCTGCATGATGATTTCTTCGTCGGTCATTATTTTCGATCACTCTGTCTAAGACGATTATCCGCCCCGATCAATGACGGCCTCCCACCGTTCGAAGGCGCGGCGACGCGTGAATTGGCTCTCAAGCATGGCGCGGGCACGCCGTCCCATGGCAGCAGTGCCTTCAGCGTCATTCGAAAGGCGCGAAATTGCTTTCACTAGCTCGTGCGAATTTCCGGGTTCAACGACAATGCCGCAATGATAGGTCTCGACGAGCCGAGCAATTTCGCCATTCTTGGCGGTGATGGCGATGATCGGCCGGCCGGCTGCGGCGATACCGTAGACTTTGCTTGGGACGATCAGCCCTTCGAGCTCCGGTCGCAATGAAATCCAATGAACATCCGGAACGGACAGCGAGTACTTAAGAACATCATTGTCCTGATAGGGCAGGAATAGAAATCGGTCGGTAAGGCCGCGGGCTTTGACCTGCCGGGCGAGTTCCGCGCTGCGGTGCCCGCTACCAATGAATAAAAAGACAATACGCGAGTCATTCTTAAACCGCTCCGATGCAGCGAGAAGCGTATCGAATTCATGAGCGCGGCCGAGATTTCCGGAATAACCAATGACGAACTTGTCTTCGAGTTTCCATTTCGCACGCAATAAATTGTTGCCGGCGTCAATCGGCGTAATCTGTTCGTCGTCGCTCCAATTGGAGACGACGTGGATTCGATCGGGCGGTATCCCCAATTTAGAAACCTTTTCAGCCATGCATTCGCCAACGACAACATTGGCATCAGCGGAATGCAGGGAGGTGTTTCGAATGTGGGATAACAGCCCATTCAAAGGGCCTTTGATCAGCGGAACGCCCAGCTCGGTGGCAATCTCGGGATAGATGTCCTGCAGCCAGTTGACGAGGTGTACGCCATTCCGGCGGGCTACGTACATTCCGAGAATCGAGAGGAGCGGCGGATCGGTCATCGTAACGAGGATGTCGTCTTGATCCACCGTCGCAATCAACAAGCGCCAGGCAGCCCAGTAGAAAGAAAGATAATCGATGCCGCGACTCAACAAACGGGATCGCCCAAAATGGGTGCCGGAGATGCGGTGAATTGTGACCCCCTGCTGGATTTCTTGGGCGGGGAGGCGAGCGTCTGCGTTGTCGTAAATCTGCTGACTGGTGATGACGTGGATGTTGCGACCGGATGCGGCCAAGTGGAATGCGAGCTGGGATAGAATCTGGCTGGTCGCAGAATGATCAGGGAAGAAGTATCGATTGAGGAAGAAAACGCGCTTCATTGAAGGACACTGAAAAGATTTTGCAGGTATCTTTGAGTATCATCAAACCATCATCGGGTGCAGCTATTGATGGCGATGCCGCCAGAATCTTGCGGTTCAATATTAATGCAAACCATAAATATAATAATTGAATCAACGACTTGGACGATAGCTGTCGCAAGCGATGGCCTTGACCTTAAAGCTGTCACAGAGGATGCTTATTTTGCAGTCGAAGGGCAGGGACGTATCGAAATGAGTTGCGTGCAGTCTTCGCGATGGTACGTCGTCCAGACCCATCCCCGTGCCGAGGCAAAGGCGGTCTGGCACCTGCGGCGCCAGGCATTTGAGACCTATCTTCCGCGCTACCTCAAAAAACGCCGGCATGCACGCCGCATCGAAAGCGTGGCAGCGCCGTTATTTCCCCGTTATCTGTTCGTTGCCGTGGATATGACCACGCAGCGCTGGCTGTCCATTCGGTCGACGATTGGCGTGACTCGATTAGTCTGCGACGGGGACCGTCCTGCCGCAGTACCGGCCGGCGTTCTTGACGCGCTCAGGCGGCGCGAGGATGCCAACGGGCTGGTACAACTTGAGCGCGGGCCGCGGTTCTCGCCCGGCGACAAGGTCCATGTGCTCGGCGGAGCCTTTCAGGACTGTTACGGTCTTTACGAAGGCATGAGCAGCAACGAGCGTGTTACGATTTTGCTGGAGCTGCTGGGACGTAAAGTGCGCGTCAATTTGGATTCAGAGATCCTTATTGCGGTCTGACGGATCCGGACGTGGGGTGATCTTCGGCTTGCGGTTGCTGGACCTCACTCTGAGTGCAGACCCTCGATCAAGCGATGCTCCAACGACCTCACGAACGCTTCTGCGCGGATGTATCGGCTTGTGCCAGGAGTGGGTGGTCTTCTGGCGCGCAATGACGGCCTGATTCAAAGCGTGTTCGGAGCGGCGCTCACCGCGGAACAGAAAAAGGAGCGTCAACCCAATAATACGCAAATCGATCCAGAGGGAAGCATTACGGACATACCAGTCATCCAATGCACCCTTCTCATCGGGTGTCACCAGATTTCCGCCATTGACCTGCGCCCAGCCGGTAATGCCGGGGCGAGCCGCCAAACGCAACTTGTTGTTCTCCGGCTGATCGCACGGCAAGAGCGGCCGCGGTCCGATCAATGACATGCCCCCGACTAGCACGTTGAATAATTGCGGCAACTCGTCGAGCCGAGTTTTGCGCAGCAATCGTCCAACCCACGATAAGCGTTGCGCTTCGAAAACCGGCTGGCCTTCCCAATCGAAGGGTGCCCGCAAAGTTCGAAACTTGTAAAGGAATAAAGTACTGCCATTTTGTCCGATGCGCTGCTGCCAGAAGATGACCGGCGAACCGACCTCGAACAGAATGAGCAAAGAAATTAGAATGAAAAGCGGTGACAGGATCAAAATCGCCGCGGCGCTCACAAAGAAATCGATAAGGCGTTTCGTTTTGTGATATCCCGACAGGGTGGGGATCTTCGCCGGGTATTTGCTCAAATCAAGCACGTCATTGGTTTGGCTTGGCTCAATTTTGTCCAATCCGATCAGTTCGGGCACAAACAGCAAAGCGATATTACGCTGCTCGCAGACCCGGCGGACTTCTGCAAGCGCATCTTTGGACAGTAAAGCCTCATCCCCGCCGACGACGATACGGTCGGTGCGAACACCGTGCACCTCGAACTCATCGATGGTGCGCTCAATATGCTGAACAGTTGCAACAACCGGCACACCGACAAGAGTGCGACCGAATAACGAGAGTTCGTCATCGAGCACTGCTATGATGCGATAGTAGACTGGGGCATAAGCACGAATGAATTTGATATAGAATGCTGAAAGATCGTTCGCGCCAATCAAGATGATGTGCTCAAGCGCTGAATGGTGTGCGCTCGGCCGCGGATCGATATCATTATTGCGCAATAATGCGAGGGCACGCACCGTAATAAGCCCGCCGGCCAAGATAAAAGCGTGAATAAGTGGCGTTGAGCGCGGAATGCCTTCAAGGCGCGTGAAGGTGAATAGAAATAGCGCGGTCATCAAGCACGCGACGCATACGGCTTTGATTACATTCAAGGCATCGTAGACGGAGAAGTAGCGCGAAATTCCGTCGTTCAGGCGAAACGCTAGAATGCAAATCTTGGAAAACGCGAACGAGATCAAACAGTATAGAATTACAAGGTACATTCCATTAGCTGACAGAATATAAGCGTCGCGGACAAAGAGTGCTAACAGCGGAGCGAGCGCCGCCCAAAACGTATCGAAAATAGAAAATCGAAGGCGATAATACGCACGTGACGATGGTAAACGGACACGCATCGGATGCAACTTTCGCTAACGCAAATCAAAAAGCTTCCGGCCCGGTCTCCGGTTATTGTTCGCCGCTAGAACGCGCGCACTTCGCCCGTATCGGCTCGTGAGCACCCTTTGCTTCGAGTTTTCAGATGTGCCGCCGACGCCCTAATTTCTCTCGTTAATTTTTGTTTAGCAAACTACCGCTTGCACTTCAAACGCGAACACAAAAAAAGTCGCGTGAAATATGAATTTCAACGCGGGTTAATACGAATCTCTTGTGACAATGAGCGGTCTTCTCGCGTGCCGCATCGACGATCTTCAGCGCTGCTCTGTCGGATATCGGTCATGGTCGCGGCGGTTCCATTTCACCTTGGAACAAAAACGAAGGCATCCGAAGCGTCAGAATGCGTTCGAGTCCTACGCATTCCGCATCGAATGTCGCTGTAAACCCTTGAATTTTCGCCCGATTGATGATCGAGGTCCGCAGACTCGCTGATTTACCCGATTGCCCGGGGCTTCCGCGGACGGAAGGCTTCGAAGGCAAAGACCGATGAGGAGGGGGCAGGCGCAACCAGTTTGACTGACTGTTGCAAAACGATCACGTCTCTAGAAGAAATAAAGGCAACTTCATGGCGGCCGCCGGCGGCACATTAGCCATGGAACAATCTAACTCTCGTAAAGGTCGAACTTTTGCCGCTAGAGTGGAACGCCATCATTGTGGATGAAGAGACCGCCCTTTATGGGAAGATCACTGGTTTGTATTGTCCTGTTTGCGGTCGCCCTTCAGGTTTCCGGCTGTGGCACTCCCGGAAATCAGGGCCCTGCTACGCCAGCGGATCTGCAAGCCGCTGCGGCAGCAGCGAAAGCCGTGCCCCGGTTTCAGGGCGGTGAGAAAATCAGGATCAACGTTTATAACGAACCAAGCCTCAGCGGCGACTACGACATCGACCCAAACGGCGTCGTTTCCTTGCCATTGGCTGGTACGGTCCGGGCGGTCGGATTGACCCAGCCAGAGTTTGAACAAGAATTGGCGAAGAAATTCAAAAGTGAATACCTTAAGAATCCCAAGATTACAGTTACAATATTACAATTTCGGCCAATTTATATTGTTGGGGAAATTGCTAAACCGGGCGAATTTCCATACAAGCCCGGCCTGAATATTCTCACCGCGATGGCATTGGCCGGTGGGGGAACCTACCGCGCGAACCGCAATTACGTGTTGATTCAGCACATTGGCGAAACCGACACGAAGGAATATCCGCAATCCGCCACGACGATGATACTGCCTGGGGACCTGATTAAAGTTCCGGAAAGGTATTTCTAGAAAACAGCCCGCCAAATTTATGCGATGCGGCGGCGTTAAATTCTTTTTGGGAGATACCTATGCGAGAGCCTTATTTTCATTAGCATCAGCATCTGGCACGCCGCAAACCTATAGGAATTGCTGCAGATATCGGGTGTAATCTATATCCCCATAGCCCAATCCGATTAGACCAGCTAAGACTAACATTATGTGTAGCTAAAGTAGAAAAATGGCTTGGGCGATTGAGCAATTGAAAAAATTTATGGCGTCCTTTTTGTGCGCGTCGATTGCGCTTGCGCTATTCGTCGCTGGTTCAGCTTCCGACAGCTTTGCGGATGAATTGCCGAATAATACCGCAGGGGCGCCGACTCCCCTGCTAGTTGGCGGATGGCAGCTTTCGCCAACGTTGTTCGCCGGTGCGGTCTACAACACCAACGTCAATCAGACTCCTACCAATGCGGTTTCGAGCTGGGGCGAGCGGGTAACACCGGGCTTTTCCGCGACCCTCGACAATGGGATTCATAAAACCAGCGTTTATGGCGTGGCCGATATTCAGAATTATGCCAACTCTGCCGCGAACAATACGGTCTATGCCAATGCGGGCTTTACGCAAACATATCTTCCGCGGCCTGATCTGACATTTCGGTTAAGTGGTGGCTTTACCCGAGCGGCTGACATATTTGGAAGTTCCGCCTTGGGTACGGTCAATACTTCCCTGCCAACGACGCCTAGCGCTCCGGTAGCGACGACCACGGTTTCGCCGCAGGTCAATTCCAGTCCCTACAATCAATTTTCGGGCGCGTTTTCAGTCGATAAGAGTTTTGGCCGTACCTTCGTCGGGCTGACCGCGAGTGCCGTGGATACACGATACAGTAGTAATCCTGCGTCTACGACGAGTTCTAACGGAACGACCTACACGGTCACGCAGCGAACCGGATTTAATTTAACGCCGCAACTTTATGCATTCGTGGATCCATCAGTAAACTGGCAGCGCTATGCGGATTCAACACGGAACCAAGACGGCTATCGAATAACCGGAGGCGTTGGAACTTTGAACGCCGGGATCTGGCGAGGCGAAGTCTACGGCGGCTACCAAGCGGAAAAGAACGATATCGTCGGCACGTACAACAGCCCCGTGTTCGGCCTTCGCATTGGCTATTCGCCGACTCGGATATGGGATTTCAGTGCGTCGGTGGATGAAAACCTCGCCGCCGCGACGGTCCCAACAACCGGAACGACCGGAGTGGCGAGCCGAGTTACCACCGCGCTTGGGAATGTTGTCTATAAAGGGCTGCCGCAGGATTGGACGACAAGCGCGAGATTTGGATTGGTGCGCACGCAATACGTCGACAGTTCTCAAATCAACAATGGCTGGCTGGCCGGTGCAACTGTTACTTACGAGTTCTGGCGCAATTTGGGGATAACGCTCATGTACCAATATATGTCGGTCGATTCCAACGTTGCTGGTCAAAGTTTCAACCAGCAGATGGTTAGCCTTGGCGCTTCATACAAATATTAACCCGTATTCCCCGGATGAAGCGCAAATTCGTAGAGTCATCAGGCGCTCAATTCAATTATCGTAATGAGCATATTATTCATGCGACGAGGCCCGATCATAGCGCGCCCGAAGGGTGAATCGGATTGCGAATTGACCAGCTAGGAAGGCATTTGAAATGTCTTCACGCTCTACTGTGGCAGTCATGAGCATCTGGTCCCTGATCAGGCGCTTTCTGCCGTATTTGTACGGTGTTCGTTGGCAAGCCGCGCTTGCCGGCGGATTGATGTTCGTCAGTCCGCTGATTGCCATTTTGTTGTTGTGGTTGATGAAGTTTATTATCGATGAAGTATTCGTCGCACAACATATCAGCGACCTTCCTGCTGTCGCGAGCGCCTATGTGGTCCTGGTCGCAGCTAAGCTGCTCATCGATTATTCACTAACGCGCATCGAAGCCGCAATCGGCGAACAAATCGATCAGAATGTTCGAGTCGACCTTTACCGGCATTTGATTTCGGTATCCCCTGGGTCTCTCAGAAAATTTAGCGTTGGCGATCTCCTTTCCCATCTCGGCACCGACGTCGCACGTGTCGAAGCTATGATATACAGCGGTCCGGTTCACGTAATATTCAGCACTCTTACCGGCGTCTATTTCATCGGCTTCTTGTTGGTCCTGAGCTGGAAGCTCACGCTCGCTGCGCTACTCACGGCGCCAATACTGGCGCTGCTGAGTTGGCGTTGGTCACCGTATGTCAGGCGTATGGCCCGAATATCCCGTCGCAAGGCAACAGCTTGGGTCTCACGAGCGGAAGAGCGACTCGGTGCAACTGCGGTGATCAACGCGTTTGGCGCGCACGCGATTGAAACGCAGGTATTCGAGGCGCAATGCGCGGCGTCGCGCGTCGCCGCGCTGCGTTCGGTTGCCCTGCAGGCGTGGCTCACACTGGTCATCGAGGCGGTCGCGGCGACGGGTGGTTTCGTGGTTCTCGCGGTCGGCGCCTACGAGATGTATTCCGGCAGCCTGACCATCGGCACTCTCATTGCATTTCTTGGCTCAGTCGGCTCATTGTACTCGCCAATCAGCAGTCTTGCCAGAAGCCCGGGTCGGTTCCAGCGCGCAGCCGCTGGGGCGCAGCGTGTCGTGGAACTGCTCGATACACCGAGCCTCGTCGTTGAGCGGCAAGATGCCAGACCACTCACGCATGTTCGTGGTGTCCTTGAGTTTTCCGAGGTTCGTTTCGCATATCCGGGCGGCCCGGACGTATTGCACGGCATCTCACTCCATATCGATCCGGGCGAGACCGTGGCAGTGGTTGGACCTAACGGCAGCGGCAAGACAACCTTGGTACAGCTAGCGTTGCGGCTCTATGATCCCTCAGGGGGGTCGGTCTCGATCGATGGCGTGGATTTGCACGACGTGACCCTCGAGTCGCTGCGCCGCGCGGTTGCGGTGGTGTTCCAAGAGCCGAGCGTCTTTCGCGGAACCATCAGTGAGAACATTCGATATGGGCGGCCAGACGCTTCCGACGAGATATTCATGTCGACGGCTCAGGCCGCGCATGTCCACGGATTCGCGAATGCTTTGCCGAGAGGCTATGCCACACCGATTGGTCCTCGCGGGTCTTGGCTGTCGGGTGGACAGCGCCAACGCCTTGCGCTCGCACGCGCGTTTCTTCGTGATGCGCCTATCCTATTGCTGGATGAAGCGACCGCGTCGATTGACAGCGAAGCCGAGCATTTGATCCAGGAGGCGGTCGAACGCTTCCATGGCAAGCGAACGATCCTGCTTGTCAGCCATCGACTTTCGACCGTGTTGCGCGCCGATCGCATTGTCGTGTTGGACGAGGGGAGGATTGTTGAATCGGGCAGCCCCGTAGATTTGCAGAAGAACGGTTCTCGCTTCCGCATGTTGTTTGCCGAGCAGTTCTTGACCGAAAAGGTTCCCGCTTGACCCTCACGAATTTGACTCGATCTGCTCGATGGTCGGGCCTCAATCAAAAATGGTTCGGATTTAATGCCTGAACGCGCGTCCGAAATTAAAGTTGGTACACGGCTCAGTCCAGACCTCACCGTCCTTGGCATTGTCGATGACGGCGGCCGAGAGCCGGTCTATCTGGTATGGCACCACAAATCCTGGTGCCCAATGGGGTGCAAGGTATTCAAATCAAAGGAGGATGCGCAGCGCGAGGCTGATATTTTGCAGGCGCTCGCCCATCCCAATATTGTGCGTTGCTTTGGGATGGATGGATCAACCTGCTTGCTCATGGAGTTCCTCGAAGGGCCTACCTTGCATCAGCTGTTGAATGGCCGGCCCAAAAGACGATTGGGCATCCACGACGCGCTTCGAATATCGATTCACATCGGTGGTGCGCTTGGTCATGTCCACGACCGCAGCTTGCTCCACCTGGACGTAAAACCATCGAATGTGGTCGTGGTCAAAGGGCGACCCATCCTGTGCGATTTCGGGATTGCACGATGGCAGGCTGATCCGCGCCCAAATCGTATGAGGGGCACGGTGCCTTTTGCCGCGCCGGAAGAATGCCTTCTTGAAGCTATAACGCCGGCCGCCGACATTTTTGGTCTTGGAGCCACACTTTACGAGCTGCTCACCGGCAAGCTTCCATTTCCCGAACAAAAGGACGGCGAACCTTATCCGCAGGTTTCGCAGCCGCCATCATCCATTCGGCAGCATCGGCCAGCTGTTCCGACCGGGCTCGAAAAGCTCGTGCTTAGCTGCCTGAGCCGTGATCCCAAGGCGCGGCCCAACCTTGCGGCGCTGCTTCCATCGCTCCATCGATATATAACAAGCGGGCCGCAAATGTGGCCGAAGGGCTTTCAGCCAGACAAATAGCGAATAAACGCCGGAAATGGGCTCGAAAACTAGGTTTTGTGCTTAAACAGTCTGTCAGAATGGAAAAAACAGATCGCAATGCTTATCGACTAACGCCTGGTTTTGCCGTTGTTGCCGCCTTTGCTATTGTCGGTGCGCTTGTCAGTGACCTTGGCAGGGGTGTCAGTACGTCTTGTGTTTTTCTTCGTCGGGGCCCCGCCGGTAAGGCTTACGATCGGAAACAGTTTCGGAAAGCCAACGATAATCATAGTACCCTCCCGCGTTAATAACCTTTCTTACTATTTGAAGCCTGCAGCGCTGTCAAGGCAGCGGGGAAGATCGCGCCGGGGTGTGCTTCTGGTGCCACAATGGAACCCGGCCCCGGCTATATTAGCATGGCGGATTCAAGTTTGAAAGGAAACACCATCTCACCACATTGGAAAGGATGGTGCGATGGCAGGAGATTGCATACGACTGACGGCTGTGGAGCGGGTGAAGATCGAGCTTGGACTACGTGATGGGCTGTCCCTGACGGCCATCGCTGCCGAGCTTGGGCGACCGAAGGGGACCATGTCCAAGGAGATCGCCCGCAACGGCGGACGCGACACCTACGATGCAGGCGCGGCTCATATTCGGATGGAGAATGCGCCGCGCGGCGGTCGGCGGAACCGACTGTCGCCGGGCGAACCGCTCTTCGAAGCCGTGGCGTGTCTGCTGCGGAAGCGGTGGTCGCCGGAGCAGATCGCGGGTAGGAGGAAGCGCATGGAAGGCGGCGTCGAAGCATCATCCGGGCTGTCGGTGTCGCATGAGACGATCTACCAGGCGA
>OCZT010004714.1_pt1 | contig 13682 bp, 12 predicted proteins | sample 1539031 | NCBI WGS metagenome assembly OCZT01 (sample SAMEA3539308, study PRJEB22396) | soil metagenome | biome: tundra; feature: field; material: soil | place: USA | collected 2010-05 | depth 0.15 m
GTTTTGTGACACTGTAAAAGTGACGCGCCACCACACACTGCATGCTTACATAACACCTCTCATGCTGTCAAAACCAGGTCAGCCCCGGTGATATGTACCGCAAAGATACAAAAAAAGTGGGGAGTGAGCTAAAGTTTAGAGTGACTAAAATTATCAATTGGAACCACACTCCACGTGCTTTAGTCACTCTAAGCACTTTAGATACTTACTTTCTGCTTTATATTTGTATCTTCACATCTCCATCAGTAATGTTATCGGAGTTATGGGAAAAACGTTGAGAGTTGGAATACTCCGCGAAACAAGGAATCCTCCCGACAGAAGGGTACCTCTTACTCCGCCTCAGATTGTAGCTCTTGAGGAGCTCTATCCGAATGTTGAATTCTTTGTCCAGCCAAGCGATTTCAGATGTTATTCAAATGAAGAATATGAATATCTGGACATTCCGCTTAAGGAAGACCTTGGTGATTGTGATATGCTTATGGGTGTTAAAGAGGTCGATAAGCGAACTTTTATCCCCTGGAAAAAATATCTGTTTTTTGCCCATGTTGCAAAGAAACAGCCTCATAATCTGGAAATGTTCAGGGCAATGGCTGAAAAAAATATCAGTCTGATCGATTTTGAATATCTTACAACAGATAAGGGACAGAGAGTAGTGGCATTCGGACGTCATGCCGGCATAGTTGGAGCATACAACGGATTAAGAGCCAGAGGTATTAAAACCAATAAGTTTAAACTTAAACCGGCATATCAATGTCACGATCTGGATGAGATGTGGGCAGGACTTAAGTTGATAGAGATAAAACAAGGATTAAAAATTCTTGTTACAGGTGATGGACGTGTTGCTCATGGAGCCATGGAAACATTGGCTGTCGCTAATGTGGAACAAGTTGCGCCTGATGACTACCTTAACAGGGAGTTTGATGTTCCTGTTTTTTGCCAGTTAAGGCCCGAGCATTATGTCAGGCATAAGGATGGGATTAATTTCAGTTTCAGCCATTTTACTAAATTTCCACAGGAATATCAATCAACATTCCTGCCATATACTAAAGTAACAGATATTTTGATCACCGGTCATTTCTGGGACCCCAGATCTCCGCTTTTTTTTACCAGGGAAGATATGAAAAAGCCGGATTTTCGCATTTCAGTGATCGCTGATATAAGTTGTGACATAAATGGTCCGATACCATCGACCCATCGGTCGACAACTATATCTGACCCATTCTATTCATATAATCCCATTCTTGAAATTGAAGAACCGGCATTCTCCAGACAAACTAATATCACTGTAATGTCAATTGACAATCTGCCGGGTGAACTTCCTCGTGACGCTTCGCAGGATTTTGGCAAGATGTTGATGAGTAGTGTATTACTCGATTTGTTATCAGAAATAAAAAGCCCCATGATCGAAAGAGCAACTATTCTGAGAGAAGGGAAGCTAACCCCCGGATATATTTACCTTAAGGATTTTCTTTATGGATGATTTATGCTTACGACTTACGACTCACGACTCGCGACTCACGACTCGGGGAAGAAGTAAATGAATCTTTTTTATTCCTTGTGTCGTGTGTCAATTTTTCCTTCACTTGAAAAAAATAATTTGAGTAAAATATATGAAGATAATTTCTATCGGTCCTGCTTATCCTTACAGGGGTGGCCTTGCATCATTTAATGATCGTCTGGCTCAACAGTTTTATGCCGAGGGTCATGAGGTCGAAATATTCACATTCAGTTTACAGTATCCAAAACTGCTTTTCCCAGGGAAAACACAATATACTGATGGTCCGCCACCAATTAATATCCGGATCACCCGTAAGCTTAATTCTATAAATCCATTTAACTGGATTGCAACAGGTCTTAAAATTAAGAAGGAAATGCCCGATATTCTTCTGATAAGGTTCTGGCTGCCTTTTATGGGACCATGCTTTGGAACTATTGCAAGGATTGCAAAATTAAATAAACATACTTCAGTAATCTGTATTTTTGACAACGTAATTCCACACGAAAAGCGTAGTGGTGATAATGCTCTCACAAAATATTTTACGAATTCTATAGATGGAGCAATAGTAATGTCGCAGACTGTTCTGAAAGATCTTAAAAGCTTCAGGGAAAAAATTCCTGTAAAGCTTTCTCCTCATCCTCTATTCGATAATTATGGTTTTCCGGTAGCCCGAAAAGAGGGATTAGCAAAGCTTAATCTTGATTCCGGGAATTTATATCTGTTATTTTTCGGCTTTGTAAGAGCTTATAAGGGACTTGATCTGTTAATTGAAGCATTTTCTGATAGTAGATTGAGAGACAGGAATTTAATGCTAATTATTGCAGGTGAGTTTTATGAAGATCGTGCTCCATATATGGATCTTATAAGAGGGCATAAACTTGAAAATGAAGTTATCTTCTTCGATCATTTTATAAAAGATAATGAAGTTCCTCTTTTCTTTAGTATAGCCGATCTTATAGTTCAGCCATATAAAACTGCTACACAGAGCGGGGTAACACAGATTGCATTTTATTTTGAAAAACCGATGCTGGTAACAGACGTCGGAGGTTTGAGAGAAATTGTTCAGGATGGAATATGCGGTTATGTTGTGAAGCCTAAACCTGAATTAATTGCAAATGCAATAATAGATTTTTTCGATAACAACAGGAAAGAGAAGTTTACAGAAGGGGTGAAGCAGGAAAAGGAGAAATTTTCCTGGGATAAGATGACTGCGGCGATAATTGAGGTTTACAATAATATTTAAACCCCCTTTTTAATTTCCCCCCGGTGGGGGGGAAAAATCTCCATTATCTGGAAGTTTTTCGCCCCCCTTGGGGGAGATGCCGCGAAGCGGCAGAGGGGGTTTAGATATTAACTCTATCCTTAATCAGATAACTATTTCTCTCCGATGAATTCCTGTTTATCAGTTCTCCCAGGAAACCTGTAAGGAAAAGAAATGATCCTATTATCATTACCGTAAGCGCGATGAAAAAGAAAGGGCTGTTGGTAACCAGGGGAGCTCTGAGATGATGAGACACAAAAACCAGCTTTCTTACGCCGAGATAACCCGCCATTATAAAGCCAATCAAAAACATCATAGTACCAAGAGATCCAAAGAGATGCATCGGGCTCTTGCCGAAACGGCTTATGAACCCTATCGTTAAAAGATCGAGATATCCTTTTATGAATCTGTCAAGCCCGTATTTTGTAACTCCGTATTTTCTTGCACGATGTTCAACAACCATTTCACCAATCTTTCTGAATCCGGCTTCTTTTGCCAGCATGGGTATGTATCTGTGCATCTCCCCGAATATCTCAATACTCTTAACAACTTCGAGCCGGTATGCTTTTAATCCGCAATTAAAGTCATGAAGTTCTATTCCCGATGACCACCTTGCAGTTCTATTATAAAACTTGCTTGTGATACGTTTCACGAAGGGGTCATATCTTTTCTTTTTCCATCCCGATACAAGATCATATCCATCCTTCCTGATCATCTTTAAGAGCTCAGGTATCTCATCAGGACTATCCTGCAGATCAGAATCCATTGTGATGACAACCTTGCCGGTTGCCTTACTGAAACCTGTATGAAGAGCTGCCGCTTTGCCATAATTCCTTCTGAATCGTATGCCCTTAACCATCTGATTTTTTTCTGCAATCGACTCAATTGTATCCCATGACGAATCAGAGCTTCCATCATCGACAAAAATAATTTCAAATGAGATTATACGTGCAGAACAAACCCTTACAATCCAATCAGTTAATTCCTGAATTGATTCTTCTTCATTATAAACAGGGATAACAAGTGAAAGATCCATCGGAATTATATTCAGTTTAAATTGCCGGTGTGTCAATCATTGGATTACCTTCCTTTTTGACAAAAATGCTAACCAGTAACGATATAATAACTCCCCAAAGCATATTCCCGAAAATGGAGATAGGCGCCAGTATTGCAGGTTTCATAATTTTTCTCTGGATCGACATACCTGTGTCAATAGCAGATTGTGGTATTCCTTTTTTCACCATGCTTTCTTCAGCAAATGCTAATTGTTTGGCGGTTAATCCCGGATCAATCACTGCATAAAGGATATATGTAAAAACAGCCATTATTATGGCATAATAAAGGCAGATGATTACACTTGCCCCTACCGACTGACCATAGGTTATCTGTCCATGCATAAAATTATCACGATACGATTTTAGCAGGAAAAAGAGAAGGACAATTTGAATAATAAGAAAAACAGGCCCCTGGACTTTGTTGAAAGAGAGGTTAAGGAAATACATCAAAAGAGTGTAAACTACTCCGGTAAGTCCTAATATAAGACCATTAGTAAGATTTGATTTCCAGGCATTGACATTTTCTTCCATAATGTAAGTTATTTGGTTCTTAAATTGAGTTATTTGATTAACAAATATAATGTAAAAATAGGAATGAGAAGTACTGTAAAATTGGAATAAATATTTTGCAGGCTTACCGATTTATAGTACTTTTGTGCGGGGCAAGTCTTATACGACCAGCTCCTGCTGAACTCCCCCAGGATCGGAAGGTAGCAAGGGCAGGCAGTTGTAGCGGTGCGATATAAGGGGCTTGCCCCTTTTTTTATACCCTTTTACCATGCTGATCCGTATATATAGCGAAAACCCAAATCCAAAGCACATAAGGCAAATAGTTGATCTGCTTGAAGATGGTGGCATTATAATTTATCCTACCGATACTGTATATGCTATGGGCTGCGATATTCTGGCAACTAAATCAATCGAGAAGATAGCCCGTTTCAAGGGGTTAAACCCAAAAAACCCAGAACTCTCTCTTATATTCCACGATATGAGTCAGCTTTCAGAATATACGATAATAAGGGATAATACAATATTCAAGCTGCTGAAAAAGAACCTGCCCGGGCCATTTACTTTCATCGTTCAGGCAAATAATCAGATTCCAAAACTGTTTAAGAATAAGAAAAAGACCGTTGGTATTAGAATCCCCGATAATAATATTGTACTTGAGCTGGTAAGGGAACTGGGTCGACCGATTATTACTACATCAATACATGACCCGGATGAAGTAATTGAGTATACCACTGACCCTGAACTTATTTACGAGAAGTATCATGATTTTACTGACACCGTCATCGATGGTGGTTTTGGCAGAAATGAAGCTTCTACAATTGTTGATTGCACAGGGGAAGAAATAGAAGTTTTAAGACAGGGACTGGGTGTTCTAGAGATGTGATAATTAATGGTTGTAAAAACTTTTACTGAAAAGAATCATAGCAGTAAGCAACTCCAGCCGTCCCAACAACATCATTGCCGACAGAAACCATTTGCCTGCCATGGGTAGCGCAGAATAATTTGTAAATGGGCCGAATGTTCCGAGTCCGGGGCCAATATTGCCAAGCATTGAGGCTGAGGTGCTGAATGAGGTGATTATATCATATCCCATAAATGAAATGACAAAGGTACCAAAGCACATAACAAAAAAATATAATGTTATGAATACCAATAGGTTATATATTGTACTTTGGGAAATTACTCTTTTATCAAGACGGACAGGTATAAAAGCGCTTGGATGAATAAGCCTTTTTAGCTCCTGACGGCTGTTTTTTGTGATCAGCAATAGTCTGACAATTTTTATGCCTCCACCGGTCGATCCGGTTGTCCCTCCTGTAAACATCAGAATGAAAAAGATAATCAGAATTATGTTTCCCCATAAATTATAGTCCTGAGTATAGAACCCGGTTGTAGTTATTATTGATATTACATGAAAAGCACCATCAAGTAAAGCTTTACCAGCTGTAAAGCCTGATTTAAAATAAAGAATCAGTGAAACTAATGCCACAAAGACTAAACATATTGCAGAGTAAAAAACAAATTCATTATTGCCGAGTATCTTTTTAAAGTTGCCCTTAAGACCGAAGTAAACCAGGGTCATATTGGTTCCTGCAATAAACATGAATATGGTTATTACAATCATTATGTACGGTGAGGCAAAGGATGCAATTCCATTGTTTCGGGTCGAAAAACCTCCTGTCGATAAGGTTGAAAATGAATGGCATATTGCATCAAAAAACGGCATGCCTCCGATGGTAAGTAAAGCGACTTCTGAAAAAGTCAATAAAAAATATATTCCAACAAGACGTATCGCTGCTTCTTTCATTCTGGGATGAATCTTATCAGTTGAATGTCCTGAAAATTCAATGGCAGCAATCTGGATATTGAATGATTTAAAAACAGGGATAACAGAAAGAGATATCAATATGATTCCAATTCCTCCAAGCCATTGGGTAAGACTTCTCCAGAACAGGATCCCGTGAGACATGGATTCAATATTTGTAAGAATAGTAGCCCCGGTTGTAGTAAAGCCAGACATTGACTCAAAAAAGGCATCTCCAAAGCTGGTTATTGAACCGCTTATAAGAAATGGTAAAGTTCCAAAAATGCTGAAAATAATCCAGGTGCCTGTTACAATAATGTATCCTTCCTTATGTCCAAAAATTCTCTCTTCATTACGGAGTGGAGCGAAAACTAAAACACCGGTGACAATAGCTATAAGAGCAGCATAGCAAAAAGAAGTTACTGCAGCCTCATGGTATAAAAAAGAAACGCCTGCAGAGACAAGCATGAACAAACCTTCAACAATGAGCAGCAGGCTAAAAGCCCTGGCTATTATCCTGAAGTTGATCATAAACAGTTAAGTAAAAAAATTAGAAAGCTTTTCGTAGACCGATGGCAAGGTAAAGACTACGACCTTGTCGTTGGCTCTTATTATTGTATCGCCTGTTGCAATGAATGGTTCTCCATCTCTGGTTCCACCTCCAACAATTGCATCTTTTGGAAAATCAATACTACGAAGAGTACCTTTTGTTATTTTTGAATTTGCAGGAACATTGAATTCGATAACTTCTGCATCAGTTCCTGTCATGTACTTAACCTGGGTCACATTGGGATTTGTAGTATGTCTGAAAATTCTGCTTGCAGCTGATATCTTTTTATTTATAATGGTGTCGATTCCGGTGTTTTCAGCAAGATTTATAAATTCCATGTTTTCAACCTCAGCTATTGTTTTTTTTACCCCCATCCTTTTTGCCAGAAGACACGAAAGAATATTTGTTTCTGAATTTCCGGTAACTGACACAAAGGCATCCATTTTTGTTATGCCTTCCTGTTCAAGCAGATCAACATTTCTGCCATCGCCATTAATTATCAGCGTATTATCGAGGATTTCCGCGAGATCTTCACATTTTTCAATACTTGAATCTATCAGCTTAACTTCACATGTTTTCTGAAGATATAAAGCAACATGTTTTCCAATCCTGCTGCCTCCAAGGATCATAATACTTTTAGCTTCAAAATTCTCTTTCCCTGAATTCTTCATCATTTCAGCTATTCCTTCGTGGGTTGAGATAATAAAAACCATATCTCCTAACTGGAATTGTTCATTCCCCCTGGGGATAATGGTTACTGTATTTCTTTTAATTGCAACTGCTCTGTACTTATCGGTCTTGTGACTGAAGGAAATTTCCTGGAGGCTTTTGTTCAGGATAGGAGCATTCTTGTCAAGTTTCTGAACATACATTGCCAGTTTACCTCCCGAAAACTCCATGAATTCGGATGACCCTGTTTCATGAAGCAGCCCTAAAACCTCCCGTGCAGCAATAAGTTCAGGATAAATAAGGGAGTCAATACCTATTGATTTAAAAAATTCCAGAGTGGAAGGTTCAAGATAGTCGATATTGTCAATCCGGGCTATTGTTTTAATGGCTCCAAATCTTTTTGCGAGAATCGACGCCGTTATATTGGTGTCTTCGGAATGAGTGACTGCAATGAAAAGGTCAGTTTTTTTGCGGAGTGCATCCTGTAATATCTTCACTGATGTAGCAGAACCCTCAAATGTTAAGACATCAAGAGAACTGTCAATGGGTTTAAGACGGGCCTCTTCTGAATCGATAAGAATGATTTCATGATTTTCATTTGATAACAGCTTGGCAAGATGTGTTCCAACTTCACCCGCTCCGGCAATAATTATTCTCATTAAAAAAAAATTGAAAAAACATGACAAAATAAGAGATAAATACCCTAATACTCAAGTTTTTTGGGACTTTTATTTGCGAATCGGTCATATCGTTTTAACAAAAGCGCCGGACTTTCTGACAAAATGGATTGTATCATTACCGGGAAGTGCTACCTGCCTGGGAATGCGAAAACCTGAAGTTGCTTCGGAAGAGATAATAACTGTACATGGAAAGCGCCTTATATCCAGATCATTTTCAATTTCAGGCCTTGAACCTGTGAGGATAAGGAAATCAGGGACAAAATTCTGAACGATCTTTTTGTTCAGAAAATTAGTAATAAGTATCTTTTTCCCTTGAGCTCTGAAACAGTAGTACTTGTTATTCAGTATAGTTGATTTTATTTCTAGTCCAAGTGTGGCACAATGCCTTTTTACTTCAGGTACAACAAGAGATGTATCGGAAAAGAGATTGAGTGTTTTGCCGGTTCTGATTCCTATGGTTGATGATCCCGGGGTATTATATACTATCACTTCATTTGTGGTTTTTGATGAAATATCCCTGGCTGTTCCTGTTAAAATATAAAGGATTAGAAAAAATACCGGGTAAGAAACCGGTATGGATTTCTTTTTTAAAAAGAAATGGACAAAAAGGAAGATTGTCACTGTAAGCAGAATACATTCAATCGTTGTCGAACCAATGTTTTCAATTGTTGAATAGGGAAGTGAAGCAGCACGGGATGTAAGTGACTCAGTCAGTCCTGTAAGGTAGTTAAGCAGCATTGCTAAAAAATGTGAAAGAAAACGGATCCTGAAAAACATCGGAACCAGACATCCGTTGATAATCAATAAATTTGATATCGGTACAATTGTAATATTGGCAAGGATGAAATAAGTAGGAAACCTGTTAAAAAGCATTATTGTAAGAGGAAGAGTGCCTGCCTGGGCTATAAGTGTAACAACAACAGATTGCCAGATTTTGTCTGTGAGCCAGTTTTTAAAATGCAAAAAAAGGTAAAAATCTTTGTAAAAACAGATTATATATACAACAGCTGAATAGGATAGGAGGAACCCTGCATCAAATATTACCGATGGTCTGATAATAATAAGAAAAAATGCTGATGCCAGTATCGAGTTTATTCCATTTGCCGGTCTCTTCATCATTTTGCCGGCCTGAAGAAATGAAAACATCAGGGTTGCCCTTAGAACTGAAGGAGTGAGACCTGTTACAAATGCAAAAGACCAGAGGATAAGAATTGTTATTATTATCCTGAGAATATTAAATCTTCGTTTCATAAAAAACAGAAGACTGAACACAAACAAACTCAGTATAACAGCATGAAGCCCCGATACCGCCATTATGTGCATTACTCCTGCTTTAATAAAATTCAGTTTCTGTTCAGGATCCAGCATACTCTTCTGACCAAGGGTTATAGCGGCTACCAGAGCAAGTCTCTCACCTTTGATTCCTCGCTCTTTAAACATCCTGATAATCGTTTCCCTGACGATCAACGCCCGGTGAATCAGTTTTCTGTGGACAGGAATAATGTGTCTGATAATATCATGACTATTAGTAAATGCATAATATCTGATTCCCTGGTTTTCCATGAAAAACCTATAATCAAATTCATACGGATTGGATCTGTTTACAATTTCGACAGGTAAGCATCGGATAATCAGCAAGTCACCAGGGAGCATAGATGCAACAGATGAATCTTTCTTTTGGTAAAGTATTATGGACCCCTTCACTGCTTCTGATTTTTTCTCTTCAACCTTTCTGTTAAGTTTTACCTTCAGCATGAAACTATTCGCTTTCTCTTCAGGATAGTCTGAAAGAGTGCAGGTTAACAACGTCTTTTCAGGGTTAAGGGTTGATATGCTGTTTTTTTCATTTGTGTAAAGAAGAAGTCCGCAGATGAAAAGTGAAAGTGTAAGTGTAAAGCCAAAGACCTGGTTTGTCTGGTATTTATTGAAGTACAGGCTGAATAAAAAACCGGAAATAATGATAATACCGGCACTTACCAGGAAAGTAATATCCGGTTTAAAATATAGGCCTGAAATAATTCCTATACATAACGGCAGGCCAATACGAAGAAACGGAATTTCTTTATGTAGCACAGTCTGCAGCAAATGAGACTCTATAAAGTTAAGAAGAAAAGTTTAGAGTGCCTAAAGTTTGGAGTGCCTATAGTTAAAAGAAAACTAAAAAGATCCCCTCCCGGGAGGTTGTATGGACTATAGACATGGTATACAAGTAGTTATATACATAGTATACACTTCTATAAAGTTAAAGTTCTTAATAATTGATTCCAAAATTTTTGTTATCATACTTTTGGTGATTTGACTTTAACAAAGAGTTATTGTTATTATTTAGATTCTTTTTCTTTTATTCTACTTGCTTTCTCTAGTAGCTTATCTATATAGTCTTGTGTAAAGTCATAATATATTATAGGAGCACTTGTCGAATCATGCAATTCAGTAACTTTAGATTCTGTAATTGGACTATCTGAGTTGGTCAAATTTTCCGGATACCCAAAATCAAAATATATTATATAGTTTCCCTTCTCCCAAAAATAAATCTTATCCAACAGCAATCTTCCCTTTGGCCCCGGGAGATAAACATTTGATATTTTTTTTGACAACCAATCGTATTTTTCTCCCTGGACAAGTAAGGTTGGTTTGCCATATTTTTCTCTATATGATTCAAAAATTTTTTTAAGTTCAATCAGGCTGCAATTAAATGAAAATACTGGTATTTCTGTATTCGACCTGGTGCACAAAGTTAATTGAATGCTGGTTAACCTTTCATCAATTATATAACTCCCTCTAAGATTAACTTTTGCACAAAGAGCAGGACTAATTCCTGAAAAATCATAATATAAGTTTTTTTGTTTATTTCCAACTATATCTGTAGTTTCAAAATAATGTAATTCATTGATGTTAAGCAAAGAATCCATTGAATTTTTTACTTTTAAATAGTCCATCTGAAGATAAAATCCAAGAAAACCAATTTTCTCGACTTGATGTTCTGAATTGTATGATTTTGTATTACAGGAAGTTATGAAATATATCTGCATAACAATCAGAACAAAAATAAGAAGACTGTGTTTGTAATGGATTAATTTCATGATTCAAAAATAACAGCTTAAGGAATAAATATTTGCCAGACTAAATTTATGAAATATAAATCAATTACCATTAAATTGATATGCTGTATTGAATATTGTCTGCTTTTGGAGATTACATCAGAATAATATTGGATCCACACACAGTATTTACCTCAGTATCCGTTTGAAACTCTGCTTTATCTTATCTTCTGCCCGGGTAAAATTGTCTTATAATCGGCTTCAAACTGGCCTTTGCTTATTGCGGTGAGTTTACCCTTAAGGAGCCTTTTTTTTAGAGGGCTCACTTTATCTGTAAACAGAATACCCTCGAGATGATCGTACTCGTGCTGGATTATCCTTGCCTTATATCCGTCAAACACTTCATCGTGATACTGCCAGTTTTCGTCATAATAGCTAATCCTTATATGTGACTCGCGCATGACTTCTTCCCTTAATCCCGGAATACTTAAACATCCTTCATTCATAGGTTGCAGTTCTCCGCATCTTTCAGAAATATTAGCATTTACAAACGCTTTTTTGAAGCCGGCAAGTGAAGGTTCATCTTCAGCTACCGGTGTACCGTCTATCACAAATATCCTTATTGATTTTCCAATCTGTGGCGCTGCAAGCCCCATCCCTTCAGAATGATACATAGTCTCAAAAAGATCTTCGATCAATTGATCAAGCCCTGGATAGTCTTTATTAATTTCCACGGCAACTTTTCTCAACATCGGATGCCCATAAATAACTATTGGATAAGTCATTCCTGTTTATTATTTTCTTTTTTATTAGATCTGTTATCAAGGAAAGACTGAAGTATAATAGAAGCACTTATTTTATCAACCATTGATTTATCCTGCCTGTCTCTCTTTTTCACTCCTCCCTCAACCATCGTCCTGATAGCCATCTGCGATGTAAATCGTTCATCTTCAAGATAAATATGCTTTTCAGGGTATGTTTTTTTTAGTCTTTTAATAAATGGATTAATGTAAGTAACAGCCGCACTGGGCTGGTTGTTCATCTGTACCGGATAACCAATTACAAAAGCATCCACATCGTCTGTTTCAAGATAATCCGTTATAAATTCATAAAATTCCCCGGTACTAACTGTCATCAGAGGGGATGCGAAAATCTGCAAAGGATCAGTAACGGCCAGCCCGATCCTTTTTACTCCATAATCTATTCCGATAATCCTGCCCATAATTTTAAGCAAGGCACAAAAGTACGAAAAATATTTTTAAACGACACACGGCGCAGGACACACGACGCATGGGAATATTAATCTGTTTTTTCTTCCCTGTGTCGTGAGTCGTGAGCCTTGCATCAAAAAGAAAAGCCACCCCTGAGGATGGCTCTGATTATTTTCAAAGGGTTATTATTCTGCTTTTGCCACTGGTGCAGCTTCTGTAAATTCCATTGCAGCCATCCGCTGATATGATTTGTATCTCCATTTGGCATTCTCCTCGGCAGCTTTGAAAAGTATGTCAGCTTCTCCCGGGAATGCTTTCATCAGTGAGGTATAGCGTACTTCAGACTTCAGAAAGTCCTGGAATTTTGTCCAGTCAGGTTCTTTTGAGTCTAATATAAAAGGATTCTTCCCTTCTGCTTCAAGAAGTGGATTAAACCTGTAAAGATGCCAGTAGCCCGCCTCAACAGCACGTTTCGTTTCGAGCTGTGTCATGCCCATTCCATCTCTTAATCCGTGGTTAATACATGGTGCATAAGCAATTATGAGTGATGGTCCATGATAAGCTTCAGCTTCTTTAATGGCTTTTAAATACTGTGCATTACTTGAACCCATTGCAACCTGTGCAACATAAACATAACCGTAACTCATAGCCATCATACCCAGATCTTTCTTACGGATTTTTTTACCTGATGCTGCAAATTTTGCAACTGCTCCCGCTGGTGTAGACTTTGATGCCTGACCGCCGGTATTGGAATAAACTTCAGTATCGAGAACCAGAATATTTACATCATCGCCTGAAGCTATAACTTGATCAAGACCTCCATATCCAATATCATAAGCCCATCCGTCACCACCAAAGATCCAATGTGATTTTTTAACAAGATATTCCTTTAGACTCATTATCTCTTTCGCAACATCCGATTTTTCTTTAGAGCAAGCGTCAATAACCTTTGCAGATGCAGTTCTGGATGCCTCTGCATGATCTTTTTCTTTCAGCCATTCTTCGAAAGCAGCTTTGGAGTCTGCATTAACAGTGCCATTCGTAAGAGCTGTTTTCATCCATAAAGCTATACGATCCCTTAACTTGCTGGCACCCAGCGATAAACCATACCCATATTCTGCATTATCCTCAAAAAGTGAGTTGGCCCATGCTGGTCCATGACCTTTTTTATTTAAGGTATATGGCATCGAAGGAGCTGATCCTCCATAAATTGAAGAACAACCTGTAGCATTTGAAACGATCATCCTGTCGCCAAAAAGCTGTGTGATCGCCTTAATATAAGGTGTTTCACCACAACCCGCGCATGCGCCGGAAAACTCAAACAGTGGTTGTGAGAACTGGCTGTTCTTGACAGATCGGAAGAGCGTCGTGTAGGGAAAGAGTGTAGATCTCGGTGGTCGCCG
>OCZT010004715.1_pt1 | contig 13681 bp, 12 predicted proteins | sample 1539031 | NCBI WGS metagenome assembly OCZT01 (sample SAMEA3539308, study PRJEB22396) | soil metagenome | biome: tundra; feature: field; material: soil | place: USA | collected 2010-05 | depth 0.15 m
AGCCGGTCCGCGTCGTCACCGAACCGGGCCTGAATTTCAAGGCGCCGTTCATCGACACCGTGATCAACATCGACAAGCGCATCCTCGATCTCGAAAATCCGTCGCAGGAAGTGATCGCGTCGGATCAGAAGCGGCTGGTGGTCGACGCCTTCGCCCGCTATCGCATCAAGAACGCGCTGCAGTTCTATCAGAGCGTCGGTTCGATCCAGGCCGCCAACATCCAGTTGACGACGCTGTTGAACGCCTCGCTGCGCCGCGTGCTCGGCGAGGTCACCTTCATCCAGGTGGTGCGCGACGAGCGCGAGGCGCTGATGGGGCGGATCCGCGACCAGCTCGACAAGGAAGCCGGTGGCTACGGCATCCAGGTGGTCGATGTGCGGATCAGGCGCGCCGATCTGCCGGAGCAGAACAGCCAGGCGGTCTACCAGCGCATGCAGACCGAGCGGCAGCGCGAGGCCGCCGAATTCCGCGCCCAGGGCGGACAGAAGGCGCAGGAGATCAGGTCCAACGCCGATCGCGAAGCCACCGTCATCGTCGCCGAAGCCAATTCCACCGCCGAGCAGGTGCGCGGCGCCGGCGACGGCGAACGCAACCGGCTGTTCGCCGAAGCCTACGGCAAGGATCCCGATTTCTTCGCGTTCTACCGCTCGATGACGGCGTATGAGAACGGGCTGAAGAGCAGCGATACCCGCTTCCTGCTGCGGCCGGACTCCGACTTCTTCAAGTTCTTCAGCAACTCGTCCGGCAAGCCACCGGCGGCCACGCCGCCGGCGACGGCTGCTGTCGCGCCCACGCCACCGGCGAGTGCCGCGCCGAAGCCATAAGACGAAACAAGACAGGGGCGAGGCGAAGTCAGCTTCGCCCTCCTAAAAGCAAAAAAAGATCAAAACGGGAGGTTTCAGTCCGATGAGGTCCATAGCGTTCGCCGACTTCCTCATCGGTTTGGGTATCCTGTTTGTGCTTGAAGGCCTGATGTTCGCGGCAAGCCCGGCCTGGATGCGCCGGGCCATGAAGAGCGCGCTGGCGACGCCGGACAACATCCTGCGCGCCGCCGGCATCGGATCGGCGGTCGCGGGCCTGATCCTGATATGGGTGGTCCGGCGCTAGGGCACCGTCATCCCCCGATGCGCCAATTGGCGCATCTGAGGGCGCGCATTAGCGCAAACCCGGAATCTCGAGATTCCGGGTTTGGTGCTTGCGCACCATCCCGGAATGACGACCGCAAACACGTTCCAAAAAATGCTGCTGTAACAACGCCATCGTGAGCCGCCGTGCCGGTTTTTCGCCGTATTCAGCGGGGTTCATGTGAACGAAATGTGTCGTCCAAATGCTTGCGCCGTAACCCCGTTCGGGCGCACTGTGGATTCAAATTCCGAGCCATTTTTTCAAGAGAGAGATCTGATATGACCGGTGCGATTCCAGCCTTGAGTCATCGCCTGCGTCCCTGGTTGGCCGTGATCTGTCTTGGCGCCGCCAGCGTCCTCGTCTCGGCGCCGGCCATGGCCCGCGGCCCCGACGGCATCGCCGATGTTGCCGAGAAAGTGATCGACGCGGTGGTCAACATCTCGACCTCGCAGACCGTCGAAGCCAAGGGCGGCGGCGAGGGCAGGGGCGCGATGCCGCAATTGCCGCCGGGCTCGCCGTTCGAGGAATTCTTCGACGATTTTTTCAAGAACCGCCGTGGCGGTCCGGGCGGCTCCAAGGGCGGTGACCTGCAGCCGCACAAGACCAACTCGCTCGGCTCCGGCTTCATCGTCGACACCTCGGGAATCGTTGTGACCAACAATCACGTCATCGCCGATGCCGACGAGATCAACGTCATCATGAACGACGGCAGCAAGTTCAAGGCCGAGCTGGTCGGCGTCGACAAGAAGACCGATCTCGCGGTGCTGAAATTCAAGCCGGCAAAGCCGCTGGTCGCGGTGAAGTTCGGCGATTCCGACAAACTGCGGCTCGGCGAATGGGTGATCGCGATCGGCAATCCGTTCAGCCTCGGCGGCACCGTCACCGCGGGCATCGTCTCGGCGCGCAACCGCGACATCAACTCCGGCCCCTATGACAGCTACATCCAGACCGACGCCGCCATCAACCGCGGCAATTCCGGCGGCCCGCTGTTCAACCTCGACGGCGAAGTGATCGGCGTCAACACGCTGATCATCTCGCCCTCGGGCGGCTCGATCGGCATCGGCTTTGCGGTGCCCTCCAAAACCGTGGCCGGCGTGGTCGATCAGCTCCGGCAGTTCGGCGAGCTTCGCCGCGGCTGGCTCGGCGTCCGCATCCAGACCGTCACCGACGAGATCGCCGAAAGCCTCAACATCAAGCCGGCGCGCGGCGCCTTGATCGCCGGCGTCGAGGACAAGGGCCCGGCGAAGCCCGCCGGCATCGAGCCCGGCGATGTCGTGATCAAGTTCGACGGCAAGGACATCAAGGAGCCGAAGGATCTGTCGCGGGTCGTCGCCGACACCGCTGTCGGCAAGGAGGTCGACGTCATCATCATCCGCAAGGGCGCGGAGGAAACCAGGAAGGTTACGCTCGGCCGCCTCGAGGATACCGACAAGGCGGTGCCGGCCGCAGTCAAGACGCCAGCCGAGCCCGCGGAGAAGCCGGTGACGCAAAAGGCGCTCGGGCTCGATCTCGCGACCCTCAGCAAGGACCTGCGCACCCGCTACAAGGTCAAGGACAGCGTCAAGGGCGTCATCATCACCAATGTCGACGGCACCTCCGACGCCGCCGAGAAGCGGCTCAGCGCCGGCGACGTCATCGTCGAGGTGGCGCAGGAAGCGGTGGCCAACGCCGCCGACGTCAAAAAGCGTGTCGATCAGCTGAAGAAGGACGGCAAGAAATCCATCCTGCTGCTGGTGTCGAACGCCGACGGCGAGCTGCGGTTCGTGGCGCTGAGCGTGCAGTAGCTCTCATCTCGTCATTGCCGGGCTTGACCCGGCAATCCATCCTTTTCGTAAGATTCTTTTGAAGATTGATGGATGTCCGGATCAAGTCCGGGCATGACGACTGAATGTATTGGGGCTCGCTCACCGCAAACGCCACCTACGCCCCCACAAACTCGTCCCGCCGATACCCCTGCGCATAAAGCAAGGCGGTGAGATCGCCGTGATCGATCCGTGCGGCCGCCGCTGCTGCAACGGCGGGCTTGGCGTGGTAGGCGACGCCGAGGCCGGCGCTCTCGATCATGCCGAGATCGTTGGCGCCGTCGCCGACCACCAGCGTGTCGATGTCGTCGAGATCGAAGGATTCGCGCAGCTCGATCAGCGTCGAGAGTTTTGCCGCGCGGCCCAAAATCGGCTCGGCGACCTCGCCGGTCAGTTGGCCGTCGCGGACCAGCAACTGATTGGCGCGGTTTTCCTCAAATCCGATCATGGCCGCGACCGCGTCGGTGAACAGCGTAAAACCGCCCGAGATCAGGCAGGTCCAGGCGCCGTGCGCGCGCATGGTCGCGACCAGCTCGCGGCCGCCCGGTGTCGGCGTGATGCGCTTGGCCAGCACTTCATCGACCACGCTGACGGACATGCCCTTCAAGAGTGCGACGCGCTCGCGCAGCGCCGGCTCGAACTCGATTTCGCCGCGCATCGCGCGCTCGGTGATCCCTGCGACATGCGCCTTCAGGCCGGCGAAGTCGGCGAGTTCGTCGACGCATTCCTGGCCGATCATGGTGGAATCCATGTCGGCGAGAAAAAGCTTCTTGCGCCTGAAGGCCTGAGGCTGCACCACAATATCAACAGGCAGGTCGCCGCGCGCCTCGCGCAGGCGGGTGACGATGGCGCCGATATCCTCGCTGCCGGTAAAGGGAATATCGACCGCCACTTCATCGAACAGCCATTGCGCCCGGCCGGGCGAGGGAAGAACGGCGCGCGCGCCGTTCACCACCGTGCTATCGAGCGCGGGATCGGCGGGATTGCAGATGAGCGTGGCGACCAGGGACATGCAGGTGAATTCGCCAGGGGTGAACGGCAAGGCCGTGCTTATCGCAGGGCCGACCGCCAGCGGCAAGTCGGCGCTGGCGCTTGAACTGGCGCACGCGACCGGCGGCGTCATCATCAATGCAGATTCGATGCAGGTGTATCGCGATCTCAGGGTGATCACGGCGCGGCCGACGCCGGAAGAAGAGGCGAGGATTCCGCACCGGCTCTATGGCCATGTTGATGCCGCGGTGAATTTCTCCGCCGGTCAATGGGTGGCCGATGCCGCCTTGGTGCTTGCGGAAGCGCGCGCGCAAAACCGCCTGGCAATTTTTGCCGGCGGCTCCGGGCTGTATTTCAAGGCATTGACATCAGGGCTGTCGGCGGTGCCGCCGATTCCGCCTGGGTTGCGCGAAAGCATACGCGCGCGGCTGGAACTGGATGGTGTCGAGGCGCTGCATGCCGAACTGGCGCACCGCGACCCCGCGAGCGCCGAACGGCTGCAGCCGCGCGACCGCATCCGGATCGCCCGCGCGTTGGAAGTCTTTGAGGCCACCGGGCGCTCGCTGACCGACTGGCATCGCGACGGATTGCCGCCGCTATTGCCACCGGGACAATTCAGCGCGCTGTTTCTTAGCCCCGATCGCGACGAGCTTTATGCACGGATCGATGCGCGCTTCGATGCCATGCTGAATGCCGGCGCGCTGGAGGAGGTCGAGCGACTTGCGGCGCGGCAGCTCGATCCGCTGCTGCCGGCGATGAAGGCCCATGGCGTGCCGGCGCTGCTCCGGCATCTCCAGGGAGAAATTACGTTGGACGAGGCGGCCGTGATCGGCCGCGCCGATACCCGGCATTACGCCAAGCGGCAGTTCACCTGGTTCCGGCATCAGCTGCCGGAATTCGAGTGGGTGAAGCCGGACGCGGTCCGCGCATGGCTCTCCTCCCGATTTTCCCTCTCGCCGAACGCCGGGAACGCCGCTAAGCTCTAAAAAGATGCGCGTCCTGCCGCCTTCCCTTGACTTTTGGGGGTTGGCCGTTATGGTTCGCGCAACCTTTGGGAAATTCGAGCGTCATATGCGTAATAAAATTACCAAACTCCTTATCGTCGTCGTACCCAGGCGCACCGCCGGGGATGGCTGAGGCCATCCAAATTCGGGCGGTGTGCATGGGGCCTCTTGGGCCCCTTTTTATTTTCCGAAAACTCAACCGAAAGAAGCCGCTGACAACAGCGCATCCGGAGCAAGCCATGAGCGACAAGAGCCACGATCCGAACCAGATGACCGGCGCAGCGATGATCGTGCGCGCGCTGATCGATCATGGCGTCAAGCACATCTTCGGCTATCCCGGCGGCGCGGTGCTTCCGATCTATGACGAGCTGTTCCAGCAGGAGGAGGTCAAGCACATCCTGGTGCGGCACGAGCAGGGCGCCGGCCACGCCGCCGAGGGCTATGCGCGCTCGACCGGAAAGCCGGGTGTGGTGCTGGTGACATCGGGGCCGGGCGCCACCAACATGGTGACGCCGCTGACCGACGCGCTGATGGATTCGATCCCGCTGGTGTGCATCACCGGGCAGGTGCCGACGCATCTGATCGGCAACGACGCGTTCCAGGAATGCGACACCGTCGGCATCACCCGGCCCTGCACCAAGCACAACTGGCTGGTGCGCGACGTCAACGATCTGGCCAAGGTGCTGCACGAGGCGTTCTATGTCGCCAGCACCGGCCGTCCGGGTCCGGTGGTGGTCGACGTGCCGAAGGATGTGCAGTTCGCGGTCGGCACCTATCATCCGCCGCGCAAGTCCGATGTCCATGTGTCGTATGCGCCACGCGTCAAGGGCGACGCGGCGCAGATCCGCAAGGCGGTGGCGCTACTCGCCTCCGCCCAGCGCCCGGTGATCTACTCCGGCGGCGGCGTCATCAATTCCGGCTCGGAAGCCTCAAGACTGCTGCGCGAGCTGGTCGAGGTCACCGGCTTTCCGATCACCTCCACTTTGATGGGTCTCGGCGCCTATCCGGCGTCGGGCAAGAACTGGCTCGGCATGCTCGGCATGCACGGCACCTACGAAGCCAACATGGCGATGCATGGCTGCGACGCCATGCTGTGCGTCGGTGCGCGCTTCGACGACCGCATCACCGGACGCATCGACGCGTTTTCGCCGGGCTCGAAGAAGATCCACATCGACATCGATCCGTCCTCGATCAACAAGAACATCCGCGTCGATATTCCGATCATCGGCGATGCCGGCAATGTGCTGGGCGATCTGTTGCAGGTGTTCAAGGCGGAGGCGAAGAAGCCGGACATCCGGCCGTGGTGGCGGGAGATCGCGAAATGGCGCGCGCGCAATTCGCTGTCCTACCAAAAGAACAGCGATATCATCCTGCCGCAATTCGCGATTCAGCGGCTGTTCGAGGCGACGCGCGGCCACGACGTCTACATCACCACCGAAGTCGGCCAGCACCAGATGTGGGCGGCGCAGTTCTTCGGCTTCGAGGAGCCGCACCGCTGGATGACTTCGGGCGGTCTCGGCACCATGGGCTATGGCCTGCCGGCGGCGGTCGGCGTCCAGGTCGCGCATCCCGACAGCCTCGTGATCGACATCGCCGGCGATGCCTCGGTGCAGATGACCATGCAGGAGATGTCGACGGCCGTACAATTTGAATTGCCGATCAAGATCTTCATCCTGAACAACCAGTATATGGGCATGGTGCGGCAGTGGCAGCAGCTGCTGCACGGCAACCGGCTGTCGCACACCTATTCCGAAGCGCTGCCGAACTTCGTCAAGCTCGCCGACGCCTTCGGCTGCGTCGGCATCCAGGCGATCAAGCCCGGCGATCTCGACGGCGCGATCAGGGAGATGATCGACGTCAAGCGCCCGGTGCTGTTCGATTGCCGGGTGGCGGCGCTGGAAAACTGCTTCCCGATGATCCCGTCCGGCAAGGCGCATAACGAAATGCTGCTGCCGGCGGAAGCCAACGACGAAGCCACCGCCGCGGCCTTCGCCGGCGGCAAGGCGCTGGTGTGAAACGATGAGGCGAGCGGATGTTTGATCTGCCCCAATTGGAGCGCGCGCAGGACATCGTCGGCGCGGCGATGCCGCCGACGCCGGCTTACGCGTGGCCGTTGCTGTCCGGGCGGCTCGGCGCGACTGTCATCGTCAAGCATGAGAACCATACGCCGACCGGCGCCTTCAAGGTGCGTGGCGGGCTCGTCTATGTTGATCGCCTGAAGCGCGAGCGGCCACACACGACCGGGCTGATCTCGGCGACTCGGGGAAATCACGGCCAGAGCCTTGCTTTCGCCGCGAGCCGTTACCGCGTGCCGGTGACAATCTTCGTACCGCGCGGCAATTCGGTCGAGAAGAACCGCGCCATGCAAGCTTTTGGCGCGAGCCTCGTCGAATACGGAGAGGATTTTCAGTCCGCCCGCGAGGAGGCCGGACGTCGCGCTGATCTCAGCGGGCTGGAATTCGTGCCGTCCTTCCATCCAGATCTTGTGATGGGTGTCGCGACCTATGCGCTCGAACTCTTGAGAAAGGCGCCGGACCTCGATGTTCTCTATGTTCCGATCGGACAGGGATCGGGCATCTGCGGCTGCATCCTTGCGCGCGACCTGCTCGGGCTGACCACCGAAATCGTGGGCGTGCAATCCACCGAAGCGCCCTCTTATGCGCTGTCTTTCGCGGCGGGCACGGTCGTGACGACCGAGAGCAGCAATACGCTCGCCGACGGCATGGCGACGCGCGTTCCCGATCCCGATGCGCTCGCGATCATTCGCAAGGGCGCCTCGCGCATCGTGCAGGTGACCGACGACGAGATCCGCCTGGCGATAAGGGCGCTCTGGACCGATACGCACAATCTTGCGGAGGGCGCCGGCGCCGCGGCTCTCGCCGCTGCCCTGCAGGACAAGCAGAAAATCCGGGGCAGGCAAGTCGGCCTGGTGCTGAGCGGCGGCAATATCGATCTGGATTTGTTCAACCGATGGGTCATTCCGGAAGCCGCGGCCTTCGCCGGCGGCAAGGCGCTGGTGTGAGACAATGAGATAGAGGCCGTCATGGCCGGGCTGGTCCCGGCCATCCACGTCTTCCTTCTCATAAGGACTTCAAGACGTGGATGCCCGGCACAAGGCCGGGCATGACGAACGAGACAATAGGAAACTAAAATGAACCAGCCCGCATCCGCCTACTTCATGGAAGACCGCCACGATCCGATCGAGGCCCACACGCTTTCGGTGCTCGTGCAGAACGAGCCGGGCGTGCTCGCGCGCGTCATCGGGCTGTTCTCCGGCCGCGGCTACAACATCGAGAGTCTCACGGTCTCCGAGACCGAGAACCAGAAGCACGTCTCCCGCATCACCATCGTCACCACAGGCACGCCGATGGTGATCGAGCAGATCAAGCACCAGCTCGACCGCATGGTTCCGGTGTACCGCGTCGTCGACATGACGCTGTCCGGCCGCTCGATCGAGCGCGAACTGGCGATGGTGAAACTGCGCGGCACCGGCGAGCACCGCGTCGAGGCGCTGCGGCTGGCGGAGGCGTTTCGCGCGCGCGTGATCGACGCCACCACCGAAAGCTTCGTGTTCGAGATCACCGGCAACTCCGCCAAGATCAACCAGTTCATCGACCTGATGCGCCCGCTCGGCCTGGTCGAGGTCTCGCGCACCGGGGTCGCGGCGATCGGGCGCGGTGCCGAGGGGATGTGAGCCATGCTGGCGCGCGACTGGTACTACAATGAACGGCGGCAGATCGGTCTGGATTCCGCGGTCGCCTCGATCTACGACCGCCATGACGACAGCGACCTCCGCGCCCGCGCGGCGCTGACCATGCTCGGCGTGCAGCGCGGCTGGCGGGTGGCCGATATCGGCTGCGGCAACGGCGTGCTGGCCTGCGAGGCGGCGCTGATGGGCGCCGAAGTCGACGCCATCGATATTTCGCCGGCGATGCTGGCGCTGGCGAAAATCCAGGCCCGCGACCGCAAAGCCGCGATCCGGACCCAGTCGGCGGGCTTGTTGAGTTTCGCCTATCAGCCCAATTCCTACGACCTGATCGTCAGCGAGTTCGCGCTGCATCATCTGCCGGATTTCTGGAAGGCGGTGGCGCTGTCGCGGATCCATGGCGCGCTGAAGCCGGGCAGCTGCTTCTATCTGCGCGATATCGTCTTCGTCAGCATGCCTGACGGGCCCGAGCGCGACGTCGAGGCGTGGGCCGATTTCAACATCAAGAACCACGGTTTTTCGCGCGACAGTGTCGTTACTCACATGCGCGACGAGTATTCGACCTTCGGCTGGGTGATCGAGCGCATGCTGACCGATGTCGGCTTTACGCTGGTCTCCGCCGATTATCACGCGCCGCTGCACGGCACTTACTTGTTGCGGAAACCGAAACCCGGCGAGCAGAGCTAGCGACGTCGATGAAGCCAGCCGACGTCTTTCTGGCTGTCCTGGTGGCGGTCATCTGGGGGCTTGGGTTCGTGACCAGCCGGCTGGCGCTCGACGAACTCTCGCCCGCATTGATGACGGCGATGCGCTTTGCCATCGCGGCGGTGCCATGCCTGTTCGTGCGTCGCCCGAATGTTCCTTGGACCGTGCTGATCGCGATCAGCGGCACGCTGTTTCTTGGACAGTTTCTGGCGCAGTCCTGGGCGATCGCGCACGGCGTTCCGGTCGGGCTCGCCAGCGTGATCGTGCAGAGTCAGGCGCTGTTTACCGTGGCGTTCGCAGCAGCGGCGTTTCGCGAAATTCCGACCGGCATGCAAGTTGCCGGAATCGGCGTCGCCGCGATCGGCCTCTTGATGATCTCCGGCACCGTCGGGTTCGATTTCAGTGTCGGCGCCTTCGCCGTGCTGATGATCTCGCCGGTCAGTTTTGCGATCGGCAATCTCTTGCTGCGGCAGGCGCGAGACGTGCCGATGTTCGATCTGTTCGCCTGGCTCTGCCTGGTGCCGCCGCTGCCGCTGTTGGCACTGGCGTTTGCCGTCGATGGACCGCAGGCGACATGGCACTCGCTGTGGCAGATGTCGCTGACCGGTTGGGCCAGCATGCTCTTCGTCGGTGCGATTTCCACCTGTATCGCCTATTGGCTGTGGGGACGCTTGCTGCGGGATCATACAGCGGCGCAGGTGGTACCGTTCGCGCTGCTGGTGCCATTCGTCGGCGCGGCGGCTTCGAGCGTCGTGTTCGGCGAAACCTTCGGGCCGCTGCGGCTAAGCGGGATGGTCACCGTGGTCGGCGGCATTGCGATCATGCTGCTGTCGAAGCGGCCGCAGGCCCGGCCGGAAATCGCCTGAGAACAACATGTCGCAGCCGCTTCTGATCGCCTTTGTCGTGTTCGCCGCCGTGATGTTCTTCACGCCGGGACCCAACAACATCATGCTGCTGTCGTCGGGGCTCACCCACGGCTTCCGCCGCACGCTGCCGCATATCGCGGGCGTCACCATCGGTGTCGCCTTCATGGTCGCGGCCGTAGGCCTCGGCCTCGGGGCGATCTTCATCGCTTTGCCGGTGCTGCAGACGATCCTGAAATATGCCGGCGCGGCCTATCTGATCTGGCTCGCCACCGCGATCGCGATGTCCGGGGCGACGCCGTCGGGGCAGGACAATCGGCGCGGCCCCATGACATTCTGGGGCGCCGCTGTGTTCCAGTGGGTCAACGCCAAGGGATGGGTGATGGTGATCGGCACCATTACCGCTTACGCGGCCATCGCCAGCTTCCCCTGGAATATCGTGATACAGACCGCAATCAGCCTCGCGATGGGAGCTTTGTCGACGGTGGCCTGGGCGCTGTTCGGCAGCGTGCTGCGACCGGTCCTGACGTCGCCAAGGGCCGTGCGAGCCTTCAACCTCGCGATGGCCGCGCTGCTGCTGGCCTCGCTCTATCCGGTCTTCATGGACGCATGATGCCGCACTCCGCCATGCAGAAACGGGTTTCCCCTTGGGTTAAAAATGGACTAGACAACGCCCGGAAATCACCAGCCAGACCTTCAGAACACACGACGATCCGGGCAATCCGCCCGGCCAGCCAAGAGGAATGACCATGCGTGTTTATTACGATCGCGACGCCGACCTGAACCTGATCAAGGGCAAGAAGGTCTGCATCGTCGGCTATGGCAGCCAGGGCCACGCCCATGCGCTGAACCTGAAGGATTCCGGCGTCAAGGACGTCGCCATCGCGCTGCGCAAGGGTTCGGCCTCCGCCAAGAAGGCCGAGACCGCCGGCTTCAAGGTGATGGAAGTCGCCGAGGCCGCCAAGTGGGCCGACGTCATGATGATGCTGACCCCAGACGAATTGCAGGGCGACATCTACCGCGATCATCTGCACGCCAACATGAAGAACGGCGCGGCGCTGTTGTTCGCCCACGGCCTCAATGTGCATTTCAACCTGCTGGAGCCGCGCGCCGATCTCGACGTGCTGATGATCGCGCCGAAGGGTCCCGGCCATACCGTGCGCTCGGAATACCAGCGCGGCGGCGGCGTGCCCTGCCTGATCGCGATCCATAAGGACCCCTCCGGCAACGCCCACGACCTCGGCCTAAGCTATGCCTCCGCGATCGGTGGCGGCCGCGCCGGCATCATCGAGACCTCGTTCCGGGAAGAATGCGAGACCGACCTGTTCGGCGAGCAGGTGGTGCTGTGCGGCGGCCTGGTCGAATTGATCAAGGGCGGCTTCGAGACGCTGGTGGAAGCCGGCTACGCGCCGGAGATGGCCTATTTCGAGTGCCTGCACGAGGTGAAGCTGATCGTCGACCTGATCTATGAAGGCGGCATCGCCAACATGAACTACTCGATCTCCAACACCGCCGAATACGGCGAATACGTCACCGGCCCGCGCATCGTCACCTCGGAGACCAAGGCGGAGATGAAGCGCGTGCTGGCCGACATCCAGTCCGGCAGGTTCGCGCGCGACTGGATGCTGGAGAACAAGGTCAACCAGACCTCGTTCAAGGCGACCCGCGCCAAGCTCGCGCAGCACCCGATCGAGGAGGTCGGCGCAAAACTCCGCGACATGATGCCGTGGATCAAGAAGGGTGCCTTGGTGGACAAGACCAAGAATTGATCCCCTTCCTCATGGTGAGGAGCGCGGCACGCGCGTCTCGAACCATGAGGCCGGCGAACGCACCTCGTCCTTCGAGACGGCGCAAGCGCGCCTCCTCAGGATGAGGTGCTCCTCCGGCTTTCTTTTCCTCTTCCACGAGGGGAGAGGGGAAGAAGAAGCGCGAAACCTACTTCTCGAGTTTGTTGTGAACCTGCCAGAAGCGCAGCGTGCGCTGGGCGGTTTCCACGGACAACTTGCCGTAATCCTTCCAGGCGAGCTTCAGCGTTTGCTCGGCGATCGGGTGCTCGAACGGCCGGTTGCTAAGGATCGTTTCGACCGCCAGCCAGTTCAATCCGGCCGATTTGCAGGGAATGAGGATGAGGTCAGACCGGGGCCCCTCCATCAGTCGCGCCATCATGTCGGTCGGCAGGTTGTTGAGAATGGCAAGCGACGCGGCGACTTCCTCGAACTTCCTTGCTCCGGCAAACTTGATGACGGCCGCGTCGTTCAGTTCGTTCAGGTCATGCATCAGCTTCACCAGCGCTTCGGCGCGGCTGAAATCCCGTGCGGACGCGCTATCTTCTCCCGCCGCGCTGGCGATAGTCTTCAGGATCCGCTTGATCTCTTCCTGGAGTTCGGCAGGTGCGTTGGCCGCCAGCCGGGCGCGTACGGTGTTCGTCGCGCGTCGCAACAGATCGTGCAGGAATTTGTGAGGAAGGTCGATACGGAGTCCAAGGATCTCGATGAGTTTATCATCTGCGTCCGCATGCGCGACGATGCCGGAATAGCCGGCATCGGAAAAGCGTGCGCTCGCGTTGTTTGCAAGGTTTCGGATAACCTTGCGTTCGCCGCGATCGACGATCACGTCGGTGACAGCCTCGGGGAGGTTCATCCGGCCTGAAATCGCGAACAGATGATCCTGCCCTTTGGTGCTTGCAATCTCCACGAGGTCGCTCGTCCTCAAGCGGCTGGATTTGGCCAGCACGCTGCCGGCCACGGCGATTTCGTCATCCCGTGCAAGGTGCTGAATGACTTCTGACGGAGCGTAGTCGAGCGGCGCCAGCCGCGCGCTGAGTTCGGCTCTCGCCCGACTTTCAACGCGGGCGATCAGAAGACACAGCACATCGTCAAAGACTTTGACCTGATCGTCGTTGAGGCGCTCCCCGTCATGCAGGAAAAGATCTGTCACCCGCCGGAGGGTCCCAACCCGCCTCTCCGGCGAGCCGCTCCTTACGGCGTCTTCGAGTTCGGCGATGATGGAATGATCTAGCTGTTGCAAGATATGCCCTGTGTTTCTTTTTCGGCTGATCCCGGGGCGCGGAGCCCGGATTAGGGGAAAGTCGAGAAAGTCGCGGGAATTCAAGCAGGAAAGTATCCGTCACTGCCCTACGCTTAGGTTAAATTTGGGCTCCGTAGAAATACAGGGGTGGGGCCGGCGTGTGCTGTCAGCGGAGGCGTTCCGTCGCGGCTCAGCAGCGGAATCAGGCAATCGCATCGCCGGAAGCACGCTCTGTCCAGTACACGACTCTTCATACCTCTCGTCGCTTTGCAGGGAGAGCTCGCGAATTCGGCAGCGTGCCGGGATACCAGCTGTTTGATGCCGGCTGCCTCAAAACCGGCCTCCACCACCGCAACGCGGGCCTCGATCTGATGCTGCGGCAGCGTACGGAACAGCGATCGCGTCGTCAGCACCACGCCGCGCCGGGATGGATTTGACCTAAAGCGTTGCGAGATCCGG
>OCZT010004716.1_pt1 | contig 13681 bp, 9 predicted proteins | sample 1539031 | NCBI WGS metagenome assembly OCZT01 (sample SAMEA3539308, study PRJEB22396) | soil metagenome | biome: tundra; feature: field; material: soil | place: USA | collected 2010-05 | depth 0.15 m
CAACGGACCTTTCTCCGGTGAATCTTGCCGCCTCTGTTCACTTTAATATGGCAGTAAATAATTTTGGTATACTGGAATATATGCCGCATCAGGAAATTGTGAGTGAAGTATTCAGTACAAATTACAGGCTTGAAGATGGTTATCTGAAGATAGATGAATCTCCTGGTATTGGAGTGGATATCGACGAAAAAGCTGCAAAAAAATTCCCATATGCCATGGCCAGATTACCGGTCAATAGAAAAACAGATGGCACAATGTTTAATTGGTAAAATCATCCCCTCATTATTCCTTATGAAAGTTAAATATTCTTAATTTATGAGTATTAATCCCGCTTAACCTGGAGCAGGATGTTGTACAAAGGGAAAAATATATTATTTTTATCAAAATTTTTTTAATATTTATATATGTTATTACTTGGAATAGATCTGGGAAGCTCATCTGTTAAAGCTTCAGTTATTGATGGTGAATCGGGTCACTGCCTGGCGACATCTTTTTCCCCTGTCGATGAGATGAAAATAATAGCTCTTAAACCCGGATGGGCTGAGCAGGATACTGAAATCTGGTGGTCGAACTTAAAAATAGCTATTGCCAATTGTACTCATAAGCTTGGGAAGAATAAAGACAATATTGGAGCAATAGGTATCTCTTATCAGATGCATGGGCTGGTTACTGTTGATAAAGAGAATAAAGTATTGCGTAACTCTATAATCTGGTGCGATAGCCGTGCAGTCGGGTATGGTGAGAAAGCAATGAATGCATTGGGTAAAGAATACTGTCTGTCGCATCTGCTTAATTCACCCGGTAATTTTACAGCTTCAAAGCTTGCCTGGGTCAAAGAGAATGAACCAGGACTGTATGCAAGAATTAACAAGATAATGTTGCCCGGAGATTATATCGGATTACGGTTAACAGGCGAATTAGCTACTACTTTTACAGGAATGTCGGAAGGTATTTTTTGGGATTTTCTGGAGAACAATGTATCGGCAAGTCTTCTGAAATATTTTAATTTTGACCCGGGTTTGTTACCTACAGCCGCTCCTTCATTCTCAGTCAGCGGACGGCTATTGAAATCGGTGGCGGAGGAATTAGGATTACCCGAAGGAATACCAGTTTCATACAAAGCCGGGGATCAGCCAAACAATGCACTTTCCCTAAATGTTCTTAACCCTGGTGAAGTGGCAGCAACTGCAGGTACATCGGGCGTAATATACGGAGTGACTGATAAGAAAAAATACGATCCGCTTTCGAGAGTAAATACTTTTTTGCATGTAAATCACAATCAGACTAAAACGAGTCTGGGTGTTCTGTTATGTATCAATGGTACAGGAATACTAAATTCATGGCTGAGACGAAATACAGGCAGCCTCACATATGATGAGATGAATAATTTGGCTGAAAAAGTTGCCCCCGGTTCAGAAGGATTGAGAATTCTCCCTTTCGGCAACGGAGCAGAAAGAATGTTAGGAAACAAGGAAACAGGGGCACGGATTGAGGGTTTGAATTTTAATACTCACTCGAAAGCTCATATGTTCAGGGCTGCCCAGGAAGGAATTGCTTTTTCATTCAGATATGGCCTTGATATAATGAAGGAGGTCGGAATAGATTCTAAGATTATGAGAGCAGGAGAAGCCAATATGTTCCTCAGTAAAGTTTTCCGTGAGGTCCTTTCGTGCATAACCGGAACAGTAATTCATTTGTATAATACTGATGGCTCTATTGGCGCTGCTCGAGGTGCCGGGATTGGATGCGGCTATTATAAGTCTGAAAAGGAAGCTTTTAATGGACTTGTTGCTGTGGGTATTACTGAACCTGACAACTCACAGATAAAAGAATATGAAAAGGCATATTCGGAATGGAAAGAACTGGTTACTGATCTATAAATATATGCTTTTTCTTTTGTTACTTTGCTAATCCCGAATACTCTGGATGCAATATATGAGATTAATTAGTTTATAAATTGTTTAACAAAAATACATTAATTATGATTTACAAAGGTAAAAAAGAAGCTTGGCCCGGTATAGGGAAGATTGAATACGAAGGTAAAAAATCGAAAAATCCCCTGGCATTCAGATGGTATAATCCGCAAGAAGAAGTTGGTGGTAAGCAGATGAAAGATCATCTGAAGTTTGCCATTGCTTACTGGCACTCATTCTGTGGCGATGGTAAGGATCCTTTTGGCGATGAGACAAGGATATTCCCTTGGAAAGATGCATCCACTGATGACAAGACAAAATACAAACTTGATGCTGCATTTGAGTTCATAACAAAGATCGGAGCCGGTTATTATTGTTTTCACGATACAGATATTGTCGGAGGCGGCACTGTTTTTGAAATTGAAAAAAGACTCGGCAAGATTGTTCCGGTTATGAAAAAGATGCAGGAACAAACTGGAGTTAAGCTTCTCTGGGGGACAGCAAATCTTTTTTCAAACCCGAGATATATGAATGGCGCTGCCACAAATCCCGATTTTGCAGTTGTTGCCAATGCTGCTGTACAGCTTAAAAACGCTATTGATGCAACCGTAGCCCTGGGAGGTGAAAATTATGTATTCTGGGGAGGCAGAGAAGGTTATATGAGTCTTCATAATACAAATATGAAAAGAGAGCTCGAACATATGGGAATGATGCTTTCTCTGGCACGCGATTATGGACGGAAAATAGGATTTAAAGGAACATTCCTTGTTGAACCAAAACCGATGGAACCATCTAAACACCAGTATGATTTTGATGTCGCTACAATTATAGGATTCTTGCGTCAGCATGGTCTGGATAAAGATTTCAAACTTAATATTGAGGTCAATCATGCCACTTTAGCAGGACATACATTTCAGCATGAACTTCAGGTAGCAGCAGATGCAGGTCTTCTTGGAAGTATCGACGCAAATAAAGGTGATTATCAGAATGGATGGGATACTGATGAGTTTCCTACGAATATTTATGAAGTTACCGAAGCTATGACGGTTATTCTTCAGGCAGGAGGTTTCTCAACCGGAGGTATAAATTTTGATGCCAAGGTAAGACGCAACTCTACCGATCTCGAAGATCTTTTTATTGCCCATGTGAGTGGAATGGATACATTTGCCAGAGCACTTGTCATTGCCGACAAAATCCTGAAAGACAGCGACTACCTTAAGATGAGAAAGAAGAGATATGAATCATTCGATAAGGGACATGGGAAAGAATTTGAGAAAGGAAAACTTACTTTTGCTAAATTGAGAGATGTTGCTGCCGAGCTTGGCGAACCTGAAACCCGAAGCGGTAAACAGGAACTTTATGAGCAGCTGATCAATATGTATCTGGCATAAAATATCGTAGGGCCGTTGCATTCAACGGCCCTACTTAATTATATTGTTGAAGTAAACACTTCAAAAACCGGCGGAGAAGCCATTGTCTTCTTTACCTTGCATAATTCTGCAACTGAGATTACTGCTTCTTTATATTTCTCAGGAAAGTCTGAAGGTAGTTTAATATCAAGTTTGATGATAACTGGTAACCCGGTTTCCTCATCGAACTCAGCACTCTGAATTATTTTGATATTGTCTGTCGGGATATTTCTATTGTCACAAAATGACTTTACATAGATTCCTGCGCACGTTCCAATCGAAGCCAGGAATAGTTCATAAGGTGACGGAGCTGAGTTCTGACCGCCGCTATGTACAGGTTGATCGGTTTTTATTATATGCCCGTGAGAATGAGCAGTAACAACTTTGCCTCCGTCGAATGTAATTTCCATGATATCAAATCTCCCAGATGAATATGCACAACATTAACAATTGATTCAGGGAATTGTTTTTAGTCTCTATTTGGAGTCATTATAACACCTCATATTATCTTAACTCATTTTCAGATATTTTCGTCAATTACAAAGCAGGTTCCCTGAGAAATATCTGAAAACCGGATTGATTTAATAAAAAGTAAGGGATTAAAATACACTATTTGATTTTATAGTGATCTTCCAGTATCATTCTGAACAATTTCCCGGGCAAAATGTATTTAAGTGCAACCGCCAGTTTTTGTTCGAATGAGGCAATAGTATATCTCTGGCGAGGATTTTTACAATGCACAATTTTGACAATTTTTTTAGCAAGAACTTCCGGCTCCCATCCATTGCCTTCATCTTTTTCAATTATTGCCAGTGTCTTTAAATATTGTTCATGATACGGATCACTGGCATCAGTTGGCGCCAGGAAATTCCTCCTGTTAGCAGAATTATTAGTATGAAAATCACCCGGATTAATAAGTATGATTTTTATATTAAACTGTCTGACTTCCATTCTGAGAGCCTCACTGAATCCTTCAATGGCAAATTTAGCAGCAGAGTAGTATGGCTGGAATGGTAAACCCATAAGGCCACCTATTGAACTGAAGTTAATAATTGTTCCGCCACCCTGTTTCCTCATTACTGGTAAGACCTCCCTTGTAAGATTTACTGTTCCCAGGAAATTAGTCTCCATCTGAAGTTTAATATTTTCTATTGGTGAGGTTTCTATAGGTCCTCCGGTATGCATACCCGCATTATTTATCAGGACATCAATTCTGCCCTCTTTTTGCAGGATAGTCTGCACTGCCTGCCTTATAGAATCACTGTTTGTGAGATCGAGCTTTAATCCGTTTACTGCATGGCTTATTTCTACATCTCTTCTGACCGTTCCATAAACAGTGTTTCCTTTTTCTGCCAGAAGCTCTGCAGTCTGTTTCCCAAATCCTGATGAGATTCCTGTTATGAGAATGACTTTTTTCATCTTATGAATAAAAATACCTAATGTGTTTTCACTTTAGAATACCCATCGCTTTTGCAGCTTTGGTAATCTTTTCAATTGAAATTTCAACCTGTTCTTTTGTGTGGGTTGCCATAAGCGAATATCTGATCAGGCTATCCTCTTTTGGTACGCCCGGCGAAACAACAGGGTTCACAAAAATTCCCTCTTCAAGCAGATTCTGTGTAAGCTGTAAAGCTTTGATGTCGTCCCTGATAAAAAGAGGAATAATAGGTGTTTCAGATTTCCCGGTGTCGAAGCCTGCGGATTTAAAACCATTAAGAGCTAAAGCGGTCATATCCCACAAATGTTTAATTCTTTCAGGTTCATTTTCCATTATTTCTATCGAGGCAAGGACAACGGCAGCTGAAGCAGGAGTCATACTGGCGCTGAAGATCAGCGACCTTGAATTGTGTTTGATATAATTTATAACTTCTTTATCTGAAGCAATAAATCCTCCAAGTGATGCAAAGGACTTGGAGAAAGTACCCATTATCAGATCTACTTTATCAGTTAGACCGAAATGGGAGGCAGTCCCTGATCCGTTTTTCCCAAGGACCCCCAGGGAATGTGCATCATCAACCATAATTGATGCACCATAATGCTCAGCAAGTTTTACAACCTCAGGCAGATTGATTATATCGCCCTCCATCGAAAAAACGCCATCAACAACAATAAGTTTTATGCGGTCTTTATGGCATAATTTTAATTTATTCTTTAGTGCCTCCATATCATTATGGGCAAACTTAAGCACCTTAGAAAAAGAAAGCCTGCTTCCTTCAATTATTGAAGCATGGTCGAGTTCATCGAGGAGAAGATAATCATGTCGTCCAGCAAGTAATGATACAACTCCAAGATTTACCTGGAAGCCTGTACTGTAACATAATGCGGCATCTTTATTCACCAGCCTTGCTAACTTGTTTTCCAGTTCAATATGGATATCAAGTGTCCCGTTAAGGAACCTCGATCCGGCACATCCGGTACCATATTTATCAATAGCAGCTTTTGCGGCAGCTTTAACTTTTGGATGACATGTGAGTCCAAGGTAGCTGTTCGAACCGAACATCAGAACCTTTTTGCCGTTAATGATTACTACCGTATCCTGTTCGGATTCAATTGCCCTGAAATAGGGGTAGATGCCAGCCTGCATAGCTTTCTGCGGGGCATCATAATCTGAAAGTTTATCTTGTAAAATTCCCACTATATAACTTAAATGATTTTTTAATTGAGTCCAAATTTAATAAAAAAAGAATAAAACAGAAGAAATACTGTTCTTTTGGACTAATATATATATAAATTATGAACCTATACCTATTAATATAAGAAAATTGACAAGAGTGCCCGGAGTTTAAAGTGAATGGAGTTACACAATTAAAAAGATTTATGCAAGGACCAGAATATTTACATAAAGTACTTTACAACTCTTAGTACTCTAGGCACTTTAGGTACTCCAAACTTGTTAATATAAAAGTTGAGAAAATATTCTAACATTATTTGGAAAGTAAGGATATGAAATTTACTTTTGTTCGCGAAATCAATATTATGAATTTAATGGACGACGACCCGGCGAATATATTTATCTTAACCCTGATTAAGGAGGATAACCGGTAATATAGGTAACTTCCTTCTTTATCAGAAAAAGCAAGGAGGTGACAATGACATCACTCACAACGTTTTATTTAAGTGGAATAATCGGTAAAGAAGCATTTAGCGCCGATGGTGACGCTATTGGGATAATCAAAGATTTGCTTATTAACGCCATGCCTTCGGGAAACAATGACCCGGATCAGCAACTCGTAACTGGCATAAGACTTAAGATAAAAAAGGAAATCAGGTTTTATTCCTTTAAAAGTTTCATGGTTACAAAAGCCAGAGAAGTTCTTAATGTAACCTGTACCGGCCTGATAGAACTTGGTACAGAGGAGGTTAATAACGGGCTTTTGCTCGTTGAAACTATTCTCGACAAGCAAATAGTGGATATGAATGGGCGCAAGCTCGTAAGAGTTAACGATGTGAGGCTTGCCACCCTGCCTACAGGAACATTCGCCATTGCGGTTGATATCGGGATTGAAGGCCTTCTGCGAAGGATAGGAATTGCATCTCCGATTAAAAGATTGCTTTCCATTTTTAAAATAAATATACCGGCTAAATTTATCATTTGGGATGATGTTCAGGCTATCGACAACTCAAGTCTTAATATAAGACTTTCAAAGAGTTATTCAAAGCTTCACACTCTTCACCCATCGGATATCGCCGATATTCTTGAAGATATGGGTAAAAAATCAAGTATGTCAGTATTCGCATCACTCGATGAAGAAAAAGCTGCAGATGTTCTTGAGGAACTGGAAACCAATGCACAAATACATATTCTTGAAAACCTTCCCGTAAACAAAGCCGCTGATGTACTTGAAAAAATGCCAGCCGATGAGGTCGCTGACATACTTGATGAACTCGAGGATGACAAGGCTGAGATGTTATTAAAAGAAATGGATACGGAATCATCACAGGAGGTCAGGGATCTTCTTGAATATGATGATGATCGGGTAGGTAGCATTATGACTACCGACTTCCTTTCTTTCAGTACCACAATGACGGTAGCGGAAGTGCTTGTTGAACTTAGATCAAGAAAACCCGAGTCTGCAGAACTCTACAATATGTTCGTTGTCGAATCAAACGATGAGCTGATCGGAATGTTTAATTTGCGCGATCTGGTTGTCTCAGAGCCAGATGTGAACGTGAGTCAGATTATGAAGGCGGAACCTGTCTACCTCTTCGATGAACAAAAAGTAGGCGCAATTGCAAGGATAGTCTCCAAATATAATCTTCTGGCAGTCCCGGTTGTTGATGAGAACTATCATTTACAGGGTATGGTTGTTATTGACGATGTTATTGAAGACCTTATACGAAAACGCAGGACAAATAAAAGATAAATGTCGGAGTTATGCCGAAGTCAAAGTTCAATGTAAAAAAACTGCTCAAACAGGTAGCAATTTTTTTTGCCATTCTCGGTCCTGGAATTATTACCGGTAGCGTAGACAATGATGCAGGGGGGATTAGTGTCTATTCAGTAGCTGGAGCAATGTATGGTTACGGTTTGATTTGGACTCTTATTCCATCATTTATTGTATTACTTGTTATTCAGGAAATGAATGCCAGAATGGGTATCGTCACAGGGAAAGGCCTCTCGGACCTGATACGGGAAAATGCAGGTTTGAAGATTACATTCTTTGTTTTTATCGGACTTCTGTTTTCCAACATAGGAAATACAACAACCGAATTTGCAGGTGTCGCAGGCAGTATGCAAATCTTTGGTGTAAGCAAATATATTTCAGTTCCTGTTGTAGCGGTTATGGTGTGGTTTCTTGTTGTTAAGGGCACATATAAGATAGCTGAGCGTATCTTCCTGATATTCAGTGTCTCATTGCTAACATACGTCGTTTCAGCATTAATGAGCAAACCTCAATGGAGTGAAATAGGTTCTTCAATTATCCATCCGCAGCTTCAGATGAATACCCAAAGTCTCGCAATGGTTATTGCCCTGGTAGGAACAACAATTGCCCCATGGATGCAGTTTTATATGCAATCCACAGTAATTGAGAAAGGACTGAAAATGAAGCATTACAAATACACTCTTGTTGATATTACTGTAGGTTGTGTGGCAACAATTGTGGTAGCTTTCTTTATTATGGTAGCATGTGGATCAACTTTACATCCTAATGGAATTCAGATAAATGAGGCAAAGGATGCCGCACTGGCGCTGAAACCATTTGCAGGTGGTCTGGCCTCACAGGTTTTTGCATTCGGACTTTTTGTCGCTTCAGTCTTTTCTGCCACAATATTGCCGCTGGCAACAGCTTTCTATGTTTCAGAAGCATTTGGTTTCGAGGCAGGTATTGATAAGAAATGGGATGAAGCTAAAGAGTTTTATACTCTCTATACAGGAATACTTATAATTTCAGCTCTTATTATCCTGATTCCAAATGCGCCTCTTATTCAAATATCAGTATGGTCCCAGGTATTAAACGGGATACTTCTGCCTGTGGTTCTTGTAAGTATGATTCTCCTGATTAATAATAAAAAAATAATGGGCACTTATGTAAACAATTCTGTGCAGAACATTATTGGCTGGAGTGCAGTAATTATTCTGACGGGATTATCTCTGATGCTTATTCTTATTCCTCTTTTGGGAAGGTTATAATTTAAGTTCTTTCCTCAGGCTATTCATGATATGACTTTTTAAATTTGGAACTGAGAATTAACTTTGTCATTCTTAATTTGAAGCTTGGATAATTTATAATAAAACATACTGTAATATTCTTATGAACAAGGGTTATTTTGATTCAGATAATTATTATACTCCTCAAAAGGATACATTATCAATAATTGAGAAAATGCGTCTTGACAGCAGGCTCTATTTTACATTTAAATACGCAGCAATAGTTCTTCGCACCCGGAAAGAAGCTATAAGAAAAGTTTATGATACAAAAGCCTGGACAGATTCTTCATTTGAAATTCTGAGGTTCATTGAAAATGCGGGAGGCATATTTCATATAACGGGTATGGAAAATATTACCCGTCCGCAAGGTTCAGTTCTTTTCATAAGCAATCATATGAGCACTCTCGAAACGATGATTTTACCCTCAATAATTGGTCCACACAAAGAACTCACCTTTGTTGTAAAAGAGAGTCTTGTCAAACATCCCCTGTTCGGTGATGTAATGAGGTCGAGAAATCCTATTGTGGTTGGAAGAAATGATCCAAGGAAAGATCTTGAAGCAGTTATGAATGGGGGAGTTGACCTGTTACATAATGGGATTTCAATTGTTATTTTTCCCCAGAGCACCAGAAGTGTTGAATTCAAACCCGAGGAGTTCAACTCACTGGGAGTGAAACTGGCAAAGAAAGCTGGTGTTGAAGTTGTCCCGATAGCTTTAAAAACAGATTTCTGGGGGAATGGTAAACTGATAAAGGAACTTGGTCCGCTTGATCATCATAAACAAATCCATATAAAATTTGGTGAACCGATGAAGATTTCAGGAAATGGGAAAGAGGAAAACCAGAGAATTATAGATTTTATTCAATCCTCTCTGAAAGAGTGGAATGCTGAAATGGATTGAAAATCATTTCAGAAGTGAGTCAAAGAAAGAGTACTCCAGGAACTAAATTTAATAATTAATAAATTGAAATTAAATCAGTTGTTATTTGTTCTGTTTTTAAAAATAATTTCTTTCAATTTAGTTTAAGTGTATAACACACATTTAAAATAATTATTAATATATTTGTTTCCCCGGCCGCTGAATCTGACTAACGTTTAGAGTTGTTAATTGAGGGCCTCGTAAAGATCAGACCTGGAACACATGATTTAATATATTGTAATTAACTGTTTAATATTAAATCAATTAGTATCTATAAGATTAACTTAATATTTACAAAATGAACAAGGGAAAATCGAAAATCTATCTAATTTTGCTGACATTGACTGCAACACTTGGCGGCTTATTATTTGGTTATGACACAGCAGTAATCTCAGGAGCAGTGGCATCCTTAAAGCACTTTTTCATAACTCCTTTACTAAATAATCCCGAAGCTGCCTCAAAGATGATATTCCAATTTAAGGTTATCGGGGTTTTAAGCTTCCTGTTTATTTATTTTCTGATAATCTCTTTTCTGAAAAAAATATTTGTAGATTTAAAAAAGACAGTTTTATACTCGATAATTGCAGGCTTATTTATCGGATCTATAATATATTATCTCTTCCTGCAGTATGGTAATACCTTAAATGAAGGTTTAATTAATGTGATTCATGGGTTCAATATATCAAGTGCTCTTATAGGCTGTATAATAGGAGGATCCATTGGCGGGTATATCAGTCAGGGCATGGGGCGTAAAAACGGATTAATTCTGGCGGCATCATTATTCATTATTTCAGCTATTGGTGCAGCATTACCCGACAAACTTAATTTCTTAGGATCGGAAACTATCTGTATGTTTATGGTTTACCGGATTATTGGTGGCATAGGTGTTGGTCTGGCTTCAATGCTGTCCCCGATGTATATAGCAGAGATCTCGCCTGCGGAGATCAGGGGCAGGTTGGTTTCATTTAACCAGTTTGCCATAATTTTCGGTATGCTTGTGGTCTACTTTGTGAATTATTTTATTGCAAAAGGCCAGCCACAGGAATGGATCGATACCGTTGGTTGGCGCTGGATGTTCGCATCAGGAACAATTCCTGCATTCCTTTTCTTTGTCATGTTATTTTTTGTTCCTGAAACTCCAAGGTATCTGATGTATAGGAACAATGAAATCAAAGCTCTTGATGTGCTTAATAAAGTGGTTGGAAGTGAAAAAGCTGCTGTTGTGGTAGCTGAGATAAAAAATTCATTGATTGAAAAAAGCGCCCCATGGCTTTCATTCGGAGGTCTGGTTATTGTTATAGGTATCTTCCTTTCAGTCTTTCAGCAGTTTGTTGGCATCAATGTAGTATTATATTACGCTCCTGAAATATTCAGAACCCTGGGAAACGGAACAGATTCCGCTTTGCTGCAAACGATTCTTGTAGGTATTATTAACTTGAGTTTTACCGTTGTAGCTATCATTTCAGTCGACAGATTCGGACGCAGAAAACTGCAAATTATCGGAGCATTAGGAATGGCTGTGAGCATGTTCGGACTTGGGATGATATTTTACCTGCAGAAAATGGGATTCAGTGCATTAATCTGTATGCTGGTATATGTTGCCAGTTTTGCAATGTCATGGGGGCCTGTCACCTGGGTGTTACTATCGGAAATATTTCCCAACAGTATTAAAGGCGCAATGTCGATAGCTGTTGCCGCTCAGTGGTTAGCAAATCTTTTTATTTCAACCACCTTTCCCATGATGAATGACAGTTCGTGGCTGACCGGCTATTTTCACCATGGTTTTGCTTATTGGATATATGCAGGAATGGGAATCCTTGCAGCTGTATTTATGTTCAGGCTGGTTCCTGAAACCAAGGGCAAGACACTTGAGGAAATTCAAAGTTTTTGGAAGAAATAAAATACGAAAAGTTGTTTCCGGAATTCAATTATGAAAAAATAATTTTTGATCCCACTTTACGGGATTTGACTTTGCCGAGCTCCACTTCTTTGCGGTTCGGAACATCCACGATAAATCGGGGTAGGCTGTTCCTCAAAATTTGACTTTAAACTATTTTAATATTTAATTCAGGATACTTAATTTAAATTATTCTGGCAACATTAGACTGGCTCATTTTGGTGGTTTTTTTCTTATGTCTTGTAGGTATTGTTCTATGGGTGGTTAAGTACAAAGCGGATTGCTCATAATAAGGTGTTTATAATGCCAGAATTTTTATTAAAATATTACAACTAAATAAACTAATAAGCTTAAAATGATGAATTGGAACACACAAGAATTTATTTGGCTAGACTGGACAATTTTAGCAGTCGGGATTTTGGCTGTAGCATGGGCTGTATGGCGTTCAATACAAAAACACAATCGTTTGATACAGGGTGCCGACAGTCAGGACTACCTGTTTGGCAAAGGCGAACCATGGTATATCATAGGTGCGGCTATTTTTGCTGCAAACATCGGCTCTGAACACCTTGTTGGGCTTGCCGGCACAGGCGCAAAGGCGGGTGTAGGCATGGCGCACTGGGAAATGCAAGGCTGGATGATACTCATCTTAGGCTGGCTCTTTGTGCCATTCTACCAACTTATGAACAATAAATTGGGAAAAATCATCACAATGCCCGACTTTCTAAAAAATCGCTACACACATCGCACTGGTTCGTGGTTGTCTATCATTACACTTATAGCATATGTGCTTACCAAAGTGAGTGTAACCGCGTTTACCGGTGGTATCTTCATGCAGAGTCTTCTTGGCTTGCCTTTCTGGTATGGAGCTATCGGATTGATAGTGTTAACGGGTATCTTTACTATTTTGGGCGGCATGAAGGGTGTGATGACATTGTCGGCAATTCAAACGCCTATACTTATTATTGGTTCATTCCTTGTACTTTTCTTAGGATTGTCAGCGCTCGGAGGCGGTAATATCGCTCATGGTTGGACTGCCATGATTGATTTTTCAAAATCACTGAGTGTTGGAGCAGACGGCGTTCCATACGGAACAAACCACATGTTCCACTTTGAGACAGGAGACCCACTGTATGATGACTATCCTGGTTTTTGGGTATTTATCGGAGCATCAATAATCGGCCTTTGGTATTGGGCTACAGACCAACATATCGTTCAACGCGTGCTCGGACAACGAAAAGGCGAGTCTAGCGAAGTTGTGATGAAGCGTGCGCGCAGAGGTACTATCGCTGCCGGTTATTTCAAATTATTACCTGTATTTATGTTCTTGATACCCGGTATGATAGCCGCCGCATTGGCTGCACGTCCCGGGAGTGGCTTTACGTTAGAAAATCCGGATACAGCCTTTGGTTCAATGGTTAAGTTTGTTTTGCCAGCCGGGGTGAAAGGTATTGTTACCATCGGCTTTATATCTGCGTTGGTTGCTTCTTTGGCGGCATTCTTCAATTCCTGTGCTACGTTATATACAGAAGACTTTTATAAGCCAATTTTCAAAGGTAGAAGTGAGGCCAGATACGTTTTGGTAGGCCGTATTGCAACAGTTGTCGTAGTGATACTTGGTATTGTATGGATACCAGTCATGATGAGCCTAGGAAGTCTGTACTCTTATCTGCAAGGTATTCAATCGCTGCTTGCTCCTGCAATGGTGGCAGTATTCGTATTGGGTATATTTTCCAAAAAAATTACGCCCAAGGCAGGTGAACTAGGTTTAATAGTGGGCTTTATCATTGGTATGGTACGCCTGCTGACCAACATCTTTACAAACACTGGTAAAGACATAATGACAGGCTGGTACTGGGAATCCACCCATTGGTTCTGGCATACTAACTGGCT
>OCZT010004717.1_pt1 | contig 13680 bp, 11 predicted proteins | sample 1539031 | NCBI WGS metagenome assembly OCZT01 (sample SAMEA3539308, study PRJEB22396) | soil metagenome | biome: tundra; feature: field; material: soil | place: USA | collected 2010-05 | depth 0.15 m
AATCCTCCATAAGTTATTCTTACAGCAGTTGCAACTTTAGGGGGTTTCATTCTCATCGGCCAGGTAACCTTATTGATTCCTTTTCTTTTTGTCCCGGGTAATTTACATAAGAGTTTACCATCCTTATTATAGATTTCGATATTTACATCTCCAACTAACATCCTGTCTTTGAGGTAATAAGTTATGATTGCTTCCTCAACTGGGTTCTGACCGATAAATTCGCCGGCGGTTCCAAAAGCGCCGCCATAAGTTGGACCGTCAATATAATTTGTTCTTGACGGTAGTATTTCGGCTTCAGAATTAAGAACTTCTTTGGTTAAGTTCCTTATTGGGGTTATATCATCTATTATAAATATACCTCTTCCGTGAGTAGCTAAAAGAAGGTCATTAGTATTCGGCTGAATAGCGATATCCCTGATAGCAACATTTGGGACTTTTCCGGTAAACTGTGCCCAATCTTCTCCGCCATCAATTGTAGCAAACAATCCAAACTCTGTTCCAAGGAACAAAAGATTTTTATTTACAATATCTTCCTTAATTTTATGTGCGTACCCCTTAAGATCGGAAGTAGATAATGATTTCCATGTTTTTCCAAGATCAGTAGTTTTATAGAGATAGGTTTTCATATCGCCAAAGGCATGACCATCAAAAGTAACATAAGTAGTATTTTCATCAAATGAGCTTGCTTCAATGCTGCTGACCCATGTATGTGCAGGAAGCCCCGGAACATTGTTTGCTATGTTTGTCCAGTTCTTTCCACCATCTTTAGTTACCTGCAAATTCCCATCATCAGTACCTACCCATATTAATTTCTTATCCTTAGGTGATTCACATATAAAGAATATTGTACAATGATTTTCAGCAGCAGAATTATCAATAGATAGGCCGCCGGATTCTTCTTGTTTCAGTTTTTGAGGATCATTGGTAGTAAGGTCGGTTGAAATTCTTGTCCATGAGTCCCCCCGGTTAGTTGTCTTATATAGGTACTGTGCGCCAATATACATTACATTAGGATCAGAAGGGCTGATTTGAATGGGGGTATTCCAATTGAATCTGAGTTTAACTTCTCCGGTAAGCTCGTATGGTTTTATTTCCTTACCTTCATTTGTTTTAAGATTATACCGCTGTATTGAACCGCCCTGGCTTTCGGAATAAAATATATCTTTATTCAGACAGTCTCTCCATGCCCAAAATCCGTCCCCACCACCGATCATTTTCCAGTCGGCATTTTTAATTCCATTAGGACTTTTTGAAGGACCAAACCATGAACCGTTATCCTGCAGACCCCCCATTATATTATATGGATTCTCATTATCAAAGCTCACATGATAAAACTGGGAGACAGGAAGGTTATTGAGGAACCGCCAGTTATAACCTTTATCAAGAGAAAGGTAAACACCGCCGTCTGATCCTAATAATAAATGTGAAGGATTATTAAGATCAATCCAAATTGCATGATGATCACTATGAACCCAGCCGGATTCGAAGTTAGGTTCAGTAAAAGATTTCCCGCCATCCACGCTTATAGATAAATTAAATGTTGGACGGTAAATTCTTTTTGCATCGGTTGGGTCAACCATTAATACAGAAAAATAGAAGGGTCTCGCAATAGCATTTTCAGTTGAGCTTTCCTTTTTCCAATTCTCACCATAATCAGTGGAGGAGTATAACGCAGTCTTATTAGATTCGACCATTGCATAAATATTTTTTGGATCAATGGGAGCAACCGCCAGGCATATTCTTCCAAGCAATCCATCGGGGGAGAACTGCTTATCGATATGTTTCCATGTTTTACCGTAATCTTCACTTTTAAAAAGTCCGCTTCCTTCACCGCCTGAGCTGAAGCTCCAGGGAGTTCTTCTGAACTGCCACATTGAAGCATAAATCCTGTTCGGTTCGTTGGGGTCGACCTGAACATCAGCACAGCCGGTTTTCTCATTTATAAAGAGGATCTTCGTCCAGCTTTTCCCACCGTCGGTAGTTTTATAGAGACCCCTATCGGGGCTGTTGCTCCACAAAGCGCCGGGAACGGCAACATAAACGATGTCGCTATTTGAGGGATCAATAACAATTCTGCTTATATGTTCAGAAGTTTCGAGCCCAACTTTCTTCCAGTTATCTCCACCATCAATGGATTTATACAATCCGTCCCCAATAGAAACACTATTTCTCATGTTGCATTCGCCGGTACCAGCCCAGATGGTATCAGGATGTTTCTGATCAATAACAATACAGCCAATCGACTGATTATACTTATCGAACACAGGTTTAAAGGAGGCGCCGCCATTAATTGATTTCCAAATTCCTCCACCGGCAGAGCCGACATATATTATTCTCGACTCTCTGTTTTCGGCATCAATAGCTGTTATTCTTCCTGACATAGCAGCAGGGCCAATTTGCCTGGCTTCAATAGAACCGAAAGTACTGGAAGTGATCTTTACGTTCTGCTGGGAAACAATGTCTGATTGAACGAATAGAAACAGAAGCAGAGAAAGAAATAATTTAAGTGATTTCATCTTTTCCTCACGGCTGCTTTAATAATAGTTACTTTGTTGCGGGCATCTTAAAAATGCTATCATCAACAGTAAGATTTGTTTCAATTGAATCCACTACAATTTTAGCATTTCCCATAGGATTATCCGGGGATTTTGATTCAATGGAATAGGGGAATATAACACCATTAACTTGTTTATAGTTACTTAAAATTGATTCAACGGAAATTTCCTTTGTATCGAATTTAATCTTATCATTCTGTTTAACCAGAAAGTAAGAGTCGGCATCGATATAAAAATTAGTTAAATCGTTATTTTTATCTGTCAACTTTATGTTATAAACCTGTGAACCCTCAAGATCTTCTTTTCCAATGAGTTCAATTTTGCTTCCTTTGTCCTTATAATTGATGAGCTGACCTTCAAAGTCGGCATTTCTCTTAATAGTCTTTTCAGCGTCTTTAGACATAAGGTCAGGATCTTTTTTCCCCTGGAAAGGATTGATCATCCATCCTTGAGTACCATCGTATGCTTGTTTCATAGTCATCCCCTGGACAGTGGATTCCATAAGTACCATTTGGGGGCGCTTGCATATTTGTGAGAAAGGGATATCCATGCCACCGGCAGTAACTTTTCCGGTCAGTTTAATGGTTTTGATGGCTTGTATTTTGTCTAATCCACCAATTGCGTTAACATATTTGTTAACTATCTCATCAGCATCCTGAGAGAAAATCATTCCGCTAATTGAAAAGACGAAAAGTAACGATAATAGCACTTTTATTTGTTTCATCCGGGAATCCTTTTAATGAGTGATTAATGACTATTGTTTATAAATAATTATTGAAATGTACAAATAATAATAAAAACAGTATAATAAAACATAAAATTTATTTTAACGATAGTATTTTGTTTTACAGGGAAAGTACATTAAACCTTTTTTTATTTATAGTGTCCAATTATCAATAGTTGATGAAAATAATATAATAGGAGTTTAAGATATGCAATACATAAAATCGATTCTGATGCCAGGCATTTTTTTCGTGATGATTATCTTTTTTGCCGGATGCAAGAGTAATGATAATTCTGTGGCTAATTCACTTCAGACACAGACCGATGCGAATGCCACACAGGATGCTTTATATTCGGTAGCAGCAAATGTAGCAATAGATAACGGAGGTGTTTTAGAAGAAATGTCAGATGTTCTTCAGACCGCATCAGTTACAGGAATTGTAGATGAAGATGTATATAACATGATGAATTTTGGACATTCCCATACCGGTGTTACAAAACAATATGATTCAACGACCGGATGGTGGACAGTAACTATTACCCGTCACAGAGGGAATATAGATGGATTCTATTATGCTGATTATTCACGTGTTTATCAGCAACAGTTCCTTAATAAGGATGGTCAATTCCAGAAGTTCTACGTTGTACAAAACGGCTCTTCATTTGATACTGCTTATACTTTTAATCATAAGATAGTAAGCGGAACAGGAATCTTAAAAACACCAAAAGTGTCTCACCTATTAACCGGGCTATCAGGCGCATGGACAGTTACAGGAACTAATACACCTGTTGTAACTTTAAACTCTACCGCACCTTATGTCCGTTCGGTTTCAGATACGATTAACAGGAATGGAGCAGTTCGCACATTGAACGGAACCCTGACTCTTAATTTCATGAATATTACAGGTCCAAGAGGAAGCGGATTAAACTGGCATCGTAAAACAAGCGGTACAATTACCGGCACATATCATGCGGTTGTAACATTCCAGAAGGGCACAACTTATACGGAAACGACTATCGACAGAATTATTAATATTACACTTGGCGGACAACAAATACCGGTTAGAATAAAAGGATTGACAGAAGCAACAGGTACGACATTCTATATAGATGCTGAGACAGGAGATATAATACAGTAAAATTTTTGTTCTAGACCTCCCAATGTGTAGACGGAAGCTGAAAGGCTTCCGTTTTTTTTTGATTTGTTTAGTTATATAATTGTATTATTAATAATTACAACAATTAAATAAAATGAAAAATAATAAGATATATGCTGTTCTATTTTTATCTTTCCTTCTTTATCCGGGTTTTATATCATATCCTCAGGAAAGTAATCTTGCAAAGTTTAAATTTTTAATTGGTGAATGGGTCGGTATAGGCGGAGGTTCAATTTCAGGCAAGGGAGGAGGTGGGTCCATATTCAAATATGATCTTGACAGCAATGTGATAGTGAGGGAAAATTATGCACAATACCCGGCACAAAATGATAATCCTGAGTATATACATAGGGACCTCATGGTAATATATTACCAGTTATCTAAGCCTAAGGCAATTTACTTTGATAATGAAAAACATGTGATAAATTATAATATAGAATTTTCTGATAATAAAGTAATCTTCACAAGTGAAGAGGTAAAGGGAATTCCGCAATTCAGGTTAACATATGAAGGGGAGGGGGATAACAAAATGAAACTTTATTTTGACATTGCACCGCCGAATGCCCCGGGAAAATTTGGATCCTATTTAACTGCCGAGATGCATAAGAAATGAGCACAATAAACAAAGTGAGTGAGGATATACCAAGTAAAAGTCCTTCTTTCAACTTAGTAAATTTTGTGTTTTTGGGTTGGATATAGGGGCAAAAAATTGCCTTGACAATATAATTAGAATTTTACTAATTCAATATATCATAGGTTCATACTTATTATGAATTTATATGGGGGATCGGGGAGTTCAGAATGACTTTCCTCAGATATCTTGCCCGCTAAAGTGCGCTAAAACTCGCTAAAGTGCACTAAAAGTAGTACATCTCTCGCTCAGGAGCCGCAGACAATGTGCATAGGATTCCTTTATTGAATAGCTAAATAATCCAAATCGATAACATTTTGTCCCATATCTGGTCAAGAGAATGGTTTTAGGTTTTTGCTCACTTTTTAACTAAAATGAGGGATTTTGTTTATGATAAAAGGGGGAGACGCAAATCCATTTAACTTAAAAATTCGGAAATTTGACGGTTTTAATTGCAGGGTATTGAATATTCCAAACAAGGATGGAAAATTAATTTGACATTATTCTTATTATGCTCTAAGTTTAATCAGACAAATAAATCTGATTAAGGAAATGACGGTAATATTTTCAAAAAAATGCGAATACGGACTCCAGGCAGTACTTTATTTAGCAGCACAAATGGACAGGGAAGTAATTCCTGCCGAAGAGATTGCGAACAAACTTTCAATCCCGAAGGAATTTGTCTCTAAGATTCTTCAAAGTTTGACAGAAAGCGGTATTATTATTTCGCGGAAGGGGAAGTCAGGTGGATTTGCATTAGCCAAGGACTCCAAGAGAATTAAGCTAATTGATATTGTAGCTGCAATTGACGGGTTATCATTGTTCAGCAGTTGTGTACTTGGTTTTCCTCATTGCAACCCGGATAATCCATGCCCATTGCACGATAAGTGGGGGGAGCTACGATCCAAGGCATATTCAATGCTAACTGACGAGAATTTAGACCAGTTCAGGGAAAAAACTTTAAGAAAGGTAAGTAATCTTTAGATATTTTTTTAATTATAAATCAGACTAAAATATCGTTTATATGAATACTAAAAAGAAAATAAGAAGGAACAGAGAGAAACCGATTCAGAAATACAGATTTTATGTACAGTCTGCATTCACTTTATTATGTATATGGATAGGGGTAGAATTTTACTTTTTTGTAAGATATTTAGAATCGAATGGGACGGTTGCTTTTTATAACCGTCCGCCAGGGGCTGAGGGATTCTTACCGATAAGTTCAATGATGAGTTTTTTTATGTTTTTATTGACTGGCGAAGTACACTATGCGCACCCTGCAGGTATGTTCATATTTTTTGCAATATTACTTGTGTCGTTGGTTTTTGGAAAGTCATTCTGCTCATGGCTTTGCCCGGTAGGATTTCTTTCTGAGCTGGTAGGAGACGCCGGTGAAAGATTCTTAAAGAAAGTCTTCAAATTCAAATTAAGAATGCCTAAGTGGCTGGATTATCCCTTAAGGAGCTTAAAGTATTTATTGTTGGGATTTTTTGTCTTTTCAATTTTTTTCCTGATGAGCACTATGGCAGTGAGAGCTTTCCTTGACAGCCCTTATAACCTTTCAGCAGATGTGAAGATGTTTTACTTCTTTGCAAATATTTCGAGGACATCACTGATTGTCTTATCAGTTCTTTTTATATTATCAATTTTTGTAAGGAGTTTCTGGTGCCGTTTTCTTTGTCCCTACGGTGCACTTCTTGGGATATTGAACTTTATAAGTCCAAATAAAATAAAACGTAATCCTATAAGTTGCATTGACTGCGGGCTATGTGCAAAGGCATGTCCTGCATCGATAAAGGTGGACGAGGTGATTACAGTCTTGTCGGATGAATGCACAACATGTATGAACTGTGTTGATGCATGTCCTGTTGAAGATACACTAGATTTATTCACATTGCTTCCAGCGAAGAAGTCATTCAAGGTGAACAAAAAGTGGGTGGCAATCGGAGTAGTATCAATATTCATGATTGTAACAAGTATAGGGATGTTTACCGGTCACTGGCAGAACAAAATCAGCAAGGAAGAATATCTCTATTTATATAAGAATATGGAATCGTTCGTTCACCCGACTGGACCTGAAGCGATGAAGAAATTGAATGAGGAAACAGCGAAAGAGAAAAAGGCAGGAAATTGGAAAGGAGTTAGGAATAAGTAAAACCTAATGAATAAAGTGAATAAGGAACCGGTTAAATGTAATATCGATAATAACAAGAATATAGACTTTAATTTTGGAGATGCTTTGAAAAATAAAAAATATTGGATTGTGGGAATAATTGCGAGTACAATAATTGCTACAGGGGCAGTAATACTTTTAATACCGGGCTGCAGTAAAACTTACAGCAAGCAAGTACAGGGGCAGGAATTTGCCAAATTGACACATGCGCCTTTAGTTCCTTTACCCATTAACAGGAATTACCCAACAAAGGTAATTGTAAACCTTGAAGCAATAGAATTAACGCGCGGGTTAGCTGACAGTGTTGAATATAACTTTTGGACATTCGGCGGAGACGTACCGGGAAAGTTTATAAGGATAAGAGTGGGGGATCAGGTTGAGTTTCACTTAAGCAATGATCCCAACAGTAAGATGCCGCACAATATTGATCTTCATGCGGTTTCGGGTCCAGGGGGTGGTGCTTCATCATCATTAACTGCACCGGGGCACACATCTGTTTTTTCTTTTACTGCAATGAATCCCGGATTATTTGTTTATCATTGCGCAACGGCTCCAGTAGGGCTTCATATAGCAAACGGGATGTACGGACTTATATTAGTTGAACCGGAAGAAGGTTTACCCCCGGTTGACAGAGAATATTACATAATGCAGTCAGAGTTCTATACTGAAGGGAAATTCGGGGATCCGGGATTACAGGCTTTTTCGCAAGACAAGGCTGTTGACGAAAGACCATCGTATGTTGTATTTAATGGTTCGGTGGGATCTTTAACCGGAGATAAAGCTCTTCCGTGTAAAGTTGGGGAGACAGTAAGATTATTTGTAGGTAACGCAGGACCAAATTTAGTTTCTTCATTTCATGTAATAGGAGCCATATTTGATAGAGTTTACGGAGATGGGGGAACAAGAGTTAGCCAGCAAAATGTACAGACGACATTAATACCTGCCGGAGGATCGGCAATTGTAGAGTTCAAGGTTAAAGTACCGGGAATATATACAATAGTGGATCATTCAATGTTCAGAGCATTTAACAAAGGGGCTATTGCTATGCTGAATGCCGAAGGGAAGGGAGACCTTGCTATATACTCAGGCAAACAGAAAGATGAAGTTTATTATGGTGAGGATTCCCAGGAAGAATTATGGGGTGGGATTAAAGAACCTTCCACAACCCAGCAGGCGCCAAATCTTACAAACGTTAGTCCTACCGATTTCGGCAAGACAGTCTACAACCAGACGTGTATAGCATGCCACCAACCAGACGGTAAAGGTATAGCCAATGTATTTCCTCCTCTGGCGGGTTCAGATTTCCTGAACCAAGATAAGGAAAGGGCAATAGAGACTGTGATTAAGGGAAGGCAGGGAGCGGTAACTGTAAACGGGAACAACTTCAACATGGTAATGCCTCCGCCGATTCTAACAGAGCAACAGATTGCGGCTGTGCTTACATTTGTTTACAGTCAATGGGGAAATTCCGGTAAGATAGTTACTCCCGATGAAGTAACTAAGATTAAAAACCAGAAAACAGTTGTATCGAAGTAAAATAAAATGAAAACAGGACTAATAACATATTGCCTAATTTCAGTTTTATTCATATCTGCGGGATATAGTGCTAATAAGACTAAGGGCAATTCGAGAATGTGTTATATCTCCAGCGGATTCTATACTCCATTCTATGCTGCCAAAGATGAAGCGAAAAAAACAATAAAGCCATTTTACATGGATGCATATCCTGTTACTAATGCAGAATATTTAGAATTTGTTAAAGCAAATAATAATTGGAGCAGATCAAGAGTTAAAAGAATATTTGCTGATAAGAATTACCTTTCACATTGGAAGAGTGATTTTGAAATGGGGGTGAATGTGAATCCGCAGAGTCCCGTTACAAACGTTTCTTGGTTTGCTGCGAAAGCTTATGCCAAGTGGGTCGGGAAAAGATTACCTACCGTAGCCGAGTGGGAATATGTTGCATCGGCAAGTGTTACAAGACCAAATGCAGGAGATGACAAAAATAATATTGCCCGCATACAGCAATGGTATTCCAAAAGATCAGATTCAAAGCTTGCTGCAATCGGTTCAACAGAAAGGAACTTCTGGGGGGTTTATGATATGTTCGGTTTAGTATGGGAATGGCAGTACGATTTCAGCACTGCACTGGTTTCAGGGGAAGCATGCGGAGATTCGAACGTGAACAGGAATTTCTTTTGTGGAGGAGGCGCTCTTTCAGCAAAGGATGTTACAAATTATTCTGCATTTATGCGGTATGGTTTCAGAAGCTCGCTTGAGGCAAACTATACCTGTAATAATTTAGGATTCAGATGTGTTAAAGATTTATAAGAAAGGAAGACTAAAATGAAAAAGTTATTAGGTGTTATAATTCCAGTGATAGTAATATTGGTATTGGCACTACTAGTTCTCAATTTTACGGTACTTAAAGAAAAGAGTGGAATAAAGGAAGCACAGATCATTCCGGTTAGTTCAAAAGTAAACTCCGAAAATAAAGGTAAGCACTTATGTTGTTCTGAAGATGAGGAGGGTGCGGTTTCTGATAATTCTATTTACCAGTTAAACTCACAATGGACGAACCAGGAAGGGCAGACAGTATCGCTCAAATCATTCATGGGAAAACCGGTTGTATTAACAATGTTTTATGCAAGCTGTACATATGCATGTCCTTTACTCGTAAATGATATGCAGAGAGTTGAAAGCTCACTTTCAGCAAACAATAGAAATAATTACAGATTTATACTTGTGTCAATAGACCCGGAAAGAGATACTCCCGAAAAATTAAAGATATACGCAAAAGAGCATGGACTTGATTTGTCGACATGGACACTGCTTACAGGCAAGAGTGATGATATAATGGAGCTTGCTGCAATGACAGGATTCAAGTATAAGAAAGATGATAAGGGAAATTATTCCCATTCCAATCTTATAACATTATTAAATGAAAAGGGTGAGATTGCTCATCATCAGACAGGGCTTAACCAGGATATAGCCAGGACAGTTAATCAATTAAAAAATTTATAAAATCATACGGAGATAAAAAATGTTCGCATTAAAAACAGGTGAAAGTGAATATAACAGTCAAACATTGTCTGAGATCGTTAAGAATAATTTCAAGGCGGCGGCAGTGTTTGAGAAATATAATCTTGACTTCTGCTGCAAGGGGAACAAGTTTCTTGCGACTGCATGTGAAGAGAAAGGCGTAAATGAAAGTGAAATCCTTTCAGAACTTGAGAGAATAAAAGCATATCAGAACTCGTCAATTAACTATGAAGAATGGAGCCTTGATTTTCTGATTGATTATATTGTAAATACACACCACAGTTACGTACGGAAAATGATTCCGATTATTTCTGAACATGTTAATAAAGTAGCCACTGTGCATGGGCAGAACCATCCTGAGTTAAAAGAGATAGCACGCATATATACTATTGTCTATAAAGATCTCAAACAGCATATGATGAAAGAGGAAGAGATTTTATTCCCTCACATCAAATATCTTGTTAAATCAAAGGGGAACGGGAACAAGAGTGAATCTCCATACTTTGGCACAGTACAAAATCCTATCCGGATGTTGGAGACGGAACATCAGAATGCGGGGGACGATTTGTTTGAAATCAGGAGGTTATCCAATAATTACACCATACCGGAAGATGCATGCAATACATTTAGGGTAACATTTCAGGAATTGAAAGAATTCGAAGAAGATCTCCATAAACATGTTCATCTTGAGAATTCAATATTGTTTCCCAAATCGATTCAACTGGAAGCAGAATTAAGTAGTTAATTGGCAGTAGGATACCCGAAGTTGACGAGCGGCAATCCTTTGATACTAATAATAATGAATTAGTTATAATATTAGTAAATTTGATATCAATTTTAGGTTAAACGTAATGAAACCATTGCTCCCTTTATTGATTTCTATTTTAATTTTCACCGGCTGTGGAAGAAAGTTCGACCGGAACGATCTTTTAGGGAAAAAGAACTTTCCATTACTAAGTCAGGACAGTACCATAATTAATTTTCCGCAAGATTTCAAAGGCAAGCCCCTTTTATTGGGATTTATATTTACTAATTGTCCTGACGTTTGTCCATTAACTTCACATAATTTCCAGATGGTGCAGGAAGAAGCAAAGAATGCAGGGATAAAAGGTGTTAATTTTGTTCTTATCTCTTTTGATCCGGACAGAGATAAACCATGGGTACTTAAAGAGTATGCAAGTCTCAGGAATATAGATGAATCTAATTTCAAACTGCTAACCGGGGACAAGGACACAATTAAGGCGCTAATAAGAAAGATGCAAGTAGTTGCGGTTTCGGGGGATACAACCAAAACGTCGGATGGTGATCTTATATATTTTTTCATTCATACGGACAGGGCTTTTCTGATTGATAAGGATAACAGGATAAGAGCCGAATATCGGGGGAGCAAATTAGATATATCCGAAGCAGTTAAAGATCTTAGGACATTGGAGTAAACATATGGCAGTTATAATTTTATTATTAAGCTTTATAAATTTATTATCCCCTCAAATTAAAATTGAGAATGCCTGGATGCGCATAGCTAATAAGGGGATGAATACTGCTTTATATTTTGATATAAATAACCTTACTTCAAAAGATTATGAACTAGTAGATGTTTCCTCAGATATTGCAAAGGTTGTTCAGGTACATGAAACATATAAACAGGGGGATAACCTTGGTATGCGAAAAGTAGAATCTATTACAATTAAAGGTAAGACCATCTTTCATCTTGCCCCGGGTGGATTCCACATAATGGTTATAAGACTGAAGGAGAATTTAAGGGCAGGTGATAAGAAGGAATTTACATTAACCTTCAGAAATCATGGGAAGATAAAAATTATAGCAGTCGTAAAAAACGAGTGAACCACTAATCCTTCATTCTTGTTCCTTTTTCTTCATGAATAAAGAGCCAGGAACAGATCTTACCAATATTTATGTCTTCAAAATTATTCCAGTAATCTTTTGTTCTGACATGGAGTGAACTTGTATCGTCTTCAGGAATTCTCTCGGCTTCTTTAATCAGCTCATTTATCCTTTCCTTCCACTTCTTCATATTTGCCGGACGCAGATCTACCCAGCCTTCAGTAGACCATTTTTTAATATTCTCATCATTTATTTCAAGTTCATTCTCGCCACGGTAGGAGGGTATTTTAATAGTTCCACCTCTTAACAATGATTTGCCATTAGGAAGTAAAATCGGGATTCCGATAGATAAAATTTCACTCCTTAGGTCATCATTAGTAGAAATTAATTCAAAGGCTTTATCTGATAATTCTTCGGGAGAATACTTCAGGATTTGTTTCATATTCTTACAGAAAAGTCCAAGGAGATTTATCTCGAATAGGAGCTTTGATAATCTTGGGGGACCAAGGAGCTCAAAAGCAACGCTTTTAATATTATGCTTTTTTTCGAGCTGGGCTAATTTCTGAACAGCCATATGCTGCATATATCCGGCTCTGTAGCTGGGCTCGAGTGTGGCATGGTCTAAAGAGTTGATAATATCATGTCCTGTATTGCCCCCCTTAATTTCATAAATAGCGACATTAGAAATTTCTTCAGGAGTAACAAATTCCATCTGTTTCTGTGCGGTAATAGTCTCGAATTCCCCTTTAGAGAATATCCCGTTCTCACCAGTATCAATAAATACAGATTTTAATTTTTTACCTGTTGTTTTATATTGCTTATCGCTATAGAGAACAAATTTCCCCTGTAGCGGAACGGCTTCTGTTAAAGGAACATCCACAAGCTCAATTGGCACACCTCTTTTCTTTATTTCACCAAATTCAATTTTCTTCCATGCGATAGCAGCAGTAGGTTTGATTTCCTTGGTAATAGGACCTTCAGGGGTTCTTCCCATAAGGAATAAAAGGAGGGTATGCGCTCCTGCTATAGAGCTTTTGCTTAATAATACTCTTGAAGGTTTTTCCTCACTATGAGTATAGGGGATATTTAATCCCATACCTCCCGTACCGCTGGTTCCGATCTTAAGATAAAGTTCCGTACCTACAAAACTCATACTTGAATAAAGTACCTGGATATGTCGTATAAGTTGTGGGATGTAAAGAGTACAGAGCATTTTCTCTGTTTCCTCAACGATGGAATCATACCCTGCTTTATTCCTGATAGCTTTTGTTACGCTTCTGTATGTAGTATAAATATCCTGATAAGCAATAGCTGTGGCGGAGTTTATACAGTCTATTATTATTTCCGGTCTGTAAAGAGTAAGCAGGTTATAAATAGCTGAATTTTTTAGAATTTCATCTGACAGTTCTTCCATTATATCCTGCATGAGTGTTCTTCTTTTCACAGGATCAGAAATAATATCAAATCTGTTCATTTCCTTGAACTCATTCCTAACGAATATATCCCCGCCCCAGGGGATAAAATAATTTTTCCCTTTTTGGGGGAACTCATGTT
>OCZT010004718.1_pt1 | contig 13677 bp, 12 predicted proteins | sample 1539031 | NCBI WGS metagenome assembly OCZT01 (sample SAMEA3539308, study PRJEB22396) | soil metagenome | biome: tundra; feature: field; material: soil | place: USA | collected 2010-05 | depth 0.15 m
ACGGCTTTCTTGATTTCGGGAGCGGCGAGCTTCTCGTTCAGGGCTCGGGCGGCGAGTGCGGGGAGTTCCGCGTCGGAAGCGAAGCGCAGGGCGACGAGTTGCGATTCCGTCAATTCTGCGATGCGGGGACGAAGGGCGGCGTCGAGCAAGGACGCGAGGCGCAGTCTTTCTTCCAGCCGGATGACCCGGTCTTGCACCTTGAGGGCATAAAGCCGCGTCTTGAAGATGACAGCGATGGCCGCGATCATGACGACCACCAGCCATGCCGAATGCAGCCCTGGCCTTCGGACCAGATGGACGATGGTCGCGATCAGCGTGATGGCAAATACAGGCAAGATGAAAAAGTGGAAGGGCGGATCAAGACGCGTGTGATTGGAAAAATTCTGGGGGGATCCGTTAGCCATGGGGAAAGGCTCCTTTTTGAAGCTGGAAACATCATCGCACGTTTGTAGAGGCTGCGGAAAAAGTCCTTCCCGATCAAGAACTCAGCGGCTGAACAGATTGCTGAAGAATTCGGCTTTCGGCGCACAGCCCCTAAAGGGGCATCTCAATTCGAAGAACTTACGGCATCGCTGAAGCGGATGCCCTGATACGAACCCAGTCCTCCTAGCTATTGAGAGCGCGGCTTACACGCTAGCGGAACGGGTAGTTACTCAAACCGCACCACTACCTAATATGAGCAATATTGAACAGATTTGAACTTCGGAATAGATTAACGTGCTGGCTTAGTAGGGAGTGGGCGCCTGCCCTGAGCGAATATTTGGGTTGTCAGACATTGTGTAGCCAGACCTCCACAATCGCCCCCTCCCCCTTTTTCCTGTCCAGATTTGCTGATTCAAAGGCCGAAGGTGCGCCGGGCGGGTAATCTAACATGACACTACCGGCAGGACTAGAAACCAATGGTAACGTAGAGCACAAAGATACGTTTGTGACGCGGGGTTCGTCATGAAGACCTATCAGCATGAACTGGCCCACCTCTACGAGCACCCTACGAAGGTGTTTAGATTCAGTTCGGCGTCTCTCTTCCAATCTCTAGTTACCGCAAGCATCATAGGCGTTGTGGTGGCGGTCATTGGAGTCGCACTCAATGCTGTGCGGTGGTATGGAAACGAGTCGTGGTATGTAAGCGCGACGGCCGCAGCTGTAGTGGAAGCGGTTGTCGTTACCGCCCTGGTGACGATCGTTATCGAACAGCGGCGTAAGCGAGCGATCCGGCGAACTCTGGAACTCGCCTTCCTAAACCACCACATTCGGAACGCCATTACCCAGATGAGTATGCTGTCGTACGTCACCGATGCGGAGCAGCACGAACGCGTGGTGCGGGAAGCAATCGGCCGAATTTCCGAAGCTCTGTTTCGAATTGCTAACAGTACGGACCTGACCGGGCTGTCTCTCGAAGTGGATCTCAAGGGCATGCACCTGGCCCATGAGGGAGAAGCGCGCGAGCGGGCGGAGAAGAAGGTGGTTTAGAGGCGAAAGGATTCGGGGAACGGAAGATCTGGGACATGTTGCCCGGGTAGAGAGTGCACACGATCGCGGCGGACTCGCATCGCTTCGCTCAGGATTACGAATTTCTTCGATTGGGAACAGTTGGGCAAGGCTAGCGATCCGACAGAGAATCGACTACACCAGATCCTCCACCTTCAACTCTTCTACTCCGCCCTTCCACGCCTTGCGAAACTCCTGCTCCACAAACCAGGCATCGGAATTTCGATCCTGCGCTTTCAGCGCCCGATGCAAACCAAATAGCGACCGTGGATTCCGAGGATTCTTCGCCAGGTCTTCGCGGAAGACCTGCTCCGCACCTTTGGCATCGCCGCTCATCAGCAACACTCCGCCCAGCGACTCCCGCACCGGATAGAACCAATCCTGAGGCTCGTCGTACTTCAGCGTATCCTGCACGGCGACGGCTTCACGAAGCATACTCACGGCGGCCGCATTGTCCTTTTTCGCCAGCGCTACCTGCGCCCCCAAAACGTTCTCCGCAATCTTCAGAATGTCTTTGGTCTTGTTGTTGACGGGCATCACGAAAATTGCATCCGGCGGTGTCGCCTTTTCAGCGTCGGCCACGATTTTGTATTCCGCTTCGGCTTCCCCGACCCTGCCTTTTCCGGCCAGCGCCATCCCGTGCGCAAAGTGCCAGAAACCAACCGTAGTCTTCATCTCCGCATCGGGCGGCTTCATTGCGAGGATCGCGTCCCACTTGTGGAAGCGCACATTCACCGCCATCGGGATGGTCATGAAGCCTTCGAGCGGAGGCATGTCCTTCACCGCCGGTTCTACATGGGCCGCGAGCATCTCCGCCGCTTTGCGCGATTCCGCGTAGTCTCCCGTCATGGCCGAGCACATCGCGATGAAATGCAGATTGTGGCTGTAGTACATCATCGGGTAAATGCCCTGCACGCCGCTGCTCTCGATGTAGGCTCGATCGACCGCCGCCGCTTGCTGGTTGGTTTTCACCGCCGCCGCGTAATCTCCCGTGCGAATGTACACGTGCGCCGGCATATGCACGATGTGTCCCGCAGCCGGCGCCAGCGCAGCCAGGCGGTTCGCCCCAGCCAAAGCTCGCTCCGGAGAATTCGACGCTTCGACAGCGTGAATGTAGTAATGGAGCGCGCCCAGATGGTCGGGATCGCGTTTAGTCACCGATTCCAGGGTCGCGACGATCTCCTCCGTGCCTTCCTCGGGCGTACCGTCACGATGCCACAGTCCCCACGGATGGAGGTCCATCCCCGATTCCGCGAACAGCGTCGCCGCATCAAGATCGTCGGGATGTTGCTTTACGACTTCCCGCATCGCGTCACGATAATCTTCCGCCGCCTTTCGCAGATCGGCCTTCGGATCCGCCGGAAAGCGTTTCGCCATCGCCAAAATGTAGCCGCGTTCGGCGTCGGAGGCATTGCCACTCAGATCCACCGCTTTCTGAATCGCCTCATGCGCCTGCTTGAAGCGGTCTTCGCTCGCTGGATCGTTGTAATTCGGGCCCACCGCTTCCGCAATTCCCCAGTAAGCCATGGCCAGCTTCGGATCCAGTTCCGTCGCTTTCTGAAATGAGCGCGCCGCCTCGTCATGGTTGAAGGCGTAGATCAGGCGCAGTCCCTGATCGAAGAACTCCTGTGCTCTCGCGTTCCCGGTCGAAACCGGATGATGCAAATCGCCCAGGCCGGGCATCATCGTGACCGGCTTCGCTGCCCCCATGGCGTGATCCTGACCGGCGGCAACCATGGTGAGACTCAAAACAATCGTCAGACGTAGCACGGCACCCGCAGTCGTCAGCAGTTTCATACCAACCTCCTCCTGAAGTGAACCTAACGGACTTCGATCATGACTAAAACGAACGCCCCAGAAACCTTGCGGGCAAGCTTAGTACGGACTGGCTGCCAAAGCAACCACTCCTAACCTATCGCATTCGAGGAGGTGCGCACCTTCAACGCGATGTCCACCAAGGCTGCTGCGCCTTTTGTTCTTTCCGAAGCTGCTCTCCACTTTTGACACCAGCGGCATGTGGGAGCGGGACGTGCGATAAACTGAAAGCAGAGCTAGCCGACGCATGGATAAAGCCACCATTCTGTTCAATCCTAACTCTGGCCGCCGCGGAAAAAAGCGCGACGGAGAACTGAACCATGCTATTGGCATCATCCAGTCGGCCGGCGTTCGCACTGAACTTACGGTTTGCCGCTCCAGCCAGGAAGCGAGGGACAACGCCCGCTGTGCTGTGGCGGACGGCAGTGACACCGTCTTTGCCTGCGGGGGCGATGGCACGATCCACGATGTGATTCAGGGATTAGCGGGCACGCCCGTCGCACTCGCCATTCTCCCGTTCGGCACCGCCAATGCTCTCGCCCACGACCTCAGAATCCCGCTCCGCCCGAGCGCTGCGGCTCAATCCGCCGTCGACGGCAAGAGCAAGGTCCGACGCATTCCTCTCGGCCGCATTGAGTACGAGGATTTCAACGGCCAACCGGCCGCGCGCTACTTCACCGTTGCCGCCGGAATCGGCGTGGACGCGCACCTGTTCTACAAACTGACGGCGGAACTCAAGAACCGCTCGGGCATGACGGCTTACTACCTCAAAGCCTGGCAGTTGTGGGCGAGTCATCGCATGCGCCGGTTCGAGGTCGAGTATGCCAACGGAAGCGGCCAGCGCCAGCGCGCTTTGCTGACTGAACTTTTGGCGGTAAGAATCCGCTTTTTCGGAAACATCCTGCGCGAACTGGTTCCCGGAGCTTCGCTCGACAGCAGCGACCTGCGCGCCGTCATGTGCCGCACCGCCAGCCGCAACGCCTATCTGCAGTATGTGGCGGGGGCGCTGCTCGGCCACCAATGGGATATCGCCGGCATCGATCTGGTCCGCTGCTCTGAGGTCGTCTGCCGGTTGCCGGAGAAAAGCGGCGGCGGTCTTCATGACGATGGCAGCGGCGGTCCTAATGACGATAGCGGCGGCGGCGATGTTCATCATGAAGACCGCGTCTATGTCGAGGCCGACGGCGAACTGCTGGGCCGCTTGCCCGCCCGCATGACGATGGTTCCCGATGCGCTGTCCCTGGTGGTACCAGCATGACCGTGTCGTAGAGACGCGGCTTGCTTCGTCCGTTCCCAAGAACCTGCGCGAATCGGAGTTTTTTCACCTGTTAGGTCTGGAGAGCCTTTGGAACCTGTCACCCATTTCCTGTTCGGCGCCGCCATGGGCCGCGCCGGACTCAACCGCAAGACCGCGTTGGCCACCGTCACGTTAACCCTGGCCGCCGAGGCGCCCGACCTCGACGTGCTCAGCCGTTTCGGCGGTTCTGCCTTCGGCTTAAACCATCACCGCGGATTCACTCATTCTTTATTGGGCGTGCCGCTGGTGGCTGCCGTGGTCGTTGGATTTATCTATCTTCTCTGGCGCCTGCGTGGCCGCAAAACCCGCAATCCCAAACTTCCCCCGCGCTGGGGATTGCTCTTCGCCTATGCCTGCCTCGCCGGCCTCAGCCACATTCTCCTCGACTTCACCAACAACTACGGAGTGCGTGCCTTCTGGCCTTCTTCCGAACACTGGGTTTCCTGGGACATCGTCTTCATCGTCGATCCCGTCATCCTGCTCGTGCTTACGCTCGGACTGATTGTCCCCGCATTGTTTTCGCTCATCAACGAAGAGATCGGCGCTCGCAACAAAGACGCCAGGCCGACCGGAAGACTGGCCGCGACCGTCGCTCTGCTCGCCGTCGTCGCATACTGGGGACTTCGCGACTACGAGCATCGCCGCGCCGTAGCCGCGCTCCAGTCGCGCAATTACCGGGGCGCCGATGCGATTCGAGTTTCCGCGTATCCGTACTGGGTCAATCCGTTTCGTTGGCATGGCGTGGTAGAAACGCCCGCTTTCTTCGCTAGCATGGACGTCGATTCGCTCACGCCCGAAGTCGATCCCGAGGCCCAGATGCAGATTCGCTACAAGCCCGAAGAAACACCGGTCACTCTAGCCGCAAAAAAAACCTACCTCGGACGCGTGTACCTGAGTTGGGCCCAATATCCCATAACCGAAACCGAAACACTGGAGAACGGTGCCACGATCGATCCGATCGAGAACGGGCGCGCCGCCTACGTCGTCCGCTTCCGCGATCTGCGCTACGACTATCCCGGACGCGATGCGCGCGTCACCCTTGGCGCAACGGTGTTCCTGACTCGCGATTTGCATGTAGTGGAGGAACACTTCGGGATGGGGAGCGCGAGTACGAAGGCTCAGTAACGGCAATGGACCATGCGATCCGAAACAACTGCTGAAGGGTGGATTCGCAGGGCTGGATTCCCGATAGAAATTTCGCCCTTCCCTTGACCGACGGCATCCGCTCGCGCAACAATCTTAACTGGCTCCCGACGAGGTGATTATGCTGGCTTATGTGTTTGTTGTTTTTGCGGTCGCGGTTCGCTTTATGCCCCATCCGCTGGCCTTTACTCCGATAGCGGCGGCGCTGCTCTACTTTGGCGCGCGCGGTCCGCGGCGCCAGCTCTGGGTGCCCTTGGCGCTGCTGGCTGCTACGGACGTCATCCTCACGAAGATCGCCTACTCGTATCCCCTCACCTGGGACCATTTCGTGACCTGGGCGTGGTATGCGGCGATTCTCCTGCTCGGCACACGGCTGCGCGAAAACACCAACTGGCTGCGGGTCGGCGGAGCCGCGCTGGCCAGTTCCGTCTCTTTCTTCGTGGTCAGTAATTTCGCCGTCTGGGCGTGCTGGGCCATGTATCCGAAGACGCTGTCCGGACTGATGACTTGCTACTCCGCCGGCCTGCCGTTCTTCCGCCGCGGAATCGCTGGCGACTTGCTGTTCACCGCAGTCATGTTCGGCGTACCCGCAGTCGCCGCCGTGGTCGCCCGCTCCTACAAGCCGCACGGAACCGCAGCCGCTTAGATTCCTATTGAAATTCAGGTCCGACCAATTCGTTGAGAACCTGTTCGAGGCGCGGAGAAGACTGCGCTAACTTCCTTCAACCTTCGCCGTCCAACTCGCAGTGAGATTTTTATGCGTGTTCGGCTGTCGGTGGTCCCGCTCCTGGTCTCCTTCTCCCTTTCACTCGCCGCCGTTGACCGGGTTCAGTTGACCCTCGACACCAGTGAAGCGGACCAAGTGCTGGCCATCCTCGCGCTTCGCAATCAGGGCAAGCCCGTCGCCGACTCCGAGTGGCAGAAATTGTTCGCTACTGCTCCCTACCAGCGTCTCAAGCAGCGCGAGAAAGCGATCGGAGAAAGCTTCCACGACCCCACCCGCGCCTTCACCGACGACGACTTCAAACGCTTCGTCCTCTCCGACGACCTTCTGCCGCGTGCCGCCGCGCTTTCGAGCACCCTCGATCGCTGGAAGAAAGCCGATCTTCGCGAGGACGCCGGCCGGGTCCTCACCTATCTGCCTGCCGACGCCACCCTCCGCGCGAAGGTGTATCCCGTCATCAAGCCGCAGAGCAACAGCTTTGTATGGGATCTTTCCTCCGACCCCACCATCTTCCTGTATCTCGACCCGGAGGTGAGTCGCGAGAAGTTCGAGAACAACGTGACCCATGAGCTGCACCACATCGGTCTCGGCAGCGTCGGTCCCATCTACGACGGGAAGATCGCCGCTTTGCACGAGCCTGCTCGCACGGCGGCTGACGGGATGGGTGCTTTCGGCGAGGGCATGGCCATGCTCGCCGCCGCCGGAGGGCCCGACGTCGACCCGCACGCGGCCAGTTCGCCCCAGGAGCATGCCCGCTGGGAACATGATATGGCCGGATTCAACGACGATCTCCAGACCGTGAACCGGTTCTTCCTCGACATCCTGAACGCCAAGTTCGCCAGCCGCGATGCCATGGAAGAGAAGGGCGGGTCGTTCTTCGGCGTCCAGGGCCCGTGGTACACCGTCGGCTACAAGATGTCGGTGATGGTTGAGAAGCGCTTTGGCCGACCAGCCCTGATCGGCACCATGCTCGATCCGCGCTGCCTGCTCGTGCTCTACAACCGGGCAGCCGCGGAGCAGAACGCCGCCGGCAAGCCACCTCTTCCTCTTTGGTCCGCGGACGTTCTCTCCGCCGTCCACGCCGGTAGCTGCGAATCACAATGATGTCGGTTCGATCCCTGGGCGGCAATCCGTAGTTGCGTTTTTATTTTCCGCCTTCTGCCGCTTCGCCCGCCAGACGAGCCACGCCACCAGCAGCACTCCGGCTCCCAGCAGAATCCCGATGAAGTGGTGCGCGAAAAGGTTCCCGGCCAGGGTCACAATCTGCGGACCGAACCAGAGCGTCAACAGCGCCTCAATCAGAAAGCGCACAAAGCGTCCCGAAAAAATCGCCAGCAGAAAATGCGCGAAGTTCATTTCAAACGCCGCCGCCGCCAGCACCACTATCTTGAAAGGCGCGGGCGGCGGCAACATCGCCGGGAACATCAGCGCCCAGAATTCATGGCGATCGAAAGATTCGTGAATCTTCTGGAACCGCTCCGCCGAAAGCCGCTTGCGCAACAACACCTCGCCACCCATATATCCGATGACGTAGAGAACGATGCTTCCGAGCGCCGAGCCGGCCGAGCCCAGCAGCACGTACAGCAGGAACCGCGAGCGGTCGTGGTAAACGTAGCCCACGAAAATCGGATCCAGCGGCATTCCCATGAACGAGCCATCCACCGCCGCAAACGCAAGCATCCCCCACGGCCCCAGAGGCGCAAGAACGTGCTTGATCCAGTCGCCGTAAGCGTGGACAAAATGTTTGATCTTGTTCAAGTAGGTACGAGTAGTTTACGCGAGAAGGGGGAGGCGGGAGGCAGTCGCTGGTCGTTAGTCGTTTGTCGTTATTCGTTTGTCGCTAGCTAATCGCCCCAGTTCGCTTCCACAGTTAGCAGCGTATGGTTTTGCCAGCGGCTCGCTATACGCTCAGAGCAACCGCGGACGCGAACTCCGGCGCCGCCGTTTCATTTTTTAGTTCTGTTTCTTCCCAGAACGACCGGTCGCGCAAAATGCGCGACACCAGCGCGGTATGCATGGCGTGGCCGGCGCGGTCGGCCACCACCGAACCGAGTATCTGTTTCCCTATCAAAGCCAGGTCGCCGATCAGGTCGAGAACTTTGTGGCGTACGAATTCGTCGGGAAAACGTAAGGGCGGATTCAGAACTTCGTGGCGGTTCAGCACGATAGCATTCTCGGTCGATGCGCCGCGGATCAGCCCCTGCTGGCGCATGGCATCGGCTTCATGCAGGAATCCGAAGGTGCGCGCCGGCGCAACTTCTTTCAGAAAACTGCCATTGGTCAGCCGCACGCAGAAGGTCTGCTTGCCGATGAGTGGGTGAGGAAAGTTGATCGAATACGAAACCGAGTAGGCGTCTGCCGGATACACGGCAATGAATTTATCGCCCTCGCGCAACTCGATCTCGCGCACGATGCGGAGATAGGTGCGCGCTTTGCGCTGTTGCCGGATGCCGGCCTTTTGAATCATTTGGACAAAGGGACGGGCGCTGCCATCCAGAATGGGCAACTCCAGATTGTCCAGTTCGACGATGGCGTTGTCGATGCCGACGCCGGTAAACGCGGAGAGCAGGTGCTCGGTGGTGGAGATGAGCACGCCCTTCTTCATCAGGCTGGTGGCGTAACTGACGCGGGCTACGTTGCGTCCGCTGGCTTCGATGGCGAAGCCGTCTAGGTCGGTGCGGTGGAAGACGATTCCCGTTCCGGGAGGGGCGGGCAGAATCCGCAGGCTGACCGGGGCGCCGCTGTGGAGACCCACTCCAGTGCAGGTCACCGCGGCACGAATTGTTTGCTCGTGCGTCAAGGGGAGGACGTATAAGTCTTTTGTGCTCTATCAGCTTACAGCGATGGGCCAACTTCCGTATGTGGCAAAATAGCCACACTCAGTGGCTGGTTGCACCGTGGCTTGGGCTAACTTATTCAGGCACTTGTAGATATTGGGGGTAACGAGGGGGGAACTTGGCCTTGTTTTGTCCGGGGAATGGCGAATTTCTTTCCCAACCGGCGGGTCATAAGGGTGTGGCTTGCGCGACGCGGGGTTTCTGCATTGACAAGCGTTAAGCTACAGGCTACAGTCGTTCTTAGGTGAAAATACGAAGCTTCGTCCACAAGGGTCTGAAGACACTTTACACAGATGACTTGGCGAAGGGCGTTCCGCCCGATTCGGTAGACAAGCTTCGCAAAATGCTGGCGTTTCTTGATGACATGCAAAACCCGGAGGAATTGCGCTCGCTCCCAGCTTGGAAGGTACACACCCTAGCCGGCGACCGGAAGGGTACGTGGAGCCTCAGCGTAACTCGTAACCGCCGTTTGACGTTCATCATCGATATTGGAGGACGCGAGATTTACGACGTAAACTTGGAAGACTACCACTAGACGAGCAGCACATCAGGGCCGAATGAGGCCCGTAACAGGAGAAACACCATGGCTATGAAGAGCCCGCCCCATCCAGGAGATTTCATACGCACCGAAATCATCCAGCCTGCCGGCCTGTCGGTAACGGCGGCGGCAATCGCGCTTCAGGTTTCCCGTCCCGCGCTGTCCAGCTTGCTTAACGGCAGGGCTGACCTCTCGGGGGACATGGCGCTGCGCATTGAGAAAGCCTTCGGAGTGCAGATGGACACGCTCATGCGGATGCAGGCTTCCTACGACATCGCCCAAACCCGCAAGCGCGAGAAGAAAATCCACGTCCGGCGAATTGCCTCGCTGGCCGATGTTCACGCATGAAGCGCCACTGGCGACAGATCATCGTGAAACCTTGCCTGCACATTCACCGTTTTTTGAGCGGTACTGTGGGGTCGTAGGTCACGGCCGCTTCGAACATTGAATCCGGCAGCTTCAGGTTGTAGCTCGCAGTGTTGATGAAGCGCTGCTGCGAAGTCTCTCCGTTGAAATAACGGGTAATGGAGTGCGGGGTCCAGATTCCCTGCACCAGTTTGTAACTGTCGTAGATCTCTTCCTCCACATTTTTCTGCTTGTCCTTGGGATCGCGCCACGAGTAACTGATCTTGACCGGATAGTGCGAATTCAGATCCAGAAAAACGCTCACCGAGTCGTTCAGGCTGTTGAGCAGCGTGACCCCTTCGGTCTCCTTGCCATCCACTACCGCCGCGCCCTCGTAGAACAGGGCCACGTTCGGATCGCGCATCCACTTGCGGAATACCCATTCGAGCGAATGCTCGCGACGGCGAAGGTAGTTCTCCAAATCGGGCTTATCCTGCGCCGCCGTTCCCTTGAACGTAATCTCGTATCCTTTGTCGCCGTTGTGAATCAGAACGAGATCGGACTTGTTCTTTACCTTGACGTTGCCCACTTGCCCAAAGAGCAGAAAAACGTCCTTCGTGTGGATGACTTCGAAACGGTCCCTGTCGGGATACTCGAGATAGTATCTGTAGGCAATCCCGGTGCTCTCGGTACGTCCGTGATAGAGGGGATAGTAGCGGCCTTCCTCACTTCGGTTTTCGTAAGTGAGGTACGGTTGTCCTCCTAGTGCCTGGATGGTCTGATCGAGAACTGTCCGCGCCTTGCGGGCGTTGTCGGAGTCGTTCATATTGACGGCAGGCTGAGGAGGAGCGGTTTGAGCACCGCCCAGCGCGCACAACAGCAAAATGGCAAAGAAGCGGTACATGGTTATTTGGTTAGAAGCGATCAAGCTGATTTTAGCTGCACCATTCTGGCTGTACCAAAGAATACGCAGGGCCGCCCTCGAGCCGGCCGGTCGCGCGAAGCAACGCCGAGCGTCTGGTTACCCCACCAGCACCGCGCCGCCATTCACGTTGAAAACTTCGCCCGTGATAAATCCAGCATACGGCGTGCACAGGAACAGAATCGGCCCCGCGATCTCTTCCGTCGTTCCCACGCGCCCGAGCGGTATGGTTCGAAAAACCTTTTCGCGTGTCGGCGGATCATTCAGCGCGGGCGCCGCCATATCCGTAGCCACCCACCCCGGCGCGACGCAATTGACATAGATATGGTCGGGCGCCAGTTCCGTCGAGAGCCCTTTCACCATGCTGATCAGCGCGCCTTTGGAGGCCGCATAGTCGCAGTGGAAAGCTTCGCCGCGCTGGCCGGCCGTTGAACTGACCAGCACGATGTGGCCGGCGGCAGTTTCGGAGGCCTCTCCGGATGACGCTGCGGCCTGCTTCTTCATCTGTCCCACGGAATGCTTTACGAGCGCGAAGACGCTGTCGAGATTCACAGCGATGGTGCGATGCCATTGTTCATCGGACATGCGATCGACGGGTGCGTCCTCAGGCGGCCAGATGCCGTGATTGGCGACCAGAATGTCGAGACGCCCGAATGCCGAGATCGCGGACGAGACCAGTTGCCGCGCCGCCTCCGTGGTCGAAAGATCGCTTTGCAGGGCGCGGCAGTTTTCCGCGCCGCATTCACGCACCAGATCCTCGGCCTGCGCTTTTGCCGCTTGATAATTGAAGACAACCTTCGCGCCCGCGGCGACAAACATCCGCACTACCGCCGCGCCAATCCCTCGCGATCCGCCGGTGATAAGGGCAACTTTAGAGTTGAGAGTCAGATTCACGATGGTTACGAGTATCGCACGCCAGACGCGGTGACCAGTAAATAGTGGTCAGTGGCCAGTGGTCCGCGAAAAATCTTTGCGGTTGTGGCGCTGGTGCTGCAAAGAAGGAAATGGGCGGCCGAAACCGCCCGCCCACGTGAAACTATTCACTGACCACTGACCACTGCACCTACGCCGTCGCTGGCCGCTCGCCGCCTTTGGCAGGGGCGCGTTCCGGCTTGATCACCTGCTGCACGCCGTCATCGGCCTTCGCCGGGAGCGGCTTGATCGGCGGCAGTTCCTGCCCCTCGACCAGCATCTTGATCTCCGTGGCGTCCAGCACTTCGCGTTCGATCAGCGCCTTCGCGATCCGGATCAGCGTTTCGCGATTCTCCGAGAGGATCCCCTTCGCCGTCGCGTACCCCGTGCTCACCATCTTCTTGACTTCTTCGTCAATCTGGATGGCGGTGGCTTCGCTGTAGTCGCGGTGTTGCGCGATCTCGCGTCCCAGGAAAATCTGCTCTTCTTTCTTGCCGAAGGTCACCGGCCCCAGGTCGCTCATGCCCCACTCGCAAACCATCTTGCGCGCCAGTTCGGTGGCCCGCTCAATGTCGTTGCCCGCGCCGGTCGACATCTGGTTCAGGAAAATCTCTTCCGCAATACGCCCGCCCATCAGGATGGCAATCTGCGTGTCGAGATAGTTCTTGTAGTAATTGTGGCGATCGTCGGTCGGCAACTGCATGGTCAAACCGAGCGCCATGCCGCGCGGAATGATGGTGACCTTGTGCACCGGATCGGAGTGCGGCAGCATGGCCGCCACCAGCGCGTGTCCGGCCTCGTGGTACGCGGTGTTCTTCTTCTCTTCATCGGAGAGCAGAAGCGACTTGCGTTCCGCGCCCATCAGCACTTTATCTTTCGCCAGTTCGAAGTCGTACATCAGGACGGCCTTCCGGTTCGGCCGGGCTGCCGCCAACGCCGCTTCGTTCACCATGTTCGCCAGGTCGGCGCCGGAGAATCCCGGTGTGCCGCGGGCGAGTACCGACAAATCCACATCGTCGGCCAGAGGAATCTTGCGAGTGTGCACGCGCAAAATTTCTTCGCGTCCGCGAACGTCTGGGCGATTCACCACCACGCGCCGGTCGAAACGCCCGGGCCGCAGCAGCGCCGGGTCGAGCACATCCGGACGATTCGTTGCCGCCATCAGAATCACGCCTTCGTTCGATTCGAAGCCGTCCATTTCCACCAGCAACTGGTTCAAAGTCTGCTCGCGCTCATCGTGTCCACCGCCTAGCCCAGCGCCGCGGTGACGTCCGACGGCGTCAATTTCGTCGATGAAGATGATGCAGGGAGCGTTTTTCTTGCCCTGTTCGAACAAGTCGCGCACCCGGCTCGCGCCCACGCCCACGAACATTTCCACGAAGTCGGAGCCGGAGATGGAGAAGAACGGAACATTCGCTTCGCCCGCGACCGCGCGCGCCAGCAAGGTCTTGCCCGTTCCCGGAGGTCCAACCAGCAGCACGCCTTTCGGAATGCGTCCGCCAAGTTTCTGGAACTTCTGCGCCTCGCGCAGGAACTCGATAATTTCGCGAAGTTCTTCCTTCGCCTCATCCACGCCGGCAACGTCTTTGAAGGTGATCTTTTTCTGCTGCATGGAGAGCAGACGCGCCCGGCTCTTGCCGAACGACAGCGCCTTGT
>OCZT010004719.1_pt1 | contig 13676 bp, 15 predicted proteins | sample 1539031 | NCBI WGS metagenome assembly OCZT01 (sample SAMEA3539308, study PRJEB22396) | soil metagenome | biome: tundra; feature: field; material: soil | place: USA | collected 2010-05 | depth 0.15 m
GTGGCGCGCGCACGGCGCGCGCGGCCGGCGGCGAGAGCAGGCCGGCGGCGCGCAGAACCGCCCGCTGGCCCGCCGAGGAAAGGCGCCGGAAGACTTCGGGCCGGAGCTTCCCCGCGTTCCCGGCGTTCTCCATCAGAAGGAGCGTCTCGGCGTCCCGGGGGAGGCTTCCGGTGCGGATCTCCCCGGGCTGCGCCGCGCGTGACCGGGCGGGGACGAGGAGGAGGGTGAGGGCGGCCAGAAGAGTGGACGAGTGTCGTAGCATCTGCGCCCGAGTATGCGAAACAAATGCCTCGTACTCTTAGGTTTTCTGGCTTTTCTCGCCGGAGGCCCGTGCCTGCCGCGCGCGACCGCCGCCGGGCTCGCTTCCTCTACGCCGGCCGAAGAAGCGCGGGCCATCGTCGAGGCGCTCGTCTCCTGCGGCACGCGCCACTCCCTGTCCTCCTGGACGGACACGCGGCGTGGAATCGGATGCGGACGCGACGCGGTCGTTCGCCATCTCGAGGCGGTCGAAAACGAATCCGGAAAGCGGATGCGCGTCGTCATCGACAAGTTCGAGACGAGCGGTCCGCGCACGAAGAACGTGCCCGTCCCGATGGAGAACATCTACGCGATTCTCCCGGGCACGGACCTAGGGCTGGAACGGACCGCGTTCGTCGTGTCGGGCCACTACGACTCGATGCCCTCGGACGTCATGGACCTGAAGGCCGACGCTCCCGGCGCGGACGACGACGCGTCCGGCACGGCCGTGTCGATCCTTGCCGCTCGCGCCCTCGCGCCAAAGCCCGCGCGCGCGACGCTCGTCTTCGCCGCCGTGGCCGGCGAAGAGCAGGGCCTCCTCGGAGCGAAGCGCCTCCTCGAATGGCTGACGAAGCAGGGTTACACGGTGGGCGGCATGATCACGTGCGACATCGTCGGCGCGACGAACGGGTCGCCTGACCGCCGCGTGCGCGTGTTTTCGGAGGGCGGTCCCGACGGCATCGACTCGCCGGGCCGGCAGATGGCGCGCCTCGTGGAGGAGGTCAACGGGAAGGACAAGGTCCGCCTCGTCTTCCGTCTCGATCGCTTCGGGCGCGGCGGCGACCACCGGCCCTTCGTCGAAGCGGGTCTTCCCGCCGTGCGCTTCACCGAGCCGCTCGAGGACTACCGCCACGAGCACCAGACGCCGAGGACCGAGAACGGGATCGAATACGGCGACCTCGTGAAGCACATGGACTTCGACTTCGTCGCCGAGACGGCGGTTGCGGTCCAGAAGACGCTCAGCGAAATGGCGAACGCGCCCGCCCCGCCAGCCCGTGTCACGCTGGGTGGTGCCGTGACGGATTCAGCGAAGATTCTCTTAGAAGGTCATAAGGACCCGGAGCGCGCGGGTTACGAGATTCTCTGGCGAGAGACGACGGAGGCGCGCTGGAACGTCATGCGCAACGCGGACGCATTCGAAGAAACTTCTTCTTCGGTTCTCTCGCAGGTCTCCACCGACAACCACTACTTCGCCGTGCGGAGCGTCGGGAAGAACGGCAGGCGCTCGATCGCCATTCCCGCCGTCGCGGCCCCGCGCCGAAGCAAGCCGTGAGCCTGACGTTCCTCGACTGGGCCATCGTCGCGGCGTACTTCGTCCTCTCGATCGGCATCGGCCTCGCCTTCACGAAGAAGGGCGGCGAGTCACTCGAGGAGTACTTCGTCGCGGGACGCGCCGTGCCCTGGTGGCTGGCGGGCGCCGCGATGATCGCGACGACGTTCGCCGCCGACACGCCGCTCGTCGTGACGGGCCTCGTCGCCGCGCATGGCGTCGCGGGCAACTGGATCTGGTGGAACTTCGTCATGAGCGGCACGCTGACGGTGTTCCTCTATGCGCGCCTCTGGCGCCGCGCGAAGGTTATGACGGACGTCGAGTTCGCCGAGATCCGCTACAGCGGGCGGCCGGCCACGTTCCTGCGCGGCTTCCGCGCGCTCTACCTCGCGTTGGCGATCAACCTGATCATCCTCGGGTGGGTCACGCTCGCGATGGTGAAGATCCTCCAGATCGCGCTCGGAATCCAGCCTCTCTGGGCCGTCGGGCTGTGCTTCGTAATCACGGTCGGTTATTCCGCGGCGGCGGGCATGTGGGCGGTTCTCTGGACCGACCTCGTGCAGCTCGTCATCAAGATGACGGCCGTCATCCTGCTCGCGTGGTTCGCCGTGAAGAAAGTGGGCGGAATCGGCGCGCTGAAGACCGGGCTCGAGAAGCATTTTGGCTCGATCGACCTCGCGATCTCGTTCCTGCCGCCCGCGGGCTCCGTGTGGATGCCCATGATCGCGCTCTTCACATTCCTCGGCGTGCAGTGGTGGGCGGCGTGGTATCCGGGAGCCGAACCGGGCGGCGGCGGCTACGTCGCGCAGCGCATCTTCTCGGCCCGGTCCGAGCGCGACGGCATCCTCGCGACGCTGTTCTTCAACGTCGGACACTACGCGCTCCGTCCGTGGCCGTGGATCATCACGGGCCTCGCGACCGTCCTCCTCTATCCCAACGGTGTCATGGTGAACGGTCAGCCGGACAGGGAGGCCGCCTACGTGCAGGCCATGGTCGACCTTCTGCCCTCGGGCTGGAAGGGCTTCATGCTGGCCGGTTTCGCGGCGGCGTACATGTCGACCGTCGGGACGCATCTCAATTGGGGGGCGTCGTATCTCGTCGGGGACATCTACAAGAGATTTCTGAGAAAGGGAGCAAGCGAGAAGCATTACGTCGCCGTTTCGCGTTGGACGACGGTTGGTTTGTTTCTCGCTTCGATCGTCGTGACGTTGAATCTCTCGACGATCGAGAGCGCGTGGCGGTTCCTCCTCGCGCTCGGAAGCGGCACGGGCCTCGTTCTCATCCTCCGCTGGTACTGGTGGCGCATCAACGCCTGGAGCGAGATCTCGTCGATGCTCGCCTCGATGGTCGTCTCGGTGACGAGCATCGCGCTGATCCGAAATCCGCTCCCCAAGACCGACCCGGGTTACGGCGCGGAGGAGTTCCGCATTCAGGCGATCGTCATGCTGCTCACGGTCGCGATCACGACCGTCGTGTGGGTCCTGGTCACGTTCCTGACGAAGCCCGTTTCCGACGCGACCCTCGACGCGTTCTACCAGCGCGTGCGCCCCGGCGGTCCCGGGTGGGAGACGGTCTCGCGCCGGCTCGGCTTCGGTCGCGAGCCGATCCCCGGCGGCGCCATGTCGTTCGTGAACTGGATTCTCGGCATCATCCTCGTCTACACCGCGCTGTTCGGCATCGGCAAGATCGTGTTCGGACAGTTCTGGATCGGATTCGCCCTCCTCGACGTCGCGATTGCCTGCTTCATCCTCATCATGTGGAGCCTGAAGCGGCAGGAGAAAGCCGAGGCCTGCCCGGGCGAAGCCGCGGCGACTCGGGCGCGGCTTTCCGCCCTGCCGCGCTGAGGCCTTGGTTCACGAGGCGGAATTCGACGGGATCTTGCTCATCGCGCGCTCGGCGAGCGCCGTGATCGTGAGCGAGGGGTTCACGCCCGGGTTCGCCGAAATGGAGGAACCGTCGATCACGTAGAGACCCTCGTAGCCGAACACGCGGTGCCCTTCGTCGATGACGCCGCTCGCCGCCGACGTTCCCATGCAGCAGCCGCCGAGGATGTGCGCGGTCGTCGGGATGCCAAGGAGCGTCTCGGTCGCGAGGCTCTCCGTGTATCCGTCCAGCTTCTTCTCGATGCGGCGCGCCAGCTCCGTCGCTTCCGGAATCCATGCCTTCGCCAGGGGCCCGCTGCCGGTCCCCGTCGTGAGACCCCGGCGAAAAAGCGTGCGAATGCCGCGGCCGAGCTTCATGCGCAGCGTTCCCTCGGACGTGCGCATGTAGAGGAGGATCATCGTGTACTTCGCCCAGTCCGGGACGAACGCCGCCTTGAGGGTGGCCCATGGCTTCTTCACGAACATCGCGCTCGCATTCAGGAGACGCGTCCCCACGGTATCGCCGGGGGCGTGCGGCATCGCGAGGGGGCGGAAGAAGCCCGAGCCCGCGGGGTAACGCACCGGTTCGAGGTGTGAATGCTCGTCCGTCTGGAGGATCGAGCCGATCGCGATGCCCTTGGAAAGATCGACGTCGCGCCGCTCGGTCACGACGCCCATGAGGACCTCGGAGTTCGTGCGCACGAAGTCGCCGAGCCGGTCGGAGATCCCGGGGAGGCCGTCCGGCCGCTCCTTGAGCTTCAACAGGAGCTCGACCGTGCCGAGGACGCCTCCGGCAAAGACGACGTTGCGTGCCGCGATCGTCCGCGTCTTCCGAAGGTAAGGCAGGAGCGAGCGCCCCGTCCGCGCCGTGACCTCGAACCCGCCGCCGGCGCGCGGCCGTACCCATGTCACTTCGGTGTCCGCCTCGACCTTCGCGCCCAGCTTCTCGGCGAGCCAGAGGTAGTTCTTGTCGAGAGTGTTTTTCGCGCCGTGCTGGCATCCGATCATGCACCCGCCGCAGCTCGTGCAGCCCGCCCGCTCGGGCCCTAAGCCTTCGAAGAAGGGATCGGGCACCGTCACGCCCGGCTCGCCGAAGTAGACGGCCACGTCGGTGGACGACCAGGAGGTCTCGCGGCCGATGTCCTTCGCGACCTCGCGGAGAACCTCGTCGGGCAGCGTCGTGAACGGGACCTTCGTGGCACCGAGCATCCGCTTGGCGGTCGCGTAGTGAGGCAGCAGCTCGCGCTTCCAGTCGGCGAGAGAGCCCCACGAGGGCGCCGAGAAGAAGTAGTCCCCCGGAACGGGGAGCGTGTTCGCGTAAACGAGAGAGCCGCCGCCCACGCCGACCCCCGAGAGCGCCGTTACGTGCGGGAGAAAGGTCATCTTGAAGAGCCCCCGGCATCCCGCCGAGGGGAGCCAGAGATACCGCCGCACGTTCCAGTTCGTCTTCGGGAAGTCGGATGGGGCAAAACGCGTGCCCTTTTCGAGCACGCGAACGCGGTACCCCTTCTCGGAAAGACGAAGCGCGCTCACGCTTCCGCCAAAGCCGGAGCCCACGATCACGTAGTCCGCGTCGAAGGTCGGCTCCACGATCAGGAGTCTATCTTTTCAGCGGCGGGTGCATGCTAGGCTGAAGGCGCACGGGGAGGCCGCTTGCGCAACTTCCTGATCTTCGTCGCCGCGATCGTTCTCGCCGTGTGGTACTTCCGCAGGGCCCCGCACGATGTCCCGACCGGGCCGTCCCGCGGCGCCGCCAACGCGACGTCTCGGGGCCCCGGCTGCCTCGCAGCCGCCGAGAGCGCGAATCGCTCGCTTTCCGACGCCACGCGCCTCCTGCTTTCGACGCCGGTCGACGCGTCAAAATGGTCCGACGCCGACAGTGGCGTTTCCTCCGCGATCGCGAGCGCCGAGTCGGCGTGCTCCGGCGGCGCGACGGAGGCAGAACGCGCAGGCATGGAAAACGCGCGAGACGCCCTCGCGCTCATGCGGATGACGCTTGCGGAGGGCGCGAAAGCGGCCCTCGGCGCGGGCGGCTTCCAGGGGGCGATGCGGCAGGAGGCGATCGACAACCGGCTTGCCTCCGCGCGCTCCAAGCTGGGGCTGCGCTAGAGGGTGCCGCTCGAGCACATGGCCCAGGAGATCGAGCGCAAGTTCCTCGTCGCGGGCGCCGCGTGGAAGGCCGGGGCGACCGCCACGGTCATCCGGCAGGGCTACCTCTCGAGCGTATCGGAGCGCACCGTGCGCGTGCGCGTCGCCGGCGGGAAGGCTTTCCTCACGATCAAGGGCGCGAATCGCGGCGTCACCCGGACCGAGTTCGAGTACCCGATCCCCGTCGACGATGCGGCGGCGATGCTCGAAGCACTCTGCGAGCACCCGCTGATCGAAAAGACGCGCTGGGTCATTCCCTTCAAGGGCTTCACCTGGGAGATCGATGAGTTCCACGGCGAGAACGCCGGCCTCGTCGTCGCCGAGGTGGAGCTCCCGACCGCCGAGACGAAGCCCGAGCTCCCCCCGTGGGTGCGCGAGGAGGTTTCCTCGGATCCACGCTACTTCAACTCGAACCTCGCGACGAAGCCCTTCACGACCTGGTGAGCGCATGAACGTCGCCGCCCGCTAGCGATCAGGGTTCGACGATCCCGAGACCCTTCCCCGTCGCGCAGTCGACGCGGAGGTAGTGGCGGGAATCGACGCCGTAGCGGGACTCGAGTTCGTACTGCACTCCGAGCACCTGATAGTCGCCGGCGCCGTCCTTCGAGCGCATCAGATTCAGGACGGTGCCGTTTCGCGGGTCCACCATCGGGTTCCGGCAGCCCTCACCCACCTTCGGCTCCTCGCGCTGGGAGAGGCCGGACACCACGACCATGAAATGGTCGGGGAGATCCTTCGCCTCGGCGGCGATCCCTCCGGCCATCGAGCCGCGCCCCGACGCGCAGGCCACGAGCGCCGCGGCGGCACCGAGTGCCACGGCGAACTTCACGCGTGTCGTCTTTTTCATGGGCGAACACTAGCAGAGGCCGCGGCCCCCGGTTAGCGTGTTTCCGTCACCTTGCGGATCCCGCGCGGCCGGTCGGGGTCGAAGCCCCGGGCGAGCGCGGCGTGGTAGGCGAGAAGCTGGCCGGGAATCACGGAGACGAGAGGGGCGAGAAACTCGGGCACGACGGGGGACGGAATCGCGCCGTTTCCCCGCGGCCCGATGCGGATCACGGGGCTGCCGCGCCGCGCAAGGTCGCGGGCGACCGCCCGCATCTCGGCCTCCGGACGCGTCGCGGGAGGCGACACGACGATGACCGGGAGGTCCTTCTCGGCCATGGCGATGGGCCCGTGCTGGAAGTCGGCCGCCGAAAACGGCTCGGCGGAGAGAAGCGCGAGCTCTTTCAGCTTCAGGGCGATCTCGAACGCCGTCGGATAGTGCACGCCGCGCGCGAGGACGACCGCACGGTCCGCCCGCGCGAGCACGCGCGCCGCCCGGTGCGCGGCCGCCTCGGACCGGAGCGCCCGTCCCATCGCGTCCGGCATCGCGAGGAGCGCGTCGAGCTCCTTCCTCCGGCGCGCGAACGACAGCACGAGGAGGGCGATCGCCGCGAGCTCCGTCGTGTACGTCTTCGTCGCCGCGATGCTCCGCTCCTCTCCCGCATGGAGAGACAGGACCTCGGCGGCCGCGCGGGCGAGAGGACTCTCGGGGTCGTTCACGATGGCGAGCGTCGGGGAGCCGGCGCGGCGGGCGGCGGCGATCGTCTCGACGATGTCCGGGGAGCGGCCGGACTGCGAGATTCCGATCACGAGCGCGCCCTTCAGGCGCGGTGGCACGCCGTAGAGCGTGACGAGGGACGGCGCCGCCAGGGCGACGGGCAGGCGCGACGCGAGGCCGAAGGCATACTGCGCGTATCGAGCCGCGTTGTCCGAGGTACCCCGCGCCGCAATGAGGACGAACGGGACGTTCGCCCGGCGCCAGCCCGCCGCGAGCACCGCCGCGTTCCGCGTCTCGCGCTCGAGGAGGCGCGCGACGACCCCTGGTTGCTCGAGGATCTCATCGTGGAGCACGGAGCGGGCGCCGTCCGGAGGCATCATGCGATGCTAGCGCAGCGAGAGTATCGGTGTTCTCACGCGGTTCGAAGAAGACGCACCGGCGGACGACCCCGCGGTTTCTCAGGCCGGTCCTGCGTCCGATGGCGTTCCGGGTGCTGCCTCGCGCCCTGCGCCCGACGCGCGTGTGGCGCCTCGCCGAGCCGCTCATCGAGGGCGTGAAAGACCCGGAATTCGAGGTACTTCTCCGGCGCATCGACGCGGCGCCGATCCACCGTGGCAACGACGTGACGGTCTTCTTCGAGGGTCCGCCCGCGTTCGCCGCGATGTGCGCCGCAATCGCCGCCGCCGAGCGCGAGGTCCTTCTCGAGGCGTACATCCTCAAGGACGACGCCACCGGACGCGTCTTCGTGGACGCTCTCGCGGCGGCCGCCCGGCGCGGGGTCGTCGTGCGTGTCCTCGCGGACGCGTTCGGCTCCAGCGACACGCGGCCTCAGTTCTGGCAGCAGATGGAGGAAAAGCACATCGAGGTGCATCTCTACCACCCGCTTCTCCCCTACCTCTGGTACCAGCCCTACCGCGATCACCGCAAGATCCTCGTCACGGACCGCCGCGTCGCGTTCACGGGCGGCATGAACATCGGGGACGAGTACGGCTCGTCGCTCAAGGGCCGCGGAGGACGCGCGTGGCGCGACACGCACGCGCGGCTCGAGGGACCGGCGGCATGGGAGATGGCCGTGGTGTTTCAGGAAGGCTGGGACCGCGCCGGCGGGACGCCGTTCGAAATTTCGCTCCTCGAGCTGGCGTCGGCCGGCGCGCCGGTTCCCCCGGGAGCGTCGATTCTCGTCCTCGATTCGAGCCCCGGCCGCGGGCACGAAGAGACCGCCAGTGTCCTCGCGGCCATGGGCGCCGCGGCACGCCGGACGTTCTGGCTCACGAACGCGTACTTCGCCCCGCGCAAGGGCGCGCTGCCGCTCCTCGCCCGAGCCGCCGCGCGCGGCGTCGACGTTCGACTCCTGCTGCCCGGGACGAGCGATGTACCGCTCGTGAGGCACGCGGGACACGGCGTCTTCCGGTATCTGCTCGAACGCGGGGTACGAATCTTCGAGTATGACGGCTCGATCCTCCACGCCAAGACGGTCGTCGTCGACGGATACTCTTCGATGATCGGGTCGACGAACATGGACTTCCGCTCGTTCCATTTCAATGCCGAGTGCAACATCGTCGCCCTCGACACCCAGGTCGCCAGCACCCTCGAGCGGCAGTACGCCGTGGACCTCGCCCAGGCCCGCGAAATCACCCTCATCGACTGGAACCGGCGCACCTCGTTCCACAAGCTCGGCGACGCCTGCGCCCGCGCCCTATCGCCGGCCCTGTGATAATCGGGGGCGTGAAAAGAATTGCCGCTCTCCTCGCTCTCGGTCTCGCGATTCCCGCGGCGGCCCAGAAGATCACCACGATCGCCGGCGATGGAATGCACCGGTTCTCGCCCGACGGCAGCGTCGCGGCCACGTCCTCGATCGCACTCGCTCTCGACTCGCTCACCAACGTCGTCCTGGATCCCGACGGAAATCTCGTCTTCTCCGAGGGCAACGCCTCCCGCGTGCGGCGCATCCTGAAGAAGACGGGTGCGCTCGAGACGCTCGCCGGCAACGGCCGGTCGAGCTTCGCGGGAGACGGCGGCCCCGCCACGTCGGCCGCGCTGAAGTCTCCCTCCGAAGTCGCTTTCGACCGGGAAGGCAACCTGTACATCGCGGACGCCGCGAACTACGTCCTCCGGCGCATCGATGCGAAAACGAAGATCATCACGACGATCGCCGGGATCCGGAAGAACAGGTTCACGGGCGATGGGCCGGCCCTCGAGACCGCTCTCGCCCGGCCCGGAGGCCTCGCGTTCGACCGGGACGGCCGGCTCGTGATCGCCGACACGATGAACGCGCGCATCCGGCGCCTCGACTTCGCGACCGGCCGGATCGAGACGCTCGCCGGCAACGGCGACATGCTCTTCCTCGGGCCGGGCCCGGCGCTGGAGACGGGCATGGCGTGGGTGAACGCGCCGCGCTTCGATCGAGCAGGCAACATCTACTTCTGCGCCACGGGGAACAACCTCGTCCTCCGCCTCGACGCGAAGACCGGCCGCGTCGAGGTCGCCGCGGGGAGCGGCATGAACCGTTACGCGGGCAACGACGGGCCCGCCCGCGCCGCCGAGATGAACCAGCCGGCCTCGCTGGCCGTCGACGCCGCCGGACACGTCTTCATCGCCGACACCCAGAACCACGCGATCCGCCGCCTCGACGCGAAGACGGGGATCCTGACCACCATCGCGGGTGACGGCACGCCGGGCTTCACCGGAGACGGCGGGCCCGCCGCGAAGGCGCGCCTGAACTTCCCGACGGGCCTCGGCCTCGACGGCAAGGGAAACCTCTACGTCGTGGACTCGGTCAACGCGCGCATCCGGAAGATCGAGGGCGTCGCAGCGAAGTAGCGCTCAACGCTTCGCGCGCGCGGCATACCGGACAATCTCGACTTTCTCGAGCGTCATGAGAACCCCGCAGCCCGCCTCCGTGAGGAGAGGGTCGATGCGTTCGAGAAATCCGCGCACCTTTTCCTCCGCGTCCACGATCTCGACCACGACCGGCAGATCGGCGGAGAGCTCGACGAGACGCGCGCGGTGCACCACGCTCGACGCTCCGTAAGACTCGACGCCGCGCAGGACGGTCGCCCCCGCGAGTCCCGCCTCGCGCGCCTCCAACACGAGGGCCTCGAAGAGAGGCCGGTTGCGCAACCGGTCGGCCTCGCCGATGTGGATGCGCAGGAGCTTCGCGGTCGCGACGTCTTTCATGCGCCGACCCTCCCGATCGCCCGGCCGAGCACCGTCCCGAGCAGACCCAACGCGACCGAGCCTCCCACATAGAGGGCGGCCCGGAGCAGGTCCCGCACGCTCAGGAGGCCGAGCGTCTCCCAGGCGAACGACGAGAACGTCGTGAACCCCCCGAGGATCCCGACCATGAGGAACGTGCGCGCCTCCGGAGAAAGCGCCGCGCGCTCGAGTCCGAGCGCGCCCACCACCCCGATCGCGAAGCATCCGATCAGGTTCACGAGGAACGTCCCGAACGGAAAACCTTCGGGCGCATTCCGCTGGACCGTCGTCGCGAGGAGATAGCGCGCCACGGAGCCTACCCCGCCGCCGACGAACACGAGGAGAACGAGGCCCGGCCGCATGGCGAAACGTTAGCAGATCGGCCGGCGTTACCATTCCGGCGCATGCGATCCGATTCCGCCGGCAGAGAGCGCCTTCACTGGGCGAGCCTGTCGGACCGCGGCCGCGTCCGGTCGAGCAACGAGGACTTCGCCGGCGATCCGAACACCCTCGCCGCGCTCGCGGGCCCCGAGGCGAGCCTCGCCGCGCGCGGGGCGCTCTTCGCGGTCGCGGACGGAATGGGCGGCCACGCTCGCGGCGAGGTCGCGAGCCGGCTCGCGGTCGAGGTGCTCTTCACGACCTTCTATACGGCGCCGGGCGAGCCCGCCGAGAGGTTCCGCCGCGCGATGATCACGGCGAACACCGCCGTCAGGCGGGCCGGAATCCTCGCGGCGCCGGAGAAGGCGGGTGAGAATGCCGACGCGGCTCCGCTTCCGCCGATGGGCACGACCCTCGTGGCGGCCCTCGTCCTCGAGACGTGGGTGCTCTTCGGCAACGTGGGAGACAGCCGGGCCTACCTCCTTCAAAACGGGAACCTCGAACAGGTCAGCCGCGACCACACGTACTTCGCCGAGGAAATCCGCCGTGGGCTCGTCACCGAGGAAGCGGCGGCCCTGCTCCCCTTTCGCCACCTCATCACGCGCTCGATGGGGGCACGCGACGAGATCGAGGTCGATCTCTTCTGGCGGCCATGGCCCGCGGGATCGACGCTGCTGCTCGCCACGGACGGTCTCCACGGCGTCGTCGACGAACTGAACATGGCCACCATTCTCGCGTCGCAGCTGCCCGCCGTCGCGGTCCGGCACCTCGTCGACGCCGCGAACGAGGCCGGTGGACCCGACAACGTCACGGCGCTCGTCGTGCGAAGCGTGCCGCCTGCGCCGCAGGCCCGTTCCACGGCCTAGAATCGTCCGCATGCGCGTCTTCACGGGCACGAGCGGGTTCAGCTACGACGGCTGGAGCGGCGCGTTCTACCCCGAGGACCTTCCCGCGAACGAGCGGCTGGCTTTTTACGCGACGAAGCTTCCCGCCGTGGAGATCAACAACACCTTCTACCGGATGCCGAAGCCCGAGCTTCTCGCGGGTTGGGCCGCGCAGGTCCCGAAGTCGTTTCGCTTCGCGCTGAAGGCCCCGCAGCGCATCACGCACATCAAGCGCATCAAGGACGCCGCCGAAGAGGTCCGCTTACTCACCGGCGCGGCCAGGCAGCTCGGCGACAACCGCGGACCGATCCTGTTCGGGTTGCCGCCGAACCTCAAGAAGGACCTCCCGCGTCTCGACGCGTTCCTCGCGCTCCTGCCCAAGGATTTCCAGGCGGCCTTCGAGTTCCGAAACGCGACCTGGCTCGACGACGCCGTCTATGCGCTCCTCCGCGCCGCCGGCGCGGCCCTGTGCGTGGCGGACGACGAGAAGGGCACGACGCCACTCGTGGCCACGGCGACGTGGGGCTACCTCCGCCTCCGCCGCGAGGACTACGCCGAGGCGGATCTCGACGCCTGGGCGGCGCGCCTCGCCGCGCAGGAGTGGGACTCGGCCTACGTCTTCTTCAAACACGAGGACGAGGCTCGCGCTCCCGAGCTCGCCCGCGGGTTCGCGGACCGGCTGGCGACGTAACATCCCCTCCTTGATGAAAGTCGTCACCTGGAACGTCAACGGAATCCGCGCCCGGGAGCTGCAGGTCGTGGAATGGCTCGAGCGCGAGAAGCCCGACATCCTGTGCTTGCAGGAGCTGAAGGCCGCGCCCGACCAGATCCCGCTCTCGCTCGTCTCTCCCGAGGGTTACTCGGTCTTCTGGCATGGACATCGGGGCTACTCCGGGGTGGGATTGCTCCTAAGAACCGAGACGTTCGGCGAGAAGGCGACGTTCTCGCATCCGGAGTTCGACCACGAGACGCGCGCGGTCGAAGCGCACCTTCCCGACTTCACGGTGGCTTCCCTATACGTCCCGAACGGCGGGAAGGACTTCGCCGCGAAGCTCGCGTTCCTCGAGGCCCTCGAGCGTCGCGCGGCGACCGCGCGCGCAGAGAAGCGCCCGCTGCTTCTCTGCGGCGACATGAACGTCGCGCTTACGGACCGCGACGTGCACCCGAAGGAGAGGAAGGCCGGCGCGATCGGCCAGCGCCCGGACGAACGCGCGCTCCTCGCGAAGATCCTCGCCCAGGGGCTCGTCGACACCGGACGCGCTCTCGACCCCGGCAACGAGGCCCTCTTTACGTGGTGGGCGCCGTGGCGCCAGCTCAAGGAACGGAACATCGGGTGGAGGCTGGACTATGTCCTCGCGAGCGAGGCGCTCGCCGGCACCGCGAAAGCCGCGCGCGTCCACCGCGAATTCGGGACAAGCGACCACGGTCCCGTCGTCGTGGAGTTCTCATGAACGACGCCCTTTTCGGCTACAAAATGAAAACGATCGACGGAGGCAGCCGCGCTCTCGCCGACTACCGCGGCAAGGCCCTTCTCGTCGTGAACACGGCCTCGCAATGCGGGTATACGCCGCAGTACGCGGGCCTCGAGACACTCTACGAAACCTACGGGAACCGCGGCTTCGCCGTCCTCGCGTTCCCCGCGAACAACTTCGGCTCCCAGGAGCCGGGCACCGACGAGGAGATCCGGAAGTTCTGCGCGTCGAACTACAAGATCCAGTTCGACCTCTTCTCGAAGATCAGCGTCAAGGGGCCGGACATCCACCCCCTCTATCGGCACCTCACGACGCAGCCCGGCTTCGCGGGAGACATCACGTGGAATTTCAACAAGTTCCTGATCGACGCGAACGGGAAGACGGTGGCCCGTTTCGATTCGGCCGTCGAGCCGATGTCGACCGAGCTGACGTCGAAGCTCGAGGCGATCCTCCCCGCGGCGTAACGCGCGGCTAGACTCCGGGCCATGGCGGCCCCGGCGTCCCCGCGTCTCCGCGTGACGGCGAGCCCCGAGTGGGAAATTCTGCCGCCGGCCGCGCCGGCGCGCGCACGGGCGCGCGAGACGGATCCGTTCGTCTCTCGCGTCCTCGCGGACGCGCGGCTGACCCTCG